>Ga0070739_10000227_pt1 | contig 117694 bp, 99 predicted proteins | sample Coa_R1_7_FD_66445 | JGI IMG/M metagenome (GOLD analysis project Ga0070739, IMG submission 66445) | Surface soil microbial communities from Centralia Pennsylvania, which are recovering from an underground coalmine fire - Coalmine... | ecosystem: Environmental > Terrestrial > Soil > Unclassified...
CGCGCGCGAGCGCCTGGGACCCTATCAGCCCTGAGCCGCGAGCGCCGGCCCCGGGCTGCTGCCCTCGCCGTCCGATCGGGAAGCCACGGAGCCGGGCTTGGCGCGGACTAAGCGCCAGGCGCGTGCTGCGGGACCAGCGTCGGCGGCGGGTGCCGGGGACGGATTTCGCTGATTATAGTCCTCCCGTGCCCCTCCCTTGATCCCTATGTTTGGCTTCAGAACGCCCAAAATGCGGCCTGGCGGTCAGGGCTCGTCCCTGCCGGCCCGCGGTTTCCCTGGCAGTTGGTGCACAAGGGAGCGCCCTGGCGCCTCGGAATGCGGGTGTGGGCCTTTTGGATCACTGTCGCGGTCCGTTCAGCCGCCGCGCAGGCATCGCGGGCGCTCGCCTCATACCTCAGGGCGCTGCACCCCCACCTCCGCGAGATGCTTCTGGTAGTGCATCTCGAAATCTCGGGCGCTCCGCCAGCGAGGTTGCGCCCCTCCGGTCGCTATGCCCTCTTCCCCGCGCCGGTCTACGACGTGCACCGGGGAGGCCACGCCGGCCGGCGTGGCCTGGTTAGCCGGTATGCTCTGCCCACCACAGCTTGCAGCCAGCCCCGCCAGCCCGGCGATAGCCAGGCTCAGAAACGCCCGCCGTGCAAGCCCACGCCACACTGCGCGACGCCCGAAGCACCACACCACGCAACGCCTGAAGCGCAACGCCTGAAGCGCAACGCCTGAAGCGCAACGCCTGAAGTATCTGGCGTTGCGTGGCGTTGCGTGGCGTTGCGTGGCGTTGCGTAGCATTGCGCCTCTCGCGCTGCGCGTCAGAGCTTGCATCCCCTCGGCCGGCACGGGCAGACGTCGTCTTTCCCCTTCTGGGACAGGGGGTGCGCTGCCGTGCTGCCCGGATGTTAGACCCCCCAGGAGGTAGCGAGCGGCTTCAAGGGGGTGATCGTTCCTCCCCCTAGGGGCACGTCTGTACGTGGCCAACTTCGGCAGCGACACGGGCGCCGTGCTGCCCCTGGCGCGGCGGTGCGCTAGCCGCCCTGCACCACCCCATGCCAGGGCGGCCACGGTATACTGAGCCTGCACCCTGTTATCGAAACGCGAGGCAGCGGCTTCCCAGCCTGTGCCCGCTCTGCCCCGAGTGGGCTAGTGGTGGAGCGCCACCGTGGCTTTGCCCCTTTGTGCGCGGGGCCGCCCCTCCGCGCCCTGGAGCTCCGCTCCTCCAGGAGCTGTCCGTGCGTGCCGCCCGCCGCTCTGGCTGCTGGGCTGCGCGCTGCTCGCCCTGGGCCCACTGAGCGGGGGGCGCGCGGGCCCCGCCGCCTCCCCACCCCCGGGCACTCTCCAGGTCGCCGTGCAGTGGGCGCGCGTGGGCGGCGTCCCGCCCCTGCCTGACCAGCCCGGCCCCCTCCAGCCGGTCATCGGGCCGGCGAGCGGGCTGCGCGTCCAGCTCTTCGCGGCCGAGGCCCCGCTAGTCCCCGTCGCCGAGCAGCCGACTGATGCTCAGGGAGAAGCCACCTTCACACTGCCCGCCGGCCGCTACTGGGTGCTGGTGCCCTGGTACGACGCCCTCCCAGGGCTGCCCGGCGCCCAGGCCAGCGGGGCCTATCTGCCTGACGGGCGGCTGGTCCTCGCCTGGGCAGCGGTGGAGGTCGCGCCGGCCGAGACCACGGCGGTCACCCTCCTGGTGCGCCTCCTCGGCGCGTAAGCCCAAGCTGTCCGTACCCGCTTCCCTGTAACGCTGCCGCCGCCCGCGCCGTTTAACGCCTCGGGAAAGCTCAGGCGTTCCCCAGGTCACTGCTGCCCTCGCGAGGAGGCTGCAGGATGCACGCACGCTCTTGTCGGTGGGCTCTGGTGGGCCTGGTCACGGTGCTCCTCGGCCTGGGCGTGTTCCCCCCGCCCGCGGCGCCGGCGGCGCGGGCCCAGCGCCCGCCCGAGCAGGAGCGGGAGGCCTCGCCGGCGGAGCGGGAGGCGTACTTCTACTGGCAGCGCGCCGCCCCGGCCCAGACGATCCCCCCGGGCGCTCTGGCCCGCGCCCGGGCGCAGCTGGAGGCGGCGCTACAGCGGGGGACGCTCCAGCGCGCGCCGCAAGGCGTTCCCAGCGCCCAGGGCGTGGTGGAGACACCCTGGGTCGCTATCGGCCCCCAGCCCATCGGCGAGGGCCTCGCAGGCTTTGGAGCTGGCCAGCTGCCCAATGCCGGGCGGGTGACGGCGCTAGCTGTGGATCCCAGCGACCCCAGCGGCAACACCGTCTACCTGGGTGCGGCGACCGGCGGGGTGTGGAAGACCACCAACGGCGGAGTGACCTGGCTCCCGCTCACCGACACCCAGCCCAGCTTGGCCATCGGCGCCATCGCCCTCGATCCCACCCAGCCGCAGACCGTCTATGTCGGCCTAGGCGAGCAGAACTTCTCGGGTGACAGCTACTACGGGTTTGGGATCCTGAAGTCCACCAACGGCGGGGCGAGCTGGACGCTGCTGCCGGCGGGCTGCGCCACCGATCCCGGCTGCCCTTTCCAGCGCCAGCGGATCGGCCGGATCGCTGTGGACCCCAACAATCCCCAGATCGTGTACGCCGCGACCACCAACGGGATCGCCAAGAGCAGCGACGGCGGCCAGAGCTGGACCGTGGCGCTGCTGTGCGCGAGCTCCCCTTGCAGCCGCGCGGTGACCGACGTGGTGATCGATGCGAGCACCAGCCCGAGCACCATCTACGCGGCGCAGGGGGACCCCTTTGGCGCGCCGAACAACGGGGTATGGAAGAGCACCACCAACTTGGCCAACACCAGCGCGAACTGGACGAAGCTGCCGGGCAGCGGGAGCGGGCTGTTCCCGGCCAGCGACGTGGGGCGCATCCGCCTGAGCCTGGGGCGCAGCGGCGGCACCACCGCCCTCTACGCCGTCGTCCACCGGGTGTCCGATGATGGCCTGATGGGCGTCTGGAAGACCACCGACGGGGGCGCGACCTGGACCGCCACCGCGCATCCGGAAACGGCATCTGGCGCCGCGGAGTTCTCGGCCTGCACGCAGTGCGAGTACAACCTGAACATCGCGGTTTTTCCGACGAACCCGAACGTGGTCTACGTGCTGGCGATCGAGCTATTTCGGAGCACCGACGGGGGAGCGAGCTGGAGCCAGGTGAGCAACGGGTACACCGCGCCTTACAAGATCCACGTTGACCAGCACGCGTTTGCGTTTCTGCCGGGCAACCCCAACGCCTTCTATGTGGGCAACGACGGCGGGGTGTATCGGTCGACCGATGGCGGGACGAGCTACACCAACCTCAACGGGAGTCTCTCGATCACGCAGTTCTACCGGGGGGCGGCGCACCCCACGCGCCTCACCAGTGCGTTTGGGGGTACGCAGGACAACGGCTCGCTCAGCTACGAGAACGCGCTGAGCTGGTACCGCGCGCTAAGGGGCGATGGGGGCTACGCGGCTATCGACTTTGTAAATCCGAACACCGTCTACGCGACCACGCAGATGCTCGGCATCTGGCGCTCGACCACCGGCCCGCGGGGGACGTTCACGCCGGCGGACGCGGGGATCAGCGGGAGCGAGCCGCGCCAGTTCATCGCGCCGCTGGTGATGGACCCGCAGAACCCGCAGGTGCTCTATGCGGGCACGACGCGGCTTTATCGGACGAGCAACGGAGCAGCCTCCTGGGCGCCGATCAGCCCGGTGCTCAGTAGCGCGAGCAATCGCTTCAACGCCATCTCGGCCGTCGTGGTGGCGCCCAGCGACCCGAGCACGCTCTATGTGGGCACGGGGGCGTCGTCTTCGGGCCCCGCGAAGCTGTGGGTGACGCGCGATCTGGGAGGCAGCTGGACCGACCGGAGCGCGGGCCTGCCCAACCGCTTCATCACCAGCATTGCGGTGCACCCGACCGATCCGAGCACGGCGTATGTGGCCTTCTCTGGGTTTGACGCCAATACCCCGAGCGCGCCTGGGCATGTATTCAAGACCACCAATGGGGGGGCGGGCTGGACGAACGTGACCGGGGCGCTGCCGGATGCGCCGGTGAACGCGATCGTGATCGATCCGAGCGATGGGCAACAGGTGTATGTGGCGACTGATGTAGGGGTATTTAAGTCGCCGGACGGGGGGAGCAGCTGGCAGCAGCTCGCGGCGGGGCTGCCGAACCCGGTGGTGAACGATCTGGTGCTGCATCGGAGCGGCCAGCGGCTGTTCGCGTTCACGCACGGGCGAGGGGTGTATGTGGCGGAGCGGACTCTGCCCTGCGATATCAATCGCGATGGGCGCGTAGATATTTTTGACTTCAGCCTGCTGGTCCAGAACTTTGGAAAGCAGGAACTGGGCAACCCGGCCGACTGCAATGGCGATGGGCGGGTCGACATCTTCGACTTCAGCATCCTCGTCCAGAACTTCGGGCGGCGCGTGTAGCGAACGGCGGGCGCCCTGGGGTTACCCGCGCCAAGCCCAGCGGGGCCGAGGCGAGACGCGGCGGGAGACGGCTGTGTGGGAGCGTCGGTGTGGGGGCGCCGGCTGGCGGGGGCTGATGGGAGCCCGAGGCAGGCGCTTGGCGCCTTAAGGCGCCGCCACGGGCCTACGGCGCGCCCCAGCGGCGGGAATGGCCTTCCCGAGTGAAGGGGGGACGAAGGCGTGAACACGGTCGTGGAGCAGCTCTACCGCGCCTACAGCCGCTACATTCGGGACACCGTGCCTGGGGTGCTCGCACTGGCCCTGGTGGCGGCCGTGGTGGGTGTGGATCCCGCTGCGCTCGCGTCGACAGCGGGGGAGTACTACCGCTCGCTCCCCGCTGACACCCAAAAAGAGATCGTATCGCTGCTCTCAACCGTCGTATCGGTCGGGGCGCTCAGCCTACTCCTGCTGGCGCCCGTCTTCGGCCTGGCCGTCGAGGTGCTGAGCCGGATGCTCTTGGACGGGCCCCTATGGGGACTCGAGGCCCTTATCGATCGCTGCTGCGGCGATTGGCTGGGAGGGGTGCTGACGGACCAGCGGCCGCAAGACCTGCGAGCGACCCGCGTGGCGCTCGAGATCCGGTGGCCCGAGCTCCAGGGCTGCTCGGTACAGCGGCTCGCCACCGTGGCGGAAGCTTGGCTGCTGGCCAAGAGCCCCCCGGCGGCAGCGGCTATCGACCGCCTGTACGATTCAGTTGCCGTCATGCGCTCGCTGGCGCTGCTTGCGCTTGGGGCGGCGATAGCGGCGGCCGTGCGTGCCTGGAGCCTGGCGGCGGTCGGCGCGCTGGTGCTGGCTGGGGTGCTGCTGGTTGGCGCAAGTGTCAGCCGCTGGTATCGGCACTATTACGCGCTCACGATGTGCTACGCCGCCGCCCATGCGCGGGCCAGCGCCTTGCTATACGGGGGTAGCCGGTAGTACCCTTCAGCTGCCATACGGAGTAGGTTTCCGCGAGGGCGTCGCCCACGTGGCGGCCGGCTGTGGCTCCGTGCCCGCCGACGCGGCCATACAGTTCGTGGGGTGGAAGCACCGTGGATACGATGGTCCAGGCCGCCGGCGCCGGCTTGACCCAGGTTCTGGCCCCGCAGCCCTTCCTGCTGATGATGCTCGGCGTCCTCATCGGCTTCATCATCGGCATCCTGCCGGGTATCTCAGCGCCCACCACGCTAGCGCTCATGCTGCCGTTCACCTTCAACATGAAGCCGAACGAGGCCTTCGCCTTCTTGCTCGGCATGGTGTCGGTGTCGATCATGTTCGGCGACATCACCTCGATCCTGTTTGGTGTGCCGGGCGAGCCGCTGTCGGCTTCGGTCATCCTCGACGGCCATCCGCTGGCCAAGCAGGGTCAGACCGGCCGCGCCCTGGGCGCCGTGCTGATGGCCTCGCTGGTTGGTGCGGTCATCGGTGCTATCGCGCTGGCCCTCTCGATCCCGCTCATCCGCCCGGTGGTGCTGGCCTTCGGCTCGCCGGAGTTCTTCGGCCTGGCGCTGATCGGGCTACTGTTCATCGCGGTGCTTAGCGGCGGCAATGCGACTAAGGGCGTGTTGGCCGGCGCCTTAGGCCTGCTGCTCTCCATGGTCGGGATGGACCCCCAGTCCGCCACGCAGCGCTACACCTTCGGCCAGCTGGAGCTGTGGGACGGTATCAAGCTCGTGCCGGTCACGGTGGGGCTGTTCGGCATGGGCGAGCTGGTCGACCTGTGGGTCAAGCAGAAGAGCATCGCGGAGCGGCGGGTGGGCAAGGTTGGCGGGGTCTGGCAGGGCTGCAAGGACACCTTCGTCCACTGGGGCCTGACGGTGCGCTGCAGCCTCCTCGGGGTTTTCCTGGGCCTCATCCCCGGTCTAGGCGGCATCTCGCAGTGGTTGGCGTACGCGCACGCGGTGCAGAGCGCACCGGACAAGAGCCGGTTCGGGAAGGGCGACGTGCGCGGCGTGATCGGCCCCGGCGCAACGATGAATGCCAAGGAGGGCGGCAACCTGATCACGACGGTCGCCTTCGGCGTGCCGAGCAGCGTCACGATGGCCATCTTGCTCGGCGCCTTCCTGATCCAGGGGATCGTCCCCGGCCCGGACATGCTGACTACCCACCTCGACCTCACCTTCGCCTTTGTCTGGCTGGTGATCATCTCCCATGTTGTCAGCGTGGCGCTCAGCTTCCTGCTGGTCAACCAGATGGTGCGCATCACCGAGATCCGCAGTGCATTGATCCTGCCTGGGATCATCCTGCTGGTGCTGTTCGGCGGCTTCGCGGAAGACAACTCCCTGTTCTCGATGTACGTTACGGTCGCGGCGGGGCTGGTGGGCATGCTGATGAGCTGGCTGGACTGGCCGCGCCCGCCGCTGGTGCTGGGGCTGGTTTTGGGCCGGCTGATCGAGACAAACCTGTTCCTCTCTTACAGCCGCTACGAGTTCGGCTTCCTGCTGCGGCCGGTGCTGCTCGGCATCCTCGGCGTCGCCGTGGTGCTCCTGGCCGCCCCCGCAGTCCAGCGGCGCCTTGCCCGGCGCTGGCGCGTGAAGGAGGCCTACCTTGCTACGCCGGAAAGCTGACCTGCTCTTCAGCGTCCTGGTGCTGCTGCTGGTCGTCTGGATGGTATGGGAGGCGCGCCACTGGCCGCTGCGGGCGCGCCTGTTCCCCTGGACGATCGGCCTTCCGACGGTCGCCATCGCTCTGCTGCAGGTGGGGTTGGCAGTGCGGCAGCTCGTTCAGGCGCGGCGGGCGGCCGGCGCGCCGGCCCGCCCGGTGGAAGCGCCGCCGGGCGAGGACACCGCTGTGATTGCGGCGGCCGTGGAGAGCGTGCTGGGGGCGGACGCGGCTGCGGAGGAGGCGATTCCGCCGGCGGTGGTGCGCCGGCGGACGCTCGCGATGGTAGCCTGGATCCTTGGCTTCACGCTTGGCATCACGCTATTGGGCTTCCGCCTCGGCGGGGGGCTAGGCACCCTCGCCTTCTTGAAGCTTGGCGCGCGGGAATCCTGGAAGACGACGCTGTTGCTCACCCTCGCGACCTACCTGAGCTTCTTCCTCCTTTTCGATGTAGGCCTGAACACGCCCCTGCCAGCGGGGCTGCTGGCTGACGCGCTGGGCGTCCAGGCCTTCGACACGGTGATCACCGAGCCCATTAAGCGCTGGCTGACGGGTGGTTGAGTGCCGGCTGGCGCGGTGGAGCGGGGAGGCAGCAGCGCTGCAAAAACGCTGAAGAACCGCTGAAACCGCGTGAGGCGGCTTAGCGCACCGGCCTGCCACAGCGGATATCGCCGGTGCGGAAAGCGCCGTGTGCAGGGAGGGGGGAACCATGGATGCTCGCTGGTGGCGCCTGAGCGTCGTGCTGCTGGGCCTGGTGGGGGGGCGGCCTGCTGGGCGGGGGAACCGGCCTCGGGGCTCAAGGCCCCCACCCCACCCCGCCGACCGGCGCGCGGCCGCACGCGCCCGTCCGCCCGAGGCCGGCCGCCCCGGACACCGTCCGCTGCCACGCCCATCTCCTCCTGCAGCCCACGGGCCAGCCCGCGGTGGCGGCGACGCCCCAGGGCTATGGCCCGGCGGACCTCGCTAGCGCCTACGGGCTGGGGCCCGTCTTGCTGCCTGCCGGGTGTGCACCTCCTAACAGCTATAGCGGCTGCCCCCAGGTGGCGGTCGTAGTTGCCTACGACAATCCCACGGCAGAGAGCGATCTGGGGGTGTACCGCAGCACGTTTGGCCTGTCGCCTTGCACGACCGCGAATGGGTGTTTCCGGAAGGTCGATCAGCAGGGGGGGAAGGCGGTACCCGCGCCCGGACCAGGGCTGGGCGCTGGAGAGCGCGCTGGATGTGCAGATGGTGAGCGCGGTATGCCCGTACTGTCGGATCCTGCTGGTGGAGGCGCGCGATAATTTCTGGAGGAACCTCCTAGCAGCAGTGGGCTATGCCAAGAGCCAGGGCGTGCAGGCGATCAGCAACAGCTACGGGGCGCTGGAGTGGGGCGGGGAGACCTCCTTGGAGTCCAACTTCTACTACCCGGGTGGGGTGGTTACGGCCAGCGCAGGCGACACTGGCTATGGGGTGGACTACCCAGCGGCGTCGCGATATGTGACGGCGGTGGGGGGACCACACTCCAGCGGGCGGCGACGTCACGGGGCTGGGCGGAGGTGGCCTGGAGTGGGACGGGCAGTGGCTGCAGTGCATATATCCCCAAGCCGAGCTGGCAGCAGGACGTGGGGTGTGCGCGGCGCACGGTGGCAGACGTGGCGCTGGTGGCGGATCCCACCACGGGGGTAGCGGTCTACGATAGCTATGGGTATTACGGCTATCGCGGCTGGTTCGTGGTGGGGGGCACGAGCGTGGGGGCGCCGTGGGTAGCGGGGTTGTTTGTGCGCGTGGGGAACGCGGGCCGGACGGGGTGCGCGGGCGGGGCGTGTTACCCGTATAACGCGACGTATAGCAACGCGACAGCGCTGTGGGACGTCACTCAGGGGCAGAACGGGGCGTGCGGGCGTATCTCTGCACTGCTGTGCAGGGATACGATGGGCCGACGGGGCTGGGGACGCCCAACGGGACGGGGGGCTTCTAGGGCGCTAGCGGGGCAATAGCATCAGCTACTGAAGGACGTTGTAGCGCAGCACTAGGTGTACGTTGGTCAGCGTGGCGGGACAGGCGCGGTCGTTGTCTTGTGCAGCGACTCGTCGTCGCCGCGGAGCGCCCACCCGAAGTTGCTGCCTGGATACGCTACCCAGCGCGTGACCTGGGCCGTCACGGCCAGCGGCGCGCCGCTGGCCGTCACCATCAGTGAATCGTCCACCGGCGGGAGCGAGGGAACAGGGCCGGCCGGGTGGGGCGGCCAGAGAGCCGTCACCGGGGAGAGGCGGGTGGCGCAGTTGAACACACTCACGTTCCGCTCATAGAGCGCCTCGTCGTACTGGAGATCCGCATGCTCGATGAGCTTGTGCGGAATGTGCGTGAGCCAATCGAGATCGAACCAGATGGCGGTCTCGAAGGCACTACTACAGGCTTCGAGTGGTTGTAGCCGACCAAGAGCTCGGGAGAACGCCCCGTCTCTTGAGTACACCGCCTGCTGTCCCAGGGGAAGCCCGTGTGATCGAACCAGGTGTCCTAGCTGATTGGCCGCAGGGTGAGGAGGTGCTCGCCTGGGGCGTCGCGCGTCTGCGGCACCGGCGGGCGGGGACCGGGGCCCACCGAGGCCCTTGCGGCAGGAGGGGAACGTCCACTGCCTTGGTCGCCGGGGGGAGCGGCGGGGTGCTGCTCGGAAGCGGCAGGGGGGCGTGGTGGGAGAGCGGCGTACCAGCGTCGACCCGCCCTGGAGACGCAAGGGGCTGGACAGCGGTGGGGGTAGGGGGTGCGGGCGCTGCACGGTGCTCAGCGTTGGATGCAGCCCCGGCTGTCCCCAGTGGGGAGCAGGGGGGACCTGGGCGTAGACGGCGCCTCCAGCTCCTAAGGCGCTGCTGAGCGCGAGACCGATGCTAATAACTAGGGGCAGGACAGCAAACGGGTGGAGCTGATATCTCGGCGTGGTCCTTTTCCAGGCTAGTGAGTGGGGTGTAGCCGACCTGGCCTCCGCAATGCTGCTGTAGGGCCAGCGGCCGCACCGGGTTGCATCTCCAGTCTGGCGTACCGGAGCGCCGCGGGCTGTAAGCAGGCACATGCAGGGGCTGTGAAGCTGCTCACACCGCACTCGTTGACGAGCGCCTTCGATCCCCGCGATCGGAGTCGCTACCGCTATATCAGCCCAGCTATCCTTCCGAGTTAGCGGCGGGCAGTTGGCCAGCGCGAGCGGCGCCGCGCTGGCAGCGGAGCTATGGCGCGCTCGCGCTGGACGCCGCGGCCTCCGCCCCGTGCGCCTCCCAAAGGCTGCGCTCCCCGCGAGCAGGAGACCAGCAACGGGCCGGACCCGTTGCCAGACTACCCGCAATGTAAGCGAGCCTCGCGGGGCCCTGCGGTAGCGCAGCCCTGAGTACCGCGCCTGGACGGCCGCGGCAGCGAGGAAGCAGTGCCCCGCCGCGGCGGACGCCTGCTTACGCCCTGTGGTGCCTCTCCTGGCCGCGGGAATGCGGCGGGGCTTTTGGGGCTCGTACGGGAGGACCTAGACCTCGAGCGCGGCACGCTCGCCATAAGGCGAACCTGGAGCCGCGGAGAGCGGGGAACTTCGCGAGGGCGCCCGCAACAGCGAGCGCGCGGCGGCAGGTGGCGCTAGGGCCTGGGGGCGGTGGCGGCTGCAGCGGGACGCGGCAGAGCGGCTGGGGGCCGTGCTGGCTGCGGGGCAGGGGAGGCGAGGTGCACAAGAGCGAGGCGATGAGCGCAGTACGCGGGCCGGGATGCGGAGGATTGGGGTGCCGAGGGCGGGACTCGAACCCGCACGGGTTGCCCCACACGGTCCTAAGCCGTGCGCGTCTACCGATTCCGCCACCCCGGCTGGTGCGCGAACCTGCAGGAATCTTATCCGCTCGCGCGGCCCCGCGACAATGCGCTGGCACCCTGCCGGCGTCGGTCAGTCCCAGCGGAGGAGCAACGTGTCCAGGGAGGGCCTGGCACGGGGGGGTGGCGGCGCCGCCGGGTACCCCAGGGTCAGCAGCGCCTGGGGATGCAAGGCGGGATCGAGCCCGAGCGTGGCGGTAACGGTCTCAGGGCAGAACAGCGGCGCGCACAGCCAGCAAGTCGCCAGCCCGCGTGCGTGCGCGGCCAGCATCACGTTCTGGAGCGCCGCGCCGGCGCTCTGGGCGGCCATCGTCCGCTCGGCGGCCTGGCGGCGGGCATCAGGGTAGCGGTCGAGGCGCTCCTCGGTGATACAGAGCACGATCACGACCGGGGCGTGCCGCAGGCGCTCCTGCGACCGCGCGAGGAGGGTGGCGATCCGTGTGGGCGCGACGCCGTCCCGCTCTAGGTCAGCGCGCCACGCCTCAGCCATGGCGCTCGCCAGCCGCGCCTTGGCCTCAGGCCGCGTGAGCACGACGAAGCGCCAGGGGGCGCTGTGGTGAGGGGAGGGCGCCCAGGCCGCCGCCGCCAGCACGGTTTCCACTAGTGCGCGCGGAACGGGATCGGGGCGGTAGCGGCGCACCGAGCGGCGGCCGCGCAGGGCCTCCTCCAGCGCGGCCGCCAAGGCGCCAGTCGGTAGGGAAGCCTCGGACAACATGCGTGCCCCTGCCGCGTGCCGGTGTCGGTGGAGAAATCTACCACGCCCGGCGGCGCAGAGCCACCGCCGGGGGCTGCCGCTGGGTGTGGGCGGCTAGGCTAACGCGCGGCCTGATAGACCAGGGACCACAGCCCGCCGGCCGCCAGCAGGCCGGCCACGAAGGCCGTGCCCGCTCCGGCCAGCAAGGAGAGCCCGCCGCAGCCGCTCGTCGCCGGGCCATAGAGCCATAGCCCGGCAACCACGAGATTCAGCGCGGCCAGCCCTCCCTGGATCCAGGCTAGAAGCCACATGCTGCTCCTCCCGTGCGGAGCGCCGGTCGCCCGCGCGGGGCGGCGCGGGCACACGCTAGACTATACCGACCCGAACAGCAGGCCGCCTCGTCGATCGCGGCGGATCCCCGGTCTGCGCGTCTCATTCTACAGCGCACGGAGAAGTCGATGACCGAAGCGCATCCACGGCGCATCGTGACCGTCTTCGGCGGCTCTCGGGCCGCCGAGGATAGCCCCGACTACCGCGATGCCTACCGCCTCGGCCGCCTGCTCGCCGAACGCGGCTACACGCTCTGCAACGGCGGGTACGATGGCACAATGGCGGCGGCCGCGCGCGGCGCGAAGGAGGCCCACGGGCGTTGCATCGGCGTCACGGTCGAGGTCTTCAGCGGCCGCAACCCTAATCCCTGGATCGACGAGGAGATCAACACCGCAACGCTGTTCGCCCGGCTCGAGCAGCTCGTCACCCTCGGCGACGCCTACATCGCTCTGCGGGGCGGCACCGGCACACTGCTGGAGCTGGCCCTCGTCTGGAACCTCCGCGCCTTGCACCCGCTGCCGCACAAGCCGATCATCGCGCTGGGCGCCGCCTGGCAACGGGTCTTGCGCTATCTCCCGCGCCACCTCGCGGTGCGCCCGGAGGATCTCGCGTTGATCGCCTGCGTCGCCACGCCGGAGGCGGCGGTGGCCTACCTCGACCGCTACTTCGCCGGCGCGCCGGAACCGCCAGCCGCGCGCCCCGGGCCCCGCGCGGCGCGGTCTACGGCCTCGCGCCCCCGTTAGCCTCGGGCATCCGACCGAAGGTCGGTGCAGGCACCGCGGTCGCTGCCGCACGAGCGCGGGTCGGCGTCGGGCGGGCGATCGTCGCCGTGGGCGCCGCGGTGGCCGCGCTCACCGGGGTGCGCTGAGGCGTGGGCTCGATGGTGGCATGGGTGGCCGCTGCCCCTTGTGCCGTGCGCTCGGCTGCCGCACTCTGAGGCACGGCGGCAGTACCCCGCAGCGTCGGCGGCGCGCTGGGACTGGCCACCGGCGTGGGCGCGCTGCTCGGCGGCCGCGTCGGCACGGAGGACCCTGCAGGAGCCGAGGCTGTGCTGCCCTCACCACGGCCGGCCGGCCCCGCGGCCAGCATGCTTGGCGTGCGCTGGGTGAGCGCGGTAGCCGTTCCCAACGGTGTTCCGGTGCGCATGGGCCCGCCGGGCGCGAGCGTCACCAGCCCGCGCACCACGGCGTCTACAGTGCGGTCCGGCGTCGGCTGCGGGATCAGCGTGGGCGTACCGTTGGTAGCGCTGCGCCCTACCCCGCAGGCGGCGGCGAGGAACCCCAGCACGGCGTAGAACACGAGCCGTGGCCAGGTGCTTGCCCCCTCCGGAGCACGTGGCGATGCCGTATGCTGCATCCCCCTCCTCGTGAGCGCGTCCCGGCGCCGGGGCGTGCCGACGGCCTGTCCGGACCTCCGTTGGTGGCCGGCAGGCGGTGCCATTATAGGCGCCCGGCCGGGACCGTCGCTAGCGGCGGCGCGTCGCAGCCATGACGCGCGGTGCCCACTCGCGGGCGCCGCCTCAGGGCGGAGGGATGGTCAGGCGGGTGCCGACGGTGAGCGCGTTCGGATCGGGGATCACAGCGCGGTTGGCCTCGTAGATCCGTTGCCAGCGCGAAGCGTCACCATAGTAGCGCTGGGCGATGCGCCCGAGTGTCTCGCCCGGCTGCACGGTATGCACCACGACGGGCAGCGGGCTCCCTGTCGCCGCTGGCCCGGGGGTATCTAGCGCGGGGCGCGGGATCGTGGCCACGCGCCCGAGCGTGGGTGGCGGAGTCGCAGTCGGCGGAGCGGGCGCGCTAGCACCGCCCAGGCAAGCCGACCCGGCGCCGAGGAGCACGCCGGCTACCCCGCTCGCCAGCCACCATCGCAGGGCGGCCAGGGGCCTGCGCTGCCCCTGCCTCCGCCAGCCCATGCGCTCCCCCACTCTGCTGTCCTCTCGACCGCCTGGCGCCCATGGGCCATGCGCAGCCACCCGCGATCACCACCCTTCAGAGCCGCGTGGGGTGGGCGGCTGCCGGCCCGCACCAGCCCCGGCGCGCCACGCCCGCCAGCAGGCGCGCCCGCCCATTATACCGGCGGCGGCGTTAAGCGTCGACCACTGCGATCGCCTCGATCTCGATGAGCGCGCCTGGTACCGCCAGGGCCACAACCTGGACCAGCGTGCTCGCCGGCGGGTCGGAAGGGTAGAACTCCTGCCGCACCTCGTGGTAGCCTTCCCGGTGGCGCATGTCGGTGATGAATACCGTAGTCTTGACGACATCGCGCAGGCTCGCGCCCGCCGCCTCGAGCACCCGGGCGAGGTTCTGGAAGGCGCAGCGGGTCTGCGCGCGGATGTCGTTGGGGCCCACGAGGTTCCCGGCCGCGTCCGTGGCCAGCTGGCCGGCGACGTAGATCGTGTTGCCCACCCGCCAGGCGTGCGTATAGCGCGGGCGGGGATCAGGCATACCCGCGGGCTGGATCGCAGTGCGTGCCACCATACACCCCCTTTGCTCTCCGACAGCTGACGCTGAGGTGCACGCCAGCGCTGGTGCGCGGCGGGCCATCTCGCCGCGCAGTGTACCACGTCGCGGCTGCCGCAAGCCCGGCGCGGTCTGTCCGCAGGAGCCGCGCCCTGCCGCAGCTCGGTACAGAGGCGGTGCCTGGCTGGCCCTGTGGTGCCTACTGCTGCTAACACGCTTCCTCCTGGGTGCGGCGGCCGTGGCCGCTCAAGACGCCCCGGGGACAGAGGAGGAGCCCGCCTGGAGCCAGGAGACGGGCCTCCCTCTCGTGGTACGCACGGCGCACTTCGATGTCCGCGTGCGCGCGGGCGAGTCCACGGTTGCCACATGGCCTCTCTCGCCGGCCGAGATCGCGGCCACGGCCGAGGCGGTGCTGCCCACGGTCGAAGCGCGCCTGGAAACGCCCCTGCGCGAGCGCGTGAGCCTGCTCGTGGTGCCGGCGGAGGCGGCGCCGGCCGCATGTCCGCCCCGCGCCGCGGCCCTGCCCGCGCGGCGCCGCATCGTGCTCTTCGCCGGCCCCGAGACCCTCGAGCCCCGCGCGCTGGCCGCCTTCCTGGCGCACGAACTCGGCCACCAGCTCACCTTCGACCGCTGGGGTGCCCTCGGTGCGGACCGGCGGCTCACGGAGGGGCTGGCCACCTGGGCCGCGGAGCCCTACTGGCTCGCCTGGCGCGGGTGGGCCTCGCTCGACGCTGCAGTGGCAGACTTGCTGGCAACCCAGGCCCTCGCGCCGCTCACTACGGCGCCCCATGGCTGCCTCGTCGCAGCGGAGCGCGACGTGTACTACTCCGTCTGGGCGTCGTTCGTAGACTACCTGCTGCGGCACTACGGCTGGGAGCGGCTGGCTGCCGCCCTGACGCTGCCGCCCGCCGGCGAGGGGGAGGCTGACTACCGCGGGGCCTTCGGCCACAGCCTGGCGGAGCTAGCATGCGCGTGGGAGCGCGAGCTGGGCCGGACGCCGGCGTCGTGTCCCGCTGCAGCGCCGTGAGGGCAGCGCGGCCGCCTGGCGCGCCAGGAACGGCCGCGCTAGGTTTCGCCCGCCGGCGGCTCCGGCCCGGTATCCTCCAGGGCGCGGCGGAACGCCGCCGGGATGGGGCTGGTGCCCGGCGCGCACTCGGTGTCCGGAGGCGACTCCGCCGAGCCGCCGATGCCGAAGCGCTCGAGGAGCTGCTCATCCGCATAGATCGGCAGCCCGGCGCGGATCGCCAGCGCCACGCCGTCGGCCGTGGAGGTGGGATAGGTGCGGCGCCCGCCGTCGTTGCTGAGCACGAGGGCCGTCCGGGCCCGGTCGGGGGCGTCGAGGGCCAGGTGGATGCTCGCCAGCTGGGGCTGCTGCCGGAGCAGGGCACCGACCAGGGTGTAGAGCCCTGAGCGCTCGCTGGGCTGACCCGCGAGCACCTGGCCCAGCATCACGGCATCGGCGGGCGAGACGCTGATCTGGAGCAGGCGCCCCTGCTGGGGATCGTAGAGCGCGAGGAGCCAGCGCGAGCCATGCACGCACCAGTTCAGTCCCAGAACGGACAGCGGGACCATCGCAAGCCTCCCATCGGCTAGCTGGGTTTCAGCCTACACTAAAATTGAAAATTAGTCAACACTAAAACAGTGCCGGGTGGGGCGGCGGATAGCCTCCGCCGCCTACGGGGCTTCTGTGGCTGCGCGGGGCGTGCGGCCGTGGGCTACGCCCTCCTCGACCACGAGGTAGGTATCGCCGCCGACGAGGTAGTGGCCGGGATCGTCGGGGTCGGTGTTGCAGGTTGCGGGCGGGAGGGCGAGGGCGTACTCGCCCGTGGCGGGAGCCGGCAGCGGATAGACCTGCCCCACCGCGTTTACGAGCACGGCGCGGGTGCCGGCGGCGGCCAGGCGCGCGACCACGGGGTAGGGGGCGATGTTCCAGAGCACCGTGGTGCGCTGCCCGTCCGGCCGCTCGACGACCACGGTCTCGACCGTGGTGCCGGGGAAGTAGTGAGCGGCGCGCGCCGCCTGCAGGTAGCGCACCGCGGTCTGGTACGCCAGGAACGCGGGGCGCAGCGAGCCATCCTCACGGACGAGCGCGGCGCGCTCGACAGCGTCGATTCCGCCGTTGAACGCCGCACCGGGGCTGTCCTCCGCCTTATAGACCGCGATCCGCTCGGCGCCGCCCGCCAGGCCCAGGCTGAATGCCTGGAGGAGGTAGGACGCTTGGTCGGCCAGGGTGCAGCGCATGCCGCTGGGCACGTCGTAGCCGGTGCCCCAGTTGGTTGGGTCGTCCCAGGGGATCACGTTCGTCTCGTTAATCCAGATCGGCTTCTCGAAGCCCTGCGCGCGCATGAGGTCGCGGTAGAGGCGGGGTACGGAATACAGCGCGTGCGGGTCGGTGTACAGGTGCAGCGTGGCCACGTCGAAGTAGTAGTTGTGGGCCGACGCCGTCGCGTCAGCAGCGATGAGCTCGAGCAGGCGCGCGAAGTACTGTGGCCGGCCGGCGCGCTGGTCGACCCAGTAGGTCAGGCCGGCCAGGTGCACCCGGGCGGTAGGGTTGCCCGCTTTGATGGCGCGGTAGGCCACGCGCAGGAGCTGGTAGTAGTCCTGGACGCTGCCGGCCCAGGTATAGTAGCCCGCGTTGGGGTCGCCCGGCCGGATGTCCGGCTCGTTCCAAATGATCCAGTCGTCGATGCGGCCCGCGTACGTGCGCGCCATCTGCTCGACGAACCGCGCCCAGTAGTTCTGGGGGTGATCCCAGGGGAGGTAGAGGTTGCGGGGAACGGCGCGTGGGCCATCGGCGGCGTTCGCCGCGGCCCAGTCGGGCGTGCCCAGCAGCAGCCCAATGAGCTGTACGCCCTGCTCGAGCTCCGCGTCCAGGAGCTCGAGCGGCAGGTAGTGGGGGTTGAGCGGCGCCTCGGGACCGGCCTGCAGGCTCTGCCACCAGAGGGTGATGCGCTGGTAGCGCGCGCCGAGCAGCTCGGTCAGGCCGCGCGCCGTGAGCCGAAAGGCCTCGACGAGTCCGAAGCGGGGGTCGGTCGCGTCCGCCGGCGGGAGTGGCTGGAGGGTGCTGGTCGCGGTCCAGGGCGGCACGAGGAGGTAGCCGGGCCCGCTCGGGAGCGCGCTGCGCTGGGCTGCGCCGTCTGCTGTGGCGGCAGCGGGCTCCGCGCCGGCCGGCGTGCGGAGCGCCATGGGGGGCGTACGAGGGGCCAGGCGGAGGTACTCGCCGGCGACCCAGCCGGTCGCGCCGTCCGGGCCGTAGCGGATGCGGTACCAGCCGTGGCCCGCGGCGTCCACCGGCCCCTCTAGGATCTCCACCTGCGCTCCTTCGGGCAGCGCCCCACGCCGCTCGGCATCGGGGGCGGGGGCGCGCCGCACCCAGAGGCCCAGGCCGTCGGTGCCGGCGACCTCGGCCAGCAGCGGCTCCTCGGCGCGCCAGGGCCTGGCCAGAGGGGAGCCCCAGCTGGGTGGTAGCGTCGCGCTGGCGCGCGCGGGGGGGCCGAGCGCAGCGGGCAGGAGAAGCAGCGCACAGCAGACCAGCAAGCAGCGTCGCACGCCCATCCCCTCCTCATGGGCTGCGCTCGCGGCCGGCGATGGGGCCGCACCAGCATGGCCATAATAGCATGAAGCCGTAGCGAGCGGCGCGGCCGCGGGCGGGGTTGCAGCACGGAGGGCTTGCGCGCGGGGCGGGCGGCCTGCTTTGCTATAATTTTCCGCCATGACCGACGTGTCGCCGCCGGTGCCGCCCGAGCTGCAGTCGCGCCTGGCCACTCTCGAGCGCCGCCTCGGTGTCCGCTTCCACAACCGCAGCCTCCTCTTCCACGCGCTCATCCACCGCTCTGCCGCCAACGAGCGCCCGGAGCTGCAGCTCGCCTCCAACGAGCGGCTCGAGTTCCTCGGCGACGCGATCCTCGGCGCGGTCGTCGCTGACCGGCTGTTCCACGCGTTCCCCGAGGCAGACGAGGGGATGCTGACCGTCATGCGGGCCTCCCTGGTGCGCGAGGCCAGTCTCGCGGCCTGGGCGCGCGCTGTTGATCTCGGCGCCTACCTGGTGCTCGGGCGTGGCGAGGAGATCGCCGGCGTGCGCGAGCGGGATGGGCCACTCGCCCGGACCTTCGAGGCCGTGGTGGGGGCCATCTACCTGGACGGGAAGGGGCGCGGCTGGGCGCGGGTCGGCCGGTTCCTCGACCGGTTCATTGGCCCGGAACTCGCGGGCTTGCCGCAGGGGCGCCCCCTGCTCGATGCCAAGTCCCGCCTCCAGCAGCGGACCCAGGCCGAGCGCGACACCGTGCCTGCGTATCGCGTGGTGGAGGTCACCGGTCCGCAGCACAGCCCCACCTTCACCGTCGAGGTGCTCATCGGCGGGCAGGTCGTGGCACGCGGCAGCGGGCGCAGCAAGCAGGCCGCGGAGCAGGCGGCGGCCGAGCTGGCGCTCGCCACCTGGGAGCAGCATCGCCCCTCGCCGGACAGCGCGCCCCCAGCGCCGCAGGACCCGTAGCGTGTACCTCAAGCAGCTCGAGCTGGTCGGCTTCAAGAGCTTCCCCACGCGGACCCGCCTGCGGTTCGAGCCGGGGATCACGGCGATCGTGGGGCCCAACGGCGCGGGGAAGAGCAACCTGGCCGACGCCGTGCGCTGGGCGCTGGGCGAGCAGAGCGCTCGGGCGCTGCGCGGGCGCCGCGGCGAAGACGTCATCTTCGCCGGCGGCGGGACGCGCCATCCCGTCGGGATGGCGGAGGTTACGCTCCTGCTCGACAACGCCGAGGGGCGCTTCCCGCTGCCCTACGCCGAGGTGGCGCTCACCCGACGGCTCTACCGGTCCGGCGAGGGCGAGTATCTGGTCAACGGCAGCCGGGTCCGGCTCCGTGACCTGACGGACTGGCTGCTGAGCGTCGGGCTGGGCCCGGACTCCTACTGTGTGGTGGGCCAGGGCACGGTGGAGCAGCTCGTGCTCCAGCGGCCCGAGGAGCGCCGGCTGCTGCTGGAGGACGCGGCCGACGTGCGGCGCCACGCGCTGCGCCTGGCCGAGGCCGAGGCCAAGCTGGCTACCACGGCGGCGAATCTCGAGCGGGCCCGCGATCTCGCCCGCGCGCTCGCTCCAGAAGTGGAGCGGCTCCGCCAGGCTGCAGAGCGGGCCACGGCGCGCGCCCGCTGCGTGGCCCGCGCAGCCGCCCTGGCGCGCGCCTACTACAGCAGGGCCTTGGCCACGGCGACGGCGCACGTAGCCGAGAGTCGCCAGGCGCTCGCCGCCGCTACCGCGCAGCGGGCAGCGCTGGAGCGCGCGCTGGCGGAGGTGGAGGCGGCCCGCACTGCCGACGAGACGGCGCGGCGCGCCCGCGAGATCCACCTCGCTGCGCTGCGGGAGCAGGTCGCCCGCGCACGGGCCGAGCGCGACCGGCTGCTCCGCGAACAGGCGGTGGGGCGCGAGCGCCTGACAGCAGCCCAGGCGCGCCTGGCCGAGCGCCGCGCGGCCGCCAGCGCTCTGGAGACCCGCGCTGCCGCGGCAGCGGCCGAGAGCACGCACCTGGCGGCTAGCGCTGCCGCGGTGCGGGCGCGGTTGACGGAGCTGGAGGCCGCTGCCCGGTCGGCAGCGGCCTCGGCAAGCGACGCCGACCGGGCACTGGCGGCCGCACAGCGCGACCGTGCGGCGGCAGCGGATGCGCTGGAAGCTAGTCGCAGCGCGCGGCAGCGCCTCGAGCAGCGCTGGCAGCTCGTGACCAGCCACCAGAAGGCGAGCGCGCCGGTGGTGGCGCGCCTCCGCCAGCGCGGCGAGCAGGCGCGCGAGGCCGTCAGCCGTGCCGAGGCGCAGGTGCAAGCCTGCGAGCAGGCAGTTGCGGCCGCCACCGCACAGCGCGCGGAGCGTGAGGCGGCGCTGGCCGCTGCGACGCGCGCGCGTGAGGACGCCGAGTGCGCGCTCGCGACGGCGCGGCGCGAGGCCGAGGCGGCGCGGACGCGCTGCGAGGACGTGCGCACGCGGCGGCGCGCGCTCGAGCACGTCCTGGCGTCGGTGCCGGAGATGGTGGCCACGGCGGCGCTGGAGGTTGCCGGCCAGCGGCAGCTACTGGGAGCCCTGCTGCAGGTAGAGGCGGTGCACCAGCGGGCGATCGCTGCGGCCCTCGACATCGCCGCCCGCTACATCGTGGTCGAGCGGCGCGAGAGCGCGCTCGCCGGCCTGCAGCTCCTCGCCGCGCGCGACACTCCCCGCGTGGTGTTCGCTGTGATCACCGAGGCGGACCGCCGCCAGGAGCGCGCGGCCGCGCGCTTCCGCACCCAAGCGGCGACCGCGCTGGCGGATGTGTCCGGCTGGCGGCTCGCGCTCGACCTCGTGCGCGTGGACCCCATCTACCGCGCGCTCTGTATCCGCTACCTCGGCACGACCCTGGTGGTCGACACGCTGGCTACCGCCCTCCGCGTCTACGACCGCCTGCTCCAGTGGCCCGAGCGCGTGGCCGACTTCCAGGTGGTAACTCACGACGGGCTCGTGATCCGCTCCGCGGGCGAGTGGGTGGTCGGCCGGGACGGCCACGAGACGCCTCTCCTCGCCTACCGGCGGGAGGCGCAGGCGCTGGATGCCGAGTGGCGTGCCGCGCAGGCGGCCCTGAACCAGGCTCAGGAGCGGCTCACCGCGGTCGATGCAGCGGCTGCTCGCGCCCGGGCCGACGAGACAGCCGCCCGCACGGCTCTCGCTGCGAGCGAGGCAGCCCGGCGAGAGGCCGAGCAGGCCCAGCGCTTCGCCGTGCAGGAGCTAGCGCGTGTCCGCGAGGAGGCGAGGCGCCTTGCTGCCGAGCTGGCGGAGGCGGAGCAGGCCCAGCAAGCGCTGGGGGCGGAGCGCGCGCAGCTCGAGGAGGCGCTGGTGGCCGCCCGGGAAGCCGAGGCCGCGCAGCAGGCCGCGCTGATGCAAGCGGCCGCCGTGCTGGCTACCGCCGAGCGCGCCGCCCAGGAGGCGCGCGCGCGGCAGGCGGCGCTGCAGGCCGACCTGGCGGCCGTCCAGGCCGACGAGCGCGCCGCGCGCGAGCTTGCCGCCCGCGCCGCCGCCGAGGCGCAGCGGCTCGCGGCCGAGCAGCAGGCGCTCCGCGACCAGATCCAGGCCGACGAGCGCGCCGCGGCCGAGATGGCCGCGCAGGTCGAGCGCACGGAGCGGCGGCTGGCCACGGTGCGGGCGGCGCTCGGCCCTCGCGAGGCCGAGCTGCGCCGCCTGGAGGAGGCCGCGGCCGCCGCGGCTGAGGAGCGAGCGCGCCTGGACGAGACGGCGCGCCGGCTCCAGCGCGAGCTACGGGCCGCGGATGAGAGCTGCGCCCGGGCGACTCTCGCCGCCGAGCGCGCAGCCGACGAGCTGGCCGCGCTGGAGCGCGAGCGTGCAGCCGTCTGGGCCGAGCTGGGCCTCCCGGTGGAGGAGGGCGATGCGGCGGCGGAACAGGACATCCGAGAGCGCGCCGACGCGACGCACCAGCTGGAGCGGGAGGCCAGAGCCGTGGATGCCTTCGGCCCCGATGAGGCGCCGGAAGCCGAAACGCTCGCCGCGCTGCCGGCGGAGGAGCTGCGGCGCCGCCTAGCTGCCTGCCAGCGGGAGCTGCGCGCGATCGGAGCGGTGGATGCCGCCGCGCTGGACGACTACCAGGCGGTGCTCGAGCGCCAGCGGTTCATCGAGGGGCAGATTGCGGATCTGGAGCGCGCTAGCGCCGCGCTGCGGAGCGGCATCGCCGAGCTGCAGGCGCGTATGCGCCACCGCTTCCAGGAATGCTTCGCAGCGGTGAACGCGGCGTTTGGCGACTGCTTCCGCACGCTCTTCGGCGGGGGGACGGCACGCCTCGCGCTTACCGGCGACGACGTCCTGGCCGCGGGGGTGGAGGTCGTGGCCCAGCCGCCAGGCAAGCGAGCGCACAGCCTGTACACCCTCTCCGGGGGCGAGCGGGCGCTGACCGCGGTGGCCCTGCTGTTCGCGCTCCTGCGCGTGCAGCCGAGCCCGTTCTGCGTCCTCGACGAGGTGGACGCCGCGCTCGATGAGGCGAACATCCAGCGCTTTACCCAGCTGCTGCGCGCACAGGCTGCCCAGACGCAGTTCCTCATTATCACCCACAACCGCGGAACGATGGAGGCGGCCGACGCGCTCTACGGCGTCACCATGGTAGATAGCGCGGTCTCCCAGGTCGTCTCGCTGCGCCTCACCGACCTGCCGGCGGGGGGTGGCGTGGTACACTAAGGCGGATCACGGCTTTTGTCGAGAGCCGCCCCGATCCGGCCCCCACGAACTACGCATGCAGAGGCCAACACGGCAGTGCTGAAACGGTTGTTTGGGCTCGACCGCGGGACCCAGCGCACCCGCGAGGCGTTCTTCGGGCGTATCCGGGGCCTGTTCCAGCGCACCCGCGCCATCGACGAGGACCTCTGGGAGGAGCTGGAGGCCCTCTTGCTCCAGGCGGATGTGGGCGTAGCGACCACCGCCGAGCTGCTGCGCCGGCTGCAGGAGTCGGTGACGCTCGGTGAGGCGCGCACCGCCGACGAGCTATACGAGATCCTGCGCGAGGAGCTGGAGGCCCTCCTCACGGAGGGCGTGGACACGGCGCGGCCGCTGCTGCCCTCGGACACGCTCAATGCGGTGCTGGTGGTCGGCGTGAACGGCGTGGGCAAGACAACGAGCATCGCCAAGCTGGGGGCCTACTGGCGCGATCAGGGGCATCGCGTGCTGCTGGCGGCGGGCGATACCTTCCGCGCCGCGGCCATCGACCAGCTGCGCATCTGGGGCGAGCGGGCGCAGCTCCCGGTGATCGCGCACCAACCCGGGGCGGACCCCGGCGCGGTAGTGTACGACGCCCTCGCCGCCGCGCGCGCGCGGGGGATGGACGTCGTGATCATCGATACCGCGGGCCGCCTGCACACCAAGTACAACCTGATGGAGGAGCTCAAGAAGATCCGGCGCGTCCTCGATAAGCAGGGGGTAGAGGCGGTGACCACCCTGCTCGTCCTGGACGCGACGACCGGCCAGAACGCGATCCAGCAGGCGCGCCAGTTCAAGGCGGCGATCGGACTCGACGGCCTGGTGATCGCCAAGCTGGACGGCACCGCCAAGGGCGGGGTGGTGTTCGCGGTCGTGCGCGAGCTGCAGGTGCCCGTGCGGTTCGTCGGGACAGGGGAGCGGCTCACCGACCTTAGCGAGTTCGTGCCCGCGGAGTTCGTCGATGCCCTCTTCGAGGGCGGAGAGGCGAGGGCCGTGGAGGCCCGAGGCTAGGCAGCCATGTTCGAGAGCTTGTCCGAAAAGCTGCAGAGCGTCTTTCAGCGCCTGAGCCGCAAGGGGCGGCTGAGCGAGCAGGACGTCGACGAGGCCCTGCGCGAGGTGCGCATGGCGCTGCTGGAGGCGGACGTCAGCTTCAAGGTGGTCAAGCAGTTCATGGCGCGCGTGCGGGAGCGCGCCGTGGGCAGCGCGGTGCTGGAGAGCCTGACGCCCACCCAGCAGGTGATCAAGATCGTTCATGAGGAGCTGCTCGCGCTGCTGGGCGAGACGCCGGGCCGCCTCGCTCTCGCCGCCACGCCACCCACCGTGGTGATGCTGGTCGGCCTGCAAGGTTCGGGCAAGACCACCACCGCGGCCAAGCTCGCGGTGTACCTGCGCAAGCAGGGGCAGCGCCCGCTGCTGGTTGCTGCCGATCCCTACCGGCCCGCAGCCGTGACCCAGCTGCAGACGCTGGGCAAGCAGATCGATGTGCCCGTCTACGCCGACGCGCAGCCGCCGCCCGCGCTGGCCGCAGCTGCAGTCGCGCAGGCCCGGGCGGCGGGCCAGACGGTAGTCCTCCTCGATACCGCGGGCCGCCTGCACATCGCCGACGACCTCATGGCGGAGCTGGAGGAGATCGAGCGGCGGGTGCAGCCGCACGAAGTGCTGCTGGTGGCTGATGCGATGACCGGCCAGGATGCCGTGCGGGTCGCGGAAGCGTTCAACCAGCGGGTGAAGCTCACCGGGCTGATCCTGACCAAGCTGGATGGCGATGCCCGTGGCGGCGCCGCCCTGGCGATGCGGGCGGTAACCGGGGTGCCGATCAAGTTCATCGGCGTCGGCGAGAAGGTGGACGCGCTCGAGCCCTTCTATCCCGACCGCCTCGCCTCGCGGATCTTGGGAATGGGCGATATGCTGACGTTGATCGAGCGCGCGCAGCAGACCTTCGACCAGCAGCAGGTCGAGCAGCTGCAGAAGAAGATCCGCACAGCGTCGCTGGACCTCAACGATTTCCTCGCGCAGCTCCAGCAGCTGCGGCGCATGGGGCCGCTGGAGCAGCTCCTCGACCTGATCCCCGGTATGTCGCACCTGGTGCGGAGCCAGGCGGTGACGATCAGCGAGAAGGACCTCAAGCGCATCGAGGCCATCATCCAGTCTATGACGCCGGAGGAGCGGGCGCACCCGGAGATCATCGGCGGCAGCCGCAAGCGGCGGATCGCGCGGGGGAGCGGCACCACGCCCGCCGACATCAACCAGCTCCTCAACCAGTTCCGCCAGATGCAGCAGATGATGAAGCAGATGAGCACGGGGAAGGTACCGCGCAAGCTCCAGGGGTTGTTCCGCTGAGCGGTCGGGCGCGCCCTGCTCCCGGAGCAGTACGCGATGCGGGCCACACAGCTCCGATGAGGTCGGGCGGCACTCCCGCCGCCGCGGAGTGGGCCGTCGTCGTCGAGGACCTCGTCAAGACCTACGGCGGGCGGCGGGCCGTCGACGGGGTGAGCTTCGCGGTGGCGCGCGGCGAGACGTTCGCGCTCCTTGGGCCTAACGGCGCCGGCAAGACCACCACAATGGAGATCCTTGAGGGCTACCGGCTGCCGGATGCCGGCACCGTGCGCGTGCTCGGCCTGGATCCCCGGCGCGACGGGGCGGCGCTGCGGCCGCGCATCGGCGTGATGCTCCAGGATGGCGGCCTGTACCGCGCGATCACCCCGCGCGAGGCGCTGCGGCTGTTCGCGAGCTACTATGCGGCGCCGGCCGATCCCGACGCGCTGCTCGACCTCGTCGGCCTCGCCGAGGTCGCCGACACCCGCTACCGGCGACTGTCCGGCGGCCAGCGGCAGCGCCTCGCGCTGGCCCTCGCCCTCGTTGGCCGCCCCGAGCTGCTGTTCCTCGACGAGCCGACGGCGGGGATGGACCCCCAGGCTCGCGCGGCCACCTGGGACCTGCTGCGCCAGCTCAAGGCGGCCGGCGTGACGGTGCTGGTCACTACGCACTACCTCGAGGAGGCGGAGCGCCTGGCCGATCGCGTAGCGATCCTGGACCACGGGCGCCTGGTGGCCCTCGATACCCCGGCCGCACTCATCCGGGGCGACGCGACCCAGGTGCTGCTGCGAGCCACCCCGGGCCTGGCGGTGGAGGCTCTCGCCGCCCTCCCCTCCGCGCTGGGAGCCGAGGAGACCGCGCCGGGCGTCTACGTTCTGCAGACACACGCGGCCGCAGACCTGCTGGTCGAACTCACCAGCTGGCTGCGCGCGGCCGGCGTGCTCCCGCGCGAGGTGCGCGTCGGCGAGGGGTCGCTCGAGGACGTCTTCCTGCGGCTCACGGGACGGGAGCAGCGATGAGCAGCGGGCGCGCGGCGGGCGACCTGCTGGCGGCCTTGCAGCCCAGGGGGGAGGCGGGGCGCGCGGCGCCCTGGCTGCGGGCGGTCCTGGCGCAGGCGGGCGTGGAGCTCCGGCTCAGCCTGCGGCGTGGGGAGAGCGTGCTGGTCACGCTGGTCGTCCCGGTCGTGCTGCTGGCTTTCTTCATGTCCATCGGGGCGGCGCCTCCGGGCGCCGAGCGCTCCATCGACTTCCTCCTCCCCGGCACGCTCGCGCTGGCGGTGATGGCGGCCGGGCTCCCGAACCTGGGGATCGCCACAGCCTACGAGCGCGGCGACGGCGTGCTCAAGCGCCTAGGGGCCACCCCGCTCTCGCGCGCGGGGCTGGTCGTAGCAAAGGTGCTCGCGCTGCTCGCGCTGGAGGTGGTCCAGGTGGTGGCGCTGGTGGCGCTCGCCGCCGGGGTCTACGGCTGGCGGCCGCAGGGCACGCCGCTGCTGGCGATCCCCGCACTGCTGCTCGGCACCGCCGCCTTCGCCGGCCTCGGCCTCGTCCTAGCGGGCACGCTGCGTCCCGAGGCGACCCTCGCCATCGCCAACGGCCTGTTCCTCATCTTGCTCCTCGTCGGAGGGCTGTTCCTTCCCCTCAGCGCGCTGCCGCCCTGGATGGCGGCTGTGGGCCGGGTGCTGCCGGCCGCGGCGCTGGCCGATACCCTCCGCGCCGCCCTCATGGGCGCGCCGGAGGAGCCGGCGGCGGCCCTGCTGCTGGCCGGCTGGGCCGTGGCGGCGCCCGTGGTGGCCGCGCTCACCTTCCGCTGGGAATAGAGCGCCGCGGGCTCCGGCGGCCGCCGGAGCGCCACATGATGCGCAACCTTGCGCATCATGTGATGTGGTATTAGAATACCGGTGATATATCACATGGAGGCGGTATGGCGCGGGGCTCGGGGGCGCGCTCGCTGGCCCGCCAGGCCTATGAGGCGCTCAAGCAGGACATCCTCACCTGTGAGTTGCGCCCGGGCGCCCAGATCTTCGAGGGCGTCCTAGCGGCGCGCTACGGCATGAGCAAGACGCCGGTACGCGAGGCGCTCAACCTCCTCGTTCAGGAGGGGCTGGTGCAGGTCCTACCGCGCCGCGGCTACCTGGTGGCGCCGATCACCCTCCGCGATGTGCAGGAGGTCTTCCAGCTCCGCCTCCTCCTCGAGACCGCCGCGGCGGAGCTGGCGGCCGTGCACATCACCGAGGAGCAGCTGCGGCAGCTCCGCGCACTGGTCGAGGTCCGCTACACCTACGGCGACCGCGCCAGCTACGCGCGCTTCCTCCGGGCCAACCGCGCCTTTCACGTCGCCGTCGCGGCGGCCTCGGGCAACGGCCGCCTGGCGGCGTTCGTCGAGCGGCTGCTGGAGGACATGGAGCGGATCCTCCACCTCGGCCTCGACCTGCGCGACAGCGCGGAGGAGATGGCGGCCGAGCATGCCGCGCTAGTCGACGCCCTGCTGCGCGGCGACGGGGCTCTCGCCCGCCGGGTCGTGACCGAGCAGCTGCAGAACTCGCGCAAGCGCGTGCTGGAAGCGTTGGTGGGCTCGGAGAGCGCTGCCAGCGGCATCCGCCTCGTGCCGTAAGGAGACCGCGATGACCGGCTCGCCAGCGTTCGCCCGTGAAGGCGGCGAGGCGCTGAACCCCGCCCTCGCCGCTTTTGTCCGCGATGTCGAGCGCCTCTGTGCGCGCCAGCTCGCCCTGCCGGCCTTGCTGGCCGAGCTGACGCGCCTGTTCCGCGAGCTGCTCGCCGTGCCCGCGTTGCTCCCTTCCGCGCTGGAGGGCCCGCCGAGCGGCGAGGCACCACAGTCGGAGCGGGGCTCCTGTGTAGTCCCCCTCGCTCCTCCCCTGTCCTATCCCGCCGGCTATACCCAGCACCTGCTCCATGCCACGGATCGCGGGCCGTTCTCCCTGGTCGCGTTCGTCTGGCGCCCCGGCGCGCGGACACCTGTCCATGATCACCGCGCGTGGGGCTTGGCCGGCGTGTACCGCGGCGTCGAGCAGGAGACGCGCTACCGCTGGGTGGACCTGCCGGGCGGGCGCTCCGGCCTGCAGCCTGTGGCGACGCGGGAGGTGGGGCAGGGCGAGGTCGTGCCCATCCTCCCGCCCGAGGACATTCATCGCGTGGAGAATTCAACCGCCGCGCTCACGGTCTCGCTGCACCTCTACGGGCTGAACCTGCAGGCGACTCCCCGTGCCTCGAGCGTCCGGCGCATCTATCCCCCGCAGCTACTTTTGCCTCCTCCTGTCCCTGCAGCGCGGGGCTGAGCGCCTCCTCCGACGGCCTCGCGGGGGATGCGCGGGCGTTTCCTTGCCGCCGCGCCGGTGGGCCTGTTAGGCTAATCCCGACGGTCTGGCGCGCTAGCGGGAGGGCGCACAGCTGGTGACGCGGATGGAGCCGGGCAACAGCACGTGAGGCGGCGGAGAAGCAGCGTGCCGTGGCGACTCCGGCGGGCGATAGTGGTGCTGGCGCTCGGGAGCACGATCGCGCAGGGCTGTGCACCCGCGGCCTTCCTCACCTCCACCGCCGGGCTAGCGACCGAGGTCTCCGCGCGGGCGCCGGGCCTCCTCTCCGAGGTGCCTAGCCCGCGCCTCGACCCGCTGGTCATGCGCGTGCTCCCCCAGCTCGTACCTGTCGATCTCACCGATCTGACGACCGCCCGGCGGCTGCGCCGCAATGGCGAGACCGAGGCGGCCCAGCGAGCCTTCACTACGCTCCTCGAGCGTGAGCCGAGCGTCGCTGCGGCGGCACGCCTCGAGCTGGCCGTGTTGGCGCTCGACGAGGGGCAGCTCGACACGGCTGCCGCCCACCTGGAGGCCTTGCTGCGCGACTATCCCGACCAGCCGGAGCGGGTGCCGGCCACCTACCTGCTCGCCGGTGTGGAGCGACGCCGTGGGAACCTCCAGGCAGCCATCGCGCGCTTGGAGGAATACCTTCGCCTGAGCGACACGCTCGCGGCCTATGCGCGCCTCCAGCTTGCCGAGCTCTACGCGGCGCTGGGCGCCCCCGAGCGCGGCTGGGAGGAGGCCGCGCGCGCGGCCGCGCTACCTGGCTCGCGGCGCCTGCGGATCGAGGCGCTGGAGTGGATGGCCCGCACGGCGGCGGAGCGGGGCGACCGTGAGACGGCCCGCGCGCGCTGGGAGGAGATCTGGCCGCTAGCGGCCACGCCAGCCTACCGCGCGGAGGTGCTCTGGCAGCTGGCCAGCCTGGCCCGCGACCAGGGCGATCTGGCCGCGGCTGCCGAGCGCTACCGCACCATCGTCGTCGACTATCCCTCCACGAGCCGCGCGGCAGACGCGCTGCGCGTGCTGAACGAGCTCGGCTGGGCGGACCTGATCAGCTACTACCAGGCCGGCCTGGTGCGGTTCTATCAGGGCCAGTACGACCGCGCCCTCGGGGCCTTCGAGGCGCAGCTCGCGCTGGGCGGTTCCGAGGACGAGCTGGCTGGCGCTACCTACTACCGCGCGGTCGTCTTGCTCCGCCAGGGAGAGGAGAGCGCGGCTCGGGCGGGCTTCGCGGCGGTGGCAGCGAGCTTCCCGGCCAGCGAGCTAGCCCCGGTAGCACTCTTCCGGGTCGCGCGGCTCCTGGAAGATGCCGCGCGCTACGAGGAGGCGGCCGCCACCTACGCCACCCTGACAGAGCGCTATCCTGAGACGGCTGCCGGCCAGATCGCCCAGTTCCGGCGCGGGTTCGCCCTCTACTGCGCCGGGCGCTACGACGCCGCGCTCGCCGCCTGGGTGGCGGCGCTCCCCCAGGCGGTGGCGCGCACCGTGCGGAGCGCCGCCCTCGGCCAGGCGGAGAACCCGCGGGCCGCTATCCTGTTCTGGATGGGCAAGGTCTTGGCGCTGCAGGGTCGTCAGGACGAGGCACGGGCCCGCTGGGCAGAGGCCGGTGCGGCGGGGCCCGACGCCTTCTACGGGCTGCGCGCGAAGGCGCTGCTCGCCGGTGATGGCGATGCCCCGCTCGCTGGCCTCGACGCCGGGCGCTTGAGCCCGCCGCCCCCCGACGAGGAGCTGACCGCCTGGGTAGCCGGCTATGGGGCCGAGGCCGCCGCGCTCGCCGCGGAGCTGACGGCCGACCCCGCCTGGCGGCGGGGAGCGGCCCTGTGGGCCATCGGCCGCCGCAGCGAGGCGACCTGGGAGTTCGATGACCTGCGCGACCGCTTCGCCGCCGATCCCCCGCGCCTGTACGCGCTGGGGGTGGCGCTCCGCGATCTGGGCGCCGACCACCTCGCCCTGCGGGCGGCGCAGCAGCTCTGGGCGGCGAGCGGCGCCGCCTCGGTCTACGAGCTGCCACGCGCCGTCCGTGCCCTGCTCTATCCAACCCCCTATGCCGAGCTCGTGCTGGCAGCGGCCGCGCGCTGGGGCCTCGACCCGCTCCTGTTCTTCGCGCTCATCCGCCAGGAGAGCGCGTTCGACCCGCGCGCCGAGTCCAGTGCGCGGGCGCGCGGCCTGACTCAAGTCATCCCGTCCACCGCTCGCGACATCGCCCGCGCGCTCGGCTGGGGGGCTATCGCCGACACCGATCTGTTCAAGCCTGTGGTGAGCATCGAGTTCGGCGCCTACTACTTCGCGCGGGCGCTTCGCCGGTTTCAGGGTAACCTCTATCCGGCGCTGGCCGGCTACAACGCGGGGCCGGGCACGGCCGCCGCCTGGCTGAACCAGCCCGGAGCGAGCGATCCCGATCTCTATGCCGAGCAGATCCCCTACGCGGAGACCTACACTTACGTGCGGCGCATCTACGAGAACTACCGCCTGTACCGCGAGCTGTACGGAGGCGCGTAGCCATCCTGCGGTCCGGCGGGGGAGGAGCCTGGCTGATGGCACCGAGCGAGCATCCCGAAGCGCCGGGGGCGGCGCAGGAGCCGGCGCGCCCGCCCGTCATCGATCTCGCGACGTTCCGTCAGGTGGACATGCGGGTGGCCGAGATCGTGGCGGCGGAGCCGGTCCCGGGCGCCACGCGGCTGCTCCGCCTGGAGGTCGATCTGGGCACCGAGCGGCGCCAGCTCGTGGCCGGCATCGCCCCGTTCTACACCCCCGAGCAGCTCGTGGGGCGCAAGATCATCGTGGTGGCTAACCTCGCGCCCGCACGGATCCGCGGCGTGGAGTCCCAGGGCATGCTGCTCGCCGCCGGCGGGCGGGAGCCCGGCGCCCCGCTGAGCCTGCTCACCGTCGACGCCGCCATCCCGAACGGGACGCGCGTCGAGTAGGGCGCCTTGCCTCACGGCGCGCCGCCGTCCTCCAGCAGCCGGCCGATGCTGCGATAGCGCGCGAACCGAGCGGCGAGCAGCGCCGCCACGTCCCATCCGCCGGGGCGGCCGTAGCGCGCGATGAGGTCGGTGAGGTGGGCGAGGAGCGCGGCGCGGAGCGCGGCTGCAGCGGCGGGAGGGTCGGTGTGCGCGCCGCCCGGCGGCTCCGGCACGATCGCATCGATGATCCCGTGCGCGAGCAGGGCCGGCGCGGTGATCTGCATGGCTTCTGCTGCCTCGGGGGCGCGCGCGGCGTCGCGCCAGAGGATCGCAGCGCAGCCCTCGGGTGAGACCACCGAGTAGATCGCGTTCTCGAGCATCAGGACCCGGTCGCCCATGCCGATCGCGAGGGCGCCCCCGCTGCCGCCCTCGCCGAGGATGACCGCGATCAGGGGCACCTGGAGGCGAGCCATCTCCAGCAGGTTCTGCGCGATCGCCCAGGCCTGGCCGCGCTCTTCCGCCTCTAGGGTGGGGTCGGCGCCGGGCGTGTCGATGAAGCTGATCACCGGCAGGCCGAAGCGCTCCGCGTGGCGCATCAACCGCAGGGCCTTGCGGTAGCCCTCCGGCCGCGCCATGCCGAACCGCCGGCGCAGGTTCTCGCGGGTGTCGCGCCCCTTCTGGTGCCCGATCACCATAACGGTGTGCCCTGCGAAGCTGGCTAGGCCACCGATCAGCGCCGGATCGTCGCCGTAGAGCCGGTCCCCGTGCAGCTCCACGAAGTCGCTGCACAGCAGGCGCAGGTAGTCGAGCGTGTAGGGGCGCTGCGGGTGCCGGGCGAGCTGGACACGCTCCCAGGCCGGCGTGGTCTTCGGCGAGCGCGTGTTACGAGGGCACATAGGGCTCAGCACCGCTGGTGCTGATGGAGGTGAGGACGGGGGGCGCGGCGGCTGCGCTCACCGCCTGGCTGGTGGGGGGACGCTTGGGCCGCGCCGCGTACAGGCGGAGGAGACGCGCCAGGAGCCCGCGCAGCTCCGCGCGCGGCACCACGCGGTCGATCATCCCATGCGCAAGTAGGAACTCCGCCGACTGGGCGCCGGGTGGAAGCTTCTGCTTGGTGATCTGCTCGATCACCCGGGGCCCGGCGAAGCCCACCAGCGCACCGGGCTCGGCGAGGACGACGTCGCCTAGGGCGGCGAAGCTCGCGGTAACGCCGCCTGTGGTCGGGTGGGTGAGCAGCGTCAGCAGGGGCACGGCCGCGGCCGCTAGTCGCTCGAGCGCGGCGGCGGTCTTGGCCATCTGCAACAGCGAGTAGATCCCCTCGTGCATGCGCGCTCCGCCCGAGGCGCATACTAAGAGCAGGGGGCGGCCATCGGTGCTGCTCCGCTCGGCGGCGCGGGCGATCTTCTCGCCCACCACGGTGCCCATGCTGGCCCCGAGAAAGGCGAAGTCGCACACCGCTACCCGCAGCGGCTGTCCCTCGATCAGCCCCTGCCCGCAGACGACCGCCTCGGCGAGGCCGGTCTTGCGCTGCGCCTCGGCCAGCTTGTCGCGGTAGCGCTCGCCCGCGCTGACGAACCCGAGCGGGTCGGCAGAGCGCAGGGCGGCGTCCTCCTCCACAAAGCTGTCTGCATCGAGGAGCAGGGCCAGGCGCTCACGGGCTGCCAACCGGAAGTGGTAGCCGCACTTGGGGCAGACGCGGAGGTTGCGGCGGAGCTCATTGACGTAAAGCAGCTGGCGGCACTGCGGACAGCGCTCCCAGAGGTTATCCGGCACCGCGCGGGCCGGGCCGGACCGATCGCGAGAGAAGAGCCGGCGCACGCTGCGCCTCCTCAACGCTTTCACCGTGGCTTGAGCAGGACGGGCGGTCCGGCACGGTCAGGTGCCGGGCCAGCGCCAGGGAAGGATACCATGGGTGAGGGGCGCGCCGCTCGTACCAAGGCGCCCACTTGACGTTATGTTTCTAACGCATCTGTGACCTCGGGGGCCTTGCTCTCTCGGCGGGGCTTTGGTAATCTACGGCCCGGGTTGCGCCGGCGAGCCGCCGGCTCGCCGGCCAAGGAGGGGGTGTATTGCTCGGAGCAGCCCGTTGGAGGACGGGGCTCGCACTCGCCCTTCTTAGTCTCGGGCTGGGATGGTCGACCGCTCCCGGGCTAGCTGCAGGCGAGGGGCGCGTTCTCCGAGTTGTTGGCCTGGGGGGCAACGCCTCGCAGGTTGTGCCGCCGGCGAACAGTACCGCCCAGGAGCCGGTAGGTGTCAGTTTCATCCACCTCGCTGCCCGCGCCGCTGGCGCGCCGGTGGCTCAGGTAACTCCTACTCCCGGGCCCGATGGCGGCGTACGGGTCATTCTCGCCCCCGATGCGCGGGGGCCCCTCCCGCCGGCGATCACCGTACCGCCCGGCCAGCTGCCGGCCTCGTTCGCGGCGGCGACGGTGTCGCTGACACCCGTTCCCATGGCGTCGACGGGCACCGGGCCCGCGACGGCCGCGCTCCTGACTACCAATGCAGCGAGCTCCGCTGGCGGGGCAGCGACCGGGGCACCGGGCGGGAGCTCGCCGGGCGGGATCGCGCGCCTCATCCCGAACCTCCCGGCGACGCCGAACGGCGCGCGGATTGTGAGCCTCGCCCAGACGCAGGTCGGCGCGCGCTACACCTGGGGCGGGACCTCCCCCAGCACGGGCTTCGACTGCAGCGGCTTCGTCTACTGGGTGTTCAACACGCTGGGCTACCCGCTGGAGCGCACGCTTCCCGAGCAGTTCAGCGCGGGCCGGCGGGTGCGGCTCGAGGAGCTGCGGCCCGGCGACATCGTCTTCTTCGCCGACACCTACACCTCCGGCCTCTCCCACAACGGGATCTACATCGGCGACGGCAAGTTCATCCACGCCGTGGACGAGAGCACGGGCGTTGCCATCACGCCGCTGAACTCGGCCTACTGGGAGCAACGCTACGTGGGCGCCGTGCGCGTGGTCGACTAGCCCCGGCGCCTGGGCGCTGCGCCACCCCACGCTGGTGCGGCGCAAGGCCTGCGTTCCAGCCGCTGCTTCGCTCCCCGCTACCGTGGGGCTTTGAGCAAGCCCCGGATGTGTGCTAGCGGCGCGTTGCGCGCCTCTCCCCGCTTCGCTAGACTCCCCGTAGCGTGAGCCACCGAGGCCTGTGCGGTGAGGAGGAGCAGCGATGGCGACACCGACGGTGGGCGTGATGAGCCCGGGCGATATGGGCCATTCGATCGGCAACGTGCTGCGCCACGGCGGGCTGCGCGTGATCACCTGCTTGCAAGGTCGCAGTCCGCGCACCGCGGCGCTCGCTGCCGAGGCCGGGATCGTCGATGTGGGGGACTACGAGACCCTGGTGCGGGAGGCCGACATCTTGCTCTCCGTCCTAGCGCCGGCCCAGGCTCGCGCGCTCGCCGAGCGGGTCGCCGCCGCGGTGCGCGCCACCGGGGCCGACCTCCTGTTCGTCGAGTGCAACGCGATCGCGCCGCAGACGGTACGGGAGATCGGCACGATCGTTACTGCGGCCGGCGCGCGCTTCGTCGACGCCGGTATCATCGGCTCGCCGCCGCGCCCTGGCGAGCGGCGCACCCGTATCTACGCCTCGGGCGAGCACGCGGCCGAGTTCGCCCAGCTCGGCCAGTACGGCCTCGACATCCGTGTGATCGGGAGCGAGATCGGTCAGGCTTCCGGCCTCAAGATGTGCTATGCCGCGCTCACGAAGGGCCTGACGGCGCTGGCCACCGAGCTGCTCGTAGCCGGCGAGGCGATGGGGCTGAGCGCCCCGCTCCGGGCCGAGCTGCAGCTCAGCCAGGGCATGCTGCTGGGCTGGCTCGAGCGGCAGATCCCGACCATGCCGCCCAAGGCCTACCGCTGGGTCGGGGAGATGGAGGAGATCGCCGCCACGTTCGCTGCTCTGGGCCTCACGCCCCGCATGCTCGAGGGCGCTGCCGCGCTGTACCGCTTCGTCGAGCAGACGCCGCTGGGAGCCGAGACGCCGGAGCAGCGCCAGCGCGGCCAGACCCTCGACGAGGTGGTCGCCATCTTGGTCGAGGCGCTCCCCGCGGCGGGTGTGGCAGCGGGCGAGCGCCGCGGATAGCGCGGATCTCCTGCGGGCTCCCAGCCGCCGGCCCGGCGCGCTGCTGGGCTCACCCGCGCCCCGCGGGCTCCAGCCGGTCGCGGACGTGGAGGACGGCGGCGAGGCCTCCGAGCGCGAACGGGACACAGCAGAGCAGCGCCGCGTGGGGCGTGCCCAGCCAGGCGGTGGTGAGCCCGCCCAGGAAGCCGCCTGCCCCGAGCCCCAAGCTGGTATAGGTCTCGTGCACGCTGATCCCCTGCGAGCGGCTCGGGAGCGCGCGCGCCGCCAGCCCCATGGCCAGGGTGGGCAGCATGCCCGCCGCGGCGCCCGTGAGCGCGGCCACCAGGGGTAGCACCGCACCCGTCTGGATCCCGTAGAGCGTTCCCGCCGCGAGCAGCGCGAGCCCCAGCCCCGTGAGCGCCGGCGCCGCCTCGCCCCACCGGGCGACCAGCGGACCGTTGTGGTGTGCGAGGAGCACGGTCGTGGCCCCTTGGATGAACAAGAGCAGGCCGACGGTCGGCGGCGGCCAGCCGTGCTCGTGCACGATCTGGGGGATGAAGGCGGCGTGCGCACTCAGGCCGGCGTTGGCCGCGAGGCCGCACAGCGCCCCGGCCCACAGCAGCTGGGGGGCGGCCTTGCCTGCAGCCGCCCGCGCGCTCGCCGCGGGGTGATCTGGTGGAGCGGGCAGCAGCAGCCACCAGATGAGCAGGGGCAGCGCACCCAATAGCGCGAGGAACGGTACCGGGCCCAGGGCGGTGAGGAGCACCGGCCCGCCCAGCAGGCCCAGCAGCGACTGCCCGAGCGCGAAGCTCGCGTTCAGCCGCCCCAGCTCGGCGGCTAGCCGGGGGCGCGGGCACAGCTCGGTGAACCACGACCGGAGCGGCAGCACCATCAGGCTCCGGGCCATGCCGTTGAGCAGGCGGATCGCGAAGAACAAGGGCACACTGCCTGCCAGTGCCAGCGCCCAGCTCAGCGGAGCGAACGCCCAGCAGCCGACCCGGAAGAGCGTGCGGTTGCCCAGCCGCAGGGCCAGCGCGCCGATGGGGATCCGTACCACCAGCGAGACCAGCCAGGCGAGCCCGACGAGCAGTCCGTAGAGCGGGGGCGGGAGCCCCAGGCTGAGGAAGTAGAGCGGCAGCGCCGAGATCTCCAGACCGAACACCAACCCGTTCAGCCCGGAAGCGACGAGGAAGCGCTGGGTGAGGCGGGGATCGAGGGCGGGGGCGGCGGGGGTGCTGGGCATAGGCAATCGGCCTCCGCTTGCATGGGCGTGCGTTTGGCATTATGGTCTTAATCAGGCAGCCGGGACACGGTCGGCGTCCCCTGCCGGCCGCTGTACCTGGTCTTGTTGTATCGCGCCCGATCCGGCCGCGAGCGAGGGGGAGAGGGTGAGCGCCTCAGAGCTGTTGGAGGAACTGCGCCGGCGCGGGGTCGAACTCGTCGTCATCGACCGGTGTCGGCTCCACTGGTATGCCCCGCACGGCGCGCTCACGCCAGAGCTGGAGAGCGCGCTGCGAACACGCCAGGCGGAGCTCATCGCGCTCCTGCTCGCGCCCACACAGCCGCAGCAGGGGGCTCAGCGGATCCTAGTCCAGCCGGGGCCGCCGGGCCATATCTCCTACGCCCATCTCGCATTCTGGCGCTGGCTGGTGGAGCGTGGCCGGGCCGAGTCGCCGCCGGCCGGGCCGCCGGCCGGCCCCTACGCCCGGTCGGTGGCGCTCTGGCAACAGCGCTTCTCGCGCACCGGCTAACGTCGGCAACCCGTTCCCCGCCGCCGAGTGGCCAGCGCTGGCAAGCGCCGTACGCTTGTGATGTTGCTCGCCTCGCCACCGGCGCGCCAGTGCTAGCGGCCCTGCTCGAGCTTGCTCTCGATGGCGCGCAGGAGCGCCAGCACCTCATCCAGCTGCCGCGCCAGGTGGGCTAGCGCTGCTTCCAGCTCCGGTGGGGGCGGGGTGCTGCGGGCCGCGTCACGGCCTGGCGGGGCTGGCGCCCCGGCAGGCGGAGGGCGCTCTCCATGTGGTTGCCCCCGCGCGGCCGTGCCGTTGCTGGCATGCTTCAGGCTGGCCGCCCGGCGCAGGCCGAGCGGCGTCGGCACGAACGCGTCGTACCGCCCGGTGCGGGGCCACCGCGCGATCCACCCGCCGCGGTGCAGAGCGGCGAGCGCGGCGCGCACCCGCTCCCGCTCGGCCGTGGTGCTGAACTCGGTATAGCTGCAGCCGGCAACGCCGGCGCGGCGCGCGATCTCATACTCGCTGAGCGCGCGGGTGTGCTCCTTCAGGCCGGCGCGCGCCTGGTAGCCCTCCACGAGGGCCAGAAGGATCCGGGCCGTGAAGTCGTCCATGCGTCGACGGCTACTGCTCGGGCGGTCCTGCCCGTCCCCGCGGGCGCCGGGGTTCCAGGAGGACCACCGTGGGTTCCTCGGGCAGGTTGCCGCGCGTGAGGTTCAGGCGCGGCTGCGGGATCGGAGCGCTGAGCCCCATCTCCCGGCAGAAGCGGTCGACCGGATCCAGGGCGGGGGCGATCCCGTCGACCCGGTAGTGCATGGGAATGGCCAGGCGCGGCTCGAGCTGGGCGACGATCTCCGCCGCCTGCGCCGCATCGATCGTGCAGTGTCCGCCCACCGGCACCAGCAAGACATCCGCATCCTTCACCACTGCCACCTGATCGGCCGTGAGCGGCACCGCGAGGTCGCCGAGGTGGCAGATGGCCAGATCGTCGATCTCGATCAGGTAGGCCGTGTTGCGAGGCATCCGCCGGCTCTGCCCCGGCGGGCGCGGGGTAGCGACGCCGGTGATCATCACCCCCCGGAACTCGTACTCCCCCGGCCCCGTGACGAGGTGGCGGTACCCGGTCACCGTCTCCACGGCGCTGTGGTTCGGCTCGTCGTGCGAGATCGTGACGACGTCCGCTTCCAGGCGCCCCACCGCGTATCCCAGCGCCGCGGGCACCGGATCCGTGACCACCGTGGCCTCGCGCCCGCGCAGGCGAAAGCAAGCATGCCCGATCCAGCTGAGTTCCATAAAGCTCCACGCCGTGGGCGCCGTTTGCCGCCGTAATTCTAGCATGGGGGGCTAGCTGGGCGTTCGAAGCCACGGCGAAGGGCGTGTGCGTGCGGGGCTAACCCGCGCCGGGGGCGGTGTGCCGCGCGTGACGCAATTGTGGTGCGTGCCGGGACCGAGGGGGCTATAATGCTCCCACAGCAGGGTCGGCTCTACCCCGCCGGCGCTGTTGCTGGCGGCGGCGGCGCCAGAGCTAGAGGCGGGGAGGGCAGGACCGTCGCCTGGAGCCCTGATGCCACAGTCGCGAGCTAGCGCGACGCCACCCAAGCCCGAGCCAGCGTATAGCGGTGGCGGGGGGCCGAGCATAGCCTGGCGGGGTGGCGAGGGCGAGCGTGCTAGGCGATCCTCCCGTAGACCGTATAGCCCGCATCCCAGGCCACCGCCGCGCCCGGTGTGGCTCTTCCTGGCGCTGGCCGTGCTGGCGTGGGCGGGAGCGCTCGCGCGGCCTGTCCAGGCGGCCTCCGAGCTGGATTGGCAGAGCCGCACCACCACCTACTTCACCATCTACTACACCGCCGCGGATGCAGCGACCGCAGCACAGTACGCTGCCGGTATCGATGAGATCTACGAGTACGTCGCCGCTATATTCGACCACGGCCCCACTCCCCCCGTGCCGCTCCGGCTGTATCCCGATACGGACAGCTATACCAGCGCTAACCCTATCGCCGCCTATGTCGAGGGGGTGGTGGCCCACGCCGATCCACGGCGGGGGGAGATCGGCCTGGCGCTCGACCGGCTCGCGCGTGCCGGCCCTGAAGTCGTGCGCGATACCGTGCGCCACGAGCTCATGCACCTTGTGGCCACGGAGCTGAGCGCCGACCGCCTGCCGATCGGGTTCCAGGAGGGGCTGGCGCAGTATGTAGAGAAGGAGACCGGGGAGCGGCAGCAGCTCGTCCGGAACCTCCAGCTCGCCTACCAGCAGGGTCGGCTGCTGAGCTGGGATGCCCTCAACGATTACCCGCGCTTCATCCGCCGCCTCAGCACGAGCTACCCCCAGGCGCTCAGCGTGGTGGCGTTCCTAGTCGACCGCTACGGCCTCGGCGCGCTCAAGCGCTTCCTGCGCGAGCTGGGCCGCACCGAGCAGCCCTACCGCGCGGTGCTCGAGGCTGTCTATGGGCGCAGTGCGGCCGAGCTGGAGGCCGAGTGGCGCGCCTATCTGCCCGCCTACTTTGCGGGCCGCTGGGAGGTAAACCAGGTGCGCGCCCTGGACCTCGCCGAAGCACGCGCGCGCTTTGCGGCGGGCGAGTACGACCTGGCGCAGCAGCTGTTCGCGGAGGCGCGCCGCCTGTACGCCGAGCTGGAGCAGCCGGCGCGCGTTGCGGAAGCCGACAGCTACTTGCAGCGTATCGAGCTGGCCCGCGCGGCCGAGGCACTGGCAGCCCAGGGCCGCGCGCACCTGGCCGAGCGCGCCTACGCGCCGGCACGCGACCTGCTGGCCGAGGCGGACCGGCGCTACGCCGAGGCGGACCAGCCGGCGCCCCGCGCGGCGCTGGCCGAGCTGCTGGGCCAAGCAGAGCAGGGCGCGGCAGCGGCGGCGGCGCTGGACGCGGCGGAAGCGCTCCTGGCTGGCTGGCGCTATCCCGAGGCGCGGGCCCGCGCGGCCGAGGCCGCCGCGCTCTACGCGGCGATCGCCGACGGGGCGGGCCAGCAGCAGGCTTGGGCACTGGTGCAGGCGGCGGAGGAGGGCCAGCGACGGCTGGCGCTGCTCCTGCTGGGCGCTGGCGGTGTGTTCCTCGCTGCTGTGGGCCTCCGGTGGGTGCGCCGGCCGACGCCGCGGCCGGCGCACCCACCGCTTGAAACCGGGCCCCTCCTGTGAGGAGGGCGACGCGAGGAGGAAGATCATGCACTTGAGCTGGCGCGCGGAGAGCGCCGCGGCCGAACTCGAGCAGCTGCTCGCTCCGCTGCGGCGCCGCCTCTGGTGGCAGCGGGGCGCGCAGCTCGTGCTGCGCACATTGTGTTTCGCGCTGACCGCGCTCCTGGTGCTCGCGGCGCTCGCGGTAGGCGGCCTCGCGCCGGCCCCTGGCGCGGGCCTGCTGCTCGCCGTGCTCGCCACCCTGCCGGTAGCGCTGGCGGTCGCCCTCCTGCGTCCGCCCAGCCTGCTCGCTACCGCGCGCTGCATCGATCGCTATGCCCGGCTGGACGAACGTGTGGGAACCGCCGTCGAGCTGGTATGCGCTCGCGCCTCGCATCCGGCGGCGCGAGCACAGCTCGCAGACGCGACTGCCCGGCTCCGGCAGCTGCGGCCCGCCGAGGCGGTCCCGCTCGAGGGGGTGCGGAACGACCTCCTCCTGGCCGGCGGGCTGGCGCTCATCAGCGCGGGCATGGTCCTGTTGGCCGGCCTGGCCGATGGCGTGCCTGGTGGGCTCATCCCGGTGCGCCGGCTGCTCGACACGGCGGTGGCACTGGTGAACCCGCCGCGCGAGGAGCCGCGCGCCCCCGCGCCGGGCCGCAGCCAGCTCGACACGCGCCTGGCGCCGCTGCTCCAGCAGCTCGAGGCGCTGCGCACTAATGCGGCAGGCCTTAGCCCGGAGGAGCTGGCGGCGCAGCGTGCTGCGGCGGCCCAGCAGCTCGCGGAGCTGGCATCGGCCTCCCGGGCCCAGCAGGAGGCGCTGGCCGAGCTGGCGCGTGCGCTCCAGGGCACTGCCGCCGGTCGGGAGGTGGCGGAGTACCTGCTCCAGGGGGAGTACGCGCGGGCCGGCGAGGCGCTGACGACGCTGGGCCGCGAGAACGACCAGCTCTCGCTCGCCGGCCGCCGGCAGCTCGCCGAGGCGCTCCGCCAGGCCCAGTCAGCCGTGCAGCCGCTCAGCCCCGCCCTAGCGCAGCACATCCAGCGCGCCAGCGCCGCGCTGAGCGGCCGCGATTACCAGCGGACCGCGCGCGCGCTGGGCGAGCTAGGAGAAGCGGTGGCCCAGGCCGGGCGCGGCGTGATCGCCCAGAGCGACCTCGGCGCGCTCGGGGAGGCGTTGAGCGCGCAGGGGGAGGACATCGATGCCGCATTGGCCGCGCTCGGCATGCTGGGGACGAGCGGTGCCGGTGGCACCGACCGCGGCGCGCAGGGCGCGCTTGGCAGCGGGCCGCCTGGCACTGCGCCCGGCGCCGCGCCCGACGCCCAGACTGCCCGCCTCGGCGTGCCAGGCGTGCCGCTGCCGCTCGAGAGCCTGCCCAGCCTCGATGGCCCGCCGAGCAGCGCGCCGCCCGATCCCGACCGCCCGAGCGTGCTGGCGCCGCTGAGCCTTGGGACGACCACCAGCGGCGGAGCCGCTCAGGGAGGCGAGCCGATCTACGCGTCCGGCGAGACCGCCCCAGTGCCCGCCGAGCGCCGCGAGGTGGTGCGCGGCTACTTCGGCACAGGAGGCGGTCGGTGAGCCGGCCGCTCGGGCTCGCCGAGGCGCCCGCGCTCGCCGCGGCGCTCGAGGCCACGCTCTGCCAGCTGCTTGTCGGCCAGCAGGCGGTGGTGCGCGGCGTGCTCGTGGCGCTGCTCGCCGGCGGCCACGCGTTGCTGGAGGGGCCACCGGGCGTAGGCAAGACCATGCTGGTGCGCGCCCTGGCCCGCGCGCTCGCACTCCGCTTCTGCCGCATCGTGTTCACCCCTGACCTCATGCCCGCGGACATCCTGGGTACCCACGTGCTGGTCGATGGGCACGGCTTCCGGTTCGTGCCGGGGCCCGTGTTCGCCAACCTCGTCCTCGCCGACGACATCAACCGGGCACCGCCGCGCACGCAGGCCGCACTGCTCGAGGCCATGCAGGAGCGCACGGTGACCGTGGCCGGAACGCCCCAGCCGCTGCCCGCACCGTTCTTCGTCCTGGCGACGGCCAGCGCGGCCGAGGGCGAGGGCCTCTACCCCCTTCCGGAGGCGCAGCTCGATCGCTTCCTGCTCGAGCTGCGCCTGCGCCTGCCGCCCGAGGCTGCGCTGCGCGTCGTGGCCGCGCGGGCGGGCGAGGACGCGACGACCGTACCGCAGGTGCTCGACAGGACCGGCCTACTCACCCTCCAGCAGTACGTGGCGAGCCTGCCCGTGGCAAGCTACGTGCGCGACTACGCAGTGCGGCTGATCCTGGCCACCCGTCCTGACCAGCCTGGCGCGCCGGCGCTGGTCCAGCGCTACGTGCGCTACGGCGCGAGCCCGCGCGCGCTCCAGGCGCTGGAGGCGGCGGCGCGCGCGCATGCCTTGCTCGAGGGACGCTTCAACGTGGCGTTCAGCGACGTACGGCGCGTGGCCCCCGCCGTGCTGCGTCATCGCCTCCGGCTCAACGTCGAGGCGGATGTGCAAGGCCTAGATGTCGATGGTGTAGTGGCGGCGGTGTTGGCGGCCGTGCCGGAAGAGCCGCCGCGCCGGGGCCTCCCGGTCCTAACGCGCCCGGTTCGCCGCTGGCTGAGGAGGTCGGTATGACACTGCGCGCAGCGCTTGCCCGCCGGCTGGGCGTCCTCCGTCCAGGCGCCCTCGCGCGCTCGGGCGGGATGTTCGGCGCCGGCGCCGCGCCGCCGAGCACGCGGCTGAGCGACGAGGCCTTCCTCCGCCGGCTGGAGCGGCTGGCTATCGCCCTCCAGCGCCCGCCCACCGCCGGCCTCGCCGGCGACCACCGGAGCCGGCGGCGGAGCGAGGGATTGGAGTTCGCCGATTACCGCACCTACTCGCCGGGCGACGACTTTCGCCGCATCGACTGGAAGGCCTATGGGCGCCTGGGGACACTGTACTACCGGCTGGCCGAGGCCTACGACGAACTCGCCCTGCACCTGCTAGTCGATACCAGCGCCTCGATGAACTGGGGGGTGCCTAACAAGCTGGATTACGCGCGCCAGCTCGCCGCCGCGCTAGGATACCTGGCGCTCGCCCGCCTGGATGCGGTGGCGGCCGGCGCGCTGGCCCCCGGCGCGCCGCGGCTGCCGCTCCTGCGCGGGAAGGCGCAGGCCGGCCGCCTCTTCGCTTTCCTCGACGGGCTCCCGCTCACCGACCGCGCCCCGCTGCGGGAGAGCCTCCGCCTCTACCGCCGCGGGGCCATGCGGGGGGTAGTGGTGCTGCTCTCCGACGGATTCTTCCCGGACGGACACACCGGCCTGGGTGAGCTGCTCGAGGCCGGCTTCCAGCCGGTGCTCCTCCACCTCCTCAGCCCCCAGGAGCTGGAGCCGGCCCTCACGGGCGACCTGGAGCTGGTCGACTGCGAGAGCGGCGAGCTGGTGCCTGCCAGCCTCACGCCGGAGACGCTGAGCCGCTACCGCGAGCGGCTCCGTGCCTGGTGTGGCGAGCTGGAGAGCTACTGCGTGGCGCGGCGGATCCCCTACATCCGGCTCAGCACGGCCATGCCCCTGGAGGAGGCCGTGCTTGGCGAGCTACGGCGACGGAGGCTCTTGGCATGACCCTGGCGAATCCGGCGGCCCTCTGGTGGCTCGCGCTGGTGCCCGTGATCCTGCTGCTCCACATCCTGCGCACCCAGCGGCGGCGCGTGGCGGTGAGCAGCGTCCAGCTCTGGCGCGGGCTGGAGGCCGAGCTCGAGGCGCGGCGGAACTGGCGCCCGCCCCGCTTCACCTGGCTGCTCGCCTTGCAGCTCGGTGTGGTCGTGGTAGGTGCGCTGGCGCTGGCGCAGCCGCAGCTGCTGCGGCCGCCGGGCGGCCAACACCTGGTGCTGGTGCTCGATGCCTCCGCCAGCATGGGTGCGACGGACGTAGCTCCCAACCGGTTCGCGGTGGCGCAGCGCGTGGCGCTGGAGCGGCTAAGCGCCCTTGGACCAACCGATCGCGCCACGGTGATCCGCGCCGGGGCCGAGGCACGCCTCCTCGCCCTGGCTCAGGCGCCGGCGGTAGCCCGGGCCGCGGTGGAGGGGGCTGGCGTTGGAGAGGCGCCCGGGGACCTGCGCACGGCGCTGCTGCTCGCTGCCACCGCGGCGCAGCTGCCGGCCGAGCAGGCCCAGGTCGTGGTGCTGTCCGATGGCGCCTATCCGCCACCGGCCCTGCCGGACGAGGTGGCGGCGCCGGTAGAGTACGTCCTGGTGGGCCGGGGCGACAACAACGTGGCTATCACCGCGTTCGCCCTGCGACGGCCGCCCAACGGGGGCCCCACCGCCGGCTATGCCCGTGTGACGAACTTCGGCAGCACGTCCTTCGACGTGCCGGCCCGGCTGCTGGCCGACGGCCTGCCCATCCAGCAGCGCCGCCTGGAACTCCCACCGCAGGGGAGCGAGGAGTTCACCTTCACCTTGCCGGTGGGCACCCGGAGCGTGGCGCTGCAGCTCGACGTGGCCGACCTGCTGGCCGTGGATAACCGGGCTGAGGCCCAGGCGCAGGGCGGCGAGGAACGGGCCATCACGCTGGTCTCTCCCCAGCCCGAGCTGCTCCTGCGGGCGCTCCGGGCGCTGCCGGGGGTACGCGTGACCACGGTGGCGCCGAGCGACTACGCGACCGCCACGCTGGCGCCCGTAGTGGTGTTCGATAGCTATCTCCCGCGGGTCCTCCCCGCCGCAGACGCGATCGTGGTGAACCCGCCGGCCGGCGGGGCGCTCGAGGTGCTGGGGGAGGTGCGCTACCCCGCCGGTCTAGAGTACGACCGGGGCCATCCGCTGCTGGAGGCGGTGGATCCCGTGGCCCTCCAGATCAGCCGGTTGGTCCAGCTGCGCCCGCCGGCCTGGGCCACGCCGGTGCTCTGGACCGACGCGGGGCCGGCCATCCTGGAGGGCGTCGTCGATGGCCGCCATGTCCTGATCCTCGCCTTCGATCCGCGCGCCTCGAACTTGCCGCGCCTCCGGGCTTTCCCCCTCCTGCTCGCCAATGCGCTTGACCGCCTCGGCTGGGGAGAGCGCGATGGCGTGGTGCGAGCTGGCCAGCCTGTCCGCCTGCCGGCGAACCCCGCCGGGCTGGTGGTCGCTGGCCCCACCGGCGCGAGCCTGGTACCCGCCGGCGCGGTGGCCTACGCCGATACGGAGCGGCTGGGCCGCTATCTGGTCCATCCCGCGGCCGAGAGCCTCCAGGGCGGTGCGCTGGCCGAGTTCCGGGTGAGCCTGCTGGCGCCTACTGAGTCAGATGTGCGCCCGCGCTCGCAGGCGCCGCTCGTTCCGGCGACGGCGCCCGGGCGGCCGCCGGTGGCCGCCGTCGGCCTCGCGGGCGTGCTGCTGCTGGGTATGCTCGCGCTCTCGAGCATCGAGTGGTGGTATTGGGGGAAGGGCCGCTGATGGGGCTGGCATTCGGCTTTCCGGCCGCGTTGTTCCTCCTCGTGGGCATCCCGGCCCTCGTCTGGCTGGCCTGGCCGCGGCTGCGCCCCTTCCCGCCGCTGCGGCGCTGGGCGGCCCTGGGCCTCCGCCTCGCCGGCGGCAGCCTGCTGGTCATCGCGCTGGCGCAGCCGGCGGTGCGCAGCCCCGATGACGGCGTGAGCGTGGTGTTCGTCGTCGATCGCTCGGCGAGCCTCGCGCCGGAGACGCAGGCGCAGGCACTCGACTGGGTGCGCCGCGCAGAGGCGGCACGCGGGCCGCACGATCGCAGCGCGGTGGTCGTCGTAGGGCAGCGGGCCGTGCCAGTGCGCCCCTTCGACGCACCCGACCAGGCTCTCCCCGCACCGGAGGCGTCCGACGCGGCGAGCCTCCCGCCGGCGGACGGGACCAACCTCCAGGAGGGCCTGCGCCTGGCGCGCGCGCTCCTGCCGGCCACGGGCAGCCGCCGCGTGGTGCTGCTCACAGACGGCTGGGAGACCAGCGGGCATGCGGCGGACGAGATCCTCCCGCTGGTCGCCGCGGGCGTGCAGGTCAGCGTGGTCCCTCTGGCGGCCGCGGCGGCCGGCTCCCTGCAGGTGCAGGCGATCGAGGCGCCCACCTACGTGCGCGAGGATGAGCCCTTCGAGATCAGCGTGGCGGTCTACAGCGCGCGCGAGACCGAGGCCACCGTGCGAGTGCGCGTCGACGAGGTCGTGGCGGGCGAGCGGCGCGTTGCGCTGCCAGCCGGCATGACGCGGGTGACCGTGCCGACGGCGCTCCGCGGTCAGGGCCTCCACCACCTCACGGCGGAGGCGGTGGCCGAGGAGGGGCGCGCGGAGGGCATCCAGCCGGTCGTGGTGAAAGCGCCCGCGCGCATCTTGGTGCTAGAGGATCGCCCCGACGAGGCCCAGTCCCTGGCGGCGGCCCTAGAGGCCGCCGGCCTCCAGGTCGAGGTGCGGCATCCTACGCGAGGCAGCCGGCCGCTCGATCTGGCGCAGCTCCGCGCTTACGACGGCGTGGTGCTGTACAACGTGGCGGCCAGCACCTTGACCCTGGACCAGCTGCGCGCGCTCGATACCTTCGTCCAGGCCATGGGGCGCGGCCTGACGGTCGTGGGGGGCAACACCAGCTACGCGCTGGGCGGCTACGCCGGCTCTCCGCTCGAGCGGGTGCTGCCGCTGTCGGCCGACGCTCCCTTCCAGCAGGAGCGAGGCACCCTGGCGCTCGTGCTCGTGATCGATCGCTCGGGCAGCATGAGCCTCCGTGCCGACAACGTCAGCAAGATGGCCATGGCGCGCGAGGCCGCCTTGCTGGTCACCGAGACGCTGCGCCCCGACGATCAGCTCGGCGTGCTCGCGTTCGACATCCGCAACGACTGGGTCGTGCCCTTGGACACGCTGGCGGCCAACGGCGGGCTGGGCGCCGTCCAGCAGGCGATCCGCGGCATCGAGGCGGATGGCGGGACCGACATCTATCCGGCGCTGGAGCGCGCCTACAACGCCATCGTCGGGAGCAACGCCCGCTTCAAGCACATCATCCTGCTTAGCGACGGCCAGTCGTGGGGCGGCGCGTATGACCAGCTGCTCGAGCGCATGCGCGCCAGCGGGGTGACCCTGAGCACAGTGGGGATCGGGCAGGATATCGACGCCGACCTGATGTCGCGGCTCGCGCGCGGCGGACTGGGCCGCTACTACTTCACCGAGCGGGCTGCCGAGATCCCCCGAATCATGCTGCGCGAGACCAACATCGTGACGCGGCCGGTGGTGATGGAGGGGCGGGTGCAGCCCCGCGTGGGGGCGGCCAGCCCCCTGCTCCGCGGCGTGGTCCCTGCAGAGCTGCCGGCACTCAACGGCTATGTGGTAACCCTGCCGAAAGCCGACGCCGAGGTGGCCCTGTGGTCGGAGCGGGGCGACCCGCTCCTCGCGAGCTGGCAGTACGGCCTGGGCCGCGTCGTCGCTTGGACCTCGGACGCGGGCACCGGCTGGAGCGGCGACTGGCTGGCCTGGCCGCGGTTCAGCCAGTTCTGGAGCCAGGTGGTGCGCTGGACGCTCGCACCCGCCGAGCAGAGCGACCTGCGGGTGCTACTGCGCCCTGAGGGGCAGGCGCCGCAGGGAGGCATGGAGGTCCTGGTGCGAGCGGAGGCGCTGCGCGAGGATGGCTCCTTCCTGGACCGGGCGCCCACGGAGGCGCGCATCCGCGCGCCCGACGGCGGGGCGCGCGGGCGCGCCGAGGCACGGCTGCCGCTCGTGCAGGTCGCTCCCGGCCGCTACGAGGGGCGCTTCCTCGCGCCCGGCCCAGGCCTCTACCGGGTAGAGGTCGTGCAGGAGGTGCCCGGCGCGGCGCCGCGGCGCGAGCTAGCGGGGTTGGTCGTCCCCGCCGACCCCGAGCGCGCGTATGTGGGCACCAACGACGCCCTCCTGACGCGCCTGGCCGGCGAGACGGGAGGACACGTGCTGCGCGCCCCCGCCGACGCCTTCGCACATGAGCTGCCCGCGCGTGGCGAGCGCTGGGATCCGCTCGCGCCGCTGCTCGCGAGCCTGGCGCTTCTCCTGTTCCCGCTCGATGTCGCCGTCCGCCGCCTGCGCTGGCCCGGGGGATGATCGCTCCAGGGCTGGCACGCTCCAGGAGGCCGGCCCAGATAGCGGAGCGCCCAGGTGTCTGTTCGAGTGCGATCAATAATATTGCGCCATCCACCGCCTTCCCAGAATATTAGGGGTGCTACCTGCTAGGGAGGCGAGGAGCATAGAGATGCAGCTCTCCGCTGGCGCGCCGCGTTCGAACGCCGAACGTCCTATCGCATAGCGATGCTGAGATGGATGGCGATCGCCAGCGTCGTAGCGGCCGGCCTGGTAGCTGGCGCTGCCCCGCGAGCTATGTGTCGCCACGCTGAGTGCCCGGGCTTGGACTCCGCCCTCCAGCAGGTCGCGACCGCCGCTGATCCGGCGGCCGTGGCAGCCGAGCACGGTATCGCCCTCGTCGACGGGCGCGTGCGGGTTATCATCGAGCTCGCGCCCGGTGCCAGCTTGCCGGCCGATGCCCCGCTCGCGGTCGAGGCCCAGTACGAGCACCTGGTCCAGGCCCTGGTGGCGCCGGAGCAGCTGTGTCCGCTCGCGGCGGATCCCGCCATAGCACGCATCCGCCTTCCCTTCCCCCGTGCTCCCAACCCCCGGTCTCCCGCCGGACCAGCGCTCCCGTGAGCGGACAGCCCACTCACCAGGACGTCTAGAGACAGAGTGAGCGGAGGGGGGCAATGGCTGCAGGGTATCGAGGCGCGCTCCTCGTCTGGTTGCTTGCCGTAGTAGTGTGGGGGAGCGGAGCACAGGCGCCCTCGGGCCAGGTTCCTCCTTTCCCCACGGCCGGGCCGAGTCGTCCCGCAGCGGAGCGCGCCGGCCTCGAGCAGCCGCCCGAAAAGCACCCCAAATTGCACTCCCAGCTGCTGGCATTGGCCCGTGCGGTGCAGCAGCGCGGGGCGGCGGCCGCTGCGGCCGAGGCCCAGGCCCGGGGGCTCCGGGTGCGGGACAGCCAGGTGCAGGTCGTGATCGAGAGCCAAGACCGTCAGGGCGCGAGTGCCGCGGTGGCTGCGGCGGGCGGGCGCGTGGAGGCGGCGTACGCCCACCTGGTCCAGGCGCTGCTGCCGGCGGCGGCGCTGGAGGCGGTGGCTGCCCATCCCGCGGTGCGGTACGTGCGCCCGCCGTTCCGACCGGTGCCCGCCGCGGTGGTTGACGAGGGCGTCGCAGCGACCAACGCCAGCGCCTGGCAGGCCGCCGGGCTGACGGGCGCGGGCGTCAAGGTGGGCATCATCGACCTGGGCTTTGCCGGCTATTCAGCGCGGCAGGCGAGCGGGGACCTGCCGGCAGCGCTAACGCCCGTGGACTTCTGCGGCGGCCAGCTCGCGACCGCCACCGCCCACGGCACCGCGGTGGCCGAGATCGTGTACAAGATGGCGCCGGGGGCCCAGCTGTACCTGATCTGCATCGACACCGAGGTCAATCTTGGGCAGGCCAAGGACTACGCCAAGAGCCAAGGCATCTCGATCGTGAACCACTCGGTGAGCTGGTTCAACACCAGCCGGGGCGACGGCAGCGGCGGGCCCGGCACGCCGGACGCCATCGTGGCCGATGCACGGGCGAGCGGCATCCTGTGGGTGAACGCGGCGGGCAACTACGCCCGAAGTCACTGGAGCGGGACCTTTTCCGACCCCGACAACAATGGCTGGCACAACTTCGCAGCGAACGACGAAGGCAACACGGTTTTCGTTCCCTCGGGCGAGATAATCTGCGTGGCCTTGAAGTGGGATGACTGGCCGGTGTCCTCACAGGATTACGATCTCTATTTAAAGCGGTCAAGCGACGGGGTTACCGTAGCGCGTTCGGTGAATCCACAGACTGGCACGCAACCGCCAACAGAGGATCTGTGTTATTTGAATAGCGGTGCCGCGCAAAACTTTTATATCGCTATTTACAAATACAATGCGACGACAACACCACGCTTTGATCTGTTCGTCGACAGCAGCTACCCATTAGAGTACCAGGTGGCTGCGGGCAGCATCACCGAGCCGGCGTCATCGCCCAATGCCATGGCCGCGGGGGCGATCTGCTGGCAGAACGACGCGCTAGAGCCCTATAGCTCGCGCGGCCCCACGATCGACGGGCGCACCAAGCCGGACATCGCTGGGCAGGACAGTGTCTCCACGGCCACAATCGGGAGCTTTACCAGCTGTGGGAGCACCGGCTTCGCTGGAACCTCCGCGGCCGCGCCGCACGTGGCCGGGGCCGCAGCGCTGGTCAAGCAGGCCAACCCCGGCTTCGGGCCCGCCCAGCTCCAGGCGTTCCTGGAGGGCCGGGCAGTCGATCTGGGAACGCCAGGCAAGGACAACGATTACGGCGCGGGCAAGCTGTGGCTCGGCGCGCCGCCCGCCACGTCCTCCTTGCCCTGTGACATCAACCGCGATGGGCGGGTGGACATCTTCGACTTCAACTTGCTGGTCCAGAACTTCGGCAAGCAGGAGCCGGGCAATCCGGCCGACTGCAACGGGGATGGCCGCGTCGACATCTTCGATTTCAATATTCTGGTCCAGAACTTCGGCCGCCGTGCTTCGTGAGCCGCTGAGCGCTAGGCACCGCCTGGGGGGCGATTCTGGCCGGCGTGCTTGCAGCCACGTCCTGGCGGGCAAGCGCCAGCGAGCGGCGTGGCAGATCGGCAGCGGGCCGTCACGCCCTGTAACGTTTTGCCGTGCGACGCGTTTGATCCTAGAGGAGGTAGACACACGAGGCCGTTGCTGGCCAGCTTTCCGGGTGGCGGGCCTATAAGCGCCCGGCGACGTGCAGGCCAGCCGGCGACCCGAGCCAGCGACTATCAGCCGAGGAGAAGGCCGGATGTGGAAACCGCCATGTGCGCTAGCCCGAGCGGCTCTCGCTGTGCTGCTAACCACCCTGCTGCTCCCCTGGGCAGCAGTAACACCGGTTAGCGCCGCGACCTCGACCAGCTTCAGCCCGACTAGTGTTTCATTGCCGACGGTGGGCAGCACGGCGACGATCACCGTCTCCGTTGCCGGTGTGGCAGCCAACACCAACGGGGCGCAGATCGGCATCGTGCATCCGAGCAACTTCACGGTGACCAGCCCGAGCTGCACGGGCATCTTCACCGGGGCGGCTGCAACGCCTCCAGCGCCGCAGCCGTACGGCACACTGCTCGCCTGCCTATTCACGCCTCCCAACGTGGTCAGCGCGACCTCAGGGAACGTCCTGACATTCGTGCTCACCCGCACGGGGCCGACGCCGGCGACCGCGACGATCAGCTTCCAGTCGCCCGATACGGTCTTCGTCCACACCGACCAAACAACCGAGGGGCCGGGTATCACCAACACGCTGCAAGTGGTCGTGGAGTTCACCCCTACCCCGATCCCTTCTCCGACGCTGACGCCGACGGCCACGGCGACCGCGACGGCCACGGCGACCGCGACGGCCACGCTGACGCCGACCGCGACGGCTACGCCGTTTCCGACGCTCATCCCGTTAGTCACGCTGACGCCGACGCCCACGGGGGCGTGTGCGACCACCGGCACGGTGACCCTCACCCCGCTGGGGGGCAGCGGGGTAGCTGGCACGGTGACCCTGACCCGCACGGGCAGCGCGAGCGTGACGGCCCAGCTCACCGGCCTAGCGCCGGGCACGGCGGTGACGCTCAACATCCCGACCACGCTCGGGACAGCGACGATCACGGGCACGGCGCCGACGGTGACCGGGACCACACCGGGTAACCCGCTCAGCGGCGGGCTCGTGACCGTGCTGGTGAACGGCAACACGGTGGCCCAGGGCACCATCGTGTGTGCCCCGCCGGTGCCGCCGGTGCCGCCGCTACCGCCGCTCCAGCCGCCTCCGCCGCCGATCGTGCTGCCGCCGCCGCCCCAGCCGCTGATCCCGGCGCCGCCCGCCATGCCAGCGGCCGCGCCGCCGGTCCTCCCCGAGGTGCCGGTGATTCCGGAGGCGGACAGCCTGGCGCTACTGCTGGGCGGGCTCGCCGTGCTGGGTGGAGGGGGGCTTCTCGCCCTGTGGCGGCGCCGCCGCTGAGCGCTCGCACCGCTCTCCCGGTACTAGTCGGAGCCCCGGGTAGGCCCGGGGCTCCGCTGTTTAGGAAGCCTCGGCCGCCTCCGCACGCGGCGCCGAGCCGCTATACTGAGAGCACCGCGCGGTGTCTGCGCCCGGGGGCGGGGCCCGCGGGCCGTGGGGAGACCCCGCGCCACTGGGCTCAGCTGCCCTCGGGGAGAAAGGGGGACGGGGGATGGCGACGCAGCGCTTGGTGCTCTCGCTGGCAACCGCTCTCCTACTCGCTATGACCGGCCTGGCCTGTTCCAGCCAGGCCCCGCCGGCGGCCACGAGCGCGGGTGGCCCTGCAGGAGCCACCGCGGCCTCGCCCGCCGCCGCAGCGCCGCCTGCCACCGCCCCAGCGGCTCCCACGGCGCCGGTCGAGCTGGCCTACGTCCCGATCATCAGCCACGGCATCTTCTTCGTAGCCTGGGAGAAGGGCTACTGGCAGGAGGTCGGACTGGAGGTCCGGGGGACGGAGTTCAACGGCAGCGACCAGGCGATGCCATTCCTCGCCAACGGGCAGATCGACGTCGCCGGCGGCTCGTCGGGCGCGGGCTTCCTCAACGCGCTCAACCAGGGGATCGGCGGCCGCATCGTCGCCGGGCTCTCGGGCACGGCGCCCGACGGCCTCATCGGGGCCGCGCTCATGGTGCGGAAGGAGGACTTCGACGCCGGGCGGATCACCTCGCCGGCCGACCTGCGCGGCAAGCGGGTGGCGGTAAACGGCAAGGGCATCTACGGCGAGTTCGTTGCCGACCGGGCCCTCCGTCTGGGCGGGATCACCCTGGACGACGTGGACATGGTGATCCTGGGGTTTCCGGAGATGGCCGCCGCCCTGATCGGCGGCTCGGTCGATGCCATCATGCCCACTGAACCCTGGGTGTCCCAGCTCCAGGACCGCGGCCTCGCGACCATCATCGCCCGCGAGGGGGTAGACCCCAACGCCCAGGCGCAGGTGCTGCTCTACGGCGAGCAGTTCATCCGCAACAACCCTGAAGGCGCGCGACGGTTCATGCTCGGCTACCTGCGTGCGCTGCGCGACCTCAAGCGCACGAACTACAAGGACCCGGTCGATGCCGCGATCATCGCCAAGTACACCAAGCTGCCCGTCGAGGTGGTCCTCCGGGTGGTGCCGAGCTACCTCGACGGCGATGCGCGGATCAACGTCGCGCATCTGGAGCTGCAGCAGCGCTTCTACATGGAGCGCGGGTATCTGAACTATCGCGAGCCACTCGACATCAACCGCTTCATCGACTACACCTGGCTCGAGGCGGCGCTCCAGCAGCTCGGGCCCTATCAGCCGTGACGCAGCCTAGGGCCTCCCTTCCGCGCTGCGGCCTGACGCGCTTCCCATGGCACGGCCCGCTCCCGCTGCAAGGGAGCTGAGGGGCTGCCCGCTCGCCGGGGGCAGCCGCAGAGCGCTGAGGCCGGAGCTCCCCTGCGTTCCTGCACCCGCGGCAGGGCGTCGCGGGCGTGCGCAGCGCCCGGCCCCGCCTCAAGGCTGGTACCGCCCCAGCACCTGCACCGCGTGATCGCAGTAGCGGTGATCCACCGCCTGGGCGAGGTCGGGCTTCTGGGTAACGTAGCCGTTGGCGATATACCACTCCAGATCCCAGGCCATGGCCTCCACGTTGAGGTAGCAGTCGGGGTTCATATAGGCCCAGCCCATCTGGTCGTAGAGCGCCGGGTCTTTCACCGTCGTGTTGCGGACGAGGATCGCGACGATCTCCGCGCGGTTTAGCTGCTTGGGGCCGAAGGCATCGTTGTAGTCGCGCAGGCCGCGGGTATAGGCGACCATCAGCCGGTTGCCGGCTTCCTCTCCGAGCTGCCGCATCGTCGGCCCATAGACGACCGCCGCGGCCTGCTGGCCCGGATACAGCTCCGCCCCGGTCTTCCAGGGCACCAGGATGCCCCGGGCCTTGCCCTGCGCGACGAAGGGCTCGAGCTCCATAGCGGCATCCACGCTCCGGTTGGCCAGCGCGGCGAGCATGTCCGGGTAGGGCATGACCTTGAACTCAACGTCATTAGCCGTCAGGCCAGCCGGCTGAAGCGCTCCGCGGTGGAGCATGGCATCCAGTCCCGACCCGCGTTCCGGTAGGGCGATGGTCTTGCCGCGCAGATCCGCGTACTCCCGAACCGCGCCGCTGGCGGCGACCTCGGCCCCGAGCACCAGCGCCTGCACGCCCGGGAACGGGCCACGCGGATCCAGCCCCACCGCCCCTTTCGTCGCGACGAGCTTGATGTCGATGCCGCGCGCGATGGCGTTGAACAGCCCCGAGCTTACCGCTCCCACGCCCACGTCGAGCTGGCCGGCTGCCAGCGGCGGGATGGAGCCCTGGCCGGTCGTGATCTCGACGAACTCAACGTCGAGCCCCTGCTCCGTGAAGTAGCCCCGCTCCTGGGCTACATAGAAGCCCACGTCGGACGCGAGCCGCTGCGTCGCGACCTTTAGCTGAACCGGCGGGCGCGGCGCCGGCGCGGTCGCCACCGGGGTGTCGGCCGGCGGAGGCGCGGTCGCCGCGGCCCCAGCCGGGGCGCGAGGCGCTGCCGCCGGCGTGCTGCAGGCGGCCAGCACGGGACTGAGCAGCGCGAGAAGGGCACACAGGCGAGTCGCATGGCGCGTCATCGCGAACCTCCGTCGGTTCCTCGAGTACAGGACCCTGGGTGTGGCTCATGTCGCGCCGCCTCTCGGGTCCGCCACGGCCGCGACACGGCAAGCGGGTTTCCATACTGATGCCTGTAGCGTAAGCCATTACTGGTGGAACGTCGATGAGGATTTCGCGAGGCTATCTTCAGTCTTCATTGAATGCCTGCTCGGTGCTGCGCACCGGGAGCGTGCCAGCAGACCCTGAAAGGCCTGAAGGGATGGTGCAGGAGCGTTGAGCCGGGGCGGCGAGGTGTGCGGCGGCGCGCTAGGCGCTATACTGTTGCGGTATGCCGTCCTCGCCGCGTGCACGGGAGCAAGAGCGGTGAGCGCTAGCATGGGTGGTAGTTCTCGACAGGATCCGACCGCGGTGCCGCAGCGGGCGCTGCTCTACCGCCGAGTGCTCGGGGGAGACTTCGCGGCCGCGCAGCTCTGGTTCGATCAGCACGTGCTCGACCGCTACCGGGCCCAGCCGGGCAGCCGGGTGATCCGCACCAATACCGCGGGGCGGCTGCGTGCCCCGGAGGGATGGACCCTCGATTTCGGGATCGCGGACGAGGACCGGCTGATCCACGTCGCGGTCGGCGATCTCGCTCAGCGCCTGCCCGCCGCCGAGCGGGAGCACTGGCTTCAGTACCTGGTCACCCCCCCGCTCAGCCGGAACTTCCTGACCATGCGGCTGGGCGCTGGTAGCTGCATCGACGACGGCGAGATTCGCGACTGGCCTGCGTGAGGGCGCCAGCCGCGGTGAGGAGTGCGCGCTGCTAACCCGCGCCGACCCGCGAGCCGCTGCGCTTGTCGTCCCCGGGGATTGTCGATATTATTGACAGTAAGAATCAGCTTACGGAGAGGCCTAGCCAGGCGGAGAGGAGGATGGTCATGGCGAGTGGACAAGGGTATGCCAACCCGGCCGCGCTAGTCTCGACCGAGTGGGTAGCGGCTCATCTGCAGGACCCCCAGGTCCGGCTGGTCGAGGTGGATGTCGACACGACCGCTTACGATCAAGGGCACATCCCGGGCGCGGTGGCGTTCAACTGGACCACCCAGCTGAGCGATCGCGTCCGCCGCGACATCCTCTCCAAGGAGGATTGGGAGCGGCTCCTTAGCCAGGCCGGGGTGACCGAGGACACCAAGCTCGTTTTCTACGGCGACAACAACAACTGGTTCGCAGCGTTCGCCTACTGGATCGCCAAGATGTACGGGCATCGGGACGCGGCGCTGATGAACGGCGGCCGGCGGAAGTGGGAACTGGAAGGGCGCCCGATGACCACGGAGCGGCCGCAGATCACGCCCACGACGTACAAGGCCAAGGATTTCGATCCCACCTACCGGGCCTACTTGCGGGATGTCCTGGCCTACGTGGGCGCCCCGCCGGGGAAGGCGCTGGTCGACGTTCGGTCGCCGGCCGAGTACAACGGGGAGATCCTAGCGCCGCCGGGCCTGCCGGAGACGGCGCAGCGGGCAGGGCACATTCCGGGGGCGCAGAACATCCCCTGGGGGCTGGCAGTCAATGAGGATGGGACCTTCAAGTCGCCCGAGGAGCTGCGCCAGCTCTATACCAGCAAGGGCATCACGCCGGACAAAGAGGTGATCGCCTACTGCCGCATCGGGGAGCGCTCCTCGCACACCTGGTTCGTGCTCAAGGAGCTGCTGGGCTATCCGAACGTGAAGAACTACGACGGCTCCTGGACGGAGTGGGGGAGTGTGGTGGGGGTGCCGATCGAGAACCCGGCGGCGAGCAAGGCGTAGCCCGAAAACCAAGACCGCGGCGCGGACCGGCGCTGCCCGGTAGCGGCCGCGAGGGGGAGCGAGGATGGCTGTAGCCCGTGTTGCGCCCAAGTTGAAGGAGCTGCAGGTCCGAATCACGCAGGAGGTCTTGCCGCCGTACCACGCGAGTCACGGCACGCCCCACCCGGTGGTGCAGCGCCTGTTCACGTTCGTGTTTCCCCAGGGCACGGCGGAGGTCGACCAGACGGACTACGGGCACCCGGGGCGGTTCAACCCCTGCCATGCGCGGCACATTCCCACCCCGCTCCAGGCGCGGACCCAGCAGCTCGTGGCGGCTGCCGAGGCGCTGGCGGCCCTACTGGAGTGAGCCCCGCGCAGCAGCGAAGCGGCCTCCGGGCGGGGACCGGCGCGGTACCGGTCTGCCGCTCGGGGGCCTTGCTCTCCTCTGGTAAGCTGTGCCGCTGGGGCGGTCGGACTGCGCCTGATACCCGGCCGCCGCGGACACGCCTGACGGCGCTGGCGGGTCCGTGGGCAGTCGCGCGGGACGATTGACGCGCGAGTCCCGCTGGCACATGATAGACAGAGTATGGGACGGCCAGCGAGCACAGCGTCGGTCAGCTGTGCGGCTGTGAGGAGGAACCCCTATGCTCCCGCGCAACGCCTGCCAGAAAGCGCTCTTGATACTCAGCGGGCTCATCCTGGCGGCCTGCGGGCCTGCGAGCGGCGGGCCCGCCCCGGGGGCCGCCGGCCCCGCTGCGCCGCCAGCCCCGCCCGCCGCGACGGGCCAGCCCGAGGCCGGCCCCACCGCCGGCGGGACTCCAGTGGCCCTCGAGCGGCTACGCGTGCCGTTCGTCGCGATCAGCGTGACCCAGCTGCCGGTTTGGGTTGCCCAGGAGGCCGGGTTGTTCACCAAGTATGGGCTCGAGGTCTCGCTGGAGTACATCCCGACGGGCGCCACGCTGATCCAGACCATGGTGGCCGGCGAGGCGGATATCGGCATCGCCGGGTCGGAGGCGCCGATCAGCGCGTCGCTGAGCGGCGCCGATCTCGTTATCATCGCGCCGACCGTGGACCGGCTGGTGTTCACCGTCTATGCCCGGCCGGACATCACCGAGCCGAGCGCGCTGCGCGGGCTGCGCCTGGGTATCACGCGCATCGGTAGCAGCACCGATTTCGCGGCCCGGCAGTGGCTGCGGAGCTTGGGGCTCCGCTACGGAGAGGATGTAACCCTAGTGCAGGCGGGCGGTCAGCCCGAGCTGCTCGCCGCGCTCCAGAGCGGCGCCGCGGATGCCGCCGTGCTCTCGCCCCCTACCGACGTACAGGCGCGGCGTCTCGGCCTGCGGGCGCTGGCCGACCTCAGCCAGCTCGATATCCAGTTCTACCAGTCCAGCGTGGTGGTGACCCGGAAGATCATCAACGAGCGCCCGGATATCGTGCGGCGCTTCATGCGCGCGTTCGTGGAAGCTAACAGCGTGATCCACCAGAACAAGGCGCTGGCCAAGCAGGCTATCGCGCGCTTCAGCCAGACCACTGACGAGGAGGTGCTGGAGTCCAGCTACGAGGCGGCGCTGCCGGCGATCCCGCGGGTGCCGCTACCCACCCGGGCGGCCATCGAGTCGGCGATCGAGCTGGTAGCGCTCACCAACCCGGCCGCGCGCAGCGTCGATCCCGACCGCTTCTTCGATGCGCGGTTCGTCCAGGAGCTGGAGGACAGCGGGTTCATCCGCAGTCTGTACCGCTAGGGGCTCTCTTTACCGCCCCTGTACCGTCCCTGGCGGGCGTCGTCTGCCGGTACGCGCTGCCGGGCAACGCCAGTTGGCTCGCCCGCGTAGCAGTTGCTAGACTTTGAATGCACATGGCCTTGGGGGGTTGGGGTAGGGCGCGGCGAGCGCCCTACTTTGTCTTCGGAGCCCGGCGTCCCGGAATGCGCGGGAGTAAGGGTGAGTAGCGCACAGACCACGGTGAGCGGTATCAGCTACGCTTCAGCCGAGCTGTGGGCCGGCGCGGGGTTCTCGGCGGAAGAGCGGGAGTTCCTCGGCCGTGTGATCGCGCCTCTGCCGCTGCTCGCTGATCTCCTCCACGCTGACCTCCTGCTCTACGTCCGCGACGGTGCCGAGGCCGTGGTAGTGGCCCATGCGCCGCCCAACCCCTTGCCCTCCCTGTACGCCGGCTCACAGGTCGGGCGGCGCGTGTCGCTGCACGAGCGGGGGGTGGGGGCAGTTCTGCAAGGGGGGCGCTCTCGCAGCGTCGTGAACGGCCTCCTGATCCGCGGGGCGCCCGCCGTCCAGGAGGTCCTGCCGGTGCAGTACAACGGGCGGGTGCTGGCGGCGCTGAGCGTCGAGACCAACGTGCTCGAACACGACCGGATGCGGCGCAAGGATCCGGTCCTGCGCCGCGCCCTCGCGCGCGTGCGCCAGACGGTGCTCGAGGGGCGCCTGCGGGGCGGCGAGCGGCTCGGCCGCCTGGGCGAGCACGACGGGCTGCTGGTCGTCGACGCCACGGGCAAGATCCGCTATATCAGCACGGTTGCCGAGAACCAGTACCGCCGCCTCGGCTACTCGGAGAGTCTGCTGCATAGCCAGCTCTCCGAGCTGGACACGAACGAATACATCTTCTTCAAGGTCATGGAGCAGAACACCTGCCTCGAGCAGCGCATCGAGGAGCAGGACCAGATCTGGATCAAGCGCGTGATCCCGCTCCCGCCAGCGCCGCGCCGCGGGTGGTGGGGCCGCCTCCGGCCGAGCGGCGAGCAGCCGGAGGGGGCGATCATCGCCATTCAAGACATCACCGAGGAGGTGCGGAAGGAGCAGGAGCTCAAGATCAAGTCGGCGATGATCCAGGAGATCCACCACCGCGTGAAGAACAACCTGCAGACGATCGCCTCGCTGCTCCGGATGCAGGCGCGGCGGGTCCGCTCGCCCGAGGCGGCGGAGATCCTCCGCCAGAGCATCAATCGGATCCTGAGTGTCGCGGTGGTCCACGAGTTCCTCTCCCACGATGAGGCGAGCGTGATCAATATCCATGAGGTCTGCTATCGGATCCTGACCGAGGTCACGCACGGGATCGTCGATCCCGAGAAGAATATCCGCCTGCTGCTGGAAGGCCACAACTACTATCTTCCCACGCAGCAGGCGACGTCGTGCGCTTTGATCGTGAACGAGCTGCTCCAGAACGCCGTCGAGCATGGCTACGCGCACCGGAACGAGGGCACGATTCAGGTGCGGTTGCGCGAAACGCCGGACAGCATGCTGATCGAGATCTGTGATGACGGCGAGGGGCTGCCGCCCGGCTTCGACCTGCGCGCCCACAGCAACCTGGGGCTGCAGATCGTCCAGACCCTCGTGCGTGACGACCTGAAGGGGCAGTTCGAGCTGGTGAATGGCCAGGGCGTGAAGGCGGTGGTCGCGTTCCCGCGGTGGCAGCTGCGCGACCCGCCATCCCGGCTGGAGATGCGCGACTGAGCGCTGGGCGCCGGAGGGGACGCCGACGCCGCGCCGGCGAAGCATGGCAACCGCAGGACAGGTCGTGCGGAGAACAGCACTTTGGGAGGGGCGACGGTGGCTCAGACGCGTATTCTGATCGCAGAGGATGAACCGATCGCGCGCATGGATCTGCGCGAGATGCTCGAGAATCTGGGCTATCAAGTAGTCGGGGAGGCGGCCGACGGCAAGGCCGCGGTGGAGCTGGCCCGGGAGCTCCGGCCGGACCTGGTGATGATGGACATCAAGATGCCGGAGCTGGATGGCATTGCGGCCGCGCGGATCCTCACCGAGGAGCGCATCGCGCCCGTGCTGCTGGTGACGGCCTACTCGCACCGGGAGTTCATCGACGGCGCCACGGCCGCCGGCGTCGTCAACTATGTCACCAAGCCCTTTGGCGAGGCGCAGCTCGTGCCGGCGATCGAGATCGCCCTGGCGCGCTTCCGCGAGTTCCGGGCACTGGAGAAGGAACTCGGCGACACGCGCGCGGCGCTCGAGACGCGGAAGATCGTCGAGCGCGCGAAGGGCGTCCTCATGGACCGCTACGGCCTGAAGGAGGAGGAGGCCTTCCGGCGGATCCAGAAGCTCAGCATGGATACGCGGAAGCCGATGCGCGAGATCGCCGAGGCGATCCTGTTGGCGCGCCAGATCGAGGGGTGAGCCGCCGGCCGCCTACCGGCGCAGGAACACCGCGAGGTCGGCCCCCATCGCCACGGCGAGCAGGATGACGAGCGACACGAGGAGAACCCCCGCCAGCACACTGATCGCCAGCGCGAGAGCGAAGCCGCAGCCGAACTTGAAACCGTCTCCGACCGAGAGGTTGACCGGGTGGCGCGCCGGCCGGCCAGCCGGGCCCCCGATCCCGCGCGGCAGGTCGTTGGGGCCCGGCGCGAAAGTTCGCCACTGCATGCTTTCCGAGTCACTCCTGGGTGAAGCGTCCGGCCGTAGCTAGCGGCGCGCCCCAGCACGGGAGAACCGCCTTCCGCGGCGCTCTCGGTGCGCCGGGCCAGCGGCTCGGCGGGCTGCGCCATCCTCACCGCCCGCCCGGCGACGGCCGCGCTATTGTAGCGCTCGGGGGGGAGGGGAGCAAGCATCGGGCCTAGAACGGCGGTTGGAACCCCTCGAGCCGCCGCTTGATGCTCTGGAGGAAGCGACCGGCTACCGCGCCGTCGACTACCCGGTGGTCGAACGACAGGCAGACGTTCATCAGGGAGCGGATGGCGATCGCGTCGTCGACGACCACCGGCCGCTTGACGATCGCCTCCATGGTCACGATGCCCGACTGCCCCTGCGGGATGATCGGCACGGAGACGATCGAGCCGAAAGCGCCGGTGTTGTTCACGGTGAACGTCGCGCCCTGCACGTCGCTGAGCGTCAGGGTGCCGGCGCGGGCGCGGGCGATCAGGTCCGCGAGGGCGCGGGCGATCCCCACGAGGTTGCGCTCCTCGGCGTGGTGCAGGACCGGCACGATCAGCCCGTCCTCCAGGGCGACGGCGATGCCGAGGTGGATGTTCCGCCGCAGCACGAGGTGTTCGTCTTCCCAGCGGGCGTTGAGCAGGGGGAACTCCTTGAGCGCCTCGACGACGACCTGGACGAAGGGGGCCAGGTAGGTCAGTTCGACCCCCTCTCGCCGCCGGAACTCCTCGCGCACCTGCTCGCGCCAGCGGACGAGGGCCGTCACGTCGACCTCGACCATCGTCCACGCGGCCGGCACCGTCTGATGGGTACGCGTAAGGTGCTCGGCGATGGTGCGCCGCATGGGCGAGAGCGGCAAGCGCTCCTCGCCCGGCGCGAGGGGGGCGCTCGGGAGAACGGGGGGCGGGGCCGCGGCCGCGGTGGGAGGGGGGGGCACCGCAGCCGCAGGCACCCGCGCGATCTCTGGTGGCTTCTCGAGCGGGACAGCCGGGGCGGCCCGCTCGCGCTCCGCCAGGTACTTGAGAACGTCGTCCTTGGTGATCCGCCCGCCCAGGCCGGTGCCCCGGATCTGAGTCAGGTCGATCTGGTGCTCCTCGGCCAGGCGGCGCACCAAGGGCGAGGAGCGGATGCGCCGTCCCCCTCCGGCGCGGCTCGGCGCTTCGCCGGCTGCCGGCTCCACCGGCGCTCCTCCAGGTGCGGCTGCCGCCTCTGCCGGCGCGCTCGCCGCGGCCGGCGGGCCGGCCGGTGCGGGCTCCGCCGCCTCGGCCACCCGCGCGATCTCCTGCCCCGCCGGGACCGTCGCCCCCTCCGGAACCAGCAGCGCTTCCACCCGGCCCGCGACCGGCGACGGGAGCTCGGCGTTCACCTTGTCGGTGATGATCTCGGCGATGGGCTCGTCCTTCTCCACCCAGTCGCCGGGCTGCTTGAGCCAGCGGCCGATCGTGCCCTCGACGACCGATTCGCCGAGCTGGGGCATCCGGATGGGGACCGACATCGACGCCTCCTGGGCTCGCGCCGGGGCACGCCGCCGCCGGCCCCGCCGGGGCCGGCCGCCCCTGTCAACAATTTTACCTAATACGCCGCCAGGCGATGCACCGCGTCCACGATATGCCGTGTGCTCGGGATCACGGCCTCCTCGAGCGCCGGGCTGAACGGCACGGGGGTGTCCAGGGCGGCGACACGCACGATAGGGCCGTCGAGATCCTCGAACAGCTCCTCGGCGATGAAGGCGGCGATCTCTGCGCCGATCCCTCCCGTCTTGTTGTCCTCGTGGCAGATGACGACCTTGTTGGTCTTCGTCACTGAGGCCGCGACGGTCTCCTGGTCCCAGGGCAGCAGGCTGCGCAGGTCGACCACCTCCACCGAGATGCCCTCGGTCGCGAGCTGCTCGGCGGCCTCGAGCGCCTGGTGGACCATCGCGCCGTAGGTGATGACGCTGACGTGTTGCCCCGCGCGCCTCACCTCGGCCACGCCGATCGGCACCACGTAGTCGGTGTCCGGCACCTCGCCCCGCACCCGCCGGTAGATGCGCTTGTGCTCGAGGTAGAGCACGGGGTCGTCGTCGCGCACCGCGGCTTTCAGCAGGCCCTTGGCATCGTAGGGCGTAGCCGGCGTCACGACTTTCAGGCCCGGCACGTGGCAGAAGAAGGCTTCCACGCTCTGCGAGTGGTAGAGCGCCCCGTGGACGCCTGGGCCGTAGGGAGCACGGATGACGATGGGGCAGCCGAACCCGCCGTTGGTCCGGTAGCGGATCTTGGCCGCCTCATTGATGATCTGGTCCATCGCGGGGTAGATGTAGTCGGCGAACTGGATCTCGGCGACGGGCCGCAGGCCGTTCAGCGCCGCGCCGATCGCGGTGCCGACGATCCCTAGCTCGGCGAGGGGGGTGTCGAGCACCCGCTCCGGGCCGAACTCCGCGTACAGCCCGTCGGTGGCCCGGAATACTCCGCCGTGCACCCCGATGTCCTCGCCGAGGAGGATCACGCGCCAGTCGCGGCGCATCTCCTCCGCCAGGCCGTCACGGATCGCCTCGACGATCGTCTTCAGCGCCACGGCTATTCCTCCTCGAGCCGGCGCCGCAGCCGCCACGAGGCCGGCACCGACGCGTAGACGTGCAGCGTCGCCTCCTCGGGGCGCGGCGGGGGGCTGGCGGCGGCGAACGCTTCGGCGTCGGCCACCTCGCGCGCCACTCGCGCCCGGATCTCCGCCACTAGCTCGTCGTTGAGGAGCCCCCAGGCGCGCAGCGTGCGCTCGTAGCGCGGCAAGGGATCGTGCTGACGCGCCTCGGCGCGCTCGGCCTCGCTGCGATAGCGCCGGTCATCGTCGTCGCTGGTGTGCGGGCCGAGGCGGTATACCCGGGCCTCGATCAGGGTGGGCCCCGCGCCGGCGCGGGCGCGGTCTACCGCCTCCCGGGTCGCCGCATATACGGCCAGGACATCGGTTCCGTCGACCAGCACCCCCGGCAGGTTGTAGGCCGCCGCCCGGTCCGCGACATGGGCCACGGGCATCTGCTTGGAGAGGGGGACGGAGATCGCCCAGCCATTGTTCTCGCAGAAGAAGATCACCGGCAGCTTGTGGATGCTGGCGAAGTTCAGCGCCTCGTGGAAATCGCCTTTGCTGGTCGCCCCGTCGCCGAAGTAGCAGACGGCCACAGTCCGCTCCCCTTTGTACTTGGCGGCGAGCGCCACGCCGACCGCGTGGGGGAGCTGGGTGGCGACCGGGCTCGAGACGCTGGCGATGTTCAGCCGGGGGCAGCTGTAGTGCGCGGGCATCTGCCGGCCGCCGCTTGACGGCCCCTCGGCCCGGGCGAACGCGTCGAGCAGCACCTCGCGGGGTGTCATCCCCAGGGTGAGCACCACCCCGAGATCGCGGTAGTAGGGCAGCACCCAGTCCTCACCGGGGCGCAGGGCGTAAGCGCTGCCCACCTGAGCCGCCTCGTGGCCCTCGCCGGTCACGATGAACGGGATCTTTCCCTGCCGATTGAGAACCCAGAGCCGCTCGTCGATCGCCCGGCTCAGCGCCATCTTGTAGTACAGCTCCACGAGCTGCGGGGCGGTGAGCCCATGTCTGGGGAGGCTCTCTGCGGCTACGGTTATGCCGATGGGGTGCTCCTGCGCCATAGTGTCCTCCCGCCGCGAGCGGCTACGGGACGTCGTCTACCTCGAGCTTAGCCAGCAGGCCGCTCTGGCATCGATGACACCCGTCACACTCCCCGTGTGAAGCGGCTTACCTTCCGGGCGAACGAGAGGACCACTGCGGTGCAGCGTGGGGAGATCCGTGGTGGACAGAGGAGCCACACGCCATCGTGGGTTACCTGCGGTCACCGCGAACTCGCGACCACACCGGCCTGAGGCACGGTTCAGCGCGCCCCCGGCTCGCACGGCTGCTTCGCCTCCTGGGCCGAACCTCATCGTTCGCCCCTGAGAACATCGTAGCATCTGGCGGGAGGCCTACCAAGCTTTCGTGCGGCTCACGGTTGCGTTACGGTATGGATGGGCGACCGGCGCGGTCGAGACTGCAGGCGGCGCAGGGGGACTTTCCTGCACGGCCCCGCGTGCAGGAGCCCGCGTGGGCCACGGGCGGGGAAACATGGAAACGCTGGACCAGATCGGCGCGGCGCTGCTTTTCTTTGGCGCCGGCGGGTGGATCGCCTGGCTGTTCGGCGGCACCTGGCTGAACCGGCGGCGAGCGGTGGCTGTCAGTCGCTGGCTCTACCACGAGGCGCGCGCGTGTGGCGACCGGCTCGCCATGCGCTGGATCACGTTGGCGGCCTTCGAGCTGATTGTTACACAGCCCCGGCCGCCGTTTCGCCGCTTGAGCTTCACCGCGTTCCTCGAGTCCCGCGAGATGCCGTTCGTCTGGCTGTGGAACCGCGTGCGCCGCCGCGGCGATCTCCTGCTGCTGCGCGCAGAGCTGCGCCAGGCGCCCGTGGGGGAGCTGGAGCTGTTCCGGCCCCACAGTGTCCTGGCCGGGGATGCGCGGCGAGCGGCCGAGGAGGCGGGCTGGACGCCGGCGCTGGGCGCGGACGGCCTCTGGCGCGCGGGGAACGGCGCGGCGGCCTTCGGCGAGCGCCTGCTGGCCGCCCTCGGGCCGTACGCTGCGCGGGTGGAGCGCCTGGCCGTGCGGCGGGGACGACCGGAGCTGCTGCTGGCCGTCTCGCTGGCCGGCCTAGAGCTCTCCGCCGCGCCCCCTTTGGCCCAGCGGCTAGAGCAGCTGGCGGCGCTCGCCAGCCGGCAGCCCTGAGCCCTCCTAGGATGCGCCGCGCTGTGCCCGCTTTCCCCTGTCTGTTGCCGCGCGGGTCAGCTATCGAGCCCGAGGGCGCGTGCGGGGTTCTCGCAAGCGATCTGCCGGACCTCCCGCTCCGTGAGCCCGGCATCGAACAGGGTGCCCAGGAACTGGCGGAACAGCTCGGGCGGATTCGGGTTGGCGCCCCGGAAGTAGTCGGTGGACGCCACGACGTGCTCCACCCCCACGGCGCGGATCCAGTCTACGACGTGCGCCGGGTCCAGGCGCCCCGGCGCCACGTTGTTCCAGCAGACCTCCAGCCAGGCGCCGAGCGCAGCGGCCCGCCGTGCCACCTCTAGTGGCATCTCGATCACTGCGGAGAGCGGGTGGGTGATGATGAGGCGCGGGAAGCCCAGCGCCTGCGCTGCCTCGGCGAAGGCCAGGCTCTCCTGCCAGGACACGTGGCCCGTGGCCAGGGTGAGCCCGCGGCGGTGGCAGAACTCCAGGAGCGCGCGCCCGCTCGCGCTCACCGCGCCGGCCGCGTCGAGGAAGGTGCAACCGGGCAGCTCCTCGGGGATGAAGCTCTCGTAGAGCGGGGCGATGCGCGCCGAGAAGCCGCGCCGGGCGAGGTCGTTGCGCGCGCCCCAGGTCGGCAGGAAGATCACGCGGGCGCCCAGCGCCGCCGCCGCCTCGGCCGCCCAGAGCGTAGGCCCGCCCGCGACCGGATTGAGCACCGCGCTGGCCCACACCGCGACAGGGCCGGTGTAGAGCTGGCGCAGGTAGGGCAGCGCCCCAGTGGTGGGCCACCAGTGCGACTTGAGCACGACGCCGCGCATCCCGAGGCGCTCCGCGTGTGGGAGCCACTCCCACTCCGGCTCCCGCTTGCGGTAGGCCTCGAGCGACAGCTCGACGTCGATGTGGCAGTGGAGGTCGATGGCACCGCGCAGGAAGTCGTCGTAACGCACCATAGCCGTTATCCGAGACCATAGAATTGCATGGCAGCCGCGCCGAGGATGCTGCGCTTCTGCGCCTCCGTCAGGTCGGTTCGCGCGCGGATCTCGGCGACCGCGGCCTCGCGCGCCTCGCCATGGGGCATGTCAGCCGAGAGCATGATGCGGTCGCCGCCGACGAACTCCAGCACCTGGGGCAGATGGCGCTCCTCCGCCTCGGTCGTGAAGTAGAGCGCGCAGTCGCGCAGGTACTCGCTCGCCCGGCGCTCGGGCACGGGCCGCCCGCTCCGCCGCTCAGCGAAGTAGTAGTGGTCCATGCGCTGCACGAGGTAAGGCACCCACTCGCAGCCAGCCTCGAGGAATCCCAGCTTGAGGCGCGGGTAGCGGTCGAGGATGCCGCCGCCGAGGAAGGCGTAGAAGGCCATGAGGACCGGCAGGGTGAAGCCGAGCACGTGCGCGCCGTAGCTGGTGCTGAACGGGCGCCGCACGCCGTCGTTGCACCAGCCGCAGTGGATGCAGAACGGCATGCCTAGGCGCTCCAGCTCCGCCCAGAGGGGGTCCAGCCCTGCCTGGTCCAGACCCAGGTCGCCGAGGGTGCCGGCGGTGGTCGCCGCGCAGACCGCGCCGAGCGCGTGGGCGCGGCGCAGCTCCGCGACCGCCAGATCCACACGGCGCAGCGGCAGGAGCGCCGCCCACTTCAGCCGCTCCGGCGCGGCCGCGCAGGCGCGGGCCATGAACTGGTTGTAGCTAGCCATCAGGGCGGCCTCGAACTCGACGTCCTCGGTGAGCGTGTCCAGGAACAGCGTCGGGAAGAGCACCTGGACGTCGATGCCCGCGGCATCCAGGTCGCGCAGCCGCTCGGCCGGGTCGGTGAGCGCCTGGCTGCCGAGGCTCCAGGGCTTGCGACGGGCGCGCTCCTGCTGGAGCGGCGTGGCATAGATCGTCACGCCGCGCCCCAGCGGCCGCGGGAAGACCTGCCCATCGATGTACCAGAACGCGTTCATGCCCGCGAACACGGGGCGGTTCTCCCCCACGAGGGGCATCGGCCGGCGCGCCGCGTACTTGGGATCCAGGAACTGCCAGACCTCCTCGCACTCCTCGACGTGCGAGTCTGCATCCACCACCAGGACCTCTGCCATGGCGACTCTCCCCGGAGCGTCCATTGGGTGGGGCGCTCCTCCTCCGCCGTGCTAGCCGCTCGTGTGCGAGCCCAGCATAGCGCGCGCCGCCCGCGCGGGCAAGCGCGACGCAGCCCCGGTGCCTCAGGTCAGGGTGTAGGTGAGCAGCCGCTGCGCGGCCTGGAAGTACGCCTCGCGGAACGCAGCGAGTGAGGGGTACGTGGCCTGGGGCAGGGCCTTGTAGGCGATCTGCACCTGCAGCGGCCGCGTGTCGAAGGGGTAGGGCTCCAGCCGCACGGTAGTCGTATCAACCGGAGTCAGCTCCAGCCGCACGGTCTGTCCCTGGTCCCCGTACTCGCAGGGCACCGGCTCGACGTACTCGACGCGCGGCGCCCCGTAGCAGAGGTACAGGCCCAGCAGATCCCAGACCTGGAGCAGGTGGTAGTTCACCCTGAACTGCAGCGGGTCGTAGTCGCGCAGCAAGCTGGCCTGCGCGGCCTCGCGCTCGCGGATGAAGGCCGCGATCTCGGAGCGGAGGCGCTGGGGGGTGTAGCCCATACTCGGGTGCGCGATGGTGTCGTAGCGGTTCTGCCAGAGGCCGGTGCGGTGCCGGCTCACGAGCAGGCCGGCGTAGGGGTCGATGGCGCTGAGCCAGTCGATCCAACGCCCGTAGGCGGCGAGCTGCTCCGGGCTGAAGGGCAGCTCGCGGAACTGGTAGGGGCGGCCGGTCGCGGGGTCGATGAGCGGTCGTGTCTCGTAGTCGAGCCAGCCGAAATCGTGGTAGGTGGCCGCCCGCACGACCGAGTCGTAGGGCGTGGGGGCCGCGAACCGCGCGTTGCCCCAGTGGGCGGCGAGCTGCCCCACGAGCCGCGAGTGATCGGTCTGACCGATCAGCGCCGTTTCGCCGCTGGCCAGGCTGCGCACGATCATGGTCCACCTCTCTCCCGCGAGGCGCAGCACCCGTCCACGCCGCGCCAGGGGCTGCCGTGCCGCTATCCCGAGAGGAGCTTCGAGCCGAAGTACTGTGACGGCAGCGACCGCACGATCGGCAGCGACTCCTCTGCGGCGAAGTCCTCCAGCCGCACCTTGTCTCCGTTGATGGGGCGGACGCGCTCGAACACCGCCCGCGCCTCCGCATCGACCGGCGGGGGGATGGTCGCATCGATCAGCATCTTCGAGCCGCGGCGCTGCCACAGCCGCTGGCCGGGGGCGCCCAGCTCGGGCAGGCTGGCGTCCATCGCGTGGTTGTGCGTGGCGGGGATGATCACCACGTCCTCGGCCGGGTTGACGCGCGTCGCCAGCGCCCAGAGGATCTCGGAATGGTTGAAGATGTCGACGTCGCGGTCGACCGCGATGGCGATCTTAGGATGCTGGTACTCGGAGGAGAGGGCGGCCATCAGCACGTTCTTGGCCTCGCCGTAGAAGCGCTGCGTCATCTGCACGACAACCGCGAAGATGCCCGGGAGGATGATCACGTTGTGAATGTTCGCGCCCCCACCCACGTCGCGCAGCCGCCGGTAGATCATGGCGCTCATCGGCACCTTGTGGAAGACGCAGCCCTCGGTCTCGGAGCCGTTCTGGATGTTCTTAAAGATCGCGTCCTTACGCCGCATCATGTAGGTGTATTCGACGACTGGGTTCTTGCCCATGCCGGTCACGTAGTAGTCCTGGAACTCCGAGAACGGCCCCTCGTCCTCGCGGTAGTGCGGTGGGATGTAGCCCTCGAGCACGATCTCGGCGTCGGCCGGCACCTCGAGCGGCACCGTCTCGCACGGCACGAGCCGTACCGCCTCGCCGAGGTAGCCTCCGGCCACCTCGAACTCGTCTGTCCCGTAGGGCGCCGTGGTCGAGGCGGCAGCGTAGTAGAGCGGGTGGTGCCCAATGAAGATCGCCACGGGCATCGGCTCGTTGCGCTCCTGGTACTTGAGGTAGTTGGTCCAGGCGTGGCGCGGGTAGAGGAGGATACCCGTTTTGTTGGGGCCCTTGATCTGCAGGCGGTGGAAGCTCACGTTCCGCCGGCCGGTGTCCGGGTCCTTGGTCACTACTAGCCCCGAGCCGATCACCGGCCCGCCGTCGCGCTGGCCGGCGATGTGGACGGGCAGGGTGCGCAGGTCGAACTCGTTGGGCCCACACTGGACCTCCTTCACCGGCCCAGTGGGCACCAGCTCGGGCTCGCGGCGGGCACCGAACTTCTCCGCCACCAGCGGCACCAGCTCGTCCAGGGTCGTGCCGAAGGCTAGCGCCGCGTGGCGGAGATTCGCCGGTGCCTGGCCCAGGGCGCGCCAGCCGTGGGGGAGGTTTTCGAACAGCAGCGCCTTCTCCCGCGACTGGTAGAGCAGGGCGCCCATCTGCGTGAGCGGGTCGACCGGCTTGTCGATGCGGATCAGCTCGCCGGCAGCATCGAGTTCAGCAATCCAGGTGCGCATGTCCTTCGGCACGGATCCTCACCCCCGTGATCGGGTAGCGGCTGCCGCGGAGAGGAATGCGGCAAGCCGTGGCGAACAGTCGAATCTGTGGCATTGTAGCATGCCTACCGCCCCCACCCGGCAGGGCCGCATTGGCGCGCGGAGGTGGGGCCGGCTTGCACCTGCCGGGGCGCGTTGCTACCTTAGAGGGCAGACTGCCCGCTGCCAGGCCGGCCCGCACTCGGAACCCACGGCGGGTGAGGCGCCGCGTCCTCATCACCCACGGCGCGGAGGCGCGGTGCGGACAAGCGGGGAGGGGATGAGCCAGCACGGCAAGGGTGCCTGGGAGCCTGCATACGCGTCGATCCTCGCTGCGGCCGGCGCGACTCCAGCCCTTCAGGCGCAGGCTCTCTACCGGCTCCTCCACGACGCCCCCGAGGAGGCGCTCGTCTCGGCGCACGCCGCCGGCGCCCGCGGACGAGAGCACGCGCTCCTTACAGCGGCGGTGGCGTATTGCCTCGGGTATGAGCTGCAAGCGGCCGGCGTGGCGGTGGATCCGGATGCCCTCCGCCTGGCCGCGCTCGCACACGACCTGGCCCTGCCGCCGGCGGCCTGCAACCTCCTACCGGCCCCTGTACCGCGCTGGCTCGCCAACCGGCGCCTGTTCTTCGACGCGCTACCCGGCTCGCCGTTCCTCCTCAGCGCGTTCAACTCCACCGCCGAACAGGTGCTCTACGCGGCTCACCTCGTCGCCGCCCTGCCCCTCCCGATCCCTGCGAACCGGCCCGCCGCCCAGGCGTTCACGGCCCACCCCCTCGGCCGGGGCCATACGCTCGCCGGCCTGGCCCTGGTGGCCGGCGGGGTCCTGCGGGGCGAGGAGTATGTCTTCGAGTCGGCGCGCCTACCGGAGATCCGTGGCGCGAGCCGCCTGCTCGACAGCATCAGCCGGGTGGATATCCCCGCGCTGTTCGGCGCCGAGTTCGACACGCCGGCCGAGGCGGCGCGGGCGGAGCAGGTACGGGCCTGGTTCGCCGCCCGGACGGGCGGGGCACGCCTGCGCGCCCCCGAGTGCCTGCTCTACGCGGCCGGGGGCCAGGTGCTGGCGCTCGCGCCGGCCTCGCTCGCCGAGGCGCTGCGCGCGGCGATCGAGGCGCTCTACACCGAGCAGACCCTAGTGGTCCAGAGCGCCGCCGTGGCGCGCCCGTGCGATCTACTCGAGCTGCAGTATGGTCGCCAGCCCACGCGCTTCTGGGTGCAGGAGAGCGCGGCCGTTCGCGCCGAGGAGGAGCTCCGGCTCCTGCTGGCGCACAACGGGGCGACGGGCGAGAGCGCGGAGGTCGAGAGCTTCCCGCCGGGGAAGGGCTTCGGCGAGCTGGTCGAGGAGATCGAGCTAACGCTTCGCCGTCGGGGTGAGGAGTGGGCCTCCTACCCGAACTGGGAGACCATTCCCTACGCGCGGCGCTGCACGGCCTGTGACCTGCGAGGGGCCTGCTACCTCCACGGCGCGGACGAGGCGCTCTGCGCTCCCTGCTGGCGCAAGCGCCAGGCGGGAGCCGCCGGCGAGGCGGGCGGCGCCCCACCTGGCGGCATGGAGGGATGGGAGGCCTGGCATTACGGGCGCTCGTGGCCTGAGCGGTTCGTTGCTTACCTGGAGGCCGCGGGGGCGGAGAGCCCGTATGCCCGTGCCCGACCGGCCGACGGCTGGGAAACTGTCGCGCTTCCCCGCACGGTCGACGACATCGCTGCGGCATCGGTGCCCGCCGGCTACCTCGGTATGATCTATGCCGATGGCGACGGCGTGGGGGCCCGGCTCACCGCTCTTCGGGGCCCTGACGAGTACCGCGCCTTCAGCCGCCGGCTGGCGGAAGCCACCGAGCAGGCGGTCTACACCGCCCTGGCGCGTCACCTGCGCCCGTACTGGCACGCCAGGCGCTGGCAGCACCCCTTCGAGATCGTGCGCCTCGGGGGAGATGATGCGCTGCTCGTGGTCCCGGGCAGCGTAGCGCTGGCGCTTGCCGCCACTCTAGCGCGCGCTTTTCAAGAGCGCTTTCCTCTGGCCACACGGCCTGGGATGGACCCCTGGGCGGCGCAGCGCTACCGTCCGCCCGCGCTACAGCGTGGCGGGGCGCGGCCGGAGCCGGCCGACGAGGCGCCCCAGCCGCCGTGCCCGGTAGAGCTCGGCATGTCCGCAGGGGTGCTCGTGGCGCCAGCCCACATCCCGCTCACCTGGCTGCGCGATCTCGCCGCCCAGCTCCTGCAGTCGGCGAAGCGGGCGAGCTGGGAAGCGCGGGCCCACCCCTACCGCCGGGGCTGGTGCGATTTCTGGGTCGTTCACGGGCCCGAGCTGCCCGCTGCGCGCCTGGCGGACTGGCGGGCGGGCCAGATCCGGCGGCTGCGGGCGGAGCGCCGCGAGCTGCGCCTGACGGCGGCGCCCTACACCTGGCCGGAGCTCCAGGGCCTGCTGGCAACGGCACGCCAGCTCGCGGCGGCCGGCGTCTCGCGCGCTGCCCTCCAGGCGCTGAGCGCCCTGCTGCCGCATGGCGAGGCCGCGGCCGGGGTGGAGTACCTCTACTGGCGGGCGCGCCTCGCACCCGAGGCGGCGCGGCTGGTCGCGGCGCATCTGGAGAGCGCCTGGCGTGGTGCCGAGGGCGGGGGCCGTGCCAGCACTCCGCCCTGGCGCCGCCTGCCGGCCCGCGAGGGCTGGGAGCGGCGCGAGACGATCCTGCCGGACCTGCTAGCGGTCTGGGACTTTAGCGGCGTACAGCTCGCGGCGGAGGCTGCCCATGCCGCGCGTTGAGATCGGCCTCACTGTCCGCGTGTACGGGGCGCTCAGCGGGGGGGCACTTCCCGCCGGCCCGGCGCTGGCCGCGCGTCCCATCGCTCGCGATGGCTGGGGGCGTCTCGTGCTAGCGGGCTCGCACCTCAAGGGGCGCGTGCGGCACGCCTGCGAGCAGCTCGCGCGTGCCCTGGGCCAGCCGGTCTGCCGCCCGCCCCGGGCGGCTACCATGTGTCCCCACGCGCCGGAGGTGGCGGCGCCTCCCTGCGTAGTCTGCGCCCTGTTCGGCTCACCGTCCTGGCGCAGCCCGCTGTGCTGGAGCGACCTGCCCTGTATCAGCGAGGGGGTCGACGGACCGTTGCCCGCGCCGGCGGGCGGTGTCCGGCCGGAGCGCGGCGCAGGCATGGCGGGCTGGCCGACGGTGCTGCGGGCCGGCGGGGCACTGAACCGCCGGCGCGGGACGGCGGAACCGGAACGGAGGTTCTTGCTCGAGACCACGCCGCCAGAGTATGCCGGCGCGCTCTGCTTCGCCAAGGATCCGGCCATCGTGGGGCAGGTGCCAGACGCGACGGCGGTCCAGTTCCTGCTCGCGGGTTGCCGGCTGGTTGTGAGCGTCGGGGCTGGCGAGACGCGTGGCCTGGGCTGGAGCGAGGTGGTGGCCAGCGCCCGCCTCGACGGAGCGCCGGTAGCGTTCCAGCCCGCGCTGCTGGACCGCCTGCGGCCGCGACGCGGCGAGGAGGGGGCCGGGCAGGGAGGCGGCACGTGACCGGGAGGGGCGTGGGCCTGGCCGATACTAACGCGCGTGCAGAGGGACACCCAGTGTTCTCCAGCATGCCCATGCGGCGCCTGGCGGTGACCATCCGGCTAGAGAGCCCCCTCGTGCTCGCAGAGCGTAAGCCGGGGGACCAGTTCGTGCAGAGCCTGGACTACATCCCGGGGGCGCGGCTGCGGGGCGCCGTGGCGCAGCTCTTGCTGGAGGAAGGGGTCTGCCCGCCGGCGCACCGGGAGCAGCACGCGCACTGCGCTGTCGCCGACTGCCCGTTCGGGGCGCTGTTCGACGGGCCGTCGCCCGCCGTGTTCCGCGACGCGCTACCCGGGAGCGCCAGCGACGTGCTCCCGCTGACGGCGGTGAGCTGCCGGCGGGTGCCCGGCTTCCACGGGCTGCCCGGACGCGAGGGGGGCCATGGTGTGTTCGACACGCTGCTCGACCGCACGTGCTGGGAGGTGCTCGCGCCAGCCGGCCTGCTGTACCGGCCCTGCTGTCCGGTCGCGGGCTGCAGCGCGCCGGTCGAGCGCTATCGCGCCTACTATGGCCGGCGCGCGGTGGCCGGCGCGCTCCGCTACTTCACCGACCACGTGCCCGTGCGGCTGCTGGCTCGTGCGGCGGTTGATCGCGGGCGGCGTGTGGTGGCCGCCGAGGCGGCCTACACCCTGCCCGCATTGAGCGAGACGTATCACGACTCCGATGGGGTCTTGCGGCCCAGCGTGTTCCATGGCGAGGTGCTGGTGCCGGACGACGCGAACGGCGCGCTGCTGGCCGAGGCCTTGACCCGCGTGGAGCGGTTGGGACGCGGGGGATCACGGGGGTTCGGTGCGGTCCGGATCACCGTGGCCGAGGCGCCCAGCCCCAGCCCGCTTGCCGTCCGCTTGGAGCGCTTCGCCCGGGCCATGGGGCACCGTCGCACCCAGTACGGCCGGCTGGCCCCGCTGTCCGCGGCGTCGCTCGAGGGGGCCTACTTCGCGATCGACCTCCGCTCGGATGCTATCCTGCGGCGCGGCGGCTGGGAGCCTACCACGGTGCTCGATGCCGATCTGTTGCGCGCCGCGACGGGCGTTGCCGACCCGTCGCTGGTGCTCGTCCGGGCCTACGCGGAGCCCGGCTGGCGCGGTGGCTGGCACGGCGCCTGGGGCCTGCCCCGGCCGCCCGAGCTGGTGGCGCGGCGGGGAAGCTGCTACCTGTTCCGCACCGCGCGCCTGGACCCCTGGCTCGCGGCGCTGGAGCGGCTGGAGCAGCACGGCATTGGAGCGCGGGTGGCGGAAGGCTACGGTGAAGTGCGCGTCTGTGATCCTTTCCATCTCGTGCTGCGGGAGCAGGCGGTGTGAGGGCGAGGGGTAGGCCGATGTCGGCTAGGAGAGCGGGATGGCTGAGCCGGGGGTAGGAGCGGTGCACGACGCACGCGAGCACGCGCGGCAAGAGTGGCGCATCCAACAGGCGCTCGACCGGCGGCTAGACCGGCTGATCCGGCTGGGCCAGGAGCTGGTGGACAGCCGGCTGTTCGGCGCACGCAACCACGGGGGGCTGCTGCGGGAGGCCCAGCTTCGTAACGCCATTGCCGTTGCCAGCGCGACTAGTAGCATCGAGGTCGTGAAGAACTGGATCCGCTATCAGATCGGCCGCCCGGACGGGCGTGGCTGGCAGCATGAGCAGTTCGGTCAGGGCCTGATCGAGCAGCTCGAGCGCGACCTCGACCAACTGGCGGCCGAGGTGGCGGCCGAGCTGGGCATGCCGGAGCGCCAGCCGGAGCTGCTCATCCGCCTGGCGCGGCTGCACCTCGGCTACCTCTACCGGCACTTCTACTACCGCGAGCAGGAGCGCGAGCGCCTGCGGCGCGCCGCCCCGCAGGCGCCTGGGCGAGGCGCGGAGCCTCGTGCGACCCCTGGCACGGCCCGGCCGCGCGCGGAATCCGGCCGGCCAGCGCCGGCCGCGCCACCAGCTTCGGATGCGCCCCCCACGGAGCGCGGCGTTGAGGGGGAGGCCGACGAAGCACCGGCAGCGATGGCAGAGGCGGCCTCGCCGTCCCAGCCGGCGGTCCCGGGGGAGGGGCGGGAAGATGCTTGAGCAGTTCCCCGGCCGCTTGCTTCTCGACGGGCGGCTGCGCGCCCTCACGGCGCTGCGGGTCGGTGCTAGCCAGGTGCTCGCGCCTGTGGGCACCGAGCTGCCGGTCGTGCGCGATGCGCTGGGCGCGCCCTATATTCCGGGGTCGTCGCTGAAAGGGGTGCTTCGCGCTGAGGTCGAGCGCCTCGTCCGAGCCGTGCGCCCCGCGGCGGCATGCAACCCGACAGGGGCCGCCCGTGAGTGGTGTGTCTCGCCTGAGCGCTTCCACCAGCTGAGGGCCCAGGCGGAGCACGACGACAGCGCCTTCACGCGCCGGCTTGTTGCGGCGACGTGCTGGGTGTGCCGGTTGTTCGGCTCGCCCTGGCTGGCGTCGCGGGTCCAGGTGGCTGATCTGCCCGTCTTGCCCGATACCTGGTTCGGGCAGTTCCAGATCCGCGATGGGGTAGCGATCGATCGGGATACCGAGACAGCGGCCACGGCCCTGCGGTTCGACTACGAGGTGGTGCCCGCGGGCGTCGAGTTCCGGTGCCGGCTCCGGGTCGATACTGACGATGCCCGGCTGCTCGGCCTCTTGGCGCTGGGCCTGCGGGAGGCGGAGGCGGGACGGCTGGCGCTCGGCGGTGGCCGCAGCCGGGGCCTCGGGCGCGTGCAGCTCGTGGTTGAGCAGCGCCGGCTGGTGCGGCGCGACGCGGAAAGCCTGCTGAGCTACCTCGCCGATCCCGCTGCGGGCGGGGTAGCGGTCGACGACGCGATGGTGCAGGGATGGGTGGCTGCGCTGCTTGACAGCCTGCGCACCGGGGTGTGGCCCGAGGAGGCGAGCTGATGCATCGGCGCGTCGTCAACGAGGCTGTGCTCGCACTCACGCTCTGGCCCGAAGGGCCGGTGCTGATCAAGGCGGCTGAGGCCGGCACGGACCCGACCCGCCCGGACGTCGAGTTCGTGCGCACGCGAGGGACGGGCGGCGAGAGCGTCTATCTCCCCGGCAGCAGCCTGAAGGGGGTGCTGCGCGCTCACAGTGAGCGCCTCGCGCGCACCCTCGGCGGGGAGGCGCCCGATGGGGCGCCGCGGTTGAGCTGTAACCCGCTGAGCAGCGCCGCGGAAGGGCCCAACTACGCGTGCAGCGCGCGCCTCCGACGGCTGGCACCGCGCGAGCTGACCGGCGAGCGGGTGTATCGCCAGTCGTGCTTCATCTGCCAGCTGTTCGGCAATCAGGCGCTGGCCAGCCACCTGCGGGTTGCCGATGCGCGTCCGGTGGGAGCGGTGGAGGTGGAGCAGCGCGCCAGTATCGCCATCGACCGGATCTACGGCAGCGCGGCGCTGGGGCCCTTCACCTACGAGGCGGTGACCGGCGGGCGCTTCCAGACACAGATTACCGTGCGGAACTTCTCACTGGCGCAGCTCGGGCTCCTGGCGCTGGTGCTGCGCGATCTCGGCGAGGGCCGTCTGTTCCTGGGCTTCGGCAAATCGCGCGGGTTTGGGCAGGTGGGCGTGGCGGTGCAGCGCGTGGTCTTCCGCTATCCCGGCTGCACGCTCCGCGGCGGGGCGCTGGCCAGCCGCGCGGGCGCGACGATCGGCCCGGCGAACCAGGTGTACGGCGCGGGGATGTTCCCCGGCACCGGGGGCTATGGGTTCCCGACGCCGGATACGGCGCCCCTCCCGCCAGAGGCGGCGGTAGCCGAGGATGGCTGGGGCACCGTGGAGGCTCGGCTCGACGCCGACCCGCCGGCAGCGCTGACCGCGCTGTGGCAGGCCTGCGTTGGCCGCTGGACCGACTGGGTCCAGGCATGTGTGGAGGGGGGATGAACGTGCACACCGAAGACAGGGGGCCCCGCGCCGTGGCCGGCCCGCCGGTGGGACCGGCGCGGGGCCCCTCGCCTCCCTCTGGGAGGGCGTTCCAGGTGGCGGTAGATGCACCCCCGACGCAGGACCCGCCGGCTATAACATCCCTGGTGCCGGCTGTGGCTGGGGTGCGGGACGGGCTGACGGCGGAAGAGGTGCTGGAGTTGCTCGCAGCGGTGTTCCCCGCCGGCACACCATGCCAGCACTGGTGCGCGGGCCCGGCCGCCATCGGCCCCCTGGCTGCTGGCCGGCCCACTGACCTCGCCGGCTGGACGGAAGGGCGCGTCTGGGGCGCGCGGGCTGAGGTGCGCTGGTGCCGCAGCGCCGCGGGGGACTACAGCGTGCTCTACCTCGGTGAGGGCACGGCGTTGCCGAGCGGGTTCGCGCCCCTCGCGTCGCCGCTCTCCGCCGCTAGGGCCCGCCTCGCGCTCTGGCTGTGGGGCGCCCGCGGGCCCGATGGCCGCTTCTCCAGCGCGCAGCTCCCGCGGGCGCTAGACTACGCGGGGATCGCGCCCGCTGCCTCGCAGGTCTGTGTCCCTGTCCAGCTGCTGCTGGCTCCCGACGGCCGCGTCTGTTTCGTGCGGCTCACGCTCGCCGAGGAGGGGTAAATGGCCCACGCGTCCCACCCGCCTGGCCCGGCGCGGCCCGCTGAGCGCCTCGCGCCGGTGGTGGCGCGGGTGCCGCTGGTACCCGGTGCGATCGAGCGACGCGATCCGCTCTTGCGCCAGCAGGGCCACGACCGCCTCGCGCCGGGGCTACTGACGGGACAGCTGGAGGGACGCCTCGTGGCCCTAACGCCCATCCACGTGGACGCGGGAGGTATCGAGCGGACAGCCCACGTTGTCCCAGCCCTCGCGGAGACCGTCCCGCTGCTGCGGCCCTGCCTGCGCTTGCAGGGAGTGCCCGTCGTGCCGGGGAGCACCCTCAAGGGAGCGGTGCGCAGCGTCGCGGAGGCCATCGCGCCAGCCTGCCTCGGGGTGCGTGCGCGAGCGACGGCGGGCCTGCACGTGCCCGCGCTTCCGCCAGCGCTCCAGGCGCTGGACACCTGCCGCCGGCGCGCCGGCCGGCCAGCGGATCTCTGCATCGCCTGCCGGCTCTTCGGCGCCGTCGGCTATCAGGGACGCGTGCGGTTCACCGACGCCCAGCTGCAGGAGGGAGGCACCACGGTCATGGGAGCGCCCGCGGCGCCGGCGCCGCGGGCGCCACGGGGGGCTCTCGGCCGTCAGGTCTATCGCCATGGGCACCCGGCCGCCGGCCCCGTGCCCCTCGAGGTGTGCCCCGTGGGCAGCACCTTCAACCTGGTGATCCACTTCGTGAACCTCCAGCCGGCCGAGCTGGGCTTGCTGCTGACGGCGCTGGGAGTAGGGTTGCGGCCGTTCGCCCTGAAGCTCGGCGGCTACAAGCCCGCTTGCTTTGGGTCGGTGCAGGTAGAGGTGATACGGCTGGCCGTGGACGACCCGCTGGCGCGCTATCGCCGCTACCCGGAGGAGGCGGTGGAGGCGCCGGCCACGGCGCCCGACCTCACCCCCTATCTGCAGGCGCTCAGGGCTAGCGACCTGCTGCTGATGGACCGGCTGGAGCGGGTAGCGGGACTCCTCCGCTACCCCGGCGACGGGACCTGTGGGCCCGGGGAGGGATGATCCGATGCGCGATGAGTACTGGCCGCTGGTCGATACGGTGGCCCGGAAGCTGGCCGAGGAGCGCGTCGACCCGAGCGCGCTCGCTCAAGTGGGCCGCTACCTCTCCACCCACCGCGCGGCCGAAGACTTCTTCGCCCTGCTGGACGAGCTGGCGGGGCCTGCCGGCACGGCGCTCGCGCGCAGCCAGGCCGCGCCGGCGTTCGCGGCGCTGCGCGCGGCGTGCCAGCCGCTGCGCGCCGTGCCGGCCAGCGACCTTCCCGAGGCAATAGCCTGGACGACGCGCCTGCTGCGCTACCACGCGGCACAGCTCCCGCCCCTGCCGCGCGGAACGGAAGCCGCGGCTCCCGTTCCGCCGCCCGCGCCCGGCCGCCCCACCCCGAGCCCGCGCCCGGCTCCCCCCCAGCTCCCGGCCGAGCAGCCGACCCCGCCGCCCGTGGCGGCGGCTCGCCCGACCGCGCGGCCGGTGCCGCCCGCGCGGGGCGAGCCGCCGGCCGCGCCACGCCCGGCTGCGGCGCGGACACCACACCCCCCGGCTGCCGCGCGCGCCCCCCATCCCCCGGGTGCCCGCCGCCCGCCGGCGCCTCCGCGCCCGGAGGAACCACCCGCGCGGCCCGAGCCGCCCGTGCCGGAGTCCCCCCGCGAGCCGACGATGGACGAGCTGCTCCGTGCGCTCCAGGCGCGGTTCGAGGCGCGGCGCCGGCTGGGAAACCCGCCGCCCGCGCCCCGGGGGCCCGATCCGGCCGAGTCCAAGCGCGAGCGGCTGCGGCGTCAGCAGCAGGAGATCATGGAGCGCTATCGCCGGCAATACGAAGCCTCGGACGAGTGAGCGCTAGTCGACGACCGCGACTCCGATCAGCCGGCCGATCAGGTAGGTAACCAGCGCGGCGCCAAGGCCGATTGCCGTCATCCGCAGCCCGCTGATCAGCGGGTTCCGCGCGGTGAAGTACGAGACGAGCACGCCTACGACGAAGAGCCCGAGCGCGCTAAGGGCAAAGCTGAGAAGGACGGCAAGCGCCCCGTGAACGAAGAGGAAGGGCAGGAGGGGCAGCGCAGCGCCTGCGGCAAAGCTCAGGAAGGAGGCGATCGCGGCGGCGCGCGGTGAGCCCAGTTCCTCGGGGTCCAGCCCGAGCTGCTCCCGGGCGATCGTGTCCAGCGCGGTGTCCGGGTCCGCGAGCAGCTGGGTCGCAACCGCCTCGGCCTGCTCCGGCGCGAGGCCTTTCTCCTGGTAGATCCGCGCCAGGTTGGCGCGCTCCAGCTCCGGCATGGTGCGGATGTGCTCGCGTTCCAGCGCGAGCTGCCTCTCGAACAGCTCACGCTGGGAGAGCATGGAAATGAACTCGCCGCCAGCCATCGACAGCGCGCCGGCGAGCATCCCTGCCAGCCCGCTGAGCAGGATCCACTGGCTGTCGGGCGCGGCTCCGGCCACCCCCATCACGAGGCTCAGGTTAGACACCAGGCCGTCGTTGACGCCGAAGACCGCGGCCCGCAGGCTGCCGTTGGCGGCCACGCTGCGGTGGTGCGGTAGCACGCTCTGCGCCGCCTTGCGCTCGTCGCGGGTGAGCTGCGCGAGCCCGCGCGCCACGGTAAGCTCGCTCGCGGCCACGGGCGCGGCGTCGGACTGGGCCTCGTAGGCTGCCACCCGGCGCTGGGCATCGGCCGTGACCAGCGGCAGCACGGCGTGGGTCCCGAACCGGCGTGCGAGCGTCAGGAGGAGCCGGTCGCGCCAGCTCGGCTTGGGCGCCGGGATAGCGACGCCGGCAGCGGCAAGCCGCGCGGCCCAGTAATCGGCCTGCCGCGCCTCGGTCTCCGCGAGGCGCTCGAGCACCAGGGCGCGCACGAGCCGGCCGGGCGCCCGCGCTGCCGCGCGGCGTTCAGTCTCGGCCAAGGTGCGGAGAAGCTCCGCGCCGGCTCGCTCAGCCTGAAAGTTCGCTTCCCAGCGAGCGACCTCTACTGCCGATGCCCGCGGTTCGTTCCTGTCCATGCGTTCAAGGCACTCCGGCTCCTCGACTTGGACCGGGCAGGGCGTGTTGCTGCACTCACCAACAGGCGAGGCCCTGCCCTCCGTCGAGCACGTCCCGAGCGGCTTTATCTGCTACTGGAAAGATTGTAGCGAATTCGGGACTGCGCTCGGGTGCGCCAGCGGTCTGCCGAGGGCTTCTTCGGCCGCTAGCTCCCGGCGCGGGGACTGTCCAGCAGGCGGGCGAGCTCGGTGGCGTCGACCGGCGGGCGGCTCTGGACGGTGGCAGTGCCCGCCAGTCCGACGTGAGCGCCTCGCGCGAACACGATGATCGTCGCTTCCCCCACCAGCCGGCCATCGCTCGTGGCGAGCGCGTAGCGATAGGCCACGCGCCGCTCCCCAATGTCGGGCGTATCCAGGCGCTCCCAGCCAGCCAGCCGCACGTCCTGGCCCAGCCCATCGGCGAGGAGGCCGATCGCCTGCGCACTCCAGCGGTCGAGCTGGTCCTCGGTTGTGGGCCAGCGCGACACGAACTCCGCGCTCCACAGCAGCCCGCGTTGGGAGCCGGCGACGCGGCGGTACAGGCGCTCCTGCACCGGCGTGTCGCGGAGGACGAAGCCGAGCGAGCCGCCCGCCTCGTAGTCCGGCGCGAGCCGCTCGAGCTGGCGCTGGACGTCGGGGTGCTCGAGGACCAATGACTCCTGGGCGAGGGCGCCTACCAGGGAGCAGCCGAGGGATAGCAGCGGCACGCAGAGCGCCACCAGTATCCGGCACCACGGGGATCTAAACGGTCCGTTCACAGCTGTCTCCCACGCGCCTACCGGCGCGCTCCCCTCATACCTTACGGGGGCGCCCGTCGCCCTCGCTGTGAAGCGCCTTACGCCCGCCCTGTGAATGCGCTCACACCTGTAGCGTAGTGCCCGAGGGTTAACGCCCAGGTTACAGGCGCGCGGCACGGCTGGAGGGGTTCCCTGCAGGCGGCCGGCGGCCGCGGCGCCGCGGGAGCCTCGGCAGGCGAGGCAGGGAAGACCAACGCGCACAGCTATATGTTATGATTTGGACGTAGCGAAAGGCCTGGTGAGCCGACCTTCTTGCTCGCGAGCCGGAACCGAGGAGCGCGATGTCTACAGCAGTCAGCCGGGATGACATCCTGCGGGCGCTCAGCACCATCCAAGATCCCGACCTGCACCGGGATATCGTCTCGCTGGGGTTCGTGCAGGACCTGAAGATCGAGGATGGGCACGTTCGCTTTTCGATCGTGTTGACCACGCCCGCCTGCCCAGTGCGGGACCAGATGAAGGCCGCCGCAGAGCGGGTGGTGCGGGGCCTGCCGGGGGTGCGCGACGTCACAGTGGAGATGCGCGCCAATACCGCGATGGGTCGGATGCCCCAGGGCCCGCAGGAGAAGCTCCTGGCCGGCGTGCGCCATATCGTGGCAGTGGCTAGTGTCAAGGGCGGGGTAGGCAAGACCACGACCAGCGTGAACCTCGCTCTCGCGCTGACCGAGACGGGGGCGCGGGTTGGCCTCCTGGATGCAGATATCCACGGCCCGAACGTCCCCTTGATGATGGGGATCAAGCAGCCCCCGATGATGCGCGGTGACGAGGAGGGGAAGATTCTCCCCGTCAGCGCGTATGGGGTGAAGGTCATCTCGATCGGGTTCTTCATCGGCCAGGACAACCAGGCGGTGATCTGGCGCGGGCCGATGGTCCACAGCGCCATCCACCAGTTCCTCCGCGACGTGAAGTGGGGCGAGCTGGATTACCTGGTGGTCGATCTCCCCCCTGGCACTGGTGACGCGCCGTTAAGTCTCTGCCAGACCGTGCCGCTCTCGGGCGTGGTCATCGTAACCACGCCGCAGGACGTCGCGCTCCAGGATGTGGTCAAGGGCATCGCGATGTTTCGCCGGCTCGAGGTCCCTATCGTGGGGATCGTCGAGAACATGGCCTATTTCGTCTGCCCCGGCTGCGGGCAGCGCACCGAGATCTTCGGTACTGGCGGAGGCCGCCTCCTGGCCGAGCAGACCGAGCTGCCCTTCCTGGGAGAGATCCCCCTCCACCCGAGTGTGCGCGAGGGGGGCGATACCGGGCGGCCGATCGTGATCGCTGCTGCCGATTCCCCGCAGGCCGAGGCGTTCCGCAAAGTCGCGGGCGCTGTCGCGGCCCGGCTGAGCGTGCTGGCCTACCAGCGTGCGGAGGCCGCTCCTGGCAAGCCGCGAGGGGTGCCCATCCGCTTCTTCGGGCGCTAGGAGCGCCCGCACCGGCGCACCCTCTGGCTCCGTTGCCCAGACAATGGCTGGCTGTGTGCTAATCGAGGCAGTGCGGTGGGCCAACGGTTCCTGCAGGTGGGGCGAAGGCGAGCGGGGCGCGAGGGGGTGCGCCTCGGCAGTACCTGGCTGCTGGTGCTGCTGAGCGCCCTGGTCGTTGGCGCGTTCCTCTGGCGGTTCGGACCATCGCCGAAAGGGCTGATCTACGCGACATACGCGCTCATCCTGCTGACGATGCTGGTGATCGATTACCGGCACCGCTGGGTCTACCCGGCGCTCTGCGGCCCTGGCACCGCGCTGGGCATGGCCCTCGCGCCGGTCGCGACGGGCAGTGCCGGCTCAGGGGTGCTAGGCGCGCTTGCCGCCGGGGGGGTGGGCCTCTTCTTCTATGAGCTGGGCCGCCTGGGCTACCGGGGGCAGGAGCCGCTCGGACGCGGGGATGTCCTGCTCGCGGCCCAGATCGGTGCGCTAGTGGGCTGGGAGCGTGTCGGCGCCGCCCTGCTGACAGGCGCCCTGCTCATGGCCGCCGTGGCGGCAGTGTTGCTGGTCACGCGCCGGCGGCGCGCGGGTGACTATCTTCCCTATGGAGCGGGACTGTGCGCGGGAGCGCTGGTCGCGTTGCTCGGGTACGACGTGCCTTGAGCGCCTGGTGGACGGCGGTGCTCCTCGGCTGGCTGCTGGCAGGCTGCCAGGTGGCGCCGGGCCAGCTTAGCTCCTCCGCCTGGCTCTGGGATCCGGGATGGAGCCAGCGGGCGATCGCGCCGTGGCCGTTCAGCCTGGAGCTGCAGGCCGGTGTAGACGAGGTGGCGCTGGCCGGCGGCTGGCAGGTCGAGCGCGCGCTCGATGGGGCGGGGGCCGCAACGGAGGTGTGCCGCGGCCCCGCGGGCGACACCGCGTTCGTGGTCATCGGCGAGCCGGTGCCTGATTTCGACGCCGAGGTGCAGATCCAGATCGCTCCCGGCGGCGAGGAGAGCGCAGGCCTGGCGTTTCGCTGGCGGAACGCGGAAGCATTCTATCTGGCGCGTGTGAACACGCGGAACAACAACGTGCGCCTGTATCGCCGCGACGCGGGGCACTGGGTACTGCTCGCGACGCGCGACCTGCCGGTGCCTGTGGGCCTCTGGCATCGGCTACAGGTCCGCGCGCGTGGGTCCACGCTGGCCGTGGGGCTCGACGGGGAGCGGCTGCTGGAGGCCACCGACCAGGACCTCACCACCGGGGGCCTGGTGCTCTGGCTCGCACCGCGCACTGAGGGCTGCTTTGCCGACTTCCGCCTCGTGCTGCCCGGCCGTGAGCGCGACCGCCTGCTGGGGCCTAGGGCGCCGGGGAGGGACGATGGCTGACGTGCGGGCCTTTCGAGGGCTGCGGTACTCCCTGCCGCAGGTGGGCGATCTCTCGCGGGTGCTGTGCCCTCCTTACGATGTGATCTCCGCCCCGGAGGCGCAGCGCCTCCGCGCGGCCAGCCCCTACAACGCGATTCACCTCGAGCTGCCCGAGGCGCTGCCGGGCGAGACGGGCGACGAGCGCTACCGCCGCGCGGCTGCCACCCTGCAGGCGTGGCGCGCGGCGGGCGTGCTGGTGCGCGACGCCGAGCCACGGCTCTACGCCATCGAGGAAGCCTTTAGCTGGCCCGCGGGACACCCGCAGCGGCGTCGGGGCCTGCTAGCCGTGGTGCGGCTGGCCGATTGGGCCGAGCGCGTGGTGCTGCCGCACGAGCACACCCTCGCGGCCCCTAAGGCCGACCGGCTCCAGCTACTGCGCGCCTGCGCGACGAACATCAGCCCGGTCTTCCTGCTCTATCCGCCGCAGCCCGCGGCGGAAGCCGCCCTGTGGGGGGCGGCCGCAACCACGCCCCCGCAGTGTGAGGCGCAGACGCCCGATGGCGGGGTGGTACGGGTCTGGGCGCTCTCGCCGCCGGCGGGAGCGGCGCTGCTTGCCGCCCTGGCCGAGAGCCGGCTGTACATCGCCGATGGCCACCACCGCTACGAGACCGCGCTGCGGTACCGCGACGAGCGGCGCGCCGCAGCCGCCTCCGACCGGCCAATGGGCTACGACTACGTCCTGAGTTACCTGGTGTCGATGGCCGACCCCGGGCTGGTGGTCCTCGCCACCCACCGCTGGGTGCCGGCCGAACGCGTGGATCGCCAGCGCCTCGCCGCGCTGCTTGCAGAGCGCTTCGTCGTCGTCGCTCGTCACAAGGCGCCACCAGGTGGCCTGGCGGCCGCGACAGCGCTCGCCGAGCTGCGCCGCTGGGGCGCGCGACACACCACCTTCGGGCTGTACCAGGCGGGCGAGCTCCTCCTGATCCAACCGTGTGCTGCAGCGAGCCGCTGGCTGCCGGCGGAGCGGCATCCGGCCTGGCGCGCCCTGGATACGGCACAGGTAGAGAGCCTGCTGCTACAGCCCCTGCTCGGCCCAGACGCGGCCGAAGCGCTCGCCTACACCCGCGACGCGGCCGAGGCGCTCGCCGCGGTGGATGCCGGCCGGGCGGCCTTCGCTGTGCTCTTGAACCCTCCGTCGCCCGCGCAGATCGCCGCCGTGGCCGACGCGGGGGAGCGCATGCCCCAGAAGTCCACCTACTTCTATCCCAAGCTCCCCACGGGCCTGGCGTTCCACGTTCTCGACGACGCGGCGCTCGGCTGAACCCAGGCAGGGGCCACCTCCGCTCGCTAGGCGCTTCCCGGCCCCCTCCGAGCCGTGTGGGGTTGCAATCCCGCAATACCCCGCTGGTCCCGCAGAACCCCTATGCTATGCTCCCCGACGGATGGCGGGCTACGCGTGGTGCTGCGTGTTGGCCATGATCGCCAGGGCAGCGGAGGCTGCCTGCCAGGAGAGGGGGAGCATGCAGAGCGCTTCGTCGCGGCGTTTGGGAGACTCGCTGCCGGCAACGCCCTCGCCCGGTGAGCGCGCGGGCGAGGAGACGCTGCTCTCAGAACCCGAGGTGGGCGGCGAGGCGCTGCCGCTGTACCTCCAGGAGATTGGCCGGGTGCCCTTGCTCTCTAGCGAGGAGGAGGTTGCACTGGCACAGGCCATCGAGCAGGGCGTGCAGGCGGCAGCGCGGCTGCGCAGCGAAACCGCGTTGCCGGCGGAGGAGCGCGCCGCCCTCGAGGCCGCCGTCGCGCGCGGCGAGGAAGCGCGGCGGCGGCTGATCGAGGCGAACCTGCGGCTGGTTGTGAGCATCGCGCGGCGCTACATGAACCGCGGGATTCCGCTGTCCGACCTCATCCAAGAGGGGAACCTCGGCCTGCTCCGCGCGGTAGAGAAGTTCGATTATCGCCGGGGGTTCAAGTTCAGCACCTACGCCACCTGGTGGATCCGCCAGGCCGTGACGCGCGCGCTCGCCGACCACGCGCGCACGATCCGTATCCCTGTCCACATGGTGGAGACCATCAATCGCTTGGTGCGCGTGCTGGGCAGGCTGCAGCAGCAATACGGCCGCGAGCCCACGGCGCAGGAGATCGGTGAGGCCCTGGAGATGCCAGCGGAGAAGGTGCGGGAGATCTTGAAGATCCTGCCGCAGCCGATCTCGCTCGATACGCCCGTAGGCGACGAGCAGGACGTGATGCTCGCCGATTTCATCGAGGACGAGGCAGCGCTCGATCTCGAAGAGACGGCGGCGCGCGCGCTACTGCGCGATCACATGGCGGCGGTCCTGGCCTCCTTGGGCTGGCGGGAGCAGCGCGTCTTGCAGATGCGCTTCGGGCTCGCGGACGGCAAGTACCACACCCTGGCGGAGATCGGTGAGGCGCTGGGGGTGACCCGCGAGCGGATCCGGCAGATCGAGGCCAAAGCACTGCGCAAGCTGCGGCATCCTAGTCGCGCCCGCAAGCTCAAGGCGTATGCCGAGTAGGCTGGCGCCGCCGGCTAGGACGTGACCGGCCCTCACGCCTCCCCGCCCGCGTCGTCTTCTTCCCCCTCCGCCTCCCCGGCGCCCTCGTCGTCCGGCAGCTCGCCGGCCTCCAGGCGGTCGATCATCTCGTCGTACTCCGGACCGAGGTCCTCGCCCAGCTCCCGACCCATGCGCCGGGCCCAGCGAGCCACGCTGCGTGGGTCGTCTTCGTCGAGGGCGCTGAAAGCGTCTCTGTCCGCGAGATCCTCGAGCCGGCGCTCTTCGGAGCGGCCGATGGCAAAGCGGGTGATCAGCCGGTTCAGGGCACGGGAGCCACAGTGGGGACAGGCGGCATTCTCCGCCGCCGCATAGGTCTGGAACAGCAAGCTGATGCGGCGGCCACACCCCTGACAGCGATAGTCGTAGATGGGCATCGCGCGTGCGGTTAGTCGCTCGACTGGCTGCCGCGGCCGAGCCCGCCCCCACCCGCTCCCGGCAGGCGGCGGCCGGCGGCGCTGGGAGGAAGGTCCCGCTCGCTGGGGGCGGGCTCGGCCGCCTGGTCGCGGCTCTTCATCTTCAACTGCCCGTCGAAGAAGGCCCCCTCGTGCATGACCAGGGTAGGGGCGCTGATCTCGCCCGTGACCTGGCCGGACGGCTTGATCTCCACGCGCCCCGAGGAGAAGATCTGGCCGTCGACCTGGCCGGAGATCGTGATCTCGGCCGCCGTGATCTTGGCACTGACGCGCGCCCCCTCCTCGACGTAAACCGCGCGCTTGGACTCGATCTCGCCCTGCGCCGTGCCCTGGATCCGCACGCTGTGCTCCGAACGGATGGTGCCCTGTACCGCAGAGCCTTTGCCCACGACGGTCTCGATCTGGTCAGTGGTCGCGGGGACGAGCGGGCTCGGCGGCGGAACAGGGCTTGGGCGGCTGAACACAGCGGTCGGATCGGCCAGCGGCGAGCGCGGCGGCGCGCCACTCGGGCTACTCGCTCCCGTCGCGGGTTGATCGGCGGGAGTCTCGGCAGCGGGGCTCTCGCTCGGCTCCTCGCGTTCGCGGCCCCCACCTTTCGCGAAGCGCGACCAGTCGGTCTCGTCCGTCCTGCGAAACATGGCCCCTCCCCCAGAATCCACCCGCGGGGAGTATAGCAGACCGTTCCGGCCGCGGGCTAGTCGGTCCGCCGCCTCGCGGTGAGGCCGCACGAAACCGCTGCCGGCGCCGGTAGCCCACAGCGCCAGCTAGCGGGGCGCGAGCCCACACAACGCCAGATACTGCAGGCCGTTGCGCTTCCGGACTTGCGCCGCGCCCGTGCGTCCGCAGCCCGAGGCCCGGCGCGTGCGAGCCGCCGCTCCGTGCCGTGCAGAGCCGCGTTAAGCGGCCTTCGGCTCGTAGAGTCGGGGGTCCATCCGCGACTCGAGGCCCTTCTGGCGCAGCGCCTCCTCGAAGTCCTTCCGGATCTGCGGGTCCTCGTCGTAGTGCTCGATGAGCGTCCCGCCCTCGCGCAGGCTGAGGAACCCCTTCCAGGAGCGGTTGGCCTCGTCTAGCTCCGCCCGGTGTGCGAGGGGATGGGGCGCTCCATAGACGGCGATGTGCCGCGCCGGGCCGGCGCCCGTGTTGAAGTGCTGGTGGAAGTAGCCATCCGGCGGGCTGTAGATGCTGTTGCGCCCCCAGTGCACCTTGTAGACCTGGTCGCCGTGGCCGGCCTCGTAGGGGCGTGGCCCTAGCTTGGAGTCCCACGCCAGCACGTAGCCTTCGCCGTCGAGGCCGAGGAGGATCGCGCCGGGGCCGTGGTAGTGGGCCTTGTGGTAGCGCCCGGCCGGCCACTGCGAGATGTGCCCGTGCGGGAAGCGCTTGCCCATCCGGTAGCCCGTGAGCAGCCCGCCGGCGACCTTCTGCTCCAAGGCATCGAGCGCCGCACGGCGCGCGTCCGGGATGAAGTTGGTATGCCAGACGGTCTGTCGGTACCAGCCCTCCGTGGTCCGCAGGTCCGAGGCGGTGAAGTACCTCTCGCCCTCGCGGTAGAGGTCGATGAACTGGGCGTCGCAGTTGAACACGAAGTCGAGGTCATCCAGCGCGTTGATGATTTCCGGCGCCGTGGTGACTGCCATGAAGATGACAGGCTCGCTGCCCGTATTGAACAGCCGGTGGGTGGTGTTCCGGGGGAAGGCGAACACGCTCCCCTCACCCCACTCGAAGGTCAGCTTCGGGCCGTTCCTCTGCCACACCTGGGCCATGCCGCGGCCCTTCAGGACGAAGATCTCTTCCTCGTAGAGGTGCTTCTCCGGCTCCAGCGCCTGCCCGCCGGGGATCTCCGCGACGTAGATCCCGCGCTGCGACTGGTAGGTGCCCAGCAGCTGGATGAACGTGCCGCGCCCGCCCAGCCGAGCCCACGGCGCGCGCGGCAGCGCGGTCACATCCTCCACCCCCACCACGGCGCGGTGAACGGGCAGCCCCTCCCGCGCCATGAAGTCGTCGTACGGGAACGTGTTGCCGATGTGCTCACGTACCTCCATAAGGTGTCTCCCCCGATCTAGCGCGTCGAGCGGCCCCCTGAACGGGGCAGGGCCCGCGTTCACCCGGCAGCCGCGGCTGCCCGGGATGGTAGCGAGCGCGCCGCCCGCCGGCAAGCTCGCTGGGGCCCCGGCTGCAGCGCTCACGGGCCCAGGCCTGGCTGGTAGACGCCGCAGCCCCGCGCCACCTATCCTTCCGGCGAGACGCTGGGGATTGCGGCGGTTCCTGAACAGCGATGGAACGATTTCTGGATCAACCCCTGCGGCCGCGACCACACCTGGCCGTCGTCTTCTACGACTCGATCGGCGACTTCGTAGTGGCCACGCCACTCCTGCGGGGCCTGCGCACGAAGTATCCGGGCTGTGTGCTCGACTACTTCAGCGGCGAGCGCACCCGCGAGCTGGAGGCCGCCTCGCCGCTGATCGACAGCCGGTTCTCGCTGTTCGGCGTGCCGGACAGCCTGCAGCGGTTGTCGGCCTACGTGGCCGCGCGCGTCGCGGCCGCCGGACCCTACGACCTCGCCGTGAACTGCGAGGCGCACCCGGCCGCACGGCTCGCGCTCCAGGTCATCGCCCCGCGCTACGTGGTGGGGCCCGCGTACACGCCCGATCTGCGCGAGGAGCTGCCCCACCCGGCCACCCGCCTCGACGCCCTCCACCACGAGGCGTGGAACGCGCTGGATCTCCTGGCCCGGTATGGGGATGTGCTCCAGACCCAGTACATCGGCGAGATCCTCTGCCGGCTAGCGCGCGTCGAGACGGACTACACGCGGCCGGAGGTACCGGTCGAGGAGCCGGAGGGCCCGGTGCCGCCCGTGCTGATCGCGACGGGAGCGAACCGGAGCGCGAAGCTGTGGCCGCTGGCCTACTGGCGCCAGCTCGTGCGCTGGTGCGAGCGACAGGGGCTGGCCGTCGGGCTGCTCGGCAGCAGGCCCGCGGAGCAGGCGCGGTACTATCACTCGGCGCCTATCGAGCAAGCGCTCCTGGCGGAGACACACCTGCTCGACCTGCGCGGCCGCTACCCCCTCCCGGCGGTGGCCGGGGCGCTGCGCCGGGCGCGCGCCTGCGTCACGCTTGACAACGGCATCATGCACCTCGCGGCGGCCGTCGGCACGCCCACCGTGGCGATCTTCGGCGGCAGCCCCTGGCGCCTGTGGGCGCCGCGCAGCTCCTGCGTGCAGGTGTTGCTCCCCAGCGAGCCGTGCACGCGGTGCGAGGAGAATCGCTTTCGCAACGCGGACTGCTTGCTGCCTCGGCAGATCTGTACCCTGAGCGTGTCGCCCGCGCGCGTGATCGCCGCCTTGGAGCGCGCGCTGGCGATGCGAGCGGATAGCTAGTCGCTGGGGATCCAGGCGCGGTAAAATTCTGCCGACTGCTCAAGCAGTCAGCAGTGGTGGCGTTCGGGGTGTAGCGCAGGTGGCAGCGCGCATGGTTTGGGACCATGAGGTCGGCGGTTCAAGTCCGCCCACCCCGACCAGGCCGCGACGTGCGAAGCGCGACGCGAGAAGTATCGAGCGTCGCGTAGCGTCGCGTAGCGTTGCGACCCGCAGCACCTGCCTCCCAGGCCCTGAACGTGCGGAGCTCGGCGCCACGCCTGAAGCGCCACGCCAGATACTTCAGGCGTTGCGTGGCGTGGTGTTGCGCAACCCGAGTTCCGTCAATCGGCCCCGGGGCGGCTTCACCAGCGGCCAAGCGCTGGTCAGCTAGCTATTGCCTCCTCACATGGCGATCTGCTATTCTAGCGTAGAACATTTGTTCGCACCGCGGGGCGGCGCGGCAGAAGGGGAGGCAGATCCATGAAGCGGGAGTGGAGCGACCAGCAGGAGGCGGGCCGGGACATAGCCGCGTGGGCCGGCGGCTCCGCTGCGCCCTTGTTCGACGAGGACACCGGGGGTGAGGAGGGGGATGCGCTCTACCGCCGGCTCGCCGCACCCTTCGCGACGACCTTCCGGGACCAGCGCGGCGGCATCGAACTCGAGTACATCACCGGCGAGCAGTGCGTTAGCCGGCTGAACCAGGTGCTCGGCCCCACCGGCTGGTCGTTCGTGGTGCGCGAGCATGGCCGGGACCCAGAGGCAGATGAGGTGTGGGTGCTCGGCGAGCTGACCGTCCATCTCGGTAGCCAGACGGCTACGCGCCAGCAGTTCGGGTCCCAGAAGATCCGGCGGGCACCGACGACCCACAGCCCTGTCGACCTCGGCTTCGACCTGAAGGCGGCGGCCACGGACGCGCTCAAGAAGTGCGCGAGCCTGATCGGGGTAGGGCTCTACCTCGCGCGCAAGACCGAGGGGACCTCGGTGGCTGAGCGCGGGGCCCCGTCCGCGAGCTACACCGTGGGGGCGCCGGCCGGCGAGAGCGCGGGCCGCGCCGAGGCCGGGGCCCGGTCCGAAACGGGGAGTGAGCGCCTGGTGTGCGAGACCTGCGGCCAGGAGCTGAGCGAGATCCGCTTCCGCGACGGCACGGCCTGGCTCCCCAGCCAGCTGGCGAGCCTCGGCCGGCGCAAGCACGGGCGCGTGCTCTGTATGGAGCACTACCGCCAGGCCAACAACGCGCGCCGCGGAACCCGCTAGGCTCACGGCTTTGCAGGCCGCGGCTGCACTCCCCCGCTAGGCGCTCGCGTCGGCTGGACCGCATAGCGCGCGGCGGATCACCGCCGTGGGCCCCCCTCGGACGCCGGCCGGCGGCGATCGCCTACAATGGGACAGCAGCGCCCCGCACCGGGCATCCAGGGTGCGGCGGCGTCCAAGCGGGGAGTGCGCTATGGAGCCCGAGAGTCCTACCACGCCCACGCCGCAGAGCGTGATCAGCGCGACGGTCGCCGACCGCCCGCCCGCAGAGGCAGCCCTCGCGCTCGCCGAGCTGGCCGGCCGCGTGGTGGCGGAGCTGAACAAGCTGGCGCGGGCGCAGGCCGAGGCCCGCCGCGGCCAGCCCGATTGGGGACGCTGGGCCAAGCTGGCCAACGCGACGCGGAGCGCCGTGCTCCAGGTCGCGACCTGCCGCGACGCGGCGCGCGAGCTGCAGCGGCAGGGGTAGACTCGTCCTGCGCTGAGTCCACAGGGCTCGGGATGCCGCGCGGGCGGCTGCCGGCAGGGGACGGAGCCTAGCCGGCGAGATCGACCGGCGGCCTGCCGACGGGTACTTCCTGCTCAGCCTTCGGAGCGGCGACACGCGGGGGATAGACGGGGGTGCACCAGTCCAGGTACTTCTTGTTCCGCCCGACGATGACCTCGAAGTACAGCTCCCGCAGCCGCTGGGTGATCGGCCCCACCTCGCCGTCCCCGATGGGGCGGTGATCGATCTCCAGCACGGGCGTAACGTGCGCCGCCGTGCCGGTCATGAACACCTCGTCGGCCAGGTAGAGTTCGTTGCGCGCCAGCGGGCGCTCGATGGTGCGGATCCCCAGCTCCTCCCACGCCAGCCGGATCACCGAGTCGCGCGTGATCCCCACCAGGATGTCCTGCGACGGATCAGGCGTCACCAGCTCGCCGCGGATCACGGCGAAGATGTTTTCGCCCGAGCCCTCACAGACCATGTCATCCTTGGTGAGCATGATGGCTTCATCGAAGCCGTGCTCGTGCGCCTCCGTGCGTGCCAGCGCGCTATTGACGTAAATACCGGTCACCTTGGCACGCGTCGGGATGGCGAGGTCGGGCACGCGCCGCCAGGAGACGGTGCCGCAGCGGATGCCCTTCTCTACCTGATGGTAGGCGCCGAACGGCACGCAGAAGATCGCGAATGCGTCCTCGAGGTCATGAAGACGCACCCCGATGACCTCCGAGGCCTTGTAGGCGATCGGACGGATATAGACGTCCTGGCGGAACTGGTTGCGGGCGACCAGCTCGCGGGTTAGCTCGCACAGGTCCTCGACCGAGTAGGGCAGGGTGATCTTCAGCACCCGGCAGCTCCGGGCGAGCCGCTCGTAGTGGTCGCGCAGGCGGAATAGGTACAGCTGCTGCTCCTCGGCGTTCCAGTTGCCGCGGATCCCCTCGAAGCAACCGGTCCCGTAGTTCAGGGCGTGGGTTACGATGCTTACCTTCGCCTCCGCAAGCGGCACGAACTCGTTGCGGAAAAAGGCGTAGGCGTCGCTCATCGCTCGGAACCTCCGCGGCGTCGCGCGCGTGCCGGCCGGGGCGCCTGCCGGTGCGCGTGGCGCCCGATTATACTCGCCGCCGTGCGCGCGCCGCAAAACGACGGCGCGGCGGGGGAGGGCTTGGTATACTGTCTCTGGTACGCCAGCAACCCGACAAGCACAGGTAGGAGCGAGCGCGCATCGCGATGGCGAGCGGCGCCACCGACGCGCTGCCGCGGCTTCCCCGAGCTGACATCACCCCCAGGAGGATTCCACAGCGTTGGCTGACGGACCACAGCGCTATGTGATCATCGGCAACGGCATCGCCGGCACCACGGCGGCCGAGACGCTTCGGCGCGGTGATCCCAATTGCCGCATCGTCCTCATCGGGGACGAGCCCTATACGCTGTACAATCGGGTGGCCCTGCCGCCCTTTCTGAAGCTGCAGGTGCCCGAGACCAAGGTATTCCTGCGCAATCGGGAGTGGCACGAGAAGAACCGCATCGAGCTGCACCTCGAGACGCGGGTGGTGCGGGTGGACACGACCGAGCGCGTGGTGCTCACGAACACCGGCAAGGTCTTCCCCTACGACCGCCTGCTCATCGCCACCGGCGGCCGCCCCAACCGGCTGCAGGTGCCGGGCGCCGATGCGGTGCATATCTACAACTTCCAGTACCTCGATGACGCGAAGGCGATCTCCCAGCGGATCGCCGAGTCGAAGGTAGGCGTGGTCACCGGCGGCAGCTACATCGCCTACGAGCTGGCCGAGGCGTTCCGGGCGCGCGGGCTGGAGACCTACTGGCTGATCCGCGGGCCGCGCTTCCTGCGCTACATCCTCGAGGAGGAGGGCGGGGCCCTGGTGGACCGTATCGCCACTGAGCACGGGGTACACATGCTCTACGGCGAGACGATCAGCGAGGTCATCGTCAACAACGGGGTCACCCACGTGCGCACCCAGAGCGGCCGCTGCCTGCCGGCCGATCTGGTGGGATGCGGGCTCGGCCTGACGATGAACATGGACTTCCTCGCCGGCACGCCAGTGAAGACCAACAAGGGGGTGGTGACCAACGAGTATCTCCAAACGAGCGTGCCCGAGGTCTACGCGGCCGGCGACTGCGCGGAGTTCTTCGATCCTTTCGCGGGCACGCACTACCTCATGGGGACCTGGGCCAGCGCAACCCGCCACGGCCGCCTGGCGGCCACGAACATGCTCGGGGGGCGCCAGGCCTATGACGATGTGCCCTACTATACGAGTGGCCTGTTCGACTCGCGGCTCAGCGCGGTGGGGCTGACCCCCGACGTGATCCCCGGGCTGGAGGCTATCCACACCATCGACTGGGAGAAGCGGAACTACCGCCGCCTGTTCTTCCGCGACGGACGGCTGGTGGGCGTCATGTTGATCGGCGACTTGAAGCCCAAGGCGGCCTATACGGAGATCATCCGCAGCCGCCGCGTCTTCACCGATAGCGAGCGGCACCAGCTACTCACCGTCTAGCCGCGGTCCCGCGCGGTCGGGGGCGGGTGCGCAGGAGAGCGAGGCCATGGAGCAACTCGGTGTCATCGGCGCCGGCACGATGGGGATCGGGATCGTCCAGGTCGCGGCCCAGCAAGGTCTCCAGGTCATCATGTGCGAGGTGGACGACGCCCGTGCCCACCGCGCCCTGGAGGGGCTCCGTGCCACCCTCCAGCGCCTGGTAGAGCGGGGGCGCCTCGCTCCGGACGAGGCGGCGGCGGCGCTCGGGCGCATCCGGCCGACCACGCGCTATGCTGACCTCGCCCCGGTGGACGCCGTGATCGAGGCGGTGCCCGAGGATCTCGAGCTCAAGCGCGACGTGTTCCGCCAGGTAGATGCGATCGTGCGCCCCGAGGCGCTCCTGGCGAGCAACACCTCCTCGCTCAGCATCACCGCGCTGGCAGCGGCCACGCGCCATCCCGAGCGCTTCCTCGGGCTGCACTTCTTCAACCCCGTGCCGCTCATGGCGCTGGTGGAGATCGTTCGCGGCCAACAGACCGCGGAGGCCACCATCGCAGCGGCGCGCCAGCTCGTGCAGCGGCTGGGCAAGACGGCGGTGGAGGTGCAGGACACGCCGGGCTTCATCGTCAACCGGGTGGCGCGTCCGTTCTACAACGAGGCCCTCCGCCTGCTCGGCGATGGCGTGGCCACGGTCGAGACGATCGACCGGGTGATGAAGCTGGGCGGCGGCTTCCGGATGGGCCCTTTCGAGCTGATGGATCTGATCGGCAACGATGTCAACTTCGCCGTGACGAGCCAGATCTTCGCTGGCTACTTCGGCGATCCGAAGTACCGCCCCTCTTATCTGCAGCAGCGCCTGGTGCAAGCCGGCGCGCTCGGGCGGAAGACGAAGCGAGGCTTCTACACCTATGACGACTGACGCGGGGCCCGTGCTGGTCGTGGGCGATCCGCCGCTGGCGGAGGAGTTGGCCGCCCTGCTGCGGGAGGCGGGACGGCCATTGACGTACTGCCCGGTCGCGCCCGCGCGGGCCGGTGCCGAGCTGCCCGAGGCGGACGCGCTGGCGCGCGCCGCACAGGGGGCCGCGCTGGCGCTGGAGACGACGGTGTGGCCATTCGAGCGGAAGCGCGCGCTGGTGGCCGCGCTCGATGCGGCCCTCCCCCCTACGGCAGTGCTCGCTAGCTTGTGTGCGGCGCAGTCGACTTCCGAGATCGCGAGCTGGACGACGCGGCCTCAGCAGGTGGTAGGGTTCAGCGTGGTGCCGCCGCTGAGTGCCAGCCAGCTCGTGGAGGTCGCACCGGGGCTCGATACCGCCGAGGCGGCCGCGGCGGCGGTGGAGCGCCTGTTCGCCGCGGCGGGCCGCGAGACGGCCCGCGTGCGCGACGACGCTGGGCTCGTGCTGGCCCGCATTCTCTGCCTGATCATCAACGAGGCCGCCGCGATGGTGATGGAGGGGGTGGCCTCGGCGCGCGATATCGACACTGCCTTGCGGCTGGGCGCGAACTACCCGCGCGGGCCGTTGGAGTGGGCCGATCTGATCGGGATCGATTTCGTCTACGCCGTCTTATACGGCCTGCAGCTCGAGCAGGGGGAGGATCGCTACCGGCCCTGCCCGCTGCTGCGTAAAATGGTCCTGGCAGGCCGCTTGGGACGCAAGGTAGGCCGCGGGTTCTTTACCTACGCCCAGGCTTGAGGCGAGAACGGAGAACGGCGATGGCGGAGCGGGAAGCGGTCATTGTCGGGGCGGTGCGCACCCCGATCGGGCGGTACGCTGGCGCGCTCAAGAGCGTGCGGCCGGACGACCTCGCGGCCCTGGTGGTGGGCGAGGTGCTGCGGCGCACCGGGGTCGCGCCGGCGCTCGTCGAGGATGTAGTGCTGGGCTGTACCAATCAGGCCGGCGAGGACAACCGCAACGTGGCGCGGATGGCGGTGCTGCTCGCCGGCCTGCCGGAGTCCGTCGCGGGGCAGACGGTCAACCGACTCTGCGGGTCCGGGCTGCAGGCGATCAACACCGCGGCCCAGGCGATCCTCACCGGCGCGGGCGACGTGTTCATCGCCGGCGGTGTCGAGAGCATGACCCGTGCCCCCTATGTCATGCTCAAGCCTGAGGAGGCGTTCCCCCGCGGCAACCTCCAGCTCGAGGGGACCACCCTGGGTTGGCGGCTGGTGAACCCGCGGCTGAAGGAGATCGCCGTCTCGCTCGGGGAGACGGCAGAGAACGTCGCCGAGCGCTACGGCGTCACGCGGGAGGAGCAAGACCGCTTCGCCCTGGAGAGCCAGCGCCGCGCCGCGGCCGCGATCCGCGAGGGGCGTTTCCGCGACGAGATCGTGCCGGTGCCCATCCCCCAGCGCCGCGGTGAGACGGTCCTGTTCGACACCGACGAGCATCCGCGGCCGGATACCACCCTCGAGGCGCTGGCGGCGCTGCCGCCGGTGTTCCGCAAGGGGGGCACCGTGACGGCCGGCAACTCCTCGGGGTTGAACGATGGCGCGGCGGCGCTCCTGCTGATGACGCGCGAGAAGGCCGACGAGCTGGGCCTCCGGCCCATGGCCCGCTACGTCCAGTCCGCGGTCGTGGGCGTCGATCCGATGTACATGGGGATTGGCCCGATCCCGGCCACGCGGCGTCTCCTCGAGCGCACCGGCCTGAGCATCAAGGATATTGATCTGGTCGAGCTGAACGAGGCGTTCGCCGCCCAGGTCATCCCCTGCATCCGCGAGCTGGACCTCGACCCGGCCAAAGTGAACGTTAACGGCGGGGCGATCGCGCTAGGCCATCCCCTTGGGTGCACCGGCGCCCGGCTCGCTACCACGCTGCTCCACGAGATGCAGCGGCGCCGCGCCCGCTACGGCCTTGTGACCATGTGCATCGGCGTGGGCCAGGGGATCGCCACGCTGTTCGAGCGCGTCGACTAGTCCTGCGGCCCGCAGCGCGGCTGCTGGACGGCTTCGCGTCGCGGGGCGAGGCGGCGGGCGACGCTGGCGGAGAGAGGCGGCGAGGTGTTCACGTGGGTGGCGCTGCGCGAGCCGTGGCAGCGGCTGCGCGGGTGGGGCAAGCCCGCTGCTGGACTGTCAGCGGGTACCGCTGATGGCGCTGTGCGTGCATATGCCCAGGCGGTGCTGCACCTGCTCCTGCGCTGCGAGGCCCTGCACAACCGCTGGATCGAGCAGCTGGAGGAGCAGCGCCGGAGCGACCGGCTCGCGAATGCCGCTGCCATCTACCGCTGGTATCTGAACCACCTCCAGGAGACCCTGGCGCGGCTAGAGGCGCCCCCGCCCCTCGCCTCCTGCCACGCGGCGCTAGCTACCGCGCTGGCCACGGCTTATCGGGCTACCCAGCTCCTGAGCCAGGGCTATCGCTTCCACAACGTGCGCCGCATCTGCGACGGCGGGGTGCTGCTCGAGGACGCGCGCGCCCAGGGGCAAGCCATCCGCCAGCTGCTGGAGACGCTCGTGAGCGGGAGCCCCGCCGTGGAAGCCGGCGGCGAGGCTAGCGCGTGATCGCGGCGAGCGCCCGCTGCAGGGCCGGGCGGAAGAGCAGCCCCGCGGCGGCGACCAGCGCCACGGCGGAGATCAGCCCGCCGAGTTTCAGGCTGCCCGGCGCATAGACCAGACGCACCAGGCGGTCGCCGGGCTGCAGCGGGATGGCGCGCAGCGCGTAGTTCGCGCGGAGAATCGGCCGTTCCACCCCATCGACCTCTGCTCGCCAGCCGGGATAGTCTATCTCGCTGAGCAGGAGGTAGCCGCCGGTCGCCTCTACCTCGATCTCCAGGCTATTGGCAGTGTAGCGGCGTACCGTCGCGCGGCCGCTCCCCTCGCGCGCCAGCGGCGGCGGAGGCTCGGAGAGCAGTACCGTGGCGCGCGGGTCGAACTCGGGCGCGGCCAGCGTGGCCAGCAAGGTCCCCTCGTCAGGAATGACACGCGCGGTGGGCACCACGATTGCCCGCTCGTTGTAGACCGGCACGCGCACCACGCGGTTCAGGTGCTCCTGGAACCGCTCGGTCAGGACGACCGCGGCGTCTGGCGGCGGCTCGGCGCGCGTCAGGACGTACTTGACGTTGAGGAGCGCGTGGAACCGCTCGGGCGGCAGGGCAGCGCGCAGGGCCACGTACCGCGCTAGGAACATACCGTAAGTACCGTCGACGGTAGGGATGAGGTAAACGAGGCCATGGTTCCCGTTCAGGACGCCCTGATCTGCGATGCGGAACAGGTCCGGATCGGCCTGGAGGAAGCGCACGATCTCCGACGGGACAAAGAGCTGGTCTGGAGGGCGCGCGATCCAGTCGTGGCCCCAGCTCACAGTGAACAGGTCGAGCAAGATCACAGCGGGGAGGGCGGCGAGCACGAGCCGCCGTCCCCGCCGCCAGAGCAGGCGGACGGCCAGCACCGCGAGCGCGAGCAGGAGCATGAACACGAACCAGTTGTACCAGGCGATCGCCTCCCGCCAGCGGTAGGCCTGCGGCGTGGGCTCGACGAAGAGCTGGCCGATGTAGAGCCCGCCGGCCACCACGAGCGCCGCGAGGACGCCGCCCACCGCCAGGCTGCCGAGCCGGATCAGGCTGACCCGGTCCGCACGGCGGATGGGCTGGGCGACGTAGGCCGCGCCGTAGCCCGCGAGCAGGGCCATGGCCAGGGTGTAGAGGTAGATCGCTCGCTCTTGATGCTGGAACAACGCGTAGCCGGGCCCGAAAAGGTAGAGCACGCTGTGGAAGAAGCTGTTGCCACCTAGCGAGACGACGAGCCCGAGCGTAGCCAGGAGCACCCAGTAGGGCACCAGCGCGTGGCGGATGAAGCGCACGGCCAGGAAGGCCAGGAACAGAGGCAAGATCCCCACGTAAGGGGGCAACCCTCCGATGATGCGCGGCGCCACGGCGTCGAGCAGCAGCTCGTAAGGGCTGAAGCCCACCGCAGTAAACGCATAGTGCGAGGCCGCGCGGTCAGAGAGGCGCATAAACTCGTAGCTCGGCACGAGCTGGACCGCGGCCACCGCCAGGCCCGTGACGCCGAACACCGCGTAGAGCCCGAGGGTGGTCAGCAGGGCGCGCCGGTCGGGCCACACCTGCCAGAGGCGATAGGCGGTGTAGAGCGTGAGCCCGTAGAGCTGGAAGAGGAGCAGCTGCGGGTGGCCCGCGAACACGGCGATCGCGAGCAGCACGCCCCCGCCAACGGCCCAGCGCAGGCTGCTGCGCTCGAAGGCGCGGATCAAACACAGCAGCAGCAGCGGCATCCATACTGCCGTCCGCAGGATCGGCACCTGCTGGACGGGGTAGGCGGTCATGAGCCCCGAGTAGCTGAAGGTGAGCGCGGCTACGAGCGCACCCAGGCGCGAGCCGATCGCCTGCCGGCCGAGCAGGTAGGTGAACAGCGCGGCGAGGAAGAAGTGGAAGATCGTGTGCGCTTCGAACGCCACGACGGAGGCGGCGTCGTGGCCGACGACGAGCCAGGGAAGCACCCAGTTGAGCGGGTACCAGAAGGCGGTCTGCGGGTCGGCGAGGAGCGGCTGGCCGGCGTCGGACCACGGGTTCCACAAGGGCAGCTCGCCCCCGCGGACGATCGCCGCGACGGCGCGCGCGAGGGGGAAGAACTCGACGTTGAAATCGCCCTCAACGAGCGTCATCTGGTCGGGCTGGTAGGGGGTGAGCAGCCGCCAGAAGTACAGCGGCGGGAGGAGGAGGAAGAGCAAGCCGGCCGCGAGGTCCGGCAGGAGCGCCCGCCACCGTGAGAAAGCAGTGGGGCTGGCGGAGCGGGGCGGGGCAGCAGGGCGGGCGCGGAGCCCGGCGGGGGGCGGAACGGCCATCTCAGATCTTGAACTCTTCGAGCGTCGGCGCCGCGAAGAGCGGCTCGAGCGGCAGGCGTTCCGGGGTCAGGCCCTGCTCGTAGGCATACAGGGTTAGCGCCTCCAGCGGGCGCCGGTTCGCCTCGAGGCCGTAGGGCCAGTAGTCGTGCCCCATGAGCTGCCGGGCCTGCTCGATCTCGTCGATCATCCAGGGCAGCATGTAGGACAGCGCCACCGTATCGTACATCGCGGCGGCGCATAGCTCCTTCGCGCGGACGAACGCCTTAAACAGGCTTTCGGCGACCCAGCGATTGGCTGCGTACACCTCGCGCCGCAACACCACGGTATGCATGATGGGGAAGATCCCCGTGCGCCGGAAATACTCCTGCTCCACCTCGCGGAAATTGGGGAACAGCCGCCGGACCCGCGGCGAGCCGGCCGCGAAGGCTTTGGGGAGCCGCGGCGCGTGCAGGGCGTCTAGCTCGCCGGCCTCGAGCATCTCGTTGAGCGTGCGCCCGGGCGGGATGCTCTCCACGACTACCCCGGGGGGGAGGGTTCCCATCGCCTTCTCCCGGCGGCCGGGCTCGTGCAGCCCGCCCTGGTACCAGCGGATGTCGCTCGGGTGCACGCCGTATTCATGCTGCAGGATGCCCCGCACCCAGACTGCGGCGGTCACGTTGTACTCCGGTACCCCCATGCGGCACCCTTTGAGCTGCTCCGGCCGCTCGATCCCCGACGCGGTGTTCACGTAGATCGAGTTGTGCCGAAACGCCCGCGAAGGAAACACGGGGATGGCGATGAACCGCTCGTCGCCCTTGCCGCGCAGGATCAGGTAGGTGCCCAGCGACATCTCGGCGGCGTCGAACTCCTCGTAGTGCTCCATCCGCCAGAAGATCTCCTCCGGACCAAGCGCGATGTAATTCAGGTCGACTCCCTCGACCTGGACCGTGCCATCGCGGAGCGCGCGGGTGCGGTCATAGTCCCCGCAAGCCAGGGTTAGGCGCAGCCGAGCCATCGCTGCTTCGCTCCTCCGCCTCGTGGTAGTGTGCGCGAGTTCGCGTCATTGTAGCAGGCAGGGGCGCCCCACGCAGGCAGCGGCGGAGCCAGGCGCGCACGGCGGCCTCTCGCGCCGGTGGAAGGCCGCAGAATTTGGTGGTGTCGGGCCGACTGCCGTATGATAGGTGCGGCAAGCAGGCTACCGATCTGCTTCGGATCTTGGCGGAGGCAGCAGCAGACGTGGAGCTGCGCAAGACCGAATACATCGTCCGCAGCAGCTCCTCGCCGTTTTCCTTCGCATCGCGCTCGTCACGGAGGCCTGCGCCTCGTCGCCCCCGCCAACGCCTAGGCGCCTGGTGGCAGGCGGTGCTGCGGGCGGTGATCGCTGTCGTGGGGCACAGGCCCTGGGCGCGCCCGCAGGCGCACCTCAACTACCGGCTCGCCGGCGGTGTCGGAGGGGGCCTCCTGGCGCTCCTGTTGCTCGGCACGGTGACCCTCCAGATCACCTACGCTGGGCGTGTGCTGCCAGGGGTGCATGTGCTGGGTGTCGATCTCGGCGGGAAAACGCGCGAGGAAGCCCAGGTGGTGCTCGCTGAGCGGCTGCGACAGCTCGAACGCGAGCCGCTAGTGTTCCAGTATGAGGACCGCGAGTGGCGTACTACCCTGGCCGAGCTGGGGTTGCGGCTCGAGGTCGAGGCGCTGGCCGAGGCGGCCTATGCGGCCGGGCGGCAGGGGAACCTGCTCGCGCGCCTGTTCAGCCCCCTCAGCGGGCTGTTGGGACGTCCCACCCCGCCTGCGCTAGCGCTCGCGTTCGACGAGGCGCGCCTCGGACGCTACCTCGACGAGGTAGCGCGCGCCGTGGATCGGCCGGAGCGCAATGCACGGCTCGCTATCGATCCAGAGGGCCGGGTCCAGTACACTCCAGCGGAGACCGGCCGCCGGCTAAACGCGGACCGCACGCGCGAGCAGCTGCGTGCCGTGCTGCTGGCGGCAGGGGCGCTGGTGGTCCCGCTGGTCGTCGATGAGCGCGCGCCCGCGGTCACCGATGCGGACCTCGCGCCCGTGCGCGCGCAGGCCGAGCGCCTCCTCGCCGGGCCGGTGGTGCTGCGCCTTGGTGCGGAGAGCTGGAACCTCGAGCCGGCGCAGCTCGCCGCAGCGATCGAGTTCGAGGGTCCACCGGATCGCCCGACCGCCGTGCGCGTGAAGGAAGCGGGCCTCGAGCAGGCGGTGCGGGCGCTGGCCAAGCGCATCGACCAGACGGCGATGAACGCCCGGTTCGAGTTTGCGGGCGGCCAGCTGCGCGTGCTGCGCGAGAGCCGGGAAGGGCGCGAAGTGGATATAGCGGCGACCGTGGCGGCGGTCCGGCAGGCCCTGGAGTCCGCCGAACGGGTGGTGGACCTGCCAGCGCGGATCACCCAGCCGGCGGTCACCACCGAGCAGCGCGACCGCCTCGGGATCCGAGAGCTGATCGCCCGGGGCGAGACGCGCGTGGCGGGCTCCTCTCCCCCTAAGCTCCACAACATCAAGTTGGCCGCCTCACGCCTCCACGGCGTGGTGGTGCCGCCGGGCGCCGTGTTCTCGTTCAATCGGGAGCTGGGCCCGACGACCCTCGAGGCGGGCTATCAAGTGGGCTGGGGAATCGCGGCCATCGGCGATGGCAGCCATGCCACGGTACCGAGCGTGGCCGGCGGCATCTGCCAGGTGGCTACCACGCTCTTCCAGCCGGTGTTCTGGGCTGGCTACCAGATCGAGGAGCGGCATCCCCACCTGTATTGGATCCCCGCCTACGGCGTGGGGCCGTTGGGGCGTGTGGGCCTAGACGCCACCGTGGACGAGGACGCCGGCCTGGACTTCCGGTTCCTGAATTCGAGCCCTGATTACGTGCTCATCCAGACCGCGGTCGACGATACAACGCTCACGATCAGCCTCTACGGCAACAAGCCGGGCTGGACAGTGAAGGTCGAGGGACCAACGATCACCAATCGCAAGGCGGCGCGCCAGGAGGTCGTCTATTATCCCGAGCCGACCCTGCCCTGGGGCCAGCGCTTCCACGTCGAGTCGGCCGGCGATGGCTTCGATGCCACGCTCGTGCGGACGGTCATCGATGGGGAGAACGTGCGCACCCTCACCCTGCGCACCCACTACGAGCCGTCCCAGAATCTGGTGGTGGTCGGGGTGCGCGGTGCCCCGCCCGGCGCGCTGGAGGAGATCCGGGCGGCGAACGCCCGTGCGGCAGCCACGACAACACCCGCGAGCAGCGAGACGCCGTCTGCGGCGGCCACCGCGACGCCGGCGGCCCCGGCTAGCGCGGTGGGCACCAGCGCGCCGACGGCCGCGCCGGCCACGCCCGCCACACGCCAGTCCCCGCTACCCACCGCTGCTGCCGCGGGCCCGCTCCCGCCGACGAGCGGCCCGAGCGCGCCGGAGAGCGGCCGCGCGACCGCGGTGGCGGCGCCGCCCACGACCGCTCCCGCGCCGACAGCAGCGGGCACGACGGCGGCACCAGCCCCAGCCACGGCCGTGCCGACCCGCAGCGCGCCGACTGCGGCCCCCACCGTTTCCCTCGCACCGCAGTTCGGCGCCCCGGTCGGGCCGCGGCCCCCCGCCGGCGTCGCCACGCCCGCCGGGGCCGAGGCGAGCGGGCCTGCAGCGCCCGGCCGCTGAGCGCGGCCCCAGCTAGGCGTAGTGCTCACACGGCACGGCGGCCGGCAGATAAGGTCCGAGACCCGCGGCGCGGAGCAGCTCCGTCACGACGCAGAGCGGTAGCCCCACGACGTTCAAGTAGCAGCCGACGATCCGTGCCACCGGGCGGAATTCTGGATGCTGGATAGCGTAGGCGCCGGCCTTGTCCAAGGGGTTGCCCGAGGCCACGTAGGCGGCGATCTCCTCCTCGGTGTAGGGCCGCATCTCGACGAGCGTGCGCGCCAGGCCACTCAAGGGCGCCGCGTCAGGCCGCCTCACCCACACCGCAGTGAGCACCTCATGCTGGCGGCCGCACAGTCGCCGCAGCATGGCTGCCGCCTCGGCGGCGTCGCGGGGCTTGCCGAGCACCTCGGTACCGTCGTAGACCACTGTATCGGCAGCGAGAACGAGTGCGTGCGGCCGAAGCCGGCCTACAGCCTCCGCCTTGGCGGCCGCGAGGCGGGTGGCGAGCGCCGCGGGCGGCTCTCCTGGTGCTGGCGTCTCATCCACTTGGGGAACGACGATCTCGAATGGCAAGCCAAGGCGGGCGAGAAGCTCGCGCCGGCGTGGGGAGGCCGAGGCGAGCACCAGGGATGGCGCCCGGACTAAAAGCGGCTCCTCCATTGCCCTCCCTGTGCCCCGCCCTGGAAGAGGCGCGTAAGCGGCGCGGTTCGTGCAGCCCGATGGGGTGCACCCCGCCGTGGCCGCTTGCTACCAGGGCGGGGCAGCGATGCGTGATCCGGATCGCGTGCAATCGACGCCGTGTTACACTGTGTAACAATTATCTGCTTCGATCGTTTACCCGGAGGGGTGGCTTGTACGCAACGCCCGAGCGCCACCCGCGTAGAAAGGGGGAGGTGGTGCCAAAATCGCGTTTTGTGGCGTTGCGTAGGCGCGGTACGTGACAGTATCAGGACCGCCTTGTCAAGGGTAGAAGCGGTGCGGAGCGAGCGGCCTGGATCTCAGGGCCGCAGTGGATAGCTCCCGGTGCCAGGCCTGGCAGGCGCCGGTGTGTCCGGCAGGCCGGTGGGCGCTGGGGGCCAAAAGCTCTTCCTCGGGAAGGGTACGGAGGATTCGTCGATGGTGGACATCATTCGCCGGCGGTTCGTCGAGTCGCCGATCAAGCGCATCCTGTTCGTCGAGCCGCAGAGCGGCTACTCCACCGGCTTCAACGATACGGTACGGGTGGAGACACTCGGCCCGGAGTATCTCGCCGGGTCGGTGCGGGATATCGCCGAGTGCCGGCTATGCGACCTCCGCACGTCGCGGGGCGACCTGGTCGCCTCCATGCGGGACTTCCAACCCCAGCTGGTGGCCATCAAGTGCGGCTATACCACGGACGTGCCGGTGGTGGCCGACCTGGCGCGGCAGGTCAAGCAGCTCGATCCCTCGGTGCCCATCATCGTGGGCGGCCACCACATCTCGCTCAGCCCGGAAGACCTGTTCATCCCGGAGATCGACGGGATCGCTTATGGCGAGGCCGAGGACATCTTCCCGCTGATCGTGCAGGTGCTGGGCGCGGGGCAGTCCCTTAGCCGGGTCCCGTACATGTACTATCGGGACACAGATGGCCAGTTCCGCAGCACGGTCGTGCCGCAGAAGATCGCGAACACCGTGCTGCACAACTCGGCGCAGATGAACACGCGCCCGTTCCCCATGCGGGAGCTGTGCGATCCCTACCGCGACGAGTACTACTTCCTCTACTACCGGCGGCCCTACTCGGTGGAGACCGCGCGCGGCTGCCGCTACCGCTGCAGCTTCTGCTCGGTCTGGCAGTTCCACCACGGCGTGTACAAGGTCGAGGGCTGGCAGCGCACCTTCGAGGAGATCAGCCGGATTCCCGACGGCTCCTACGTGAACATCGTGGACGATCTCGCGATGCAGGTGATGCCCCACGAAGACTACCGGGAGTCGGACGCCTGGAAGCTGGCCCAGAGCCTGATCCAGAGCAAGAACAAGCGGCGGTTCTGGATGCAATGCCGCGCGGACAACATCGTCCGCAACAAGGAGCTCTACACGGCCTGGGCCGAAGCAGGGCTCGATATGGTGCTGATCGGTCTGGAGTCCGACGACCCGGCCGAGCTGAAGCGCGTGAACAAGGGCTCGCGCGTGAGCGTGAACGAGGAGGCCGTGCGCTTCCTGCACTCGATCAAGGTCAAGGTCTGGGGTGCCCAGATCGTGTTCACCGACTGGCTGGCCGACCGGTTCGAGCACCTCATCGAGTACAACAAGCGCCTCGGCATCGAGTGCCCCCAGTTCACGATCCACACGCCGCTGCCCGGTACGGTCGACTGGAAGAAGTACTACAACCAGCTCATCACCACCGACCGCCGCTACTTCGACTTCCTCCATCCGGTGCTACCGACGCGCCTGCCGATCCGCGAGTTCATCGAGCGGTACGTCAAGCTGTACCGCGAGTGCCATATGAGCCTGCGGGACCTCATGGAGCTGGTGCGCTCGGGGCGGGTGACGCTGCAGGGCATGCTCGAGTTCGCCAAGAAGTTCCGCCACCTGACGGACCCGGCCACCTATCAGAGCGCTATCGACCTCCACGAGCGGGTGCTGGCGGGCAAGCCGGTATAGCCGGGGGGCTGCGGTCGCCCGCATTGCGCCTGTACCCTGTCCTCAGGGCCGAGCTCGCTGGTGGAGGCGAGCGTAGAGACGTCCCAGCCGCCGCTCCAGCTGGTGTTGCTGGCAGGCGGCGGGTGGTGTCCGGGCCACGGCCAGGAGCGCGAGCGCGGCCTCGAGTGCCCGGATGGCGGCCGGGTAGTCGCGGCGCTGGGCCTCGTGATATTTCGCCAGCTCGAGGTAGGCGGTCAGGCGCCACGGCCCATGCTCTTCTGCCAGGCGCTGCCAGAGCTGCGCAGCAGCCTCGTGATGGCCGCCACGGCGCAGGGCGTGTGCTAGCACCCGGCAGACTGTCCCCCGCTCTGCCGCGGGCACCTGCGCCAGCCCCTCGGCGCACCAGCGCGCGGCGGCGGGGGCAAGGCCCGCGTCGGCGTACAGGCGGGCGAGCGCGGTGGCATCGACGCGCGCCAGGTAGGGGGCCGGCTGGGCCAGCACCTGCCCCACGACCCCGAGCAGCGCCACTAGGCTGAGCAGGTCATAGGTGTTGTGGGCGAACACGGTGCGCAGCGGCGCCGCCCGGCCGCGGCGCACGTAGTCGAAGTACAGCGCCGGGATCGCCCAAGAGGGGATATCGTGCCACCGCTGTACCCCCAGCACGTGCCGCTCCAGGCTCGCGAGCGCGCAGCTCGGCAGCCGCCGGCGCCATAGCCGGCGGGCCCAGGGCAAGAGGTCGAGGTGCAGGGCTGGCTGCGGCGCCGGCTGGCGCCGCCAGCACAGGTAGCGGGTCTCTAGCAGCGGGACGTCGAAGGCCTTGCCGTTGAACGTCACCCAGAGGGGATACCGGGCCAGGTGGGCGCCGACCGCCGCGAGGAGTGCAGCCTCCTCGCCGGGGTGGCGCATAAAGTACTGGCGGATGCGCAGCACGGGGCCGTCGAAGTAGCCCAACCCTACGAGGAACACGTAGGTCCCTGTGCCGCCGGCCAGCCCCGTCGTCTCGGTGTCGATAAACACGGCGCGGGTGGCATCGACCAGCTCGAGCGGTGCCTGGCGCGCGAGGATGCGCCGGGCGACGGGCGTGAGCGTGAGGGCGGTGGCTAGCGGTATCGCTCCCTGCGCGGTCGCCACAGGGTAGCATGCCTCGGTGACGAAGCAGGGGCCGTAGGGGGTTGGCTCGAAGCGGCCGGGGACGACGGTCTCGATGCGCCCCGGCGATCGCGCTAGCGGGCGCGGGGGGCCTGCGACGCCCCACTGATGCAGCTTGGCTACCAGCTCAGTGGCCATGGTGCTCTCTCGCACGGAGGGCGTGCAGCAGCCGCAGGGTGGGCCGCTTCGGCGCGGGGCCCGCGCCCGGCCGGTGCGCGCTCGCCCCCGCGCCGGCCGGCACCAGGGCCTGGGGCGGGCCCACACAGGAGGGGCAGCCGTCGGGGCAGGGACAGGCGGCGACGTGGGCGGCGGCGGCCGCCTGGAGGTCGGCCTGGAGCGCGTAGAGCTTTTCGGCCAGGCCCACGCCGCCGGGCACGCGCTCGTAGAGATAGATCGTCGGGGCGCCGGTGAAGGGCGCGCGCACCTCCGCCTTGGCGCCGAGATCGCGCGGATCGCACATGAGATAGAGCGGGGCGAGCTGGCACAAGACGTGTGCCATCCCGAATAGCCCCGCCTCCAGCTCCTCGCGAGTGAGCCCGGTGGCGAGCTGGGGCGCCAGCGTGAGCCAGAAGGCCGTGGTGTGGTAGGTCTCCTCGGGCAGCTGGATCTGCCCCCAGCCGACGTTCTCGTGCGTTCCCAGCTTGATCTTCTTGAAGATCGTGGCGCGGAAGGTGAGCGCGACCTCCCCCCAGCACCGCTCACCGGTCGGGGTTGCTGCGCGGGCCATGACCTCGAGCGGCTGGAGGTGCTGGTCCAGCTCGGCATCGGTGTAGTAGTCGACTTGCACCGCGCGCACGAACGCTTTCTTCTCGGTCCAGTCTAGCCGCTCGACCTGGTACTGTTGCCCCTCATGGAGGTAGATCGCCTCCTCGTGCAGGAGGGTGGGCACCGAGATCCGGTCCATCTCGCCAATGACGCGCGGCCTTCCCGGCTCGGAGATGTCGATGATCACGAAGTTGTCGATGGCGCCGCTGCGCAGGCTGACCTGTTGGGCGGGGAACGCCTCCGCCATCCAGTACCAGCGGTCCGCCACGCGATGGAGCACCTGGGCTTCCTCGAGATAGGCCAGGAGCTGCTCGGTGGTGTCCACGCCGAAGCGCTCCCCGGCCTCGAAGGGGCGCTCGAACGCGGCGCACTTGAGGTGGCTAGCCAGGATGTAGAGATTGTTGGGGTTCACGAGGCCGGGCTCGATAGGCTGTTCGAACAAGTACGTCGGATGCCGCACGATGAACTGGTCCAGCGGGCTGCTGGAAGCGACGAGCACGGTGAGGGCCAGGTCGCTGCGGCGGCCGGCGCGGCCGGCCTGCTGCCAGGTGCTGGCGATAGTGCCCGGGTAGCCGACGAGCACGCAGGCCTCCAGGCTGCCGATATCGATGCCCAGCTCCAGGGCATTCGTGGCGACCACCGCCCGCACCGTCCCCTGCCGCAGCCCGTGCTCGATGGCGCGCCGCTCGGAGGGGAGATAGCCCCCGCGGTAGCCGCGCACGGTGGCGGCGGCGCCTGGGGGCAGGGTGTCGCGCAGGTAGCTGACCAGCAGCTCGACGGCCAGGCGGCTCCGGGCGAAGACGATGGTCGAGATCCCGTTGGCCAGCAGCTGGTGCGTGAGGTCGCGGGCGGCCAGCAGCGCGCTCCGGCGGATCCCGAGCGCGGGCTCGACCACCGGCGGGTTGTAGAAGAGGAAGTGCCGCGGGCCGGCCGGCGCGCCATTGTCGTCGACGAGGTGGACGGGCTCCTCGAGCAGCCGCTCGGCCAGCTCGCGGGGGTTGGCGATAGTCGCCGAGGCGAACAAGAACTGGGGCCGTGCGCCATAGTCGCGGGCCAGGCGCTTGAGGCGGCGCAGGACGTTCGCTACGTGGGAGCCGAACACGCCGCGGTAGGTGTGCAGCTCGTCGAGCACGACGAAGCGGAGCTGGCTGAACAGGTGCTGCCAGCGCGTGTGGTGAGGGAGGAGGCCGGTGTGCAGCATGTCGGGATTGGTGATCACGATGCTGCCGGCCGCGCGGAGGGCAGGGCGGGCACTCGCCGGCGTGTCCCCGTCGTAGGTGAAGGCGCGCAGGGGAGCTCCAAGAGCGGCGGCCCAGGCCTGCAGCTCGGCCAGCTGGTCCTGCGCCAGCGCCTTGGTAGGGAACAGATACAGGGCCCGCGCGGCGGGGTCCTGCAGGAGTGCGTGGAGCACCGGCAGGTTGTAGCACAGCGTCTTGCCGGAGGCCGTCGGTGTGACGACCACGACGTGCTGGCCGGCGAGAGCAGCGCGGATCGCCTCTGCCTGGTGCGTGTAGAGCGCCTCGATGCCGCGTCGCTGCAGCGCGGCGCGGAGGCGGGGATCCAGGGCGTCGGGCCACGGGCCGTAGCGTGCCGGCCGCGGGGGCAGGCGAATGGAGGCCGTCAGGCAGGACGCGATGGCGGGAGAACGCTCCCACTGGTCGATGAGCTGCGCGAGGTTCATACTGCTCCACGGCTCGCGGTAAGCCCTCGCTATGGTAGCGGGGCCTTTCAGCCGCGTCAACGCGACAGAACACCGACGCGGTCGGCGCCACGCCTTCCGGTGTGCGGGGCATGGATGGGGCCAAGTGCCGGCCGGAACCATCACCGTGTACAGTGGAGGAGCCGAGGGGGTGGAGAGCTGGGGATGAGCGAGCCCCGATACCCAGGCGCCCTGCTCGCGGCCGCGCGGCGGGTGCTCGCCGCGCCGCGGGCGGCACTGCTCACCGATCTGGACGGAACCCTTAGCGCCATCGTTCCGCGTCCGGAGCTGGCCGTAGTGCGGCCTGGCGTGCGGCGCGCGCTGCGGGCGCTGCGGGCGTCGCTCGCCCTCGTGGCGGTGCTGAGCGGGCGCCGCGCGGCGGAGGCGCGGCGCCTGGTGGGCGTGGCCGGCGTGGTGTACGTCGGGAACCACGGCCTGGAGGCGGTGGTGGGCCGGCGGCGCTGGGTGCACCCGGAGGCCGCGGCGTTCGCCCCCCGGCTGGCGCGGGTGCTGGCCGCGGTGGAGGCCCGGCTGGCCCGCGACGACCTGTACTACGAGGCGAAGGGCTTAACGGCCTCCATCCACTACCGGGGCGCGGCCGCGCCCGCACGCGCCCGCGCGGCGATCCTCCAGGCCTTGGCCGAGCTGCGCGAGGCGCGCGACGTGCGGGTTACGGAGGGGCGCTGCGTAGTCGAGCTGCGCCCGCCGGTGGCGGCGAGCAAGGGGAGCGCGGTCGCGTGCCTGCTGCGCCGCTATGCCGTGCAAGCGGTGCTGTTCCTCGGCGACGACCGCACGGACCTTGATGCCGTGCGTGTCCTGCAGCAGGCGCGGGCGCGTGGCGAGGTCCGGGGGCTCGCGGTCGCGGTAGCGAGCAGTGAAACCCCGCCCGAGCTGCTGGCCGAGGCTGATGCGACGGTCGATGGGGTGGCCGGGGTGGAGGCCCTGCTGGGCAGCCTGGCGGCGACTCGATAGCGTACACTGTCTGCGAGGGCCGGGTGGGGCTTCGCGGGGCAGAGAGGAGCGACGGCATGTATAGCGCGGTGAGTGTCCCGGTGCGGCGCCTCGAGGACTATGCAGCGGTCATCTCCTCGCCGGCGTACGAGGAGCTGGCGGCCATCGCGGCGCCGCTGCGGGGAGCGCGCGTGCTCCACCTCAGCACGCTGGCCTTCGGTACGGCAGCCACGGAGTTCCTCAGCGCGCTCGTGCCCCTCCAGCGCAGCCTGGGCTTGCAGGCCGAGTGGCGGGTGATCGCGGCCAGCGAGGAGTTTCGCACGCTGTGTCAGCAGCTGTACCAGGCGCTCACGGGTCTCTACGTGCCCTGGACTCCCGCGCTCCAGGCCTGCTGGCAGGCCTACCTCGCGCAGTGCGCTGCCCAGTTCCCACAAGAGCTGCCGTATGATTTCGTGGTCGTCCATGACCCGCAGCCGCTGGGGATTCTGGGGCACCTGAAGCAGCCGCGCGGCCGCTGGATCTGGCACTCGCACCAGGACCTCCGCGAGGCGCAGCCCGAGGTCTGGGACGTGTTGCGGGCGATGGTCGCGCCCTACACTGCCGCGGTCTTTGCTGCGGAGGACTACTGGCCGCCCGAGCTGCCCATCGCGCAGCGCTTCGTCATCCCTCCCGCGATCGATCCGCTCAGCGGCCGCAACGTCGCGCTCCCGCGCGACGTGATCACCGAGGTACTGCGCCGCTACGGCATCGATCCGGACCGCCCCCTGCTCTGCCAGATCGCGCCGGTGGATCCGTGGAACGATCCGCTACGCCTGATCGATGCCTACCGCATGGTGAAGGCGGAGCGGCCTGAGGTGCAGCTTGTCCTCGTGGCGACGATGGGCGCTGCCGGGGCCGACACGCACGCTTACTACGAGCGAGTCGCGCGCCATGCCGCCGGCGACCCCGATATCCACTTGCTGTCTACGCTGAACAACGTCGGGCACACGGAGCAGAACGCCTTCCAGCGGGCCGCGGCGGTCGTGTGCCAGACCGGCGTGCGCCGCGGGTTCAGCACCGCCTTGCTGGATGCCGCCTGGAAGCGCCGGCCCGTGGTGGCAGGCCGCGTGTGGGGCCTGCCCCTCCAGGTGATCGACGGCGAGACCGGCCTCCTCGCCGATAGCGCCGAGGAGTTCGGGACCGCCGTGCTGCGGCTGCTCCGGCTCCCCGAGGAGGCGGAGCGATTGGGAGCCAACGGCCAGCGCTACGTGGAGGAGCGGTTCCTGGTGCTGCGCGGACTGCGGGACTACTGCCGGCTGTTCGCCGCGCTGCGCTGAGGCGGCCAAGCCTAGGGGGAGCGGTATGTTATAATCGGCACTAGTAAGGTGAAGTTCTGCGTGTGTGCGCCGCGGGACGGGGCGGAGCCCCCGAGGTCTGTGGTCGCCCTCGTTGCCGGCTACCCGGGTGCCAAGCTACCAGCACGATCCGACGGTGTAAGTAGCGCGGGCGGTCCTCCACTCAGGTCCTGGGCTGAGGTGTGCTCGACCACACCGCTCACCACCACCTTCGCGGCGGCAGGACCTCGCTTGCCACCAGTCCCGGGCCAATCTGAGGAGTATCCATGATCGTGCAACGGAGCGTCGAAATCGCCGGCCGCCAGCTCACCCTCGAGACCGGCCGTGTCGCCGGGCTTGCCGACGGCGCTGTCCTGGCGCGCTACGGCGACACCGTCGTGCTCGCTACCGCCGTCAGCTCCGACGTCCCGCGCGAGGGCGTCGACTTCCTGCCCCTCACCGTCGACTACGAAGAGAAGATGTACGCCGCGGGCAAGATCCCGGGGGGATTCATCAAGCGCGAAGGGCGCCCGACCGAGGCGGCGATCCTGGCGGCGCGCCTGACGGATCGCCCACTACGCCCGCTCTTCCCCAAGGAGTACCGCAACGACATCCAGGTCATCGTAACTGTCCTCTCGGCGGACCAGGTCAACGACCCTGCGGTGCTGTCTATCAATGCCGCGTCGGCCGCCCTCCACATCTCCGACATCCCCTTCTTCGGGCCCGTGGGGGCCGTGAAGGTGGGCTGTATCGAGGGGGAGTTCGTCATCAACCCGACGCTGCCGGAGATGGCGTACAGCACCCTTGACCTGACCGTAGCCGGCACGGCCGATGCCGTGCTCATGGTCGAGGCGGGCGTGCAGGAGCTGCCCGAGGAGACCATCGTGGCCGCCATCGAGTTCGGGCACCGCGCGCTCCAGGCGAGCATCCAGCTGCAGAACGAGCTGCGGGAGCTGGCGGGCAAGCCCAAGCGCGACTACCCGCGGCCGACGGTGAACGAGGAGCTGCGGGCGCAGGTGGCCGAGTACCTGGCCGACAAGCTGGAGCCCGCCATCTACAACCCGGACAAGGCGGGGCGCGAGGACGCTACTGCCGAGCTGCGCCGCCAGACCATCGAGGAGTTCGCCCGGCGCGGGGCGGACCCGCGCGAGGTCAACGCGATCTTCCAGAGCCTCGAGAAGGAAACGGTGCGCCGCAACATCCTCGAGAAGGGGCGGCGGCCCGACGGGCGCGGGCTGGCGGAGATCCGTCCGGTGAGCTGCGAGGTGGGCGTGCTGCCCCGCACGCATGGCTCGGGCCTGTTCACGCGCGGCCAGACGCAGGTGCTCACCGTGTGCACCCTGGGGACGCTGGCGGAGAAGCAGATCCTGGACAGCATCGCGCCCGAAGAGTACAAGCGCTACATCCATCACTACAACTTCCCCCCGTACAGCACCGGAGAGACCCGGCCGCTGCGCGCCCCCAGCCGCCGCGACATCGGGCACGGGGCGCTGGCGGAGCGGGCGCTCCTGCCGATGATTCCCGATCAGGAGGCCTTCCCGTACACGATCCGCCTCGTCTCCGAGGTGCTGTCCTCGAACGGCTCGACATCGATGGCCAGCGCCTGTGGCAGTACCCTCGCGCTCATGGATGCAGGGGTGCCGATTAAGGCGCCGGTCGCCGGCGTGGCCATGGGGCTCGTCACGGATGAGAACGGCCGCTTCGCGATCCTCTCCGACATCCAGGGCATCGAGGATGCTCTTGGAGACATGGACTTCAAGGTCGCGGGCTCGGCCAACGGGGTCACCGCGCTACAGATGGACATCAAGGTGCGCGGGATCACGCCCGAGATCCTGCGCCAGGCGCTGGCCCAGGCGCGGGAGGGACGGCTGCTCATCCTGGAGAAGATGCAGGAGGCCATCAGCGCGAGCCGTCCCGAGCTATCGCCCTACGCGCCGCGCATCACCAAGATCCAGATCTCGCCCGACCGGATCCGCGACGTCATCGGGCCAGGCGGAAAGACAATCCGCAAGATCGTCGAGGAGACCAAGTGCACCATCGACGTTGAGGACGACGGCACCGTCATCATCGGCTCCACGAGCCCCGAGCGGACGCAGAAGGCTATCGACATCATCCGCAGCCTCACGCGCGAGGTCGAGTTGGGCGGCATCTACACCGGCCGCGTGACCCGCACGATGGCCTTCGGGGCGTTCGTGGAGATCCTGCCCGGCCGCGAGGGGCTCATCCACATCTCCGAGCTCGCCCACCATCCGGTCCGGCGCGTTGAGGACGTGGTGAAGGTGGGCGACGAGGTGACGGTCCTGGTCACTGAGATCGATCGTCTGGGCCGCATCAACCTGTCGCGGCGCGCGCTGCTGCCGCCGCCCAGCGAGCAGCCGGAGGCAGCGGTGGGGGCGGGCGCTCGGCGCGAGGGCGCGGAGGGCGGCCCGGAGCGCCGCGAGCGCGGCCCGCGCGGCGGACTGGGCGGCCGGAGCGGCAACGGGCCGCCGCGGGGTGGCCTGGGCGGCGGGCCCGCAGGGGGCCCACCGCGCGGGCGCGGGCCCGGCGGCCCACCGCGCGGGCCCGGTGGGGGGCCCGGGCGCAGCGGTCCGCCCGGCGGGCGCGGCGCGCCGCCCGGCGGACGCGAGCCCCAGCGGCGCGGCCCGCTGCCCGGCAGCCGCATCTAGCCGGACGGGCTCGCGCTGCGTCGCGGCATGCCTCGCTGGCGCTGGGAGAGAGCATGGCCGAGCCCATTCGTGTCGCTGTCGCCGGCGCGCGCGGGCGCGTGGGCCGGGAGGTGGTGCGCGCGGTCCATGCCGCTCCCGATCTCGCGCTCGTGGGCGGGCTCAGCCGCACCGCCGGGGCCACGGTAGAGCTCGCAGCCGGCCAGGCGCTCTCGCTCCACGCCGATGTCGCCGCGCTCTTGCGCGACGCCCAGCCCCAAGTGCTCGTCGACTTCACCTGGCCCGACGCGACCATGGCGATCGCGCGGGCTGCGCTGGCGAGCGGCGTCGCCATGGTCGTGGGGACCTCGGGGATCGGGCCAGCGCAGCTCGAGGAGCTCCGCCAGCTGGCCGAGCGCGGCGGCGTCGGGGTGGCGGTCGTCCCGAACTTCGCCCTGGGCGCGGTCCTGCTGATCCACTTCGCCAAGCTGGCCAGCCGCTACTTCGATGCGGCCGAGATCATCGAGCTGCACCACGATGGCAAGCTGGACGCCCCATCCGGCACCGCACTGGCAACCGCCGAGGCGATGGCCCAGGCCCGTGCGGCGCCCTTTGCTGCCGACCGCACGGTGAAGCACCTCCTCGAGGGCGTGCGGGGGGGCGCGCTGGCGGACGTGCGCATCCACAGCGTGCGGCTCCCGGGCCTGGTCGCGCACCAGGAGGTCCTCTTCGGCGGGCCCGGCCAGTTCCTGACCTTGCGCCACGACGTGACCTCCCGCGAGGCGTATGTTCCCGGCGTCCTGCTCGCGATCCGCGCGATCGGCCAGCGCCGCGGGTTGATCTACGGACTGGACGCGCTGCTCGGGCTGGGATAAACTGGGGGCTGTGGCTGCCAGCGGGCCACCTGCTGCCACGGCCCGCTGGCAGGGATACCTTGTGGGAGCGCGTGCATGGCGGGCTATCGGGTGGCGATCCTGGGCGCGACAGGGCTGGTCGGGCGCGAGTTCCTGAAGGTGCTCGCGCAGCGTAAGTTTCCCGTGGCCGAGCTGCGCCTCCTCGCCTCCGAGCGGTCGGCCGGAACGCGTCTGGAGTTCGCGGGCGAGCTGCTGCCGGTGGAGGAGGCCTCGCCGGCGGCGTTCCGCGGGATCGACTACGCGCTGTTCTCCGCCGGCACGGAGGCGAGTCGGGAGCTGGCGCCCGCGGCGGTGGCCAGTGGCGCCGTGGTGATCGATAACAGCGCCGCCTGGCGGATGGAGCCCGAGGTGCCGCTCGTGGTGCCCGAGGTGAACCCGGCAGATGCGTTCGCCCACCGCGGCATCATCGCTAACCCCAACTGCTCGACGATCCAGCTGGTGGTGGCACTCCATCCCCTGCACCGGGTGAATCCCCTGCGGCGGGTGGTCGTAGCGACCTACCAGAGCGTTTCCGGCACCGGCGCCGCCGCGCTGGACGAACTCTACGCCCAGACGCGAGCGCTGCTTGCTGGGGAGCCGATTCAGCCCGCGGTCTACCCCCACCAGATCGCGTTCAACGTGCTGCCCCACATCGACGTCTTCCTGGACAACGGGTACACGAAGGAAGAGTGGAAGATGGTCCAGGAGACGCGCAAGATCATGCACGCGCCCGACCTGGCGGTATCGGCCACGACCGTGCGCGTCCCGGTGCCGGTGGGCCACGCCGAGGCGGTCCAGGCGGAGTTCACCCGTCCCATGGCGCCGGCTGAGGCGCGCGCGCTCCTGGAGCGTGCCCCCGGGGTCGTAGTGCTCGACGATCCAGCGGCGGCGGTATACCCCCTACCCAGCCTGGCCGCGGGGCGCGACGAGGTGTTCGTGGGGCGGATTCGCGCCGATGCCTCGCACCCCTGTGGCCTGGCCCTGTGGGTGGTGGCCGATAACCTGCGCAAGGGGGCGGCGCTGAACGCGGTGCAGATCGCCGAGCTCTTACTGCGGGGGCCGCAGCCGACCGCGGCCGCTACCGCAGCGACGGTTTGAGGGAGGCAACGCGGACTGCCCACAGCAGTACCAAGGGAGGACGCGAGCGCCGGTGAGTGGAAACCGGACGGCCTTGGTG
>Ga0070739_10000230_pt1 | contig 116728 bp, 114 predicted proteins | sample Coa_R1_7_FD_66445 | JGI IMG/M metagenome (GOLD analysis project Ga0070739, IMG submission 66445) | Surface soil microbial communities from Centralia Pennsylvania, which are recovering from an underground coalmine fire - Coalmine... | ecosystem: Environmental > Terrestrial > Soil >...
AACCCCGACCTGCCGGAGAACACGCTTCCAGCCGCTGAACAATGGGCGGCGGGCCTCGGCAATCCGGCCTATGCAATCGACGACGAGACCGCCATTCAGGTGGTCGACGGCACCGTCGACGTCGTCTCCGAGGGGCACTGGACGCTGTTTGCCCCCTGAGACGCTGGTTCGGTCGTGATCATTTCCTGCTCCGGCCGCATGGAGCGCGGAGCCGTCAACGTACCCGTGAAGAAGCACGAGAAACGGGTGTGAGCGCGTGATCAGTGCCGTCATCTTCGATCTCGATGGGCTCCTCATGGACTCAGAGGTCTATTGGGAGCGTGCACGTCACGATTACGCGGCCGGCTGGAACTGCGACTGGACGCCGCAGGATGAACTGACGGTCAAGGGGATGAACTCGCGGGAATGGGCGGCTCAGATTGGGCAGCGTTGCACGCTGGATGTCGCCCCGGACACTATCATCGAGGGCGTGACCTCACGAATGCGCGCCCTCTATGCCGAGCATCTCCCGCTGCTGCCCGGTGCCCGCCGGGCCGTCGAGACGCTGGCGGCGGTATATCCGCTGGCCGTCGCCTCGTCCTCACCGCCGAGCCTCATCGACGACGTGCTGCGTGCTGCCGGCCTGCGGCCGTGCTTTCAGGTCATCGTCTCGTCAGATGAGGTCGGTGCCGGCAAGCCGGCGCCGGACGTCTTTCTGGTGACGGCTGAGCGTCTGCAGCAGCCGCCCGACCAGATCGCCGTCTTCGAGGATTCGTCCTCCGGGATCCTGGCGGCGCACCGTGCCGGCATGCACGTGATCGCCGTCCCGAACCGCCACTACCGGCCGAGCGAGGACGCGCTGGCTCTCGCCGCCCGCGTGCTGCCGTCGCTGGAGGCCTTTGAGCCCGCGATGCTGCAACAGCTCTCCCCACCATCTTCTTAAGGAGTGTCCATGTCTGCCGACAACCTCACATTGATGGCCGTCCACGCGCATCCGGATGATGAGGTCTTCTCAACGGGCGGCGTCTATGCTCGCGCCGCCGACGAGGGGATGCGCACCGTGCTCGTCGTCGCCACCGGAGGCGAGGAAGGGGAGATTCTCGATCCGGCGCGAGATACGCCGGAAGGTCATGCCCGCCTTGCCGAGTTCCGGGCCGACGAGGTTCGCCGCAGCGCGGAGGTTCTCGGCATCGAGGAGATCCACTTCCTGGGGTACCGCGACTCCGGCATGCCGGACACCCCCGCCAACGGCAACCCGGCGAATTTCCTCAATGCCGACCGTGACGAGGCAGTGCGGCGGGTGGTCCGCTTGCTCCGGGAGATTCGTCCTGATGTGCTCGTGACCTACGACGAACGGGGCGGTTACGGGCATCCCGATCATGTCACCGCCCATGCCGTGACCACCGCCGCCGTCGCCGCGGCTGCCGATCCCGACCGTTATCCGGAGGTGGGGCCGGCCACCTGGTCGGTGCCCAAGGTCTACAACACCGCCACTCCACGGTCGGTCTGGACCTGGGTTGGGGAGCAAATGCGTGAGCGGGGCATTGTCCCCGAGGCGGAGGAATCGGCGGATGAGGGGTATGACTACGAGTCGTATCTGACGCCGGATGAGCTGATCACCACGCGAGTCGACGTCACGGAGTATGTGGCGCGCAAGCTGCGGGCCCTCCGGCAACACGAGACGCAGGTCAGCGCGGACGATTGGCTGAACAGCATGCCGGACGACCTGATCGAGGCTTTGCTGCGGACCGAATCATTTATCCGGGTGCGATCAGACGTGCCGACACCCGGCGACGAAGCTGACCTGTTCGCCGGGTTGCGCCCCGAGGCACCGGCGGCCCGAACCGGTTGACTTACCCATTATCCGGCGTCTAGGGTGTCTCTCGGGACCAAGAGCGAGAGGAGCGATACATGGATCAGAGTCAGATCGACCATATTGCCCGCATTCTCTATCGGATCAGCGACAGTAACGAGCGCGATGAAGTCACGCGGGAGATCGCCCAGATCCTGGCCGGCGAGCAGCCCGGTTTCGACACCAAGCGGTTCTACCAGCTGGCGAACGTGGAGTACCTGGAAGAGAGGTAGGGCGGAGGCTCGACGGGCTCCGTGGTGTGTGCCGGCCGCACTTATATCGGGTAGGGGGCAACCGTGCTACAGAGGAATCGCTCCCCACGTCTCGCGGCGGCCCGGGATGTCGTACCCGAAGCTGTCGGGATTCGTGCCGAGCGCCTCGGCACACTCCAGGGCGATGCGCTGCACGTTCGCGGTCAGTGGAAAGATGGAGAGAGGCTCGCCCAGGTCGCGCCGCACGATGTGGTGGACGGTGATGCCCGTGGCGCGAGCCGCATCGGCTATCTGCCCCAGCCGCTCCGCCATCGGTCCACCGCCGTCGAGGCAGACCAGGGTGTCCCGGGCTCCCAGCGCCACACTCGGTCCGTGTAGAAACTGCTCGACCGAGAGCCCTTCGCTCGGGATATAGGCCGTCTCCCGCACCTTGAGTGCTCCCTCCGCCGCCGTCCACTGGTTGGTGCCGGCGCCGGTGAATTCGAGGAGACGCTCGGGCGGCACGACACCAGGGCCCGGCCCCGCCAGCTCGGTCTCCACGGCCGCCGGCACCGAAGCCAGGTCGCCCAGGTCCGCACCGAGCGCGGCAGCCAGCTGGGCCAGCCGCAGGAGGGCGGCGAGGTGGCTGCCGGTGAAGGCGGAGGACCGCTCGTTCTCCACCGTTTCAAGGTCCGCGTTCGCCGGAGATCCCAGGCGGCTGATCACGATGGTCGGCACGCCGCGCTCCCGTGCCCGCTCCAATACCTGCGAGGTGAAGGTCTTGGTGCCTCGATGGCTGAGCAGGATCAGCGCATCGTTGGGCGTCGGCTCCAGGCCGTAGAGGGCGGCATCGGAGGCCTGCACCGGCCAGGCCTCGAGCCCGGCCCGGCGCAAAAAGAATGAACCGTGACCGGCGGCATGCCAGCTGGTTCCGGTGCCGATCAGTAACACGCGCCGCCCACGCAGCCGCTCGGCCAACCGCGGAATGGCGGCATCATCGGTCAGCAGTCGCCGCAGCTCGCCAGGCTGGGCCCACATCGTCTCGCGCATCGCGCTTGCCACAGTACTTCTCCTCTCGCCCCGCTCACTCGGGGTCCATCTCTCTCAGTATGTTGTCCACCGGGTTCTGCTCGACTTTCCGGGCCTTCGAAAGACAAACTGCGGAGATGGCAGGAAGCGACGGGAGGCACGGGGCGGCGTGAGCACACAGGAATCTATCGATCCGCGGGAGCCGCTGGCCGCTCTCGGCCTGACCGACGTCGACGACGTCCAGGGCGTTTCCGGTGGGATGGATACGCATCTCTGGCGAGTACGCGTGTCGTCCGGCATCTACGCCTTGCGGCTCTTCCGTTCGGATCAGCAAGGGCAGTGGGCGCGAGAGGTGCACATCATGCGGGAGGTGCGCGCGCTGGATCTGCCGGTGCCCCGGATCGTCGCTCAGGGTCTGTGGCAGGAGCGGCCCGCCATCGTCATGGACTGGTACGCGGGCCGGCCGCTCCTGGACGAAGCGCTGGCTCATCCGGAGCGCATCACGCAGTTGGGCACGTCGATGGGACGCCTGCAGGCGAAACTCCACGCTGTGACGCTCCCGCGCGAGGACTGGACGGATCATGAGACCTGGCTGCAGAGGGCCGGACCCGGGGAGGCCGAGTTGCACACGCGACTCCGTGCCTGCCGGCTCCGTGACGGGCACGCACTCCATCTCGACTTCCATCCGCGCAATGTCCTGTGCGATGGATTCGAAGCGCGGGTCATCCTCGATTGGGCCAACGCGGCAGCCGGCGATCCACGCGCGGACGTGGCCCGGACGCTCTCGATCTTCCGCTACGTCCCGGCGCCGCCAACCATTCCCCCCGACCACTTCCATGCCGTGCGCTCCGGGCTCGAGCGCGCCTGGTGGCGCGGCTACACCGAGGTCGCCGATGACCTGTCGGATATGCTGCTCTTTGAGATCTGGGCCGGTTTCGTGTTCGTGCGAGACATGCAACAGCATGTCGGGAAGCCGGGCTTCTGGCTGGAGCAGGCAGATTTTGATCGGGTGCGAGACCACGTGGCCGATCTCAAGCGCGCCGCGGGGATGCTCCCCGCTTAGCGGATCGCAGCGGCGGACGCCATCCGGCCGGTGACCCTGCTCGCCGACTCTGCTTCGATACCGGCACAGGTGAGCCAACCGCTTCTGCCGCGCCCGGCGGATCGGCTATGACACAGCGGCGAGCGGTGGCTCCGGCTCAGGCGGACCGGAGGCTGTGAACTGGCTGTTGTACAGGTCGGCATAGAAGCCGCCTTGCGCCAGCAGTTGCCGGTGGTTCCCCTGCTCGATGATCTGTCCGTGGTTCATGACCAGGATCGTCTCGGCGTCGCGGATCGTCGAGAGGCGATGAGCGATCACGAAGCTGGTCCGGCCTTGCATGAGCTTGGCCATTGCTTGCTGGATGAGGACCTCGGTGCGGGAGTCGACGTTGCTGGTGGCCTCGTCGAGGATCAGGATGGCGGGATCGGCCAGGACGGCGCGGGCAATGGTGAGGAGCTGTTTCTGTCCCTGCGAGATATTCGACGCTTCCTCGTTGAGGACCGTGTCGTACCCGTCCGGCAGCGTTCGGATGAAGTGATCGGCGTGCGCCGCCTGCGCGGCCCGGATGATCTCCTCCGCGCTCGCATCCTCGCGCCCGTAGGCGATGTTGTCCCGGATGGTCCCGTGGAAGAGCCAGGTGTCCTGCAGCACCATGCCGAAGCTGCTGCGCAGCGCGCCCCGCTTGATATCGCGGATGTCCACACCGTCGACCGTGATGCGGCCGTGATCGATTTCGTAGAAGCGCATCAGGAGATTGACGAGCGTCGTCTTGCCGGCCCCCGTCGGCCCGACAATGGCAATGGTTTGTCCCTGGCGCACGTCGATGTTCAGGTCCTCGATCAATGGGATATCAGACCGGTAGCGGAAGTCGACATCCTCCAGCCGAACGTCGCCATGGGGATTGGCCAGGACGACGGCGTCCGCCCGATCAGGGATCTCTTCCGGTTCGTCAAGTAGCTCGAAGACCCGCTCGGCCGAGGCGATGGTGGACTGAATAACGTTGGCGATGTTCGCCGTCTGCATGATCGGCCAGGTGAACTGCTGGGCGTACTGAATAAACGCCTGGACGTCGCCGACCGTGATGCGGCCCTGAGTGACGAAGATGCTGCCGACGACGGCGACGATCACGTAGCCGAGATTGCTGATGAAGTTCATGAGCGGCATGATGACGCCGGAGACGAACTGCGCTTTCCAGGCCGCCGCGTAGAGCCGGTCGTTGATCGCATTGAAGTGCGAGATGGAGCGATCCTCATGGCCGAACGCTTTCACGATGGTGTGACCGGTGAACATGTCCTCGACATGGCCGTTGAGCACGCCCAACTCCCGCTGCTGGGCCGCGAAATACTGCTGCGACCGTTTGGCGATGACGGTGGTCACGACACCGTACAGCGGCAGCGTGACGAGGACGATGACCGTCAGCAGCGGGCTGATGGTGAGCATCATGATGATCACGCCGACGATCGTCACAATCGAGGAGATGAGCTGTGTCAGGCTCTGCTGCAGGGTGGTGGCGATGTTGTCGACGTCGTTGGTGACGCGGCTCAGAATCTCGCCGTGGGTGCGGGCGTCGAAGAACCTGAGGGGAAGGCGGGCCAGCTTGGCGTCGACGTCGCGACGCAGCGCGTAGACGGTGCGCTGCGCGACCCCGGCCATGATGTACTGCTGGAGGTAGTTGAAGACGGCGCTCGTGACGTACAGGGCCAGCAACAGCAGCGCGATGTGGCCGAGAGATGTGAAATCCAGGGAATGGGTAGGGCGGCCGGCGCGGATGGCCATGATGTTGGCCATGACGCCCTGGAAGATGATGGTGGTCGCGCGGCCGAGGATTTTTGGCCCCACGATGGTGAAGAGAGTGCTGAGGATGGAGAACAACAGCACCACAACCAGGGCCATCGACTGCGGCGAGAGGTAGCGCAGCAGGCGGAGCAGGGTTCCCTTGAAGTTCTTCGCCTTCTCGGCGGGGCGTCCCATGGCGCCGAAGGCACCGCCGCCCGGAGCGAAGGGCGGACGGCCGGATGGAGGGCCGGCGGGCCGGTTGCCGGCTGCGTTGGGCGGCGTACTCATGCCACCTCCTCGATCGAGAGCTGCGAGGCCACGATCTCGCGGTAGACCTCACAGGATTGCATCAGCTCGTGGTGCGTCCCGATACCGGCGATCCGTCCGTCGTCGAGCACGATGATGCGGTCGGCATCCATGACGGTCGCGACCCGCTGCGCCACGATGAGTACCGTCGCGTCGGCCGTTTCCTGCCGCAGCGCCGCTCGGACGCGCGCGTCGGTCTTGAAGTCGAGCGCCGAGAAGCTGTCGTCAAAGAGGTAGATCTCCGGCCGGCGCACGATGGCGCGGGCGATGGAGAGGCGCTGCTTCTGCCCGCCGGAGAAGTTGCTGCCGCCCTGGGCGACGACGGTGTTGAGGCCATCGGCGGCGCCGGCGATAAACTCGGCAGCCTGCGCAATCTCCGCCGCCCGCATGATATCCGCCTCGCTCGCCTCCTGCCGTCCGTACCGGATGTTGTCGGCGATGGAGCCGGAGAAGAGGACCGACTGCTGCGGCACGAGGGAAATACGGGAACGCAGCGATTGCTGGGACAGGGCGCGGACGTCGACGCCGTCGATCAGCACGGACCCGCTGTCCACGTCATAGAAACGCTCGATCAGCTTCAGGAGGGTCGATTTGCCGGACCCGGTGCCGCCGATGATGGCCGTCACCTCACCCAGCGAGGCACGGAAGGAGATCCCGTTGAGAGCCGGCTCCTCCGCGCCGGGATAACTGAAGGTAACGTCGCGAAACTCGACGGTTGGAGATGCCTCGAGAGCCGACATCACCTCGGCGGCGAGGGCAGCGGGAGCGCGATCGTCGAGGGAGACGGCCGGTCGGGAATCGAGGCGTGTCGGCGGCTCGGTGGGCTGCGCCGGATCCGTGATCTCGGGCTCGGTGTCGAGCACGGCGTTGATGCGCACCGCTGCCGCCGCCGCGCGCGGCACCATGACGAACAGCATGGCGACCATGACAAAGGAGAACATGATCTGCCAGACGTATTGCATAAAGGCAATCAGCGAGCCGACCTCCATGCCGCCGTTGTTGATCCGGATGGCGCCGAACCAGAGGATCGCCACCGTCGTCACGTTCATGACGAGCATCGTGATCGGCATCAGCAGGGCGGCGATCCGGTTGGCGCGGATGGCGTTGTCGGTGAGATCGGCGTTGGCATCGTCGAAACGGTGCGTCTGATACGCGATGCGGTTGAAGGCGCGGATGACGCGGATGCCGGTCAGTCCCTCACGCATCACCAGGTTGAGGCGATCGAGCTTGGTCTGCATCAGGCCGAAGAGTGGGATCGAGGCACGGGCGATCAGAATAATGGCCGCTGCCAGCACGGGCAGAGCGACGGCGAAGACGAGTGTTAGCGGCCGGTCCTGCCGGTAGGCCATGATCAGGCCGCCGATGGAGGAAATCGGCGCCATCACCATCATTCGCATGATGACGAGCGTCACCATCTGCACCTGGGTGACGTCGTTCGTCGTCCGGGTGATGAGGGTGGCCGTGCCGAAGCGGTCGAACTCGTGCAGGGAGAAAGTCTCGACGCGGGCGAAGAGTCTGGCGCGCACGTCGCGCCCAAACCCGGAGGCCACGCGTGAGGAGAGAAACGTCGAGGCGACCGAGCAGAGCATGCCGCCGATCGCGACCGCCAGCATCAACTCCCCGATCTGGATGATGTAGTTCGCGTCGTGGCGGGCGATGCCCTTGTCGACGATGTCGGCCATGAGCGTCGGTAGATAGAGGGAGGAGAGCGCCTGCAGGAAGATGAGCAGGACGCTGGCGATGATGAACGGCGTGAAGGGTCGGAGGAAGCGATAGAGGCGGATCACGGAGCGCTCTCTCCCGGCTGGGGTGTCCCGCGGATTTTGATCCTGTAGCGGTGCCCATGGTCGGGTCCGCACTCGTCGTCGCCGAGGTTGTGCAGCAAGTGGAGCAAGGAGGACTCGACGCGCGTGAGGTCGTCAGACGTCAAGTCTCTGGTGAGGTGCTCCGTCACCTCGTCGAGAGCGGCGATGAGTTGCGGGATGAGATCCTCCCCGGCCGCCGTTGGCGCGACGATGACCGCGCGCCGATCGCTCACGCTGGGCCGGCGCGTCACGAGCCCCTTCACCTCCAGACGATCGACCAGGCGCGTGACGCCCGCGTTGTCCGTGCCGAGCCACGGCGCGAGGTGGGAGAGCGTGACCCCGGGCTCCTTGCCGGATCGAATGAGGAGGGCGGCCTGCTGGCCGGTGACATTAAAAGGAGCAACCCGCCGATCGATCGCCGTGCCGAGATGGCGCGCCAGCTCGAAGACCAATCCCGTGATGTGGCGAGGGGGCTTCTCCGGCTCCTGCTCGACCGGGTCGAGGATAGTTTTAGCCATGCCGTCAGTTTACTTGCCGCGACAATGTTTGTCAAGACAGTATTGTTGGCGGCTCGATTGGCTCCTCCGTATCCAGGCCCGCCTCGGTGATCACCCAGGCCAGCGCGCCGGCGGCGGTCGCAAAATCGGGGTGATGCGCTTCCCCGTTGAGGTTATCGATCCACTCGTGGACCGTGGACGGTTGTGTGCGGAACAGGGAGAGAATGACGTCGCGCGCCCGCTGTCTTTCCCCGATACGCGCCCATCCCAGGGCCTGATACGCGGTAATCCAGGGCCAGATGCCCTCGTTGTGATACTGACCCGGCGCTGTCTTGGACGGCCCGATTTGATCGGGAAAGTACCCCGGCTCAATGACCGCGGTTCCAAACGGCCCGTCCAGCGAGTCCAGGATTGTCATGGCGCGTCGGCCCTCCTCGCGTCCGCACATCTGAAACGCGACCAGCAGCGCTGTGTCAAGGGAGCGGCGCAGGGAGACGTGAGTGGTTTCGACGTAGTTGGCGTAGTACCCCTCAGGCGTCATCAGGATCCGGTTGGCGGCCAGCCGCACGTCCTCCTGCTCACGCCGGCACGCCTCGGACTGCTCCTCATCCCCCACCGTGGCGAAGATCTTGGAGGCCGCTTCCAGCGCGTGGTACCAGACGGCCTGTGTATAGGCGACTTTCCCCCGCCGCAGCAGCGTGTCGGCCCAATCTTCGTTCGCTCCTTGCTCCAGCAGGTGGTCGCCATCGTCATCCCGGCTCCGCAGGTACGCGATGGCCGCCGAGACGGCGGGAGCGAGCTCGTGCACCAGGGTATCGTCGCCGCTGTGCACGCAATGGTCCTGGAGGGCGATGATCAGCCAGCCGCAGCTGTCGGGATCGGCGCGGTTCGTGTAGATCTCCCGTGTTCCCGCGGGAAACTCGGGCGTATGGATGTACACCGAGGTGGGAAAGGCGCCCACTTCCCGCAACAGCTCCTCGCGGGTGGGCCGGTAGGCAAAGTCCTCCGTCCACTCGGCGAAGCGCTTGTTGCGGAAGACGAACCGGGCTGGGTCGGACTGCGGAGTGATCTGATAGCTCCAGTAGCGCCGAAGCAACTCGCCCGACAGATCGGTCTTGCCCAGGCGGTTGATCCCCAGGCTCGCCACTCCTGTGTCGCGTGCCCAGATGCCGAGATAGGTGGGGCCGGGCATCAGAATCCGGCCGATCCGTGTTTCGACGGTCTCCCGATCGATCACCGATGCCAGTGTTCCCAAGAGGCGGCCAATGTCCAGGTCGTCCATGTGCGGCTCGGTCATGGATGTTTCCGTCCTTCTCCCGTGAAAAATAGATGCGCCGGTATATTCTGGACGGGGACGAGATGCGAATTCGTGTATGCATGGTGACGGGCTTTCGTCCGACGCCCAGCGGGGGCGGCATGGAGAAGCACGTCTATGAGCTCGTCTGCGGCTTGCTCGCGCGTGATGTCGATGTGCAGATCGTCTGCGAGGATCGTAGCCATCTCCCCGATCCCGTGAATGGGCTCGCCGGCCGGATCATTGGACTTCCGCCGGAGTCCCTCGACCAGGAAGAGCCCATGCCGATGGATCGCTGGGTCCCGCTCTATGAGGAGAAGTCTCGCCGCTTCGCCGAGATGCTCGATCCATCCTCCTTCGACATCATCCACTCCCACAGCCACTACGGGCGTGACATTGCGCTCCGCCTCAGCGCCATGGACCACCGGCCGGCCCTGATCAACACCTTCCATCTCACGCCGGTCGGCCAGCTGGAACGATTTCGCGCGCTGGGCCTGCCGGCTCCGGAGGGTGCGCCCATCGATCGCGCCGTCTCCGACATGGAGGCGACGGCGGCTCGGCTCTCCGACCGCTCCATTGCCGTCTCGCACGGCGTCCAGCGCGAGGTCTGCACGTACTACGGTGTGCCGGACGAGCGCGTGCCCGTCATCTACAACTGGTACGATCCGGGGAACTTCGATGTCCACCTGCGGCCTGAGGCGCGGGACAAGCTCGCGCTCGATCCGCATGCCCCCTATCTGCTGTACATCGGCCACTTCAAGCAGCACCGCGGGAAATTGATGGCCGAGGCGATGCGCCGGCTCCCGCCGGAGGTCAGGCTGCTTGTCATCCACCCGGAGGGAGATCCGGAGATCGCGGCCGAGTTCGGCGGACGCATCCTCTTCTGCGGGTACCAGACGCCGGAGCAGCTAGGCCTGTACTATGCGGCCGCCGATCTGCAGTGCTTCCCCACCGTCTATAGCGGCTTCGGCCTGGTGCTGGTCGAGGGCATGGCCTGTGGCTGTCCACCCGTCGTCTTCAACTACTCAGCGATGAATGAGATCGTGACGTCCGACAGCGGGTACATCGCCGACGAGCCGACTGCCGCGGCGTATGCGGACGCCATCAGACGAGCCTTGCAGGACGGCGGGGCAAAGTGTCACGCGGCGGTGGAGCGCTCGCGCCGGTTCCGCATGGATCGGCAGATCGACCGTGTCGTCGACCTCTACCGTGAGGTGCTCGTGCAGGAGACACGGCCGATCCGCGAGACACGGAGTGTTCCGCGCCTCATCAAGCAGCAGCGTGCGGAAGGAGTGGTCCATGACTAAGCCCAGGGGGGCGAATCCGATTGTCGAGGCGCTGGCCAGGCCGATCTTCGACCGCATTCAGGATCCACTCTTTCTCGATTACCTGCTGAATACCATCGTCAACAAGGTGCCTTTCCCCGCCATCCGCATGTCGCTCTACCGTGCGGCGGGACTCGACGTGCACCCGACGACCAACATCATGATGCGCTGCTTTGTGCTCGAGGCGCGGCAGATTCACATCGGCCCCAACTGCATCATCGGTCCGTTCACGACGCTCGATGGTCGGGCCACTCTGAGGATCGGCCGCAACGTGAACGTGGCCGGCGAAGTCCTTACCATCGGCGGTCACCACGCCGTCGATTCGCCGACCGCCGAGGGTATTCTGGGACCGGTGGTCATCGAGGACAACGCCTGGGTCGCCATGCGGGCCACGATCCTCCCCGGCATCACGGTGGGCGAGGGGGCATATGTGGCGGCGGCGGCGCTCGTCAACCGTGACGTGCCACCGTACACGCTGGTCGGCGGTGTGCCGGCGCGCAAGATCCGCGACCGCAGCCGCGACATCGAGTACACCCTCGAGCACTTCCCTCCGTGGATCTGAAAGAAGCATTCCTCGAAGTTAAACGGGCACCATGATGAGGGAGGCAGCAAGGCATGACGACGATCTCGCGGTTGCCGGCGGCGGCGGGTCGGGAACCCCTGGGCTTTGGACCGAGCGGTGACTGAGTCGCCCGACCAGCGTGTGCTGTCACCGCAAGACGCGACCGAGTGGAAGACTCCGGAGGAGCCGCAGATGGCGCCCTCGGGTGACCGGGTTGCCTTTACCCTGGTCGACCTGGCCAAGCCGGATGATCAGAAGCGCTCCTCGATCTGGATGATCGACGTGCCCGGGCATCACGCTCAGCAGTTCACCTTCGCTCCCCGTGAGGACAAGAGCCCGGCCTGGTCGCCGGACGGGAGCCGGCTGGCATTCACCTCGGACCGCGAGGAAGCCGGCAAACACCAGCTCTATGTCATGGGAGTGCACGGTGGCGAGGCGCGCCGTCTGACGTCGTGGAAGGGCGGCGTGTCGACCCCGCTCTGGTCTCCCGACGGCGAGTGGATCGCGTTTATCGGGACCGACCCTGAGACCGAGGACGAGGAGAAGCGGAAGAAGGAGCGGCGCGACGAGATCGTGGCCGATGCGAACATCAAGTTCGGCCGTCTCTTCGTCGTGCCGGCCGCCGGGGGCGAGCCGCGCCGCATCACTCCCGAGGGAGAGATCCACGTGGCTTCTTACGACTGGGCGCCGGACGGTTCCGGTGTCGCCGCCCTCATGGTGAGGACGCCCAGGGCGGATGACCTCTATCACGGGCCGGCTGAGATCGCTTTCTATCCCCTGGCGGAAGGGGGCGAGCCTCGTTCCATCCTGCGCTCTCCCTTCGGCATCGAAGAGGTGATCTGGTCGCCGAATGGGACGACGATTGCCTTCCGGTCCAAGGCAGGCCGGATCCAGCAAAACGACACCATTTTCGTGGTGCCGGCCGCCGGCGGGGAACCGCGCTGTCTGACCGGCGAGTACGAGGGCACGATCGATTGGATAGCCTGGGCGCCGGACTCGGGCGCGGTCCGCTTCGTCGCCTACGAGAACCTCTGGGGAGCCCTGAACGCCGTCACGGTGGAGACCGGGGAGATCAGTTCGCTATTGCCCCCGGAGCGGCGGCACCAAGGATCGTTTGAGAGCGGGGCCTCATTCGATCGCAGCGGGCGCCGTTTCGCCGTCGTCTGGTCGTCCTCGTCCCAGCCGCCTGACGTGATGGTCGGGACCGTCGGCGAGAGCATGGACGCCTACACGCAGCTGAACGAGCGCCTGCGCCGCTATCCATTCGCGCCGGCGGAGCCCGTCTCGTGGCCGAGCTCGGACGGGATGATCATCCATGGCCTGCTCTACCGGCCAATCGGCTTTGAAGAGGGCAAACGCTACCCGCTCGTCGTGCACATCCACGGGGGGCCGGCGTGGCTCTGGTCCGATCGCTTCATGGGCAACTGGCACGATTGGGCGCAGCTCCTGGCGCAGCGTGGCTACGCGGTCTTGCTACCCAACCCGCGCGGTAGCACCGGGCGCGGCGTGGACTTCATGACGCAAGAGGCGGATGACATCGGCGGCATGGAGTTCCACGACATGATGACGGGTGTCGACCACGTGCTGGCGATGGGATTCGTCGATCCGGAGCGGCTGGGCGTCGGGGGCTGGAGTCACGGCGGGTACATGACGGCGTGGACCGTGACCCAGACCGACCGCTTTAAGTGCGCCGTCATGGGCGCGGGTCTGTCCAACCTGGCGAGTGATCAGGGACAGAACGACGTCCCCCGCATGAATGACGACTACTTCCAGCAGTCGGTCTACGAAAACGCGGCGCCCTACATGCAGCGCTCCGCGGTGAGCTTCATGCGGAACGCCAAGACTCCCACGCTGATCCTCCACGGTGAGAAGGACGAGCGGGTGGCGATTCCGCAGGCCTGGGAGATGTATCGCGGGCTGAGGTGGGCCGGAGTGGCGACGCAGTTCGTGACCTACCCGCGCGAGCCGCATGGCATCCAGGAGCGCCAGCACCAGATCGACTTGCTGGAGCGGGTCCTGGGTTGGTTTGAGACCTATCTCGGCCGAGGGCCGTCCTGAGGTCCACCATCCCTTTTGGCGATTTGCCGGATGACTCCTAAGATCAGTCCAAGGTATTGCGTTGTTACGGTTCTGACGACTGAGTCGTTCGTCTAACAAAGGAGGCTGTTACTTTACGTCGTATTTCCGGTGGTAGGTGTGAGTCCCCGGCGAGCGCGCCGGCTCAGAGGAGGAGAGCGTGAACGGACTGAAGGTAGCTCGTCCAGTGGTCGCCGCGTTATTCATTGCGGCATTCCTGAGTGCGTGTGGCAGTAGTAACAGTTCGGGACACGGAGCGAGCAGCAGCGACGTGAGTCACAGCGCCGCCGGGACACCGCATAACGGCGGGACGCTGACCATCGGCAGCAACGAAGAGCCGGACACGCTCAACCCGCTCACCACGCAGCTGGTGACCAGCGACAGCGTGCTCTCCGCGGTGATGGAAGGGCTGATCGACTACAACTCAAACGATCACATCATCTACCGGCTCGCGACCACGTATCACGTCTCCAAAGACGGCCTGACCTACACCTGGTATCTGCGCCACGGCGTCAAGTTCCAGGACGGTGAGCCCTTCAACGCCAGGGTGGTGGTGGACAACTGGAAGGCGATCATGAACCCGAAAATCGGGGCCTACAGCCAGCAGGGCTGGAATAAGATCACCAAGATCACCACGCCGAACAACTACACGGTCGTCATGCACACCAAGGTTCGATACGCGCCGTTCGCCTACTACGTGGGATCCACGTACGAGAGCCCGCCCTCGGCCTTCTCGAGCCCGAAGCATAACGCCCAGGTCTTCGGCCGTCATCCCATCGGTACTGGTCCGTACACTTTCGTCAAGTGGGTCTCCGGCCAGAATATCGAGCTGAAGAAGAATCCCAACTATTGGGGCAACAAACCGCACATCAACATCATCAACTACAAAATCGTGCCGAACGATAACACGCAGATCGTTCAGCTCAAGACGCACGATATCCAGATGATCCCGTACCTGTCCGCGATCCGGTACAACGATGCGAAGTCGGTGTCCGGCGTGGTGATGGTGACCAAGCCGAGTCTGTCCTGGTACCACCTGGATCTCAAGAACATCAGCCTACTGGAAGACACCAAGGTCCGGGTCGCTCTGGCGTATGCCACACCGGTCGCTGAGATCGTGCAACGCATTTTCCACGGTCTCGCCGTGGAAGATCCCACCGACTTTCCTCCCGCCTCCCCGTACTACGATCCTCACGTCACGCCGTATCCATACAGTCTGAGCAAGGCGTCCGCCATGTTGAAGGCGGACGGCTTCAAGAAGGGATCGAACGGCATCCTGCAGAAGAACGGTGCCCAGCTCAACATCCAGTACTGGATCCCTTCCGGCGACCAGGAAACCTCTGAAGTCCAGCAGATCGTGACGGCCAGCTGGAAGCAGATCGGTGTGGGCGTGACGGACCACCAGGAAGACATCAAGTCGATCTGGGGACCGAACGGCTATCAGTTCACCCATGCGATGACGGCCGGTGGCTACTCCTGGTTCAACAGCAACGACCCGGATGACAGCTTCTACTGGAACTCCAGCCAGATCCCGAAGACCCCGACGGGCAGCGGCGGCGACGCCCCCGAGTACTTCCATAAGTATCCGTGGCAGTCGCAGATCGACATGCTGACCAACGAGGGCGTGGCCACGATCCAACCGTCCAGGCGCAAGGTGATCTACTGGAAGATCCAGCAGCTCCTGCATAAGGAGGAGCCCGTCCTCTTCATGTACTCGGAGAAGAACATCTACGCGGCGCCGAAGAACATGATCGGCTTTGATCCCAGCGCGTACAACAATCTGATGTGGAACGTTCAGAACTGGGAGTTCACGAAGTAGCATGAAGCGAGGAGGGGGGAGGCATCCCCCCTCCGTGACCCTTCGGGAAGGGCATCGTGGGCACCTACCTCGTCCGCCGTCTGCTGGGCCTCATTCCGCTCCTCCTCGGCATCTCGCTGGTCTCCTTCATCTTCATGCAGCTCATGCCGGGCGGGCCGCTCACGTTGTTGGCCCGCAATAGCCGGATGACGCCGCAGCAGCTCCACGCCATCGCCCACAACCTGGGGCTTGATCAGCCGTGGTACATCCAGTACTGGAAGTGGCTCTGGGCATTGCTCCACGGCAACCTCGGCATCTCCTATATTCAGTACCGGCCGGTGGTCAACGTGATCGCGGAGCGGGTGCCCAACACCGTGCAGTTGGTGGTGGCCGGACTGGCCATCGCCTTTGTCATCGCTCTCCTGGCCGGTATCCTGTCCGCCGTCTGGCAGTACTCGGTCTTTGATCACATGGTGAACGCCATCTCCTTCTTCGGCCTGGCCATGCCCGTGTTCTGGTTCGGGTTGATGCTCCAGCTGCTGTTTGCCGTGGAGCTCGGCTGGCTGCCCTCGGCCGACATGGGATCGGGGAGTGTGGGCAGCTACCTGGCCCATCTCGCCCTTCCGGCCTTCACCCTGGCGTTCGGAACGGTCGCCGGCTGGAGCCGCTACGTGCGTTCCTCCATGCTGGAGGTGATCCATCAGGACTACATACAGACGGCGAAGGCGAAGGGCGTCAAGAAACCGGCCGTCATTTTCCGGCATGCTCTCAAAAACGCTCTCATTCCCTTCGTCACCGTCGTCATGCTGGATACGCCGCTCTATCTGACCGGAGCGGTGGTGACGGAGACCATCTTCGACTGGCCGGGGATGGGACGTCTGTTCTTTGACTCGCTCAACTCGCGCGATTACCCGGTCCTGATGGGGCTCCTCGTCTTCGGCGCAGTCATCATCGTCGTCTTCCAGGTCCTGGCCGATCTCGTGTACGGCTTCCTCGACCCACGCATTCGGTACTCCTAGCAGGGACAGATGAATCAACCGATTGAAACCGCCGAGGCGGCAGGGATCCTCCCCATTGACGACATTGCGCCCGAACCGCGCGGTCACCTGAGCATCGCGCGGGATCGCTTTCTGCGGCACAGGGTCGCGCTCGCCGGGCTGGTGATTCTCACCCTTATGGTGCTGGCGGCTCTCTTTGCCCCCGTGCTCGCTCCCTACGGTGAGGACCAGCAGGATCTCTTCGCCCAACTGCAGGGACCGACCTCGGCGCACCTTCTCGGCACGGACTCCCTGGGGCGCGACGTGCTGACGCTCCTTCTCTATGGGGGACGGGTGTCGCTGAGTATCGGCCTCGCCGCGGCTCTGATCTCGATGGTGATCGGCGTCCTGGTCGGTGCCGTCTCCGGTTTCTTCGGCGGCTGGATCGACAACATTATGATGCGCCTCGTCGATCTCCTGCTGGCCTTCCCCGCGATCTTCCTGCTCCTGATCATGTTCTCGATCATTCAGGGATCGGCCTTCAGCGTCACGATTTTCCTGGGCGCCTTCGGCTGGCTCTACCTGGCGCGCATTATCCGCGGCGAGTTCCTCTCACTCCGGGAGAAGGACTTCGTGGATGCGGCACGTGCCCTCGGCGTGCCGCGCATTCGCATGATCGTCAAGCACATGCTGCCCAATGTGGTGGCCGCCATCATCGTCACCACCACGCTCAACGTCGCCTACAACATGATCGCGGAGGCAACTCTCGATTTTCTGGGCTACGGCGTGCCGCCCGACGTGCCCACCTGGGGCAACATGCTAACGGGAGCCGAGGAGTACTACATCTCCGTACCGCTACTGGCGGTCGTCCCCGGCGTCACGCTGACCATCGCCATCCTGGCTATCAACTTCGTCGGCGACGGCCTGCGCGATGCGCTGGATCCTCGGGCGGGCCGGTAGAGTCGTCGACGGTCGGAACCGTCCTCGTGGCGTGCCGGCATCACGTGCCGTCAGATCGCTCGTCACGGCCTGGATGGGAAGACGTCAGCACGCGTGACGGGTTGGTCACCAGCAGCATCCGCAGCATGTCCTCATCGAGACCTCGTTGCCGCAAGCGCGGCACGATGGAGCGGAGGAGATGGCCGTAGCCGTACCCACCGTAGCCAACCAGGTGCATCTTCGTGCAGACGTCCTGCGAGAGGAGGATGCGCTCCTGCCATCCCTCGGCGAGGAGAGTGAGTAAAGCGTCGATACGCTCACTGTCGCTCGCCTCGCGCCGTTGCCAGGAGTCGAAGTAAAACTCCGACCCGAACGTGTCGTACTCCACATACGCACCGCGGCGCAGCACCGCGCGGTGATACTCCAGATCCAGCACCTCATCCAGGTGACTGAGGACGACGCGGCTGAGATCGGCCCCGGCCGACTCGAGGATATCCAGTACCGCCAGACCCTCCTGGGACCAGAGAGCGACGTGGACATTGATGGCGAGGCCCGTCGAGCGCTGCACGCGGGCGGCGGCCCGCAGCACCTTGGCCTCATCAGGATGGATCGGAGAGCTCGTGCCCAGTTCGCCAATGATCCCTGGCCGGATACCGGTCTCGCCGAAACCCTCGGTGATCTCGCGCAGCAGAGCCTCCGCTACCTCCTGCTCGCCGCGCGTCGACAGTCCCTCCGGATGGGCGGCCCGAACGTAATAGCCGCACCCGGCAACGATGTGGACGCCGCTCGCCTCGGAGAGCTCCCGTAAAGCGACCGGCCGTGGAGAGAGCCCCTGCACGGTGAGATCGACGAGCGACCGGCCCCCCAGATCGAGGTAGAGCCGAAGCTCGGCGCGCGCCATCGCCGGATCGTCGAGGCGGAGATTGGCCCTGTTAACGTACGGATCGAGGGCGAGCAACCCGCGCGTCCCGAGGTTGACGGTGCTGTCGACGAGCGGTTCCTGCCAGGGAGCCGAGGGCGGATGCCGGACACAGCTGAGATCGAGCAGCACGTGCTCGTGCATCAGCGTGATGCCCAGGTCCGCCGGGTGGATCGGTCCGCGGACCGTCATCACAGTTGGCAACGTCGCTCGCTCAGAAGCCGGGCGGAGTGATGACCCATAGGCAGCGCGTGTCCGCGTCGGCCGGGTTGCACCACCAGTGCGGCTCCCGACTGCAGAAAGTGATGGCGTCCCCCTCACGCAGCAGATACCGATCGCCGTCGACGACGATCTCCAGCAGACCGGCGAGAACGACGACGCATTCCTCGTCCGCATTGTGGGCGTACGGCTCATCCCCACTGACCTCGTGCGGGCCGATGGTGCAGGACAGCACTTCGAGCTTGCCGGTCAGGGTGGGTGAGAGCAACTCGTCCTCGACGTTCGATTTGCTGTACCGGAGCCGCGATCGATCCTCGCGCCGCACGACGCGGCTGTGCGGAGAGGGAACGGCGAACATCGCGCCCAGGGTCATCCCTAAGGCGGATGCGATCTTCTGTAGGGAGGTCAGCGAGGGGCTCACCCGCCCGCTCTCCACCTGACTGAGAAAGCTGCGTGTCAGCCCGGACCGCGCCGCCAGTTCGGCCATCGTCAGACTCCGATCCCGGCGGATCTGTCGCAGACGTGGCCCGATCTCGAACTCATCGTTGGGATCGCCGTCACTCTCGGGCTCCTGGTTTTCGGCCACGACTCCGCCGCGTTCCAGATCATCGTTTGCAGCCATACGTCCCTCCCCGCGCTCGCTCCCTCGCCCACCACTTTGTCGGGTTGACCGTTGCGGTCGTGCTGTGTACGATGGTCGTACCGAGATTGACCATTACCATAGACATAGGTTAAGTGGAATGGACATACGCACGCGAGTCCTGCCGTTCCGGTCTCCGCGTGTGGGACGACGGAGGTGAGGAGTGGACCGGGCGGCGATGTCGACGCGGGATGGTGTGTTTGTTTGATCGACCGCGGGAGGAGATGTCATGGCTGATGTCCAGGAGAAGGTTCTTCGGCAGCTCCCTGCCGACCAGATGCTGGTGAACCCGGCGCGTCTGGCCACGGTACTTCATGAAGGCATCGAGGACGGTGTGATGCCGCTGCAGGAGCTCTACATATATCTCGGCTTCGCTATTGTGATTACCATCGTCGCCGCCCTGTGGTGGGCGACGCAGTAGGAGACGAAGATGGCTACCGACATCGCGGCCGTTGAACCGGCCAGCGCCACCTACGGCGAGGACGTTCTTCCGCTCCCGATCGGCGACCGCTATGCCGGCGGTCTCCTGATGTACTGGCTGTGGGCGGGGGGCAATGTCCTGCTCACCACTTTCCTGCTTGGTGGTTACTACGCGGCCGCGCTCGGCGTCGCCGGCATGATCGTCGTGTCGCTCGTTGGGAATGTGCTCGGCACGCTTTTCCCGTCCATGACGGGACTCCGCAGCGCGCGCTACGGCATTGACGAATACATCGGGATGCGCTCGACCTTCGGCACCTTCGGGGCGTACATCGGCGTCGTTCTGCTGATCACGATCAACTTCGGCTGGATCGGGATCCTCGCCAATATCGCCGGGACGTCCGGCTCCTCCGCCGTTCATGTCATCACGAGATCGGGTGACTTCAGCGCCACTTTTGCCCCCAACTGGTTCACCCTGTTCGGGCTGGGTGCCGGTATTCTCATCCCGGCGCTCATGCTCTACGTGAGTCCCAAGACGGTCTTCACTCTCGTGAAGTGGGCGGTGCCGTTACTGATCATCTTCGCCGTCGTCCTGCTTGTCCGCATCTTCACCGATTTCGGCTGGTCAAAGATCGCGGCGGTTCATCCCAACCACTCGGTGTCTTTCGCCTACGGCATCGAGGCGGCTGTCGCGTACAACATCTCCTGGTTTCCGTATATGGGATCCTGGAACCGCTTCGCGAAGTCGGTGAAGGGCGCGTTCTGGGGTGCCTGGCTTGGTCTGGCCAGCGTCGGCGTTCTCTACGCCATCATCGGTGGCCTGGCCACGCTGGCGACGGGGTCGGCCGACCCGAGCGTCTGGGCGACCAAGTCGGGTCTGGGAGTTCCCGCTCTCTTCATCATCATCTTCTCGACCATCATCAACAATGCCATGCTCCTCTACGCGTCGGTCATGGCGCTCAAGGTGATGATCCCGAAGCTGAACTACCATCTGGCGGTCGCGATCATCGCGATCCCTTCCCTGCCCTTCCTCTACGTCGGAACGCTGAACACCAAGTTCAACGATCTGCTCACCGTGGTGGGCGCGCTACTCGCTCCGTACTGGGGCATTGCCCTGGCTGACTACTTCCTCATCCGGAAGCAGAACCTGGTGGTTCCGGACCTCTACCGCCGGGGCGGCCGCTACTGGTTTACCGGTGGCTTCAACCTCGGCGCCGTTCTGGTCTGGATCGTTGGAGTCATTCTGTGGGTCTACCTCGCCGGTTGGTCCACGTACATCCCGCTCGCCCAGAAGCTCGGCCAGGGTGAGGGTATCTACAACTACATCTCGGCGTCGGTCCCCGTCATCCTGATCTGCGCCGCGTTGTACTACTTCGTCGGCTATCGTATCGGCATCGCGGCGTCACGTGAGCCGGAGGCGGCGAGCGCTGAGCCGATCAGCCCGACGCCGGCCGGCGCCGACTGAGGGCGGTTGCCGGGACCAGGAACAGAGAAGGAAAGAGGACGACATGACGGTTACTGATGAGGCGCCGGCGGGAACGATTCATCGCCGCGCATTGATCAACGGGGAATGGGTCGAGGGATCGCAGGGGAGTTTCGAGGTCAAGTCACCGTTCTCCGGCGACGTGCTGGGGACGGTGACCGCCTGCGGGCCGGACGACGTGGATCGAGCGGTGGCGGCGGCGCGAGCCGCTCAGCCGGGGTGGGCGTCGGTCCCTCTGCTCGACCGGGTCGATCTCATGTATCGGGCGTACGCCCTCTGCAAGGAGCGCAACGAGGAGATCGCGCAGACGATCACCCGGGAGATGGGAAAGACCATCCGGGAATCGCGTGAGGAGATGGTGCAGTACGCCTGCGAGCACTTCCGGCGTGCCGCGGAAGATGTGCTCCGCTACCGAGGTCAGGTGCTGCCGTCTACGGAAGAGCGGACGAACAACAAACGCTTGCTGGTGACACGGCGGCCGGCCGGCGTGGTCGGAGTCATCACGCCCTGGAACTTCCCCGTTGATATCGCCGCTATCTCCATCTGTTACGCGGTTGCCATCGGCGACACCGTGGTCTGGAAGCCGTCCGAGTATGCTCCGCTGAGTTCCGCGATGCTCGCCGACATCTTTGTCGATGCCGGCTTCCCGCCTGGAGTCGTCAACATGGTCACCGGGGCCGGTGAGGTCGGAGCCGCCATCGTCGAGCACGACGACGTGGACGTCATTGCTTTCACCGGGAACACGGCAACCGGAGAGCGCATCGCGCGCAGCGCCGGACTCAAGCGCCTGCTGCTCGAGTTGGGTGGTAACGGACCGATCATCGTCATGCCCGATGCCGATCTCGACAAGGCAGTGGAGGCGAGCATTCTGGGATGCTTCTACCTGGCCGGGCAATGCTGCACCGCTGCCGAGCGCATCCTTGTCCACGACGCCGTACACGACGAATTTGTGCGCCGCCTCGAGGACCGAACACGCCGGCTGCGGGTCGGCGATCCGGCGGACGACGCCACCGACATGGGGCCGCTCTGCAATGCCGGCACTCTCCGCAAGGTGCGCGACCATATCAAGGATGCGCGCGACGGAGGTGCGACGGTCACGGAGATCGGGGTCGCCGACAACTTGCTGTATCCGCCGACGATCCTCACGGAGGTGACGGAAGACATGGTGATTGCGCGGGATGAAACCTTCGGTCCGGTGGCACCCATCATCCGTTTCTCCGACCCGAGTGAGGCGATTCGCATTGCGAACGGCACCCCGTTCGGCCTCAATGCCGCTCTCTTTACCAACTCACTCTCGGATGCCTGGAGGATGGCCGAGCGTCTCGAGCACGGCACTGTCCTGGTGAACGAAAGCACCAACTACTGGGATCAGCTGGGCCCGTTCGGCGGCGCCAAGAAAAGCGGTGTGGGCCGCGAGCTTTCGACCTGGATGCTGGACGCGCTGACCGAGATCAAGCACATCGTGTTTGACATCGGGACGGACGACCACTCCCACGGCGGAGGCGCGGCATAGCTCCAGGCCCCGCGATCCTGCGCTCGCGATGAGCCCGGATCAGGGGTACCTGTCGCAAGGACATGAATCGATGGTCGTTCTGGATGCGGCGGCCCGGACGCTATTGGCGGGCCCCAACTACGGCGTCCTCTCCACGCTGATGGCGGACGGCTCGCCGCACGCGGCGACGGTGTGGGTGGGCGTCGAGGGTGACCATGCCCTGGTCGCGACCACGAGACAGTCGCAGAAATATCGCAACGTCGTCCGTGATCCCCGCGTGGCTTTGACGGTGAGCGAGGCAGGTGACCCGCTCCACGAGCTCTGCCTCCGTGGCCGCGTCGTCACGATTCGTGAGGACCAGGGACGGCTCATCGACCATCTATCGGAACAGTATTACGGGGTCACGCCCTACCCGGATCATGAGGAGGGCACGGAGTGGGTAGCGCTGGTCATCGCGCCGTTGATCTGCCGCGTTGACCGATATCCGTGGCCCGCAGCAGCCCTCAGGAAAGGACTGACATGAAGCATCGCTCCCTCTGGCTACAGGAGGTGCTGGGAAACGAGACGAGCCTACCACCGCTGCGGGGAGCAGCGCGGACCGACATCGCCATTATCGGCGGCGGCTACGTCGGACTCTGGACGGCGATTCGCATCAAGCAGCGCGAACCTGACTGCGACGTCACGATTCTGGAACAGGACATCTGCGGCGGGGGCGCGTCGGGACGCAACGGCGGGTTCGCCCTCTCCTGGTGGCCGAAGATCTCGTCCCTGGTGAAGCTGTGTGGTGAGGGCGAGGCGGTGCGTCTGGGACGTGCCTCCGGGGAAGCCATCGGTGAGATTCGCGATTTCTGCGATGAGTACGGTATCGACGCGCACTTCGTGCAGGGCGGGCTTCTGTGGACCGCGACCACGCCGGCTCAAATAGGCGCGTGGGAAACGGTCGTGACGCTCTGTGAGCGCCTGGGCGTGGACGCCTTTCGCCGGCTGTCGCCGGCCGAGGTGGCCCGACGTGCCGGTTCGCCCACCCACCTGGCAGGCGTGCTGGAACCGAGCGGGGCAACGGTTCAGCCGGCCGCCCTGGCAAGAGGTCTCCGCAAAGTGGCTCTGGAACTGGGGGTGCGCATCTACGAAGGGACGCGTGTCCGCCACTTCAGCCGGGACTATCCGGTTGCCATCCGAACCGATGATGCCGTGCTGGCAGCCGAAAAGTTGGTGATCGCTATGAACGCCTGGGCCGCCGGTATCCGTGAGCTGAGTCAGGCACTGATCGTGGTGTCCAGCGACATCGTGGCGACGGCTCCCATCCCGGAGCGGCTGCAGGCGATCGGCTGGACGGGCGGCGAGTGCATCACCGATTCCCAGATGATGGTGGACTACTACCGGACGACCCGCGACGGCCGGATCGTTTTCGGCAAGGGGGGATGGGGACTGGCGCTCGGCGACCGGATCGGCGAGAGCTTTGATCGCGATCCGGGACGAGCCGAGACGGTCATCGCCGACTTGCACCGCACGTTTCCCGCACTGTCGGACGTCGTCATCGACGGCGACTGGGCGGGACCCATTGATCGGAGCAACGGCGGCCTTCCTCTGTTCGGCCATCTCGGATCGCGAGAGCACATCGTGTACGGGGTTGGCTGGAGCGGGAACGGCGTCGGTCCCAGCGTCCTGGGCGGAAAAATCCTTTCCGCGCTGGCGCTCGGCGTCAAGGATGAGTGGAGCGAGAGCGGGCTCGTCGATCGCCGCTTCGCTCGCTTCCCACCCGAGCCGATCCGCTTCATCGGCGCGCATCTGATCCGGGAGGGTGTCATCCGCAAGGAACGTGCGGAGGCTCAGGGCGCGACCCCCCACCCCGCCTGGGTCCAGGCGGCCAGATTGGTGCCGGCCGGCCTGGAAGACAAGGGGTAGGAGGCCGCTATCCGTCTCGTCTGCTCACGACGCCGCGACGCGCGGCGTTCATATACCCGTTAGCTGGCGAGTCGCTCCTCCGGCACGATGGCCGTTCCGGTGTCGATGATGGTCTGGAGATCCTCGGTACGATAGCCACTCGCCACGCCCCAGTAGAAGCTGATGAGGCCGACCACGATGACGGCGACGATGTCGACCGGGAACGCCAGAACCGGTGTCTTGAGCGGGCCGTACTGGCCGAGGTAGGACACCAGGTAGGTTCCGTACATCATGAAGAACAGCCATGGCGAGCGGGTAATGGGGAATCGTCCCTCCGGTGAGCTCAACCACCAGGCTGCGAGGCCGAAAGCGACGATCTCGATCAGGGTCAGGACGTAGAAGACGGGGAAGCTCAGCACGTGGCGGTCGATGGGGCCCAGTGCCTGGGTGACCAGCCAGATCACCAGGAAGACGGCACCGAGAATCACGCCGGCCGAGGTGCGCATGTAACCCTTGATCGGCCCATAGAACCAACTGTAGAGCGGCAGGCCGATGAAGATCGCCGCGATGAGCTGGGTGAGCACCGTGAAGCCGGACCAGTAGACCATGAGCATGGCCGCGAGAGTACCGAGCGGCGCCATGATGGCGGCGGCCGGCAGCCGGAAGGGACGGTCGAGGTCGGGCGCCGTGCGGCGCATCACCTCCAGTCCGATGCCTCCGGTCACCGTGGTCATGACGAGCGCGGAGGAGATGAACCCGACCAGGAGATACCAGCTGGGTAGCGGCAGGAAGAACAGACAGCCGATGACGGTTGAGGCGATGAGCGCCATCACCGGAACACCGTACCGATCGTTGATCCGGCGCAGTGGACGGGGCAGGTAATCGGTCATCGCCATGCCGTAGAGCACGCGGGACGACGTGCCCAGGAAGATCCAGCCCGTCCCGCTGGGGGAGACGATAGCGTCGACCAGCAAAACGGCGGCAAAGGCGCCGAGCAGCGGGATTCCGGACTGGCTCAGAGCGTCGTAGAACGGCCCATTCGCCCAGTGACTGTGGGCCAGGGCCACCCAGTTACCGACGCCGACACCCGCTTTAGTCCAGTTCAGGCCGCCGGTGAATGCCACCTGCAGGACGGTGTACAGGACCGTCGCGATGATGACGGAGAGGATGGTCGCGAGCGGGACATCCCGCTGAGGATTCCTCGCTTCGCCGCCGAAGTCGAGTCCCTGCCGGAAGCCGAGATAGGCGAAGACGATCCCACCCGTCCCGATGGCCAGGAACATCTGGTTGACGCCCCGCGGGAAGAATCCGCCGTACGCCGTGAAGTTGGAGGCGTGGAAGGCCAGGAAGAGCAGCAGGAAGGTCAGGGCCGGGATGACCAGCTTCCACCAGGTAAAGACCTGGTTCCAGCGCCCCAGCCATTTCACGCCGAAGTAGTTCACCAGGAAGAACACCAGCATGAGGCCGATGGCGATGATGATGCCGGGAACGGTCAGCAACGTCACCTTGCCGCTGGTCGTGGTGAGCCCGTGGATGTACGTCGAGGCGTACGTGATGACCCCCTCGGCCTCGATGGCGGTGACGCTCACCGCGGCCAGGAAGTAGGACCAGGCAAAGACGAAACCGGTATACCCGCCGTGCGTGAGGTGCGGGTAGCGGACGATGGCCCCGCTGCGCGGAAGCATGGCCGCCACCTCGGCGTACGTCAACGCGACCAGCAGGACCAGGACACCTCCGATGACCCAGGCCAGAACGACCGACGGGCCGGCAATCGCATCGGCGGCCAGGACGGCGAAGAGCCAGCCGGAGCCGATGATGCCGCCGAGGTTGAAGAAGAGCAGCTGCAGAAAGGACAGATCGTGGCGAAGCTTCCGATCGGAGGCTTCAAACTCTTCCATTGCCACTGGCATGACACCCCTCCACCCAGCACTTGACAGAATCGCTTAAAGGTCGCGACTGCATAGGTCGTGCCAGGGAGAGCGGATGATGAGTGGCGTCGTCAGGTGCCGTCAGTCTCTTGGGGACAGAGCGGTTCGCCGCCCGCTCACGGCGACCGGTGGCGAGCGGATGGGCTTACCGCTCCTGCCATCAGGCGGGCCTATGCCGGCGGCTCCCAGGGTTGTATCCAGGGAGTGGCCGGCCAGCCTTCGGCGGCAGCCATGAGCGGCATGGCGGTCGCTCCGTCGATCGACTCGCGGATGATATCGGCGTGGCCCGCGTGCCGGGCGGTTTCTTCGATGAGATGCAGCAGGACCCATCGGACCGACCAGGCATCGACATCGCTGGGGTACCAGGGCACGCCCGGCGGCACGGGAACCGGCCGGCCGAGGTCGGGGATGGCATTGACGACCCGCTCGGTTTCGGCTGCTACCTCGTCGTACATCCGCAGGACACTCGCGAGCGTTTCATTGGGTTGCAGCCGGAAGTTCGCGAAGTAGTCGTCCGCCGACTCCTGACTGCGCTGCAGTACCAGGTCGATCCATCCACGCTCGGTTGCGGCAACGTGCTTGATCAATCCCCCGATACTGAGTGCACTCACGGTTGGGGTTTCCCGCGCCTGCTCATCGGTCAACCCGTAGGCGGCGGTCCGCAGAACGTCACGCTGCTGCGCAAGATAGCCGAGCAATCCGGTGCGTTCATCGGCGACCGGAGGGACTTGTCCTGGCATGATGGCTTCCTCCACTCGAAGACTGGTTGATCTGCCGTGCGCTGTCGATTGGCTCAGAGAGCGGGGCGCTTGTTATAGGCGTGGCCTTTCCGGTGAGCGACCCGTGACCGGCATCTCTCCTCGCTGTCATCCAGGATACTGTCCTGGCGATCGCGCCAGACCTGCTGCACCGGCTGGTAGCTGAGTAGCGTGATGCCCTCTCGGTCGATCATCTCACGGGCGTCTGCTGAGATCAGAAAGTCGTAATCGGTCTGCCGCACCTCGGGACCAAGCGATCCGATGACGCGCTGCTCCGCATCGTCGATCCCCGGATGCACCGTCGACCAGGGAGGGCACGTTCAGACCGCAATCGTCGGCGTTAGTGATCAACAGGCGGGAATCCGCGGGGTTCCCCTGGGAACCTCGAGACACCCATTCGGGACCCCGCTACACTGGACGGTGACCGAGATCGCTCTCCGACGCCTTCACGCGCAGCGCCTCGTCGGAAAGTCCATGACCTCGGCAATCGATGTCGTGCGCCTCTTCGGGGCTGTCCAGGCGCAGGACTACGCCGGCGCGATGTGGGCGCTCGGACAGCGCACGTCCGGCATCACGGAGGCGGAGGTGGGCCGCCTCTACGACGAGGGCAAGATCCTGCGCACCCACGTCATGCGTCCTACCTGGCATTTCGTGCTGCCGGATGATATTCGCTGGCTGCTTGACCTGACCGGCGCCAGGCTGCGTCGTGGCTTCACGCCCCGCCACCGCCAGTTAGGTTTGGACGAGGCCGACGTGTCGCGCGCTGTCTCAATCTTTGGCGAGGCCCTTGCCGGCGGCCGATTCCTGACCCGCACCGAGCTCGGCGACAGACTGCGGGCGGCCGGCATCGCGCCCGAGGGGCAGCGCTTGCCCCACCTGCTGGGAGCGGCGGAAGTCGCGGGCGCCATTATCAGCGGGCCGCGGCGCGGGAAACAGATGACATATGCGCTGCTCGCGGAGCGAGCGCCGGGAGCGCAGGTGCTGGAACGGCCGGAGGCGCTGGCGGAGCTGACGCGTCGGTACTTCCGGGCCCACGGCCCGGCCCAGCTTCAGGACTTCGTCTGGTGGTCGGGCCTGACGGTGTCCGACGCGCGCACGGGCCTGGCGCTTGCCGGCGCGGATCTCGATCACCAGACGATCGGCGATAAGGACTACTGGTTGGCTCCCGGCGTGAGTGCGGATGACCCGGGGATGGTCGCGCATCTCCTGCCGAACTGGGACGAGTACACGGTCGGCTACCGTGATCGCGCCGCCGCTCACCCGCCGGACGGCTCGCTGCATCCGGATCTGTTTGCCTACGGGAACATCCTGTCCAATGTCGTCACCATTGGAGGAAAAGTCCGGGGCGGCTGGCGCCGGGTGTCGGGCGCCGGAGGTGTGCGCATCGAGATCCGGGTGCCGGCGCGCCTCGCCGCGGCCGAAGCCGCGGCAGTTGACGATGCTGCGCACCGATTCGGACGATTTCTGGAGGTTCCTGTCGAGACCGTCTGGCGGTAAAGAGGGGTCCTGTCAGCCGTTCTCCCCGGCGTAGGTGCCGAACGACCAGGTCACGCCTTCGGGGTCACGCGCCGTGAAGGTGTGATTGCCGTAGTCCTCATCGCGCAGGGGGTAGACGATCTCGGCGCCGGCGCGTTGCGCACGCTCGTGCAGCGTGTCCACATCCGAGGTGACCACATAGACCGATCCCACCGGCGCGTCGCCGTTGCGCGCGCTCCCGAGCATGACGCCCCCGCCTTCCGGCCAGCGCAATTCGGCGTGTGCCACCTCGTCTTCGGTGTCGCCGGCGTAGACGGCCACCTCCTCGAACCCGAACGCGTCATGGAGAAACCGAATAGCAGCGCGGGCGTTGCGGTACTTGAACGTTGGCCAGATGTGCGTTGTCATAACACTCCCTCTTGGTGGCGTCTGGCGCCGGCAGTCTCACCCTTCAGTCTCCACATCCGGACGGCCGCCGTCTTGAATAAATGGGAGCTCTTCGGTTCCCAGCCACGTCGACGGCGAGCAGCCGGCCATCTCCCGCCACTCGCGTGCCATGTGCGCCTGATCGGCATAGCCGGTGGCGGCCGCGACGTCGGCAATGGTGCTCCCGCCCCGCTGCAATAGGCGTCTTGACCGATGAAAGCGCATCACCCGCGAGGCTTCTTTCAGCGTCAATCCGTGCTCCGTCGAGAAGCGCTCTCCCAGGTGCCGCCGGCTCCAGCCGACGGCTTGTGCGACCTCATGCACCGGCACTGTGCCGCCGCCGAGGACGACGAGGTCCCAGGCCCGCGTCACCGGGCCCTCGACCGCCGGTACGCGCCCGATTCGTTGCAGCAGCAGCCGATCCAGGACGCCAAACAACGCTGTCCAGGTCGGCGCCTCGTTGACACGGCCGATCAGCTCACCCGCGTCCCTCCCCAGGACATCTTCCAGACTCACCGTGAGTGCACACAACTCGCCGGCAGGAAACCCGAGTAGCGATCGAGCGCCCGCCGGCGTGAGGTCCACCTGGACTCCGGCCAGGGCGCCGTCATGCGCGATCTCGGCCGGCTGGGTATGCAGCCCGCCAACCAACCCCATAAACTCGCCGGGGCGCTGGGCGGGATGGGACATCCTCGTGACCCGCGTTGGCGTGTCCAGAGCGATGATCATGGCGAGATGGGGGGCTGGGAGGCCGCGGTGCGTTCCCGGGACCAGGCCGGAATACCGGTACCCCGTGTAGCGGTGAATGAACGGACGAAGCGGCACGGCAGGTCGAGCGACGGCATGGTCGGCGTTTCGGGTCACCTCATCACTCCCTCGCCTGGCGTAGCGGTGTCAGAGTAACCCTACCACCTTGACGGTCCGATCCCCGGGCGATGGCTCTGTCCGCCGGTCGGGCCATGCTCTCGTACGCGGTCATCCTCTTACGTGCGGAATCTTCCCGCTAACCGCCCAGTCGCCCGTAGGCCCGGAGAACCCGCAGCGCATCGAGCGTGACACGACCCCGCCACTCCAGCGTCGATGCCTCGCTCGGCGGCACCCAGGTGACGGTCCACCCGCCGTCCGGCGCCTGTCCGGCCTGGAGACGATCGAGATGGCCGAAGACGGCTGAGTCATCGAACAGGGCGCGCCAGCGGCTCGACGGAGCGGGCGCGAAGTGGAGAGGGGTGAGACCGTAGCCCTCGGCATTCGGGTCGGCGTTGAATGGGGCCGCGCCTTCGAGACTGGCGGCAACGCGCGGGATCAGTGCCTCGGCGCGCTCCCGGTCCGGCACGTGCTCCAGAAAGGTGAAGACCTCGATGAGAGTGTGGGCGTCGTCGGGAAGGCCGGTCTCCAGAGATTCCCAGCAGAATCGTGCGGCGCGCTCCCTCCAGGGATGCTCCACGTCCAGCTTGTACAGCAGCCCGGTCATCCCCGCGGTGGGGTTCAGGGAGACCGGGAACCGGCCGTCTCCCCAGTGCTCGGCCCGCGGATAGCCGGCAATGGACGGTAGAACGACAGGAACGCCTCCGGCGCCGTGATCGAGCGACGCCAGGAAATCACAGGCGCCCTGTGCCAGGTCCCGGTCGGCCTGCCCGGCGGCGTCCATCGTCTGCAACGCGACCTCGACGTCCAGCGGCTGACTGTCGGGACAGCGCTTGTCCGGTTCGAGGCCATGTCCGAATCCACCATCCACGTTGCGGTAGCCCCGCAGCGCGTTCAGTACACCCTCGGGGGAGGCGCCCTCAAAGAGGGTTGCAAACAGACGCTGCTCCAGCAAGCGCCCTTCCCGGTAGATGAAGTCGCGTCCGGCGGCAAGCGTGTCGCTGCTCGTCATCATTGTCTCCTCTCGTCACTCCGCTTCCTTCCGATCATCTCCTACAATGGCGACAATCGCTGTCAGCCATTGAGGTGGAATCGAAAGAGCGACCTCCCGCTGACAGTCGGACCAATGATGTTCCACTTCAGCTGAGATCGTGAGGAGGGAACAGTGGCAACGATCGACCAGTCGACATACGTCTCTCAGAGTCCGGTCACCGATCCCGGCATGTTGGCCGGCCGGCTCGACGTCGTGCCGGGAGATCTGGAGGCGCTGCAGCGAGCGGCGTGCCGGCTGGTCTTCCATTACCGAGCCGGTGGGGACTTCGCGGAGAACGGCATAGCGGCCGATCGCCTTGGCGAGGTCGACACGCGGTATGCCGCTCCGATGTTCGAGCGGCTGTTTGAGCTGCATGACACATCACTGGACGAAGAACGGGCGGCGCACCAGCGTCTCGTCGGGTGCTGCCGTGATTTCACGGTGCTCTTCCTCGCTCTGGCGCGACAGAAGGGAGTGCCGGCTCGGGCCCGCGTCGGTTTCGCCACGTACTTTGCGCCGGGCTGGTACATCGATCATGAGATCGCCGAGGTGTGGGATGCGGCCGAGCAGCGCTGGCGGCTGGTGGATCCGGAGCTGCGCGACGGTCATATCGATCCCACCGACGGAGCAACCGTCAATCCGCTCGATGTCGATCCCAATCGCTTCCTCGTTGGTCCGCACGCCTGGCTGGCATGCCGCGCCGGCCACGCCGATCCGGAGCGGTTTGTCGTCTTGCCCGAGCTGGACATTCCGGTGCTGCGGAGCTGGCCCTATCTCGTGCACAACCTGGTTCACGATCTGGCGGCGCTGAACAAGAGGGAGATGGTGCTGTGGGATGTGTGGGGAATCGCCGAAAGCGAGTCCCTGAGCGACGAACAGCGCGCGCTGCTTGACCGAGTGGCCCGGACCATGACCGCCCCGGACGTCACCATGAACGATTTGCAGGAGTTGTACGCGCGTGAGGAGTTCCGGGTGCCCCCGATTGTGACCAGCTACAGTCCGGCGACAGAAGAACCCCGGCGCGTGTCCCTGGCGCTGTAGGACGACTCGTCGAACTCCATCAGACGCGACCCGTCTCTCCCCATCGCCGCCACGGCGACGTGTGCTCGGCCGCCTGACCGCTCACTCTTCGAACCCTTCCCCGGTCACGTGCTCGATCGAGAGCCGAATCGTGACACGCGGCTCCCGGCAAAACTGCCGCTCCATGGATCGCTCCGCTTCCTCCGGACCGTAGTTCACGACGGCGAGATGGCGGATGTCGGCCTGGGCCGTCGCCGGATCCTCGATGAGACGAGCCGTCCCACGAATAGTGACCCAGTCGTACTCACCTTCGACGCACAGGGAGCAGCGGGGATCGCGCCGGAGGTTGCGGTCCTTGCGCCGCCCGCGGCGGGTATTCATCATGATTTCGTTGCCCTGTAGCTCGTACCAGATGGGTGACTGCTGCGGCGTTCCGTCCGGATTGATGGTGGCCAGGACGCCGATGCGCTTCTCTTCCAGAAAGCGTCGGGCGCTCTCGGTGAGTTGCTGGGGCATACTGTCGTCCTCCTTGCTCGGTGCCCTCACTCTAGCCAATGCCGGCATGACTCGCTCTTCCCGGGCCTCAAAGACAGGCCCGGGAAGAGTGTTATTCCTGGGAGACATGGATATCGTCCTGGTGAAGCTCGTCGTGACACCGATCCTCATCGGCGTGGCGAGCCTGGTTGGCCGGCGCTGGGGACCGGAAGTCGGCGGCTGGTTGGCCTCCCGTTCACCTCGGCCCCCATCACGTTCTTCGTTGCGCTCGATCATGGCCTCGCCTTCGCGGCGGTCACGGCGGCCGGGACTCTGGCCGGAACGATATCGCAAGCCGCATTCGCTCTGATCTACACCCGGCTGGCCTCCCGCGTCGCCTGGCCGTTGACCTTGCTGGCCTCCTGCGTTGGATTCGCCGCCATCACCGCCGCTCTGCAGTATCTCGCCCTTCCGGCGGCCGTCCTCTTTGCTGCCGTGCTCCTGGTGCTGATCGTCGCGCTGTTGCTCATTCCTCGCCGCCGGGTTCCGGCCGCGGCGGCACGCGTTCCAGCATGGGATCTGCCGGTCCGGATGCTCGTCGCCACCGCCTTCGTCCTGATCCTCACCGGACTGGCCTCGGCGCTCGGCCCGCGTCTGACCGGCCTGCTCGCTCCCTTCCCTCTCTACGCGACCGTTCTCACCGTTTTCGCCCACCGGTCCCACGGGCCGGGGGCAGCCATTGACGTGCTGCGCGGTCTCCTCTTTGGTCTCTTCGCGTTTGCCACGTTCTTCCTGGTCCTGTCGACGCTTCTCGTTCGAGGCGGTTTGCCGTTCGCGTTTGCGCCGGCTCTGGCTGGTGCCCTGGCTGTCCAGGGCGTCACATTGCTCGTGCTCCGACGGCGACCACACCCTGGCCCGTCGACCAGCACCTCGCCAAACGCTTGATCCGCCGGCCGGAAGGAGCGGACGTCGCCCAAAGAACTGCAGGCCTCCCGATTGGGAGGCCTGCGTTTGTCACCCTGAGGTTTCGGCACGCGCGGAAAGACTTTCAGAATCCTCAAGCCGGCGTTGACGCTTCCTGTGACATAGCTGCCGGTTGCAGGATTCGAATCTGATTGCCGAATGGATCACGCACTCCCATATCGATCCCATAGAAGTGCTCGGTCGGTTCCTGGGTGATCTCAACCCCGCGGGCCACGAGCGTCTCGTACGTCGTCCGACAGTCGTCGGTGGTGAGGGCCAGCCAACCGATTGCCCCTTTGCTTATCAGGTCCCGGACCTGGGCTGCCGTCGCCTCATCCATTGCCGGCGAGCCGGGTTCCTGGAGATAGATGTCGGGGCCGGCCTGTCCCGGCACCTTGACCGTCAGCCAGCGCGTGGGACCTTGCTCGAAGTCGTTGCTGACCTCCAACCCGAGCTTGTTGGCGTAGAAGTCGCGAGCTTCCTCCTGATCGAGAACGAAGAGACTGGTGACCGCGAGCGCATTGAACATGCGAACCTCCTTACCTGGGCATGCTAGCGGAGGTCAGTCGCTCGCCGCTTCTCCGAAACTGCTTGGTCGCGTCCAGGCCATGACGAAGCACGTGGGGGCGGGCTGGGCGTTCGCCCGCTTGCGGTACGCGGTCGGCGTCTCGCCCATGATCTCGCGAAACGTCCGGCTGAACGTGCCCAGACTGGTGAAGCCGACGTCGCAGCAGATCTCGGTCACCGTGCGGTTGGTCTCACAGAGCAGGAACATCGAGCGCTCGACACGGCGGCGCTGCAGGTACCGGTGCGGTGTCTCGCCGAACGTCGCGCGAAAAGTTCGGATAAAGTGGGCCTCGGACACGCACGCGATGCGAGCCAGGGCCGCGATGTCGAGTGGCTGCGCGTACGACCGGTCCATCGCGTCGCGAGCACGCAGCAATCGGCGATTGGTTTCTTCGGTGGCGCGGCTCACATCACTATCCGTGATGACATTAGTCCAGGCTCCCGACAGCGCGCAGCCCGGTCGCGGCGCTCGTGTAGTTCTCCGCCAGTGAGCCGGCGGCAGCGCGCGATCGCGTGAGATAGGCCAGATGGGCCAGTCTCAGCCTGTGCTGGAAAGGGTCGTGAGCCGCATCGAGGTGCAGAAGGTTGGTCATGAAGGCCGAGAAGTGCTCCGCCTGCCAGACGCGCCGCAGACAGGCGTCACTGTAGGCGTCGAGTGCGGTGCGATCGCCGGACCGATACCAGGTGGCGAGGGCGGCGGCCAGATCACGGGCGTCGGCCAGCGCGAGATTCATGCCCTTGGCGCCGGTCGGCGGCACGACGTGGGCGGCATCACCGAGGACGAAGAGGCGCCCGCACTGCATGGGCTCGGCCACCAGACTCCGCATCGGCGTGATGCCGATATCGAGAATCTCGCCCGATGGCAGTCCCGGCTCACCCAGCCGGAGACGCAACTCCGCCCAGATCCGCCGCTCCGGCCAGTTCTTGAGATCCTCGTCGGCCGGCACTTGAAGATAGAGTCGACTGATCTCCGGGGTGCGCATGCTGTGCAGGGCGAAGCCGGTCTCGTGATAGGCGTAGATCAACTCCTCGCTGGCCGGCGGCGTACGGGCGAGGATGCCCAGCCAGCCGAAGGTGTACTCACGCTCGTAGATGCGGGGAGACGTCGCCGCCAGCACGGTCCGCCCAATGCCGTGCGAGCCGTCGCACGCGGCCACGACATCGCAGGCGATCACTCCCTCCTCGTCCCCCTGCCGGTAACAGATGACCGGGTGGTCGCCCTCGATCTCGCGCACCGCCGTCGCCTCGGATTCGAAGAGCAGAGGGCCGCCCCAGGCGAGACGAGCGGCGATAAGATCCTTGACGACTTCCTGCTGGCCGTAGATCGTGATGCCGTGGCCGGTGAGATCCACGAAGTCGATGTGGTGACGGGCGCCGGCGAACTGCAGGTAGATGCCGCGGTGGAACATCCCCTCACGGTCCATGCGTGCACCGACCCCGCTCTCTCGCAGGAGTTCGGCAGCTCCCGCTTCCAGCACGCCGGCCCGCACGCGGCGCTCGACATACGCGCGGCTCCGATCCTCCAGAATGATCGATTCGATCCCCTGGAGATGCAGGAGATGGCCAAGGAGCAATCCGGCCGGGCCGGCGCCGATGATCCCGATCTGGGTGCGCACGCTACTCATCCGGCGGAGCGTCCAGCACCCGAGAGGCGATACGAAAGGCCACGTTGGCGGCCGGCACGCCACAGTAGATGGCGCATTGCAGCAGGATCTCCTTGATCTCGTCTCGGCTCAACCCGTTGCGAAGCGCCGCCCGCAGATGCAGCGCCAGCTCCTCATCGCGCCCCAGGGCGACCAGGGCGGTCACCGTAATCGCGCTGCGCATCCGCCGCTCCAGGCCGGGGCGCGTCCAGATCTCTCCCCAGGCATAGCGTGTGATCAGATCTTGAAACTCGGCCGTGAGTCCCGTGGCGTCGTCCGTCGCGCGGTCGACATGCGCGTCTCCCAGGACCTCCCTGCGGACGGCCATGCCCCGCTCGTAGCGATCGTCAGTCATCCTCGTCCTCCGCGAGCTGACGCAGGATGGCCCGTGACGTCTCCTCCGGCCGCTCGATGTTGAACAGATGGGAAGCCGCTTCCACGATCTCAAGGCGGGCACGGGAAATCCCATCCTGGAGAGCTCGGGCCTGGCCCGGCGACACGACAGGATCCTCTGCTCCGACCAACACGAGGGTGGGAGCGCTGATGCGGCTCAGGTCCGGCCGGCCGTCAAACCTGGCCACCGCCTCGCAGCACTCCGCGTAGCCGTCGGGCGGAATACTTGCCACCATGGCTCGGTAGTGCGCGACCGTTGCCGGCTCCTGGGCCCGGAACCCCGGCGTGAACCAGCGATCCATCACCGCCGCCGCCACCTGTCCCAGCCCGTCCCGGCGCACCAGGGCAGCGCGCTGCAGATAGGTCTCCGCCTCGAAGTGGGAGGTGGTGGAGCAGAGGATCAGGTGCCGGACGCGTTCCGGGGCGTGGGCCGCGACCCATTGTCCGATCGCGCCGCCGAGCGACAACCCGCAGAAGGCGAAGTGCTGGCAGCCGAGGCCGTCAAGCAGCTCGAGGACGGCCCGGGCGATGTCGGCCACCGTCACCGGTCCCTCCCACACGGGCGAGGCACCGTGCCCGGGGTGATCGAGGCGCAGGATCCGCCGGCGCGCGGTCAATGCCGGCATCTGCGGCTCCCACATCGCCTGCGTAGAACCGAGAGAGCCCGAGAGGACGAGGACGGGCGCCTCCGCCGGACCGTCCAGGGAATAGGCAAGCCGGCGCTCGGTCATCGCTCCTGCTCCCGGTAGAGCGCGAGAGCACGATCGATGAAGGCGCCCGACGAGCCGAGATATTCGGAGGGGGACATCACCTGCCGGATCTCGCCGGGGGAGAGAACGCCCCGCACCGTCGCATCGTCCGGCAGGACATCGGTCAGACGGCGCCCCTCAGCAACCGCCCGCTCGCTCAGGCTCCGCACGTATTGGTGCGCTTGCTCGCGGCCGAGGCGCTCGGCGAGGAGGGTGGCCACCCGTTCCGCCATGATCAGCCCGCCGGTCATCTCCAGATTCTCCTGCATGCGGTCCGGCCGCACCGCGAGACCGTCCAGCGCTTCACGCAGCCCGCCAGCCGCGCCGCCGGTCGCCGCCAGCGCGCCGCTCAGCGCCGGCCACTCCGCCTGCCAGGCGCCTGCTGCCCGCTCCAGTTCCTGCGCCATCGCCCGGAAGAGTCCCTCCGCCTGCGTCTGAGCTGTCCGGGCGCAGGCGCGTGCGAGTACGGCGCCCACCGGATTCTGCTTTTGTGGCATGGTCGAGGAGCCGCCGCGGCGTCCGGCGCCGGCTTCGGCTACTTCGCCCACCTCGGTCTGGGAGAGAAGGATGATGTCGAGCGCGATGCGTTCCAGAGCTCCCGCGGTGAGCGAGAGGGCGCCTGCGATCTCCGCCAGGCGCGTGCGTTCGGTGTGCCAGGGGAGGGCCGGCTCGGCCAGTCCGAGGGTGCAAGAGAAAGCATGGAGCACGGATGGGCCGGAGTCGCCGAGCGGCGCCAGGGTACCGGCCGCACCACCCAGCTGGACGGCCAGCGTCCCGCCCCGCAGCCGGCGCAGCGCCGCCCGGGCGCGGACGATGCCGGCCAGCCATTGAGCAGCCGTCAGGCCGAAGGTGACCGGGACCGCCTGCTGCAGCAGAGTACGCCCCGCCATCGGGGTGTCACGGTACCTCATCGCCAGCTGGGCGAGGGCGGCCGCGGCCGCCGCGAGGTCGCCCTCGACGATCCGCAAGGTCCGCTGCGTGACGAGCATGGCTGCCGTGTCGACGATGTCCTGGCTGGTCGCGCCCATATGGACGTAGTCCGCGGCCTCGTCCGGTACGGAGCGGCGCAGGGCTCGCACCAGCGGCTCCGCCGGGTTCCCCATGCCGCGGGCTTCCTCGAGGATGGCGGGGACGTCGAACTCATCCACCATACAGTGCGCCGCGATGGCGTCGGCGGCAGAGGGCGGAATCAGGCCACACTCGGATTCCGCGCGAGCCAGGGCCGCCTCGGCGTCCAGCATGGCCTGGAACCAGGCGCGGTCCCCGGTCGCCTCCCTGAGTCGGGGTGGGAGGAAGAGCGCGGTAAACAGCATCTCAGATCTGAAAAAAGCAGGTTTCGCCGTCACCCTGCAGACGGATGTCGAAGCGGAGCCGGCCGTCTTCCTCGTGGGCGATCAACGTCTGGCGAGCGGCAGGATCGGCGACGGAGAGAAGGGCCGGATCGGAGGCATTCGCCTCCGCCTCGTCAGGGAAGTACATGCGCGTGACCAGGCGATGGAGCAGTCCTCGGGCGAAGACGGAGACGTCGATATGGGGCGCCTGGGGGCGTCCGTCGATCCAGGGCACGCTGCCCGGCTTGACGGTCCGGAACCAGAACCGCCCGCCGGCATCCGTCCCGCAGCGGCCGAAGCCGTGAAAGTGCTCGGGATCGAAGACGTCGACGAGGCCCCGCGAGAGTTTGATGCGGGGGTCTTCGGGGCTCGGATAGAGCCCATTCCGGTCCGCCTGCCAGGTCTCGATCATGGCGTCCGGCACCGGATTTCCCTGCCCGTCGTACACCACTCCCGCTATCACGAGTGCGCCGGGCGTGTCGGCCGGCACGATCTCCGGCTGCGGGGGCCGCAGCAGACCGAACTCGAAGAAGGGACCGACGGTCTGGGAGGGGGTGGGGAGGAGCCGCTCGGCCACGCTACTGTCCTTCCATCGGCGTGGCGTCCCGTCCGCGCAGGACAATGTCGAACCGGTAGCCGAGCGCCCACTCGGGCCTGGTGAGGGAGAGATCGAAGGTGCTGATGAGTCGTTCGCGAGCGCGGGGATCGCGGACCGACTGGAAGATGGGATCGTACTCGAAGAGTGGATCTCCCGGGAAGTACATCTGCGTCACCAGCCGCGTCGCGAAGGCCGGGCCAAACACGGAGAAGTGGATGTGGGCCGGCCGCCAGGCATTGGGGTGGTTTCCCCATGGGTACGCGCCCGGCTTGATGGTGATGAACTCGTAGCGGCCCTCGTTGTCGGTGAGGCAGCGTCCCGCCCCACTGAAGTTGGGGTCCAGCGGTGCCGGGTGTTGATCGACGGAGTGGGCATAGCGCCCCGCCGCGTTCGCCTGCCAGATCTCAATCAGCTGATTGCGGACCGGCCGCCCGTCGCCATCGAGCAGGCGGCCGGTGACGATGATCCGCTCGCCCAGTGGCTCGCCGTCGTGCTGGATGGTGAGGTCGCGGTCCCCGGGCTGGACCGTATTGTGGCCGAAGACGGGTCCGGTGGTCTCGGTGAGGGAGTGAGGGAGCAACACAAGCGGCCGCGTGGGATGGCGGTAGACCGACGAGCGATACGCCGGAGTGTCGAGCGGCGGATGGACGTCCCGATCGTCCCGGCGATAACCGGTGATCCGGATGCCGCCTTTGGTGTCGGTGCTCACGGTGTCACCCCCAGACCTCGTGGGCCACCCGAGCTACCAGCTCCAGCTTGCGCTGCTGATCCTCCGGCGTCACGTGATTCCCCTCGATCGTCGAGGCGAAGCCGCATTGTGTGCTGAGCGCCAGGCGCTCCAGCGGGACGTACTGCGCCGCCTCGTGCAGCCGCGCCTTCACCTCATCGGCCGACTCCAGCTCAGGCGCTTTGGTCGTGATCAGTCCCAGCACGGCAATGCGATTGTCGGGCAGGTGGCGGAGCGGTTCGAAACCGCCGGAGCGATCGGTGTCGTACTCCAGCATGAATCTCTGGAAGTTGGTGCGCTCCAGGACGCGGGCGATCGGCTCGTACCCTCCGCTCGCATAGTAGTGGCTCTGGTTGTTGCCGCGGCAGATATGCAGGGCGAAGGTGATACCGGGGTAGCCGGCAATGACGGCGTTGTCAAGCTCGATTGCCTCGTCCAGCAGCCGATCCGGGTCGGCGCCGCGCTCTCGGTAGCCCTGCCGCATGCGCTCGTCGACGAGGGAGCCGTACGCGGGCCCATCAACCTGTATATAGGTACAGCCCAGGCGCACCAGCTCGCCGATCTCCTGGCGCAGCAGCGCCACGACATCGGCCAGGTATGCCTCCCGGGTGGGGTACGCGTCCTGGGATCGATCGGGCTCGTAGTACGAGGCCGCCTGCATGGTGCTGATGATCGTCACCTTCCCCGGCCGGCGAGCTCGGGCCCGGAGATAGGTCCACTCTTCAGCGCACATGCTGCGACGCCGGCGCAGGCGGTCGACGACCACGGGCCGCCGCAGGAGAAGCTGATCTCCGGTGTCGTCCCGGAATCTCACGCCCCAGCCGCCCTGCGCATCGAAGCCCTCCAGGGCGTCGACGAAATGTCCGTAGAAGGAAGATCGCCGCAGTTCACCATCGGTGATGACGTCCAGACCGGCCGATCCCTGCAGCGCGATCGCATCGTCAACCGCACGATCTTCGATCTGTTTGAACACGGCGGGAGACATCTCCTCACCGTCCAGCTGCTCGCGCGCTCGCTTCAGCTCCGGCGGACGCAGGAGGCTGCCGACCACGTCGGCACGGTAGGTGGTGGTGACGGGTACATGGACCGCCATGGTCTCCTCCTTAGATCGGGCGGGGGTCCATCTGGCCGCTGATCGTGACCCACTGCCTTTCGGTGAAGGCGTCCGGGTTCCAGCCGAAATCGGCGATGCGTGAACCGGTGCCCGGAACCCCTGTAGACCCAATTCTGCACCTTTCTCTGCCGCGCTGCGACCGGCGCAAGAGCACCCCCGCCGCGGTCCATCCTCCCCATTTTTTCGTGATAGGCTTTTTCCGTGAACGAGGTGCGGCACATGGATCAACAGAACGTCACCGTCAGTTTGCCGGCTGATCTATTACCGCAGATCAGACATCTGGCTGTCGATCGTGGCGCGTCGCTCGCGCGCTTTGTCGCCATGGTGCTGCAGAGGGAAGGGGAGGAACGCGGCCGATACGCGTGGTCGTTGGTAATCCCTTTGATCACGTGACGGGTGAGTAGCCGGCTCATGTCCAAGCCAAACTACTTCGACGAACCCGTTGCCGCGCGCTACGACGAGACGTCCGCCGAGATGTTCGCTCCCGAGACTCTCGACCCGGCGGTAGACTTCCTCGCCGATCTGGCAGGTGATGGCGCCGTCCTCGAACTCGGCATCGGGACGGGGCGCGTCGCCTTACCCCTTAGCCGCCGTGGCATACGGATGCACGGCATCGATCTCTCCCCGGCCATGCTGGAGCGCTTGCGGGCGAAGCCCGGTGCCGAGGACATCGACGTGACGGCCGGCGACGTCGCGACGACCAGAGTCGACGGGACGTTCCGGCTCGTTTACCTCGTCTGGAACACCATCATGAATCTGACGACGCAGGAGGAGCAGGTGGCCTGCTTCCGGAACGCGGCCGCCCATCTCGAATCGGGTGGGCACTTTGTGGTGGAGGTCATGGTGCCGCAGCTCCAGCGGTTGCCACCCGGTGAAACGGTGCATCCCTTTCTGGTCACGCCCACTAGGCTCGGCTTCGACGAGTACGACACGGTGTCACAGAGCCTCGTCTCCCATCATTTCTGGGTCGAGGGGGAGCGCGGTAGCGCCGTGGCGATGCCGTTTCGCTATGTCTGGCCGGCCGAGCTGGATCTGATGGCGCAGCTCGCGGGCATGACATTGACCGAGCGGTGGGGCAGCTGGAGCAGGGAGCCGTTCACCAGCGACAGCACGAGCCATGTGTCCGTCTGGGAGAAGGTGCCCTAACGAATCGGGTGAGATGAGGTGTCATCGAACCCATTGACGATCATCGATGTATATGCTAGGATACAGGCATGACAGCCATCCCCGTCCTTGATCGACTCCCGCCGCGGCGCAAGAGCGAGCCGTGCTGCGCCAGCCTTGCGGCGCCGGCCCTGTCCGCCCAGAAGAGCGACCTCCTGGCGAACCGTCTGAAGGCGGCCGGCGACCCCACCCGCCTGCGCATGCTCGACCTCCTGGCACAGCAGCCCGAGCCGATCTGTGTCTGTGACCTGACACCGCAGTTCCCGCAGAACCAGCCGACCATCAGCCACCATCTGAAACTCCTGCGCGACGCCGGTCTCATCGAGACGGAGAAGCGCGGCATCTGGAGCTACTACTGGGCGACGGATGAGGGGAAGTCCTTGCTCAGCGCGGTCAAACCGTTCGCGTAGAAATTTTTTTGGCCCAATACATCGAAGATTATCGATAGGAGATGAGGATGACAACCATGCCGGACAAGACAATCGCCGAACACGTACGAGATAGATATGCTGCCGCCGCCAGGGCAGTGCAGGCCGGTTCCGGATGCTGTGACACGGGATGCTGCACCCCGCTCCAGCAGGACGGTGTGACCCGCGATCTGTACGGGGCGGATCAGACCAAGACGCTCCCCGCGGAAGCCGTGCTCGCCTCCCTCGGCTGCGGCAATCCGACCGCGCTTATCGATCTCCAGGAGGGGCAAACCGTCCTCGATCTTGGCTCCGGCGGCGGGATCGACGTCCTGCTCTCCGCTCAACGCGTGGGCCCCACCGGCTTTGTGTACGGTCTTGACATGACCGACGAGATGCTGGCTCTGGCGCAGCAGAATAAGGAGAAGGCGGGCGTTCGGAACGTGGCGTTCCTGAAGGGGCGCATCGAGGACATCCCGCTTCCCGCCGGTTCGGTGGACGTCGTCATCAGCAACTGTGTGATCAACCTGGCGGCCGATAAGTCACTGGTTCTGAGGGATGCGTTCCGCGTGCTGAAGCCGGGGGGGCACTTTGCTGTGGCCGATGTCGTGACCGATGGCCCGGTTCCCGATGCCCTGCGGCAGAGCATGGAAGCCTGGGTCGGCTGCATCGCCGGGGCACTTGACGTGGACGAGTACATGCAGCTCCTGAAAGACGCTGGTTTCGACAGCGCCAGCGTCGACATCACCCGCCGCTACCGGATCGCGGATGCCGGAATCGACACGGCAACACTGCCATCGGGTTGGGAGGCAGCCGACGGAAAGATCGCCGGAGCCTTCATCCGCGCTACCAAGCCGATCACGACATCGTCCGCCGTGGAAGAGACGGCCCTCGCTGTCACCAGTGACGGCTGCGGCTGCTCGTCCTCGTGCTGCCGATGACACTCGACGACGGAAAGGAGGGAAATGTCATGGACTGCACCTGCCCGTGTTGCGACGGCTGCAACTGCGACCCAACGTGCTGCAGCTAGGTCGACTGGGCCCCTACCTCGCTGAGATGGTAGGGGCCTTTGCGCTGGTCTTTGCCGGTTGCGGCGCCATCATGATCGATGCCATCTCCCATGGCCAGATCACCCATGTCGGCATCGCCCTCTCCTTTGGGGTGGCCATCGGGGTCATGGTCTATGCCGTGGGGCATATCTCAGGAGCGCATCTGAACCCGGCGGTGACCCTTGCCTTTGCTTTCACCCGTCATTTCCCGTTCCGGCGTGTCCCCCTCTACTGGCTGGCGCAGTTAGCGGGAGCGACCCTCGCCGCCCTCCTGCTCCATGCCCTCTTCGGTGATGTCGCCCACGTCGGCACGACTCTCCCCGGTCATGGCGCTGGTCAGTCGTTGATTCTGGAAGCCGTCATGACCTTCTTTTTGATGTTCGTCATCATGGCCGTCGCGACCGACAACCGGGCCGCCGGGGAAGCGGCAGCCCTCGCCATCGGCGGCACGATCCTCCTTGATGCCCTCTTCGGCGGGCCAATCTCCGGTGCGTCCATGAACCCGGCCCGCTCCTTCGGCCCCGCTCTGATGTCCAATACCTGGACCAATTACTGGGTCTACGTGCTGGGTCCTGTTATCGGTGCTCTGCTCGGCGCGTTCACCTACGAGCTGGCGAGAGGAGAGCAGCCGGTGCCTGGAATCGGGGGAGAGGAGCTGTGAAACAGCGGGTCCTGTTTCTGTGCACGCACAATTCGGCGCGGAGTCAGATGGCGGAGGGCCTGCTGCGCGCCATGGCGGGCGATCGGTTCGAGGTGGCGAGCGCGGGAACGGAAGAGACGGAGGTGCGTCCGGAGGCGCTTGCGGAGATGCAGCGCCGCGGCGTCGACATCAGCACACACACCTCGAAGACGCTGGATCACTTCCTCGGGGAGCAGTGGGACTATGTCGTCACGGTCTGTGACGCGGCGAACGAGGCATGCCCCGTCTTTCCCGGCGCGAAGCATCGTCTCCACTGGAGCATCCCGGATCCGGCTCTGGTGCCGGGTGCCGGCCGGCGAGAGGCGTTTGAGGCCGCGGCCGATATGATCGAGGAGCGATTAGCCGCCTGGATCGCGGGCGAGTCGACGTGACCCGCTCCCTTCCCGCATCCTTGACAATGACCAATTTTCAGGAGTATCTTGCAGGGGAGGGACGGCATGTACATTCTGAGTGACGTCGTTTCGGGTTTCGCCTTTCTCCTTGGCATCATCCTGATCTTGAGCGCGCTCTCCTCGGCGGTGCGTACCTTTATCGTGCCGCGCGGGTCGGCGCCCGACGTCTTGACGCGCGGCGCTTTTGTGGTGATGCGCTACCTTATCGAGCTCCCCCTGCGCCACGCCTCCCGCCTGCGCCGTGAGCACGCCCTTGCGTACTATGCGCCGGTGACGCTGCTGACCCTTCCCATCATCTGGCTGGCCTGCGTGCTCGTCGGGTACGCCGCGCTGTACTGGTCGCTCGGGATTCATTCCTGGGGGACCGCACTCACCACGAGCCGTCTCTCGCTGCTCTACCTGGGCTCCAACGTCAGCGCCGTTCCCGGCGGGACCGTCATCGCCTTTTCCGAGACGGTCTTGAGTCTCCTCCTTGGCGCCATTCTGGTGTCCTACCTGCCGACGATCTATTCCGCGTTCTCGCAGCGTGAGCGCGCCGTGACGGGTCTCGAGACGCTTGCCGGCACGCCACCGACCCCCTTGAAGATGATCAAGCGCTACCACCTCATCAAGGGATTTGGCCACATCAGCGACGTCTGGACGACCTGGCAGGAGTGGTTCGAGATGGTCGAGGAGAGCCACACCGCCCTCGTGCCGCTGGTCCTGTACCGGTCGCCCCAGCCCAAACGCTCCTGGGTGACAGCGGCCGGCGCGGTACTGGACACGGCGAGCCTGGTCGTCTCCGCCCTCGATCGTCCCCGTGACCCCCGGGCCGAGCTGTGTATTCGAGCCGGTTATCTGTGCCTGCAGCGGGTCGCCGTCCCGTTCGGCATTCCCTTCAACGAGGATCCGTCGCCCGCCGGCCCCATCAGCGTCTCACGGGAGGAATTTGACGCAGTGTGCGACGAGTTGGCCGCGCTCGGTGTCCCGCTCAAGCCCGATCGTGACCAGGCATGGCGCGACTTCGTGGGCTGGCGGGTCAACTACGATGCGGTGCTGATCGGGCTGGCCGTCTTGACGATGGCGCCGCCCGGGGTGTGGTCAACCGACCGCGTTCCCAAACGCCGGACTCTCTTCATGACGGCTCGCCGCTCGGCACGGCAAGCCGCCGCCGCTGCCATCGACGGCCGGTTGTCCGCCTGATCGCCTCTACAAGCCGAGTGCATCGGGACCTTCCGTCGCCCTGGCGACGTACACATGGCGGGAGGCGTCGAGGAATGCATCGGGCCGGTGCATAATCCCCAGCGGATGGTCGTCGTCGACGAGCACGTCGAGGGCGTCGCGGTCCGGCCCATTGAGACGCGCGCCGAAGATCTCACGCATTCGTTGTAGCCGGCCGAGCAGCAGCCGGCGGCCCTCGGCCGGCAGCGGCGATGCCAGGCGCACATGCGCCACGTGATCGACGGCCGGCTCGAACCCTGCTGCCTGTAGCATCGCCGGGTACCCGGCAGACGGCGTGGCACCGGGCAAACCCTCGCGGAGGTCGGCCAGCCAGGCGGTGTCGGCGGCGGCCAGCTGGGCGGTCAGACCGGGAGGCCCCGGCGCGGCATCATCGGGCAGGAAGCGCAGCGGGTCGCCGTGCTCCACGAGCACCAGTATGCCGCCGGGATCGAGCATCCCGCGCAGCCGGCGCAGCATCGCCGCCTCATCGCCGATGTGGTGCAACACCATCGCCATCCAGATCACATCCGCTCGGCCGAGACTCCCGATCCCATCGGGCAGGTCGACATGTCGCGTCGAGACTCGATGCGACAGACCCATGCTCTCCGCCCGCGCGGCTGCCGCTGCCAGCAGAGCCTCGGACCCGTCGGCCGCGACGACCTCAGCGGAGGGAAACCGCTGCGCCAGCTCGCAGGCGGCCACCCCCGGTCCGCTGCCAACATCCAGGATGCGCCGCACCGTGATCCCATCCTGCCGGCACATCTCCGCGACCGACCGAGCCGTCTCGGTCACATACGGCAAGAGCACTTCTGCCTCGAGGGTGAGCTGGGCGGCCATCGCCGTCCAATCGATGTCGTCCGAATGGTGACTGTGTGTGTGGTGATGATCGCCGTGCCCTGACAAGTGATCCATGCTCACACTGTACGCGCTTCCCTATGGCCGCAGAGGGAATGGTCCGATTCGTACGGAGACATCCAGGCAGCCCCGACGCTGGAGACACAGACCGGAGCCCTCGCCATACGGACTGCGTTCGCGTGAGCTCCTCTTTGAGAGATGGGTGGCCGCCTCGATGGCGGCCAGTGACGACGCCGGCAGCGGGGCACCACGCGAAAGGTCCGCCCAGCAGGTGCGCCCGTTGCGTTCCGCGCCGGATAAACGGACGGGGCAGGCCGTTCGCAGATGCCTGCCCCGCTTCCGTCTTGACTAGCACTGGTACCGGCTGCTATACGTGTCGGTCAACTCCGCTCGCCGGTGAGGCTGGTGGGACCGGTGATGGTCACACTCGAGGTCGCGTTGTTGGGTACTTGCTGCAGCACGGCACTCGCCATCGGTCCGGCCGCAGCCAGGACGGCATCACGTCCGGGGTAGCTGTACGGCGTACCGTTACCCCCGATCAATCCCAGCAGGCGGTAGGCGTTGATGGCGTCACGGGTATAGAGGAAGAGGTCGGTCTCGAACGCCTTGTTGTTGGGCAGCACACCCGTGGCCCCGCCGAGCGCCTCGAGGAAGCGATAGGCGACCCGCTGCCCCGCTTCCTGCGCCCCGGTCTGGTAGGCCCACTTGGCCAGCTCGGGTTGTCCCAGTTCCGCGAACTCGCGGGCCGCCGTCATGAAATTGGCGGTCTGGATGGTGGCGGAGATCTCGGACGTTGCCGCCGCCCCGGCCGGCGTCAGAACGGAGGCAGGGGCTGTAAATGAGGTGGTGACCGGCACCGCACCCTTCGAGGTCCAGAAGTCGATGTGGTATTGCTCCTGGGCGGCGATGGCCTGCGTGATGGTCAAGGCAAGGCCGGAGAGTCCGAACTGGGACGGCTGCGAGAGGATGATGGTAATGCCGGAGATGGCATAGTACGCCGGCGTCACGATGTTGTTCAGGATGTCCTGAATCGACTCCGGCGTGTAGGTGCCCTGCACCGCCGGGTAGAAGGGGAAGGACAGCGTGCGGGGCCCTCCCGCTGCCCCGGCGGCACCCGGTACAGCCAGCGCCGCTGCTCCGGAGGCCACTGCCGCCAATAGCTGGGCTCGTGTCACCTTGCCCGAGACGTAGCTCTTCCAAAGATCGCTCCCCTGGCTCGTTTGATCGTCACTCATCGCATACTCCTTGGTGATGCGGCTCCAAAAAAGTTCTCTCTGTCCGGTTTTGCGTCGCCGGAATCGATGCGTCCTTCAGCCGGTGATCCTTCCATCCCCCCTTTCTGATCCAGAAGCGCGTTCCATCCGCGTCGTGTCGCACCAGTAACAGATCGTGGCCGGTAGCCAGACACCAGCGGGCGATATCCGGGTGGACGGTGGGCTCCTCCGAGATGACGTGCAGAATGTCTCCCGGGCTCAACTCGGCGAGGCGGCGACTGACGAGGTCGGAAAGCGTCGGCCATGTCTCGCCGCCTCCGTCCACCATCACGCGCCAGGTTTCCTCGTTCATCGTGAGGCGATGGTACCGAGCATCCATTCCCGGATCGTTCCCACCCATTCCCCCCGCGCCACACGCAACGCGACAGGCGGACCGTGTCGGATACGTGTACAATTGCGCCACAATCGCGCCATGGACGGAGAAGAACCTGCGGCCGCATACGATGAGACGCCGGAGTTGCGCCTCTATCTGCTCGGCGGTTTCCGCGCCGAGTCCTGCGGTGCCGCCGTTCCCACGACTGCCTGGCAGCGGCCGACGGCACGCACCCTTGTCAAGATGCTGGCAGTCGCGCCGGGCCATACGCTCCATCGGGAGCAATTAGAGGAGTATCTCTGGCCCGACGTGCCGCTCCGCGGGACCGGGCCGCGCCTCAACAAGATGGTGCACATGGCCCGCCACGCCCTGGAGCCCAGACTCCGTGACGGCAAAGACTCGTTGTATCTGCGGGCCGATCGTGACGTGGTCGCGCTTGATCACCGACGGGTCTGGATCGACGCCGATCATTTCGAGCACATGGCGTTGCAGGCTCCGGCGGGGGACATTCCCCGGCTGCGGGCCGCCGTCGCGCTCTACGGGGGCACCCTTCTCCCTGAGGATCTCTACGCCGATTGGGCCGAGCCGCGCCGGGAGACGTTGGGAGCTGTATACCGACGTCTTCTGCTGGCTCTGGCCGATGCGTTGCACAGGGAGGGTGAGTACGCTCGCGCTGCCCACCGGCTCCAGATGGTGCTGGAGGTGGATCCGGCGGCCGAGGAGGTCCACCGCCGCCTCATGCGCCTCTACATCCTCGACGGGCAGCGTCACCTCGCGCTCCGTCAGTACGAGGCGTGCTGCCGGGCCCTGCGTGACGAACTAGACATCGAGCCGGATGCGGAGACGCAGGCGCTGTACCGTGACATTCTGACGCGTGCCGGCTCCGGCGAACGGCCGGTAGAGCAGCCACGGGAACCTCTCTCTCTGCCCGCTCCGGTCAGGCGCGCCGCGGGTGACGCGCCGTTGCTGGGTCGGGAGCGGGCGCTCAATCTCCTGACCTCCGGTGCGGAGAGAGCGTCAGAGGGGCGTGGTGGGTTGGTTCTGGTGGCGGGAGAAGGGGGCGTGGGAAAGAGCCGGTTGGTGGCGGAGTTGGCACGTCTCTGTTTCCGGCGGGGAATGGCAATCCTGTGGGGCATCAACTACGAGCAGGAGCGCGTCCTTCCGTACGGTCCGTTCGCCGAGGCTCTCGAGGGCTACCTATCTGCCGTCGCGGGAGAGGAGCAGCGGCGTATTCTCGGTGTCTGCCCCGACCTCCTCCAGCTCGTGCCCTCGCTGTCTGACCAGCCCAGTCAGAGCGGCCCGAGGTCTGAGGGACGGGGACGCTTGTTTGCCTCTGTCGTGCGAGCGCTGGACGACCTGGCGGAGCGGCAGCTCATCCTGATTGTGATCGAAGACTTGCACGCGGCCGGCGAGGAAACTCTTCAGCTTCTTCACCACCTCGCCCGCCTCGCGCGTGACCGGCGCTGGCTGCTGGTCGCCACCTATCGTGAGGAAGACGTCCGACCCGGCTCGCCGCTGCAGCGCTTCTCAGCCGACGTGAGTCGAGACGACTTCAGCCGCCGTCTTGACCTGGGACGTCTGGCCCGGACCGACTGCGAGGAGTTGGTTCGGCGGTTCCTCCCCGGCGGATCGGTAGATCCCACGCTCCTGGCCTACGTCTACGGTCTGTCCCTGGGCAATCCCCTCTTCGCGGAGCAGCTGGTGCGGACGCTGCAGGAGGAAGGGCAGCTGACGCTGACCGAAGGACACTGGCAGCGCCTGCCGACACATCGCGACGCGGTGCCGCCGCATGTCCGGGCCCTGATCGAGGCACGCGTGGCCGGTATGGGGACCGCGACGCGGAACATTCTGGCGTTGGCGGCGACCGCCGGGATGGAATCCTCCTTCGCCGCTCTGGCCGCCGCGGCGCGGCAGGCGTTCGGGCCGATGTCGCATGCTGAGATCCTCGACGCGCTGGATGAGGCGCAGGAGGCCCGTCTTCTGGAGGAGGAGGGTGAGGGATATGTCTTTCGCCATCCCTTGATGCGGGAAGCGCTCTACACGCGGCTCTCAAGGCAGCGTCGTCTCCATCTCCACGCCTCGCTGGCCGGTGCCATCGAGGTCGTGCACCCGGATGACGTGGAGGCTCTGGCCCACCACCACCTCCAGGCGAACAATGTTTCTCAGGCCATCCTCTTTCTCCGCCGTGCCGGTGACCGAGCGGCGGCCATGCATGCCAACGAGACGGCCGAGCAGTACTACCGTGATCTTCTCCGGCTCCTCGACGGTGAGGGCCGGGCGAGAGAGGCGGCGCCGGTTCGCGAGCGCTTGGCCGAGGTGCTCACCACGCTCTCGCGCCATGACGAGGCAATTACCGTCCTAGAGGAGGCGGAATCCATCTATCAGATCGAGAGTGATATGCCGGCAGTAGCACGCGCGGCCGGTCATATCGGTCGTTTGCACGGCTACCGAGCGCGCCCCGAGGCCGGGGTCGAGCGGGTCGAGGCGACCCTGCGGGTGATCGACGAGGTAGCGTATCCGGATGCAGCGTCCTTCCTCCTCTCGACCCTGGCCTGGCTGAAGTTCACGCGTGGCGAACGCAGAGAAATCCTACCCCTGGCGCGGCGGGCGGCCGAATTGGCGGGACAGACGGAGAACACCCGCCTCCATGCTGAAACGCTGACCGCCTACGCTCGTGCCCTGCTGGATGCGCGGGACTACGAGCGTGGATGGCAGCTCATGGACGAGGCCATCCGCATCGCGGAGGAGGGCGGGCACGAGCGTGAGCTGGCCACTGCTCTGGTCCATAGCGGCATCTATCGGCGTATGGTCGAGAGAGACCCACGCCTGGCCCGGCACCCACTCGAGCGCGCCCTGACCCTGGCCGAGCGAGTGGGCGATGTCGATGGCGCCGCCTTCATCCTGGGGATCCTCGGTCAGAGCTATGTCGACGCGGGCGACTGGCCGGCAGCCCGTGTCCACCTGGACCGCGGTGTCGCCTTCGCGCGCGCCGTCGGAGCGACCTATCATGCCGCCTATCCCATCATGATTCGCGCCCTCCTGGCCGCCGGCGAGGGTGATCACCACCTCGGTACCCAATTAGCGCGGGAGGCGATTGCCATCGGCCGCCTGAATGGGAACGGCGACGTCCTGAGCTTCACTGCGATCGTCCTCGCTGACATCGCGCTGCAGCAGGGATTACCCGACACGGCGTTGGAGCATCTGGAGAACCTGTCCTATTCCTGTCGTGAGGAGGCATGGGCGCATGTTTTGCGTGGGGACTTTGTGCGGGCTGAAGTGGCGTTGGTCCGCCACGTGCAGGACACCCAGAGAGATGGCCACCCCGTGAGACAGATCAAGGCGCTGTGGGTTCACGCGCTGGTGCTGGCCGGCCTGGGGCAGCGGGGAGAGGCGCGCGCCGCCTTCGAGGAGGCGATCGCCTGTGCCTGCGATCTGCGCCTTCCTTATGAGGAGGTGCGGGCCCGCTGCGAGTACGGGCGCGTGCTCCTGGGATGGGAGGAGATAGACGCGGCCAGGGGACAGCTCGCGCTGGCTCTCGCCGGGGCGCAGCGCCTCGGCGCGTCGGGATATGCCCGGCGCGCCGAGTGCGGCCTGCGATCTATTTCCGCGATGTGGCCGCGTGGCCCGGAAGCGTCAAACGGCGATCTGAGGCCGCGCTAGGTCGACCGCACCGTATCCGCTGTCACGGGAAAGTGGCGAACAGGCCGCTCAGATCCGTGGCGTTCTGTGCATCACCCAGCATCGGACTGACGTGGAAGATCTCCTCCATGGTCCGCAGCGTCGAGCTATGGGTGTAGTGGATCGCGTTGTTGTAGCCGTGCCCCCTGGCCAGCGGGGAGAGGACGATCATGCCGATGGGACCATCCCCACTGGCGGCTTCATCCCACGTGATGAAGATAGCCCCGCCGTTCTTGTAGGCCTGGGAGTTTTCGATCATCGGGATCTGGTTGCTCAGCCACGTGTCCCCCTGCTTCACGGGATCGTTGGTGGGCGAGCACGAGTCGTGCATGTCGTCGCAGAGGTTCGGAGTGATGAAGTTGTAGCGCGCCACCGTGTTGTTGGCCAGATCGGTGGAGAGATCGCCGTAACTGCGGACGTGGGAGGTGCAGACGCTCGTGTTGCCGGCGACGTCCTGGAAGTACATGTAGGGATCATGTCGCACGGCATACTCACCCGAGTTGGCGGTGGGACAGGTCCCGTCGGTGGTCCCCTCCTCGTACGCTTTCCAGGAGATCCCGGCGTTGGTGAGCAGGGTGGTCAGGTGTGCCGAGGTGATGAGCGCCCCGGGATTATTGTCCGTGCCGCAGTAGCTGTAGCACTGCCCGCCTTCCAGCCAGAGGTAGTTGGGCAGGCTGGGGTGGTTGTTGGGCGGGTTGTAGTACTGCGTGGCGTACGACGTCTGCGCGTTATTGGCGCCGGTCACCAGGCTGTTGATGTAGGGTGCGTCGGACGCACCGCTGATCGACGACCAGTTGTGATTCTCCATCAGGATGAGGAAGACGGTCTTGATACTGCCGGAGGTGGCCGTACTCGTCGGGGTGGCCGACGCCGTCGCAGTGGCCGTTGCCGTGCTTGTTGGTTTCGCGGTCGCCGTGGCCGTGGGTTTCACCGTTGCCGTCGGCGTCGGTTTCCCATGATGTGGTCCCGACTTATTCGAGGCCGACGCCTGGAAACTGGCGAACCACAAGGTCGCACAGAGTGTGAGGAGCGCTATCCATACATGACGAGCCATCATTGTTCAATCCCTTCCCTCGTGCTCGCTACCGCCTTCGCGCGGCTGACTCACAGGATGTCCGTGACGCCCGGATCTCATCCCCTGAGGTCCAGCATTATAGGGTCCATGGGTGTCCTCTCCTCTCCACGCTAAGGGGAATACGACGGCCGCCAACAGAGTCGAAAGACTCGGCGACGCGGTGTCCTGCGTCACAGAATGACCGCCGCGATACTGATCACATCACAGCCCCGACACGCCTAAGCCGGGCGTTCCCCACCGATCCCCTCGGTGGCTCGCCCGAGCATTTGAAGAACGCATCCTCCCAGGCGCGTCATGCCATCCTTTCCCTGGCTGCCGCGACCGACGCCGATGCCTCGTAGGCGCCCATGCCGGCCCGCCAGGGGACGGTGCCCAATACCGTCGCCTGGGACGTCGGTCCGCGCTGGTGGGCGGCCCGTCGCCGGAGTTGGAGGGACCGCGGCCGCTTCACCACGGTGGACACCACGACGACCGCAGGGCGACGTTGGGAAGGCGCCGCCCGTACCTATCCGGGGAGGGATGGATGTCGTAAATGAGCCAGCTGGCGCTGTGCCAGGCGGAGGGCGAGATTCTGCCCTCCCACCACGCACCGTGAACGTGATCCCGGTGAACATGGAGCCTTGACGGGACCGCTGGCGACCACGCCGATCACCCGTGCCTGCCGCCACACGACGACCGAGGTGGTATAGCGGATCGAGCCGCATTGGAGGACGCTCACAGCACCCTCCGCGGCATCGCAGATCTGTTCCTTAACCTTCAGCGTGAAGAGCCGCGTTTCCTGTCCAATGCGGAGAGGAACCGGGACCTCTCGCATGCTGAGGATGGTGTCGGTGACCGTCTCCTCAGCAGTCAGCGATCCGAGCGCAGCAACCAACTGAGAGGCGTGTTGGAACGCGTCTGCGGCGGGGGCGGATCCGCTTTCGGTATCGGCGCTCAGGGCCAGTCCCCGCAAGCCCTGACCAAACATGAGGAGATAGGCACGATGTCGCCCCAGTGCGGGGTCGTCGGCGCACAGGTTGACGTATGCACCCCGATAGGAGCCCTGACTCGGACGCAGGCTGGACGGGAGATCCTGGGGAAGCAGCTTGAGGATTCTGGGGTCGGATTGATCGATCCGTGGCGGCGGTGCCGCCCGACTCTGTCCCTGGCTCCAGAGGAATGTCGCATCGGCGAACCGGCGCAGGTCGAACCCTCGCGCGGCTCCTGGTCCCAGGCAGGCCGGCTGGGGGTGGACGGCGAAGCTGCCGACGGCCGCCACGCCGTCACGGAAAGCGGCCGCTCCCGTCACGCGTGCCGTCCCGCCGAAAAGCTCATCACTTCCCACCCGGGTCCAGGTCAGCCCATCAGATGATGACCAAACCACCGCCTCGCCGCCCTCATCGTCGAATCCGACAAAGCCGGCTTGTGAGCCGACAATGCGGCCCTCGAGAACATCACCGACGTTGAAAGGGGTGGTGACCGCGCGACGCCAGTGTGTGCCGTCGCGCGAGGCCCAGGCGAATACGGGATTGCCGAGCGAATCGAGGCCCGTGCCGAGCGCCAGAAGGCCATGGCTGCCCGCCACCACACGGACTGACGAGACAGACATCGGGCCACCAAACGCGCCGAATACCTGATGATCATTCGGTACCTCGGTCCAGCGGCGGCCGTCGCGCGAGGTCCAGATCGCGGCCCGAGACGCGGGATGTCCCGGCCCCTTGCTGACGATACCTCCAGCCACCAATCCAGGGCCGCCCCGGGTGAGCGATGTCACAGCACCCAGAGCGAACGGCCGTGCCGCACCCGGGAGCTGCCGCCAACTCACCCCATCATGCGAGGTCCACACGCCAACCGGGCACGTCGGACTCTGAATCTCCACCGGAAGGCCTCGTGGTCCCACCAGGGCGATGAGGCCGTCCCCACCCGCGGCGGCATACGCAACCGGCACGGCGATCGAGGCGCGTTGCCATGTACTGCCATTTGTCGAGACCCAGGCCAGGGACTGATAGTGTGTCGGTGGATTGACCAGCCGTGACATTCCGGGGCACGACTGAGCGGCCATGCGCGGGCCGCGCCGCCATCCGATCAGGAGGAAATGTCCACCGGCACCGGAGACCCCGGTGATGTTGTCTCCCGAACGGAAAGCAGGTGATCTCAGTATCACGCGATTCCATGCCTGTCCGTTACGGGAAACCCAGAGGCAAGCACTCACTCCACTGCGGCAGCTTTCCGGGGCAAAGGCGAGTAAGCGGGACGCGGCCCCAACGATCTCAACCGCGCCATGCGGTTTCGGGGCCCGCACCCATCCTCTGGCGAACAAGACCCTGGTGGTGCCGGGTGCACCGGCCGCGCTCGAGGCAGGCGCGACAGCCGGGGAGGCGAGGACGAGGAGAAGGCCGAGGATAGGACCTAGTGCGATCTTGCCCATACGAAACTCCTGCTCCCGGCTCTGAATGCTGCTTTCCTTTGAATGCCCGCATAGTACGAAAGCCCGCGTTACACGCGCGTTACGTCTCGGGGCGATCCGGGGCGGAGCCGCCGCGATTGAGACGTCGCGGGTGGAGTGGACCTCCTCAGTGAATCGGAGTACCCTCTGCTGTAGGAGGTGGGCCATGACATCCCGACATGAGGAACTCCGTGACGAGCTCGTCGCCATCCTGGGCGCGGGCCGCGAGCTCTCGCCCGATGTCGACCATCAGCTGGCCGAGGCGTTTCTGCGGGCGCTCGAGAAAGGTGACGAGCCCCTGACGAGGGGCACGTCTCCGGTCGAGCAGTTGCATCAGCCGCACTACTCGCTCCGGATCGCGGGGGGAGCGTGGGGTGCCGCGCTGATGTTCCTCCTGGCGGCCATCATCTGGGGGCATCCGACCGCCGACCAGTTCATCGGGGTCGCCATCATCCTCCTCTTGCTGGTGGCGATCGCGACCCGGTCTTTCCTGTACCTGGCACGCCATGACTGGCAGTTGCCGCATGTTCGGTTGGTGTCGCCGCCGGGCAAGAACGTTGAGGAGAGCCGGCGTTCGCGGGGTATCTGACCAGAGAATCACCAGACGGCGCAGCGTGTCCAACTGCCCCTGGCGCGAGGACGAGCGCTCGGTACAATGACCCCATGGGCGCGGGCTCATCCCTGTCATCTAACCCGGTCTCGCTGACCGCCGAGCAGGCCCGGCGCATCGCCGTCCGTGCCCAGTTGCTCGACGGCTCCGCGGCGGGTGTCCTCGACACGGTGCGCCATCTGGGCTATCTGCAGCTTGATCCCACCAATCGCGTGGCGCGGAGCCAGCTGCTCGTGCTGTGGAGCCGGCTGGGAACCTACGACCCCGCGGCTCTCGATCACCTGCTCTGGCAGGACCGCGCGCTCTTCGAGTGGCGGGCGTTCCTTTACCCCACGGATACCCTGCCCGCCATTCGCTCCCATATGGAGCGCTTGCGCCGCGAGCATGCCGAATCGTCCGAGCGCGTGGGACACTGGCTGCGGGTGAACGAGCCGTTCCGGCAGTATGTGCTGGCGGAGTTGGGCGCGCGCGGACCGCTCCTGTCACGCGATCTCGCGGATCGTGCCGTCGAACCGTGGGAATCGAAGGGCTGGACCGGCAATCGCAACGTCTCGCAGATGCTGACGTTTCTCTCGGCCCGCGGCGAGATCGCTATCGTGGGGCGCCAGGGAGCGCAGCGGCTCTGGGATCTCGCCGAGCGCTGGTTCCCCGAGACCGAGATCCTCCCCGACGAGGAGGCCGATCGCCGGCTGGTCAGGCAGCGGCTACAAGCGCTCGGCATCGCGTCGCGCGCCGTCGTCGAGCAGGGCCAGGTGGTGAGTTACACGCGCCAGACACTTGCCTGTCCCGACATCGTGGCGGATGGTCTCGCCGTCCCGGTCACCATCGAGGGGGTGCCGGGCGACTGGGTCGCCGACCCGGATGCCCTCGCCACGATGGATACCCCGCTGCCCGCGCGCACCACGCTGCTCTCGCCGTTCGACCGGCTGATTCACGATCGTGACCGGACGGACGCCCTCTTCGGCTTCCAGTACAAGCTGGAGATGTATGTTCCCAGGGACCAGCGGCAATGGGGCTACTTCGTCCTGCCGGCGCTCCACGGCGACCGCCTGATCGGCCGCGTCGATCCGGAGTTCGACCGCAAAGAGCGAATCCTCCGCGTGCATTCCCTGTCTATCGAGCCGGAGGCGCCGGATGGGGCTCGGGTGCTGATCGAGGGCGCCCTGCACGAGTTGGCTGGGTGGCTTGGGGCACGGGACGTGGCTTCGGCATGAAGGCAATATGGGAGGGCACCGGGACTCGATCGAGCCGTGACAATGGGGCAATGCCCTCCCCCAACCTGTAGGCGCAGTGGCTTGTCCCTGCGCGTGTTTGCTGCATCCCGCAATACGAACCTGAGATGTAGGGCGCGTTCTTAGTTTGTCGCGGCTGGGCCGCGCTCGTAGCAGCGGTGCCCGTAGAGCCCGGAAAATAATTCCTACTCGACCGGAAGCCGTGCTTGTTCAAGCATTGTCTGTCGTGGCCTCGACCGGCCGCTCCAGACTTTTCTCAAAGAAGATCAGCTGCGGCTGACGGACGAACCCTAACCTGTCGTTGATAGCCAGGATCGGCCGGTTCAACGTGTCGTTGCCGGTGATAATCGTCCGGTAGCCGTGATCGCAGGCGTAGCGGACCCCCCGCACCTTCAGAGCGGTTCCGACGCCGCGTCCCCGGTACTCCCGCGTCACCCCCGTCATCAATATCTCCGCGATACGGTGTTCGCGATCGAGTTCGAAATAGGAGAGCCCGATATATTCCCCGCCGCGCCTGGCCACGAAAAACGACTCCGGCGGCCGGTCGGGGTGATGCAGGGCGCGTTCCACATAGCGAGCGAAACGCTCCTCGATCTGCTCCGGTGTCAGGTCCTCCCGATGCGACGTGACCGACGGGGGAGACGGGATGTCGCGCATGGTGTCCCGCTCCAGCTCGAAGATCTGTCTGTCGCGTCCCGGGTCATCACCGATCTCGGCGAGCGAACGGATCTGAATCCCCTGCGCCCGTAGCTGCTCCTCGAGTCCCTGCCACGGAGACGGGTCGAACCTCTCGACATCCAGAACCGACTCCCACGTGCGAAAGTCCTCCTGAAACCCTCGCTGAACCAGGAACCGGAGAGCGCGCTCATCGTCGGCGTAGGCCCGACCCTGGTATCCGATCGGGTCGTGCGGCTGCAGTTGGCCGGTGACGACGTCGAAGAGCGACGACCCGATACCGCGGCCCTGATGAGCGGGGTGGACGTGAATTGCGATCTGGAACTTCTGGGGGTGGTACAGGTCCGGTGATTGGGAAAACGCGCCAACCGCCACGATCGCGTCCTTCGCCTCCACCACCCACCGGCCCGCTTTGAGGTGCGCCGGCCGGTTCTCGTCCCAGTCGCGGACCCGTGCCACGGTCGTCGGGCTGCGGGGAGCAGCGAGATTCATGACCGACACGATCGCGCCGTAGTCGCCGGGGTCAAAGGGGCGAATCCGCCAGGCGTCTGTCATCTCCGGGCTCCTGCGGGCTGGATGGGCAAAATCTGTCCCAGGCTATCCGAGGGCCCGGCCTGCCCGTATTTCGCGCGTCCCGTAGGGGCCAACCAGCGATCGCGTGTGGCGGCCGGCCCGCAGAGCATCCGTGCCGACACGATGGCGGGTTGCGGCATCCTCGTTGCCGGCTCGGGGCCCGCACACCTCTCCTACCAGGACTACATCGAGCAGCTCACCTTCCTGCTCTTCCTCAAGATGGCCGACGAGCAGACGGGGGCGGGTAGTGAACTGAGCCCTCAGCTCACCGCTTTCTTTATAAGCTCGGTGATCCGAGCCTCGTCTGCCGCGGTCAACTCCGTCAGGGCGTAGGTGGTCGGCCACATGGTGCCGTCATCCAGGTTCGCCTTGTCGCTGAAGCCGAGGGTCGCGTACCGCGTCTTGAACTTGTCGGCACACTGGAAGAAGCAGACGATGTTGCCGTCCTTGGCATAGGCAGGCATCCCATACCAGGTGCGCGGCGTGAGATCCGGCGCGGTGGCCTTGATGAGAGCATGGAGGCGCTCACCGAGGACGCGATCCGCTTCCGGCATCTCGGCGATCTTCGCCAGCACCTCGCTTTCCCCGGCGGCCGCCTTCTGCTCTTTGGCGCGCTCCCTCATGGCGGCGCGCTCCTCGGACGTGAAGCCCCTGGACGCCCGGTCGGTGGTGCTGTTCGCGGACTTCTGCGTGTCTTTCATCGGCGACTTCCTCCTCTGCGAGGCCGGCCCGGTTACTCGCTCTCCGTAGCTCTAGCCCATAGGATAGCCCCAGCCGACGGTGCAAGCGGAGGCGAGCCTCGCAACCAAGTCCCGCATGCCTCTGACGGTAGAGGGCGGTAATCTCGGGTTCCAAGACAGCCGCGCCGTGTAGGATCTTGGGCGATCCGACCGCTCCCTCGCCGGCCCGCCGACTGATCGCAGCGAGGAACTCCCGTTGACGGACCGGATCGGGCTCGTCGAGCATGTCCCGCAAAGGAGCCGAACGTCCCGCACACGGTCGGCCCTGCGACGCCTATCTCCCGGACGATCGCGGGAATACTGGAGTCGGTGCGTCCCTTCCCGCTGAAGAGTCGGTAGGCGGCGCCGAGGAGACGCCGACGGGTCTGGCGCGCCTGCTCCTGCCGGGCGCCAGGACTCGTCCTTATTGACTACCAGCCGATCACGTGGTAGAAACAGCGTGTCCCTGGTCCCCGGCTGTGTCAAGTCTGTTAGGGGGGATAATGAGGTAGCCCCTTATGTCCATTGCAACGAACAAGGCTCTTATCAGGCGCCTGATGGACGAAGTTGTCAACGCCGGCAACCTGGATGTGATCGACGAGATCGTTGCACCCGGCTTCATCAATCACAATCCCCTGCCCGGAGCAACTCCCGATCGGGACGGCTTCAGGCAGGCCTTTCGCCATCTGCACGCTGCATTTCCCGACCTCCATGTCATCGATACCGATCTTATCGGCGAGGGAGACCGGGTGGTCACCCTCCGTGGATTCGAAGGGACACAGGACGGACCCTTCATGGGGGTGCCGCCGACAGGCAAGAGTATTGTCCTCGACGGCATGACTGTCTTTCGTGTGGTGAACGGACAGATCGCCGAACGGTGGGGAGTGCTGGACATGCTGGGTGTCATGCGACAACTCGGGCTGCTCCCCGACCAGACGTCCCGGGAGGACATCGATGCCGGCAGCGGATGAGACAGGATGCCCGGCGTTCCCTTGGAGCCCATAAGGGGGCGACATGTCTGCATCAGTGCTCTACATGTCGATGTCCCTCGACGGATACATCGCGGGGCCGAACGATGCTCCGGAGAATCCGGGTGGCGACGGCTTCATGCGGCTGCATGAGTGGTACGGATTCGGCGCCGGCGGACCGAACGCGTCGGACCTGACGTCCGACGAGAAGTCAGGGTTCGATCAACACTTTCTGGACGAGGTCAATGCGACGGGAGCGGTCGTCGCGGGGCGGCGGACCGTCGAGCAGGTCGACCACTGGGGCGGTGATCATCACGGTGTCCCGATCTTCGTGCCCAGTCATCGCCCGCCGGGGCCCTCGGTTGCCAACTATCCGTTGGTGACGTACGTGATGGACGGTATCGAGAGCGCCATGGTCCAGGCCAAGGCCGCGGCGGGGGACCGGAACGTGCTGGTGCACGGCGCCTTCACGGCACAAAGCGCGCTCGCCGCGGGGGTGCTGGACGAGCTGCAGATCCACCAGATCCCGGTACTGCTCGGCGCCGGCCGGCGGCTGTTCGAAGCTCTGCCGTCGCGCATCGAGCTGGAGGTCGTTCGGGTGATCGACACGCCGGAGGCTACCCACATCCGCTACCGCGTCCGCCACTGAGGCGGCCGGCCGTCATCTGGTGTCACATTCGGCGCGTCCGACGGTGCTTGTAGGTTAAGCGCCTATGAGCGCCACGTAAGGAGGGGCAATGGCGATCGACCATGATGTGCTGGCGGCGCGGCTGGAAGCCGTGATTGAACCGGTCAATGAGGAGCGGTACCGGGCGAATGAGTTTGCGATCGAGACGGTGGAGTTGACCAAGCGATACGAATCGCTGGTGGCGGTGAACCGACTGGATCTGCGCGTCGAGCGGGGGGAGATCTTCGGCTTCCTCGGCCCGAACGGCGCCGGCAAGACGACGACGATGCGCATGCTCCTCGGGCTGGTAAAGCCGACGGGAGGATCGGCGCGTGTCCTGGGCATGGATATCACCACCCAGCTGCCGGAGATTCTGCGGCGCACGGGATCCGTCATCGAGAACCCAACCTTCTATCCCTACCTGTCGGGGCGCGACAACCTGCGTGCTTTCGCCCGCCTCTCCGGTCTGGATGAGGCGCGTATCGCTCCCGTCCTCGATCTCGTGGACCTCACAGCGGCCGCCGGCCGCCGGTTCAGCACCTATTCCCTCGGCATGAAGCAGCGCCTGGCCGTTGGTGCTGCCCTGCTCGGCTCTCCCGATCTGCTCATCCTCGACGAGCCGGCGAACGGGCTTGATCCCGCCGGCATCGTCGAGATGCGCGATCTGGTGCGCCGGCTCAAGACCTATGGGCATACCGTCCTCATTTCCAGCCATGTGCTCCACGAGATCGAACAGATCTGTGATCGGATCGCCATCATGAGCCGGGGACGCATCGTGGTGCAGGGGCGCGTTGCCGACCTGCTGGCGGGAGAGGTGCTGGAGCTCCAGGTCGAGCCGGCAGCCGAGGCGCTGCGCCTGCTTCGCACCCTCCCCTGGGTGGAGGGAGTCGAGGAGGGAGAGAACGGGTTGGCCGTCCGCGCCCCCGCCTCGCGCGCCGCCGAGATCACCCGTGTGCTCGCCGAGCACGGCCTCTATCTCTCCCGCCTGCAGCCCCGCGAGCAATCGCTCGAACAGTACTTCCTCGACGTCACGGGAGACGCGGCATGATCGATACTCTCTCCTTCGAGTGGCTCAAGTTCTCGCGGCGATGGATGCCGCGCACCATCCTCATCCTCTTGCTTGGCCTGACCGTTCTCGCTTTCTGGGGCTACGCCACCCGCAACGTGGGACGCGCCAATCTTTTTCTGCCGCGTGGATGGCTGGCGGCTCTCGCCTTCTCCGCCTTTTTCGCGCCGTTCTTCTGGCCGGTGCTGGGGGGAAGCTGGGCCGGGAATGAGTACGGTTGGGGGACGATCCGCGCCATCCTGACGCGCCGCCCTGAGCGGATCACCCACGTCATCGCCGCCCTTATCGTGCTGGCCCTGGGCGTGTTGATTGGAGTTGTCGCCATCGTGGCTATCGCCACCGTGCTTGCCCTTGCCGTCTCGCTCGCGTCGGGCAACGCTGCCTGGACCACCGGGATCTTCGGCAGCACCTTTGTCGAGACTTTCGTCAAGGGCACGCTGACGTCGTGGATCGTCTCCTCGTTCTATCTGCTGCTTGCCTACTCCGTGGCCATCATCACGCGGTCGGCCGCCGTCGGCATCGGCTTCGGGATCGGCTCGACGCTGGCCGAAGTCGTGCTCACCCGCATCTTTGTCACGCTCGGCGGCATCTGGAACACCATCGCCCTCCACTTCCCCTTCGTTTACACCGAAAACGTGATCACCCGGGTAGTGGGGCCGCAGCTCATTCCGGGCACCACCCTGGCGCGGGTCGATCCCGGCACGCCGAGTGTCGGGAACTCACTCATCGCCATCGCCCTCTATAGCGCCGTCCTCATCGCCGCCATGCTGATCGCCGTGCGGGTCCGCGATGTGACGGCCTGACGGGCTGTCCGGCGCCTCCGTCATCGGGTTCGTGTCGACGAGGGCTGCCTGCCCTCGTCGACCGCGGCACGCCGGGGGCGTCCGTGGCGAACGTGCCTGACTGCTCTCGTCTCAGAAGGAGAGCGCTAGCAGAGACACATCCGGGCGGCGAGGACGGGCGGGATCTCGTGGAAGCTTCCGCCCCAGCGCGTCTGCAGGCGGCTGGGCACCGATACGTCGAAGGCGGGCTCCTCCAGGCCGTTGAGCGCCAGACCGGCGTCGAGAAACGGGGCCAGGAGCCGGTGCAGTGGCCGATCGAAATAGTACTGAGCCGCCTGCTGGCCGGGGATGCCGGTGCCGCGGTCCATGGACAGGCTGAGGTAGCGGCTGATCCGCACCGACGAGGTGACGGTTGGGCCGTCCCCCGTGTCCGCCTCCTCGACGAGCATCGTCTTGCCGGCGTGGTTGAAGCACGGATGGCAGGTCGTGAAGACAAACCGGCCACCTTCCCGGAGAAGGGACGGGAGGGCCGATGCCATCGGCTGGAGATCAGCAATGTCCATGAGGGCCATGTTGGTGACCACTGCATCGAAGCGATGCCGGCCCAGCGCGCGGAGCGCCTCGACGTCGGTCGCATCGAGCAGACGGAACTCGATCCGGTCGGCGAACTCGCGGCATCGGAGGCGAGCGCGCTCCAGGAACACCGCGCTGAAGTCGGTCGCCACCACAAAGGCATCCAGCTCGGCCATGCGGCGGGCGAAGAGACCCGCGCCACACGCGATCTCCAGCACCGTCTCCCCCGGCGAAAGTGCGAGCAGGCGCTCCGCCGCAGGCGCCACCAGGAGGCGATGGAAGTCGTTGCCTTCCGGCCCCATATAGTCATCCCAGTGCGCGGCGTTGGCGTTCCAGATGGCACGGGATTCCTCGGTGATGTCGGCGAGATCGATACTGTCGTCCTGTCGTGTCATCCAACTCCTCCCGTCTCGTGCGAGACATCGCATGAAGAAAGCCCGCCATGGTACCAGGATCGAACCGAGGGATCCTTCCCATGGGCTTGCCCGATTCCCCAGGGCTGATCGACCGCGTCATAAGCGCCTGGGCGTGCCGGGTCCCGATGGCGATGGGACAGGTATGGTGCCGGCGCGAGCCGCGAACAGCCCAAAAGTCCTGTAGACAGGCGGGTCGGCCTGTGTGCCACAGTGCACCTGGGGGAAGGTCACAGTGATCGACCGGTGGTTTGACAAGCTGGAGCGCGAGTTTCTCGTCGCGCTCATCCTGATCGTCTTCGCGACGGCTCTGCTTGTCTTTGGGGTTCTGCTGGCCTTGACCGAGGGGTAGGCATGCTCCTGTGGAGATGGCGCCGGCCGCGAGATGTGGCGCGCGAGGTGAGGTGCGCGTCGTTCGGCGGGCGACCGGCGCGGGGGGAGGAATCATGACCGCCGACAGCGCGACGCCCTTTAGTGGGGTGCGAATGCGCCGCCGCCGGAACCGCGAGTGTGAGGTCGTGGGGCTCATTCATCCGCGCTACGGCACCGATCACGTGTTCCGGATTACGGCCTCCCGCGTCCCGGCCGCCATCCGCGCGAGCTGGCCCTCCCATCTGCAGCACCGTGAGGAGGATCTGTGGAACCGGCTGGTCGCCGCCGATGCGCTGTACTACGCGCCATTGCCGCACGGGGAGCGCCTCTGGAAAGAGGCCCGGCACCACCGCCGCCAGCTCATGACAGCGTACCGCACCTTTAAAGCGACGTATGCGGCGGAAGCTCACCGCACCCGGTAAGCCCGCTCCCCGCTACTGTCCCTTGAAGGAATCATGCCGTCGCGTCGACGGGTCCGATATTTGAGGGGTGACGAGCGGCGGTACGGCTACGTTTGCGCAGGGCGCTAGGGACGATGGCCCGTGTAGAGTGGGAGCGGGCGGTATGGATCCGACGGGACAGACGAGAGACGCCGAAAGGAGTCAACAGCGTGGCAACGGTGGACAATGAACATCGTGCGTACGTTCTGGCACACGGAGAGGGGAGAGTCATTGCCGTGCCCAGCGCGGGTGGGCGGTTGACGATGAAGGCGGAAGGACACCAGACGGGAGGGGCGATCACGCTGTACGAAAGCCGGCATGAGCCGCGCGCGACCGGCCCCGCCCGCCACTACCACGAGCGCTACACGGAACTGTTCTACGTCCTGGAGGGGACCTACGAGTTTGTGCTGGGCGAGGAGGTGCACCTCGCCCCCGCCGGGAGCACCGTGGTCATTCCGCCCGGCACCGTCCACGCCTTCCGCAACGCCGCCGACGCACCGGGACGCCTGCTCATCATGGTCCTGCCTGGCGGGTTCGAGGGTTTTTTCGATGCATCGAAGGATCTCGCCTCCCCCATGGACGACGCAGTCCGCTGGCGTGAGGTCAACGAGAGGTGGGACGCGCACGTGGTCGGGCCGCCGTTGCAAGAGCGGCCGCGGGGACAGAACGAAGGAGCCGGCCTCGGTCCGTGACACGCTGGTGCCGTTCCCGGCGTCGCCCAACGGCCCCTTTTCCCGCCCGGACGATCACAGCTCCACGCGCTCGACCACCTCGACGATGCGCGCCTGCTGATGGCGCGTCAGGCCGTGATCGGGACGTCCCCAGATGCCCTCCATGGTGCGGAGGAGCCCCTCCGCCTGGTCCCGCGTGTCGAATGTGAGATCGATCATCACGTAGTTCGGGTCGTCGACGGCGCGTGAGACCCAGTAGCGCCGCACGCCTGACCGCTGCCGGCCGGCGGGATCACTGTCAAAGGCGCGTTTCCAGGTGTCGAAGTCGTGCGTGGGATGTTCGATGTGCAGAGTGACCATTGCCATTCCTTTCGCATCGCGATGTGGGAAAGATGACCGAGGGGCCGTGGCGGCTCGCCCCTACGCGGTGGCACTTCCGGATTCGGCCGGAACCACGCCAAGGGACTGCATGAGACCAAACAGATCATCGATCGCCCAGACCTCCACGATCTTGCCGTTCCGGATGCGATGGAGGTGCATCCCGTGGAGGGTAATGAGATTTCCTGTGGCGGGAATGCCCGGAACGGAATCCGTGTGCGTGCCGCGACAGAGCCAGCGCGTCAGCACTTTGTCTCCTTCGGCGATCTGATCCTCAACGGTGATGATCTGATCCGGCGCGGGAGCCCGGTCACGCATCACCAATTGCTTTTCGCTCTCCGGGTACCCGGTCTGATCAGGGAAGTTGGCGCAGTGGCCCACACACGACGGATCGTAGATCTCGTCGGCGACCGAGAGGTTGCCCTTGCCCCATAGCTCTTCAAAGTGACGGCGGGCGATCGCTTTGTTCTCGTCGAGTGACACGTCTCGTCCTTTCATCAACACCAGTCGCGGCAGAACATGCGGTGGGGAGGGCGATTTACTTCATGCCTCACCTCCTCGGGGCGCGCCCGCGTCCCCCCGTCCTTTCGGTGTCCAGGCGGCACGAAACAGCGCGGCCGTATCGGGCGCCAGGCTGCCGTACCGCCCCTCGCCGATCGGTAACTGCGGCTCATTGGCGATGTGCTGGGCGCTCAGCCCGTGCGTCATGGCAATAAACAGGTCGAAGGCGCGGTCCGGCGGCACCGGGGGCTCGATGACTCCCTCCTCCACCAGCCGGGCGAAAACCTGCTGTGCCTGAGCCAGCCGGCCCACGCTCTCCTCCATGCTCCGAGGCGACGGCTCGAAACCGGGAACCGGACGCTCGAACAGCAGGCTGAAGAGTTCGGGCTGCTCCTGAGCGAAGCGCATCCGGGCCTCGATCCAGGCCTCGACCTGCGGCCAACCGGGTGGGTAGTCCTCCCATACCGGCGTGATGTACGACCAGAAGACCTGCATCGCCGCCCGAAACAGCGCGTCATACAGCGCCACTTTGCTGGGGAAGTACCGGTAGAGAGCAGCGGTGGTGACCTGGAGCCGGCGCGCAATCTCGCTCAGCGACAGCGCGGCCACACCGTTGTCGCGCATCAGGTCGCGCGCGGTCGCCAGGATCGCGTCAATCATCTCCTGCCGGTTGCGCTGACGGCGCTCCGCCGGCGAGAGGATGCGCCGGTTCTTGATCGCGTCCTTCGTCACGTCTTCCTCGGTCCGTACCATTCAATTACTCGGGTTAATAGATATAACTCTCGTTGATGATTGCAGCATATCAGTCGGAGGGTGGACCGTCAACTCCTCGTCCGTCCAGTCCCGCACCGATGCTCTTATCAGCCGCGTGGAAGGTTTTCCCGCAGTACCGGGGGTCTGGTGAACTGGTCACAGGGAACGTCGATCAACCAGGTTCCCCTCCACCGCTTGACAGGTGGACATTATTCCCTTAAGCTGACGTTATCATCTAGAAGGAATAGCGGGAGCTAGCAAGGAGGGACGATGGCACAACCCGTTCGTATGCTCACTCCCCCTGAACGCCGGCGCCAGAACCGCGAGGCGATGCTTGACGCGATCCGGGAGGTCTCGATTGAGATCATGCGGGAACAGGGCGTGGCGGGACTGAGCCTGCATGAGGTGGCACGTCGAGTGAGCCTGCGGGTCCAATCCCTCTACAAGTACTTTCCCAGTAAAGCAGCGCTCTACGATGCCCTCTTCCGGCAGGCAGCGCGGCTGCTTGCCGAGAACGACCGGCAGGTGTGGGAAGGCACTGCGCCCACCTGGGAGCGGGTCGATACCTGGCTGCGGTCGCGCCTGGACTTCGCGCAGCGGCACGCTCCCCTCTATGACCTGCTAACCGGGGCGGCGGTGCCGGGCTTCTCCCCTTCACCAGAAAGTCTGGCTGCCGCCAGGGAGATCGGTGAGATGGGGACCCGTGCGATTGGCGATCTCGTACAGGCTGGGATCATCACATCCGGCATTCCGCCGCGGCGTGCCATGAACGTGCTGCTGGTCACGGGCCGGGGCATCGTGGCGGAAACGCTGGGCAAGGAACGCATGCTCGACGATCCGGACCGCTTCGCCGACCTCATTCCCGACGTTCTCGACGCCCTGCGCGTCGCCTGGAGTCACGAAAGGAGCGACTCATGACAGCAGCCAGCGTTACCGTGGAGCGGATCGACCACATCGAGGTCTTCGTCCCCGACCGCTACGACGCAGCGACGTGGTACCGGCGAGTTCTGGGGCTCGAAATCATGCGTGGACCCGCGTGGGAGTGGGCGGTCAATCTCCCCAACGGACCACTCTTTCTCGCCAGCCCCTCCGGGACGGTGAAGGTGTCCTTGTTCGAGGGCGAGCCCCTTCGCGATCACCCGCCGATCGGTCAGGCGCAGACCTGCTTCACGGTGAATGCCGAGAGCTTCCTGCGTTTCCGAGACCAGCTGGATGACCTTGGACTCCGCAATCGTTTTGGCGAGCGTGTGACGGCGGACCAGATCTCAGACCACAAGCTGGCCTGGGCGTTCTACTTCACGGACCCGTACGGCAACCGCTACGAACTCAATACCTACGACTATGAGCCGGTGTGGGCCGCTCTCAAGAGGGCCTCAGAGGTGCAAGCTCCATGAGCGAGACGGAGCGAGGCATGACAACCGGACAGACGCACGGCGGACTCTGGAGTAGCGGGGCACAGGACTGGGCGCGGTACATCGAGCCGCACAACTACCCCTTGTACGAGGCGGTCCACGAAAGGCTGGGCATTGGGAGCGGGACGCGTCTGCTGGATGTGGGCTGTGGCCCCGGCGGCGCTGCCTCGCTCGCTGCCCGCCGCGGCGCTCGGGTCGCAGGTCTGGATGCGTCGCCCGGCTCGGTCGACGTCGCCCGGCAGCGCGTTCCAGATGGCGATTTCCGTGTCGGCGATATGGAAGACCTTCCCTGGCCGGACGGCTCCTTCGACGCCGTCACCTACTTCAACTCCCTTCAGTTCGCCGGCCATCCGGTCACGGCCCTCCAGGAGGCCCGCCGGGTGCTGGGGACGGGTGGAAAGGTGAGTGTCGCCGTCTGGGCGCCCCGTGAGGAGAGCCAGCAGCCCAGAGTCATGGCGGCCGTCACCGCGCTGGCACCTCCACAACCGCCGGACGCGCCGGGTCCTTTCGCCCTGTCCGCTCCCGGCCTGCTGGACGCGGCCCTTGAGGGGGCGGGACTCCGGGTGGTGACGCGCGGCGAGGTACCGATTGTCGTCGAGCATCCGGATGCCGAGACTGCCGTCCGGGCGTCGCTGTCCAGCGGCGGCACCGCCCGTGCCGTCCAGCACAGTGGGGAAAAGCGCGTACGGCAGGCGATGCTTGAGGCCCTCCAGGAGTTCCGCGCCGAGGACGGTAGAATCCGCTTTCAGAATCTCTTCCGCTTTGTGATTGCGGAATAGAGAGAGTGTTCCGACGACCTTACCTGGTTTCAGGCCGGCCATGCTTGCCGGGATCACTGGCTCCAGTGCGGGCCCGATCCGGCGGATAGACCTATAGACTGCCGGCCTCGCCCGTTGTAGGATCGTCCTCGCCTGGCCCGATGGGAAGTCGCACGGCAAACACGCTTCCGGCGCCATCGATGCTCTCGGCGGAGATTACCCCGCCGTGCTGCTCGACGATCTGACGCGCGCTGGCGAGCCCGATCCCAGCCCCGGAAATCCCTCCGACGTTGCTTGCCCGATGAAACCGATCGAAGATGTGCGGGAGGTCCGCCGCCGGGATGCCCACGCCCTGGTCGCGCACCCGCAGCACGGCCCATGTGCCGCCGGCATCTTCCTCGGCGGCCAGCGTGACCGCGACGTCGCCGCCCTCCGGACTGTACTTGATGGCATTACCGACCAGGTTGTTCACCACTCGCGCCAGCCGCACTTCGTCCCACGCGCCGACAAGCTCCGGCCGGCTCGCTTCCACGTGGATACGATGACACTCGGCGGTCTGCTGTTGCTCGGCCGCGACCCGCCGCACCACTGCCACGAGATCGGTGGGGCGCCGCCGGAGCGCCAACGGCTGGCCCATCTGGAGCCGGGTCACGTCGAGCAGCTCATCGAGCTGCTGTGTCATGCGGGACGCCGCGGTATCGATGCTGGCCAGGCCCTCAGCCAGCCGATCGGAATCCGCGTTGCCCTGCGCCGCGCGCCGGCGCAAGAGCTGCGCCATCCCCTTGACCGAGGTCAGGGGTGTCTTCAGATCGTGCGCCGCGGCGGTCAGGAAGGTATCACGCATGCGCAACGCCTCTTGGACCTGCTGGTAGAGGCGGGCGTTGTCGAGGGCGATCGCCGCCTGAGCGGCGATCCCCGCCACCAGCCGTTCCGCCCGTTCCGTGAAGACGCCCGGCTCTGGATGGCCGAAGAAGAGGCCGCCGAACACCTCTCCTCGGGCCGAGACGACCGGCACCGCCAGGTAGCTCCGCACCGGCAGGTGACCCTTCGGCATCCCGTAGTACGGCGGGTTGTTCCCATAGCGAGAATCCCGGGTTACGTCGTCCAGGCGGACGATTCCCTCGCCCCGGAAGGTGGGCCCGAAGATCGAGGTATTGCGCGGCATCGGGAACCGGTCGAAGGCCTCCCGCGGAGCGCCGGAGAGGGTGTAGAGCATGTACGATTCGCCTTCGGCCTTGACGACGTTGTAGAAGAACGCGCCGAAGTGAGCACCGCTCAACTCGGTGGCGGCATCGGTGACCGCCTGCAGCAACTTCTGAAGGTCGAGTTCCGCCGACAGAGCCTGGCCGACACGGTAGAGCGTTTCCGTCTCGGTACGCGCCGCGCGCTCTCGCGCCAACAACCTCGCGCGCTCCGTCTCGCTCCGCGCCCGCTCGATGGCGAGGGCGGCCACCCGCACCACGCGGTCGATCAGATCGAGCTCACCCGGGCTCGGCTCACGCGGCGCTCGGTAGTACAACGCGAAGGTTCCGAGCACGTCGCCGCCCGCACCACGGATCGGTGTCGACCAGCAGGCATGGAGGCCGTGCGCCAGCGCCAGCTCCCGGAAGTCCACCCACAACGGGTCGACGGCGATGTCCGTGACGACGACCCGTTCCCTGCGGTGCACGGCCGTGCCGCACGAGCCGACGGCCGGACCGATCTGGATGCCGTCGATCCCCCGCGTGTAGGTGTCGGGCAGGCTGGGAGCCGCCCCGTGACGCAGGTGCTGTCCATCCTCGTCCAGCAGCAGCACGGATGCGAGCATCCCATCAGCAAGCTCCTCGACGGCGCGGGTCAGCTCGGTGAGGACGCGCGGCAGCGGCGTGCGCTGCGCGACCAACTCGAGTACCCGAACCTCCACCGACTGCAGGGCCTCGGCCTGCCAGTAGTCGGTCACATCGCGCGTTGTGCCGGCCACCGCCTCGACCTCTCCATCCGAACCCAACACGGGCACGAAGATGTAGTCGTAGATCCGCCGGCCGAACGCGCCGGAGAACGGCACCTCACCACGGATTGGCTGCTTGGTGGCGATGACCTGCTCGATCTCCCGATCGTGCCTCGCAGCGTGCCACTCCGGATACCCTAGCTCGAGGCAGCTCTTCCCGATCGCCTCGTCCCAGGTGCGTCCCCACATCTTGAGGAGGCCCTCGTTGGCATACGTGAAGCGGTGATTGAGGTCGAAGATGTAGGCCTGGTCGGGGGTGTTGGTCAGGATGGCCTCGTACAGCCGCCGCTGCCGCTCGGCCGCGGCCCGGCTCACGGCTGCGGCTTCCTCGGCCTCCTTGCGTCGGGTCACGTCGCTGGCGGTGCCCACCCACTCGACGATCTCACCGTCGACATCCAGCAACGGAACGGCGCGCGAGAGTGTCCAGCCCAGGGTGCCGTCGACGCGCCGGACCCGGTGCTCGAGCTCGAAGGTGCTCTTGGTCCGAATGGCGTTACTGATGGCCGCCATGACGTGCGGCTGATCGTCGGGATGGATGTACGTCTCCAGCCAGGTTCCAGTTGGCTCGCCGGTGTGGGCGATGAAGTCACGCCCCTCGAGACGGCGCATCTCGCGCCAATCCGGGCTCATCCGGTACACCACGTCCGAGCTGGCCGTGATGAGCGCCCGGAACCGCTCCTCACCGGCGCGCAGTGCTTCCTCGGCTGCCTCCCGTTGAGCGATCTCCCGCTCCAGCGAGACTGTCTTCTGCTGCAACTCCGCGATTATGCGTCGCGGATCGTCCGGATCGTTCAGTGCGGCGTAGCCCTCGGCCGGGATCACGCGGGAGTGTTCGGCGCAGACATCGCCGAAGACCTCGGCGAGCGCCGCGCCGCCGAAGCCGTCCATCGGATAGCCACACATCAGCGTGAAGCCGAGCGCCCGCTGCAGGTCATTCCAGAGTTGTTCTAGCCGCAGGGCGGCTGCGTGATCCCCCTCCTCCACGAGGAGTGCCACCAGCTCGCCGAAGACGTGCACATGGCGGTGCTCTTCCACCGCGCGCGTCACGATGTCGCCCACCGCCTTCTGGAAGTGCTCCGGATCGACGGTGCCGTCGATCCGGCAGGCCGCCAACGCCGCGGCCGCATCCGCGCTGACAAACCGGCCGCGGTCTTGGACCGCCGCGGTGTCCAGGCCGGCGGCGCGCAGTCGTTCCTCCACGCCCGCCCGGTGCTCCGGCGTCGCCAGGAGTATTCCTGCGTCACCCGACCCCAGGCCGGCGGCAAGGAACTCTGCCACGGAATCGAGGAGAGACTCATCCGACTCGTAGAACTGGACGATGTGCTCGCCTGCACCGCTCTCCGAGGGATCCTCGGCCGGATGGTTCGCGACATCCGTCTCTGTCCCTCGCCGGGCGCCCGCTTCCCTGAGAGACCGAGATCGGAAGCGAGTGGATTCACATTGGGCAACGAAGGCGTCCAGATCCTCCCGTTTGATGCGGGTGGTGCGGTGACCGAGCCGCGCGGCCCGCAGCCGGTCCTCGCCGATCCAGCGCCAGACGGTCACCCGGCTGACGCCCAGCAACGCTGCCGCCTGCGACACGCTGTAGTAGTGACTGTCGCTGCTATCTGACCCCGCGTCCTGGCCGAACGGCGGCGAGTCCAGGGCATCGCGCACGTGTCATTCCTCCCGGGCGCACCTACCCGTCATCCTTGCGAGACAGGAGGTTGCAGAGGGTCCGCCTATGTTTCACACGGTAACATGCCGGTCAGCGCTCCACCAACGGTCGACCCGCATTCACGAGAGGAGATCGAGAGCCACGGGCAGTGCGGTGCGACCCCAGTTCGTCAGGTCATCGCCTCCCGGAGTCTGGTACTTCGCCAGCAAGAGCCGGCGAGCCAAGGCATCTTCCTCCGTATCCGGTTCAACCACCCGTGCAGTGGCGTGGTGCGTCCGGTCCAAGATCCGAACCGTCACCCGCGGGTCACGTTGGAGATTGCGCACCCAGTCTGAGCGGTCGCGGCCACCGGACAGGACGTACAGGCTATTGCCTTCGCGCGCGAACCAGATCTCAATCTCATGTGGTCGGTGCGTCCGCCTGCCGATTGTCGTCAGGTAGCAGAAGGGCGGCTCCTCGATCATAGGGATTCCCCCTGGTATCAGGGTCGGAGCAGGACCTTGATGGCACGCCGGTCGTCCATGGCGCGGTAGCCCGCCGCGACCTCGGACAGGGGTAGCTCCAGGTCGAACACCCTGCCGGGGTTGATCTTCCGGTTGCAGATCAGATTGATTAGCTCGGGGAGGAAACGACGCACCGGGGCGGGACCACCCAGCAAATGAACCTCGGCGAAGAACAACTCCTCGCCGGGCAGTGCGACCTCGTGGGGCACACCGACATAGCCGACAGCGCCGCCGGGCCGGGTGGACCCGATGGCTTGCATCATCGACTCCTGGGTGCCGACCGCCTCGATGGTCGAATGCGCGCCGAGTCCGTCGGTCAACTCCTTGACCTGCGCCGCACCCGCGTCGCCGCGCTCGGTCACGATGTCGGTTGCGCCAAATTCGGCGGCCAGCTTCTGCCGGTCCTCATGCCGGCTCATGATGATGATTCGCTCGGCCCCCAGCTGTTTTGCCGCGAGAACGGCGAGCACCCCGACGGCGCCATCGCCGACGACTGCCACGGTCCTGCCGGGCGCAACATCGGCGGCGACGGCAGCGAACCAGCCGGTGCCGAGCACGTCCGAGGCCGCGAGCAGGCTGGGAATGAGATCGTCGGACGGGATATCCGGAGTCGCGACCAGGGTGCCGTCGGCCAGCGGGATGCGTGCGTACTCCGCCTGGGTGCCGATCGCGCCGATCGGCTCCGCATGCACGCAACGGGACTGGTAGCCGGCCTGACAGATCGGGCAGGTGTTGTCGGAGGCGAAGAACGATCCGACGACGAATTGGCCAGGTTTGATCGTCGTGACCGCACTGCCGGCCTCCTCGACGATGCCGACGTACTCGTGTCCCATCGGTGTCGGTTCACTGATCGGATCGATGCCGCGGTACGGCCACAGGTCGGACCCGCAGATACAGGTGGCCGACAGGCGGATGATGGCGTCGGTCGGCTCGATGATGGTCGGATCGGGGCGCTCGACGTCGCGAATGTCATACGGGGCGTAGAGAACGGCTCCGTGCATGGTCACGCCTCCTCGCGCCCATCCGTCGGCGCTGCGGCGTATTCCTCGTCGGTGACATGCGGGCCCCAGGTCACCACGTTGCCCTCGTCGTCAGCCTGCTGCATGGCGATGTGGGTCATGAAGCGGTTCGGCGTCGCACCATGCCAGTGATCCTCACCCGGCTCGAAGAAGACGCGATCACCGGGGCGAATCACCTCGATCGGTCCGCCGCGCCGCTGGCAGAGCCCGATACCTTCCGTCACGACGATCGTCTGCCCCTTCGGATGGGTATGCCAGGCAGTCCGCGCGCCGGGAGTGAAGTGGACGTTGCTGGCCGCAAGGCGTGACGGGCCATATTGCTCCGCCATCGGGTCGACGTAGACCATTCCGGTGAACCAGTCACTTGGCCCGCGGCCCGTCTCCTGGCGGCTGGATCTCGTGATGCGCATGTTTAAACTCCTCCGATGGATGCACAGCAATTGACAGTCCAGGTCTAAATCGATATCCACCGGCTATGCGTGCGACGGATTGAGCGTCAGGCTGGCCGCAGCGGCAGCCAGAGCGACCCCGGCTGCGATCAGCAGACTGGCGTGCTGGAGAACCGGCAGCTCGCGGGGGATGAGGGGCGGGCGGCCTGCCACCCGCTTCTGACCCGAGAGGACGATCGGCAACGGGACGGCGCCGACAGTAGAACAGTCGCGCGCGGCGTAGCAAAGAGAAGCGGCTCCCACAGGGGAAGCCGCTCCCGTCGGCCCGGTTGACCGATCCCGCCTTACACCGGGACCTGCTCCACCTGCTCCGGGAAGTACACGTCCGGCCGGTCGATCACGCCTGCTTTCGACATGGCTTCGCGCAGGCTGGGATCCTGGGTGAACTCGCGGGCGTGGGCCACCGAGTCGAAGGTAAACACGGCCAAGAACTCGTTCGGGTTGTCGGCATTGCGGAACAGGAGGCCGCCGTTGCTGCCGTGGCTTTTCCGATTGTCCGCGTGCGCATCGAAGAGCAGCCGGGTTTGAGTGACGGGCTCCTCTGTCGCGGACCGGCATGGAGAGCGGCGCGCTGCAGTCGATTTGGTGCGCTCTGGGCACGCGAGATCCGGTGGCACCCGCAGGACCTGGCCCGCAATCCGGTCAGGGCCGCGATGGTGACCTGGCTCCGCTGGTAGCGGATCTTCCCGTTCTGCTGGACCCGGCTCGCCTCCGCCGTCACCCCCTCCTCCCGGGCGTGACCGTCGGCAGCCCTCGCGTGCCCCGGCTTTAGCCGCATGGGGCGAGCTCGACTGAGCAGTCCCGTGCCAGTGTCTCTACGCTTCTCCGGGCACTGCCTCCCTCACGATCGATCACGCCCGGGATCTCCCGGGCGTCTACCTCCTTGACGCGGTAGCGACTACGTCGCGCGCCCCGGCGGGTGGGGACGCCCCCTCCCTGCGACCCAGAAATACCCCCCCAGGATGGCCGAATATACCCCGCTTGGGGAATGGCAACCCGGCCGGGGCGCCGTACGCTGGACCTTGCCTAAGACCAGAGAAAGGGAGGAGTTAGCGATGACCAGCACGATACCCCGGCTCCATACCAAAAGCTTCGACGTCCCGGACCAGGCGTTTCCGGTGGGTGACCTGGCCCGGGTGGAGATCGTCCAGCTTGGCGAGACCGCCGTCCATCGGGCCACGTTCCAGCCGGGCTTTCGCTGGACGGAGCACGTCAAGCCGCTCATGGGTACCGACCTGTGCGAGATCCCCCACACCGGGTACGTCCTATCGGGCCGGCTGGGCGTGCGGATGGCGGACGGCACCGAGCGGGAGATGGCCCCCGGCGACGCGTTCGTCATCCCGGCGGTGGGGCATGACATCTGGGTCGTTGGCGACGATCCGTCCACCTTGCTCGACTTTCCGCCGGAGGAGGCAGCACACGCCCACGGCTAGAGCCGAGGCAGGCAGGGACACGGTGGAAGCGCCTGGAGGCAAGAGCCACACAGGGTCCTCCCGTCTCTGCCTCCTGTGCTTGAACCGAGCAGATTCGGGATAACGACGTCCTCGACGCCGGAAAGTGCCATGCCAGAGTCCGTCCATCGTTGCACCATCAGTCAGTTGCTGAGCGACGCACGATCCCGGATCGAGCGGTTCGAGCCGGCTCAAGCGCTTGCCGCCATGCGAAATGGTGCGACGATCATCGACATTCGCGGCGACACCGACCGGATACACAACGGCATTATCCCGGGCTCGCTGCACATTCCCCGCACCGTTCTGGAGTGGCGGCTGGATCCCGATAGTGACTGGCGCAGCCCCCATATCGCCGGACTTGACCAGCCCATCATCCTCCTCTGCGACCACGGCTTCTCCTCGAGCCTCGCTGCATCCACGCTCCGGGATCTTGGTTTCCAGCAGGTCGGTGATGTCATCGGCGGCTTTGAGGCCTGGCTCCAGGCTGGACTGCCGGTCGGGATCGCTCCGCCCCCTCGACCCGCATGTGAGCTGCCAGGGATGGGGCCGCACGACCCCGAAGCACCAGCCGGCGTCCCCCAATCGCAACAGCACCATTGGGACACAGCCTTGGTTCGCCAGGGCAGTACCGGGGTGAGCTGGTACCAGCCCATCCCCGACACCTCACTGGAGCTGATCGAGACCCTGGACATTCGCCGCGACGCGGCGATCATCGACATAGGCGCCGGCGCCTCATCTCTGGTCGATTGTCTCCTCACACGGGGGTTCTCCGACATCACCGTTCTCGACATATCGGCGGTGGCGCTGCGAGCGGTCCAGGAGCGCGTTCCTCCCCACGCACCGGTGAGATGGCTCCATGCAGATGTGCTGACCTGGAACCCCACACGGCACTACGCGCTGTGGCATGACCGGGCCATGTTCCATTTCCTCGTCACACCGGCGGATCGGCAGCGATACCTGGAGGCGCTTCGCGCCGCGGTTCAACCCGGTGGTGCCGTCATCATCGGTGTCTTTGCGGCTGATGGCCCGGATCACTGCTCCGGCCTTCCGGTGCAGCGCTACGGGGCAGACGAGTTGGCGAGTGCGCTGGGACCGACGTTCCAGGTCATCGGCACGACACGCTCCGACCATCGGACCCCGGCTGGTGGCGTTCAGCCCTTCACCTGGCTCGTGGCCCGCCGCCAAAGATCATAAACTGCTTTCGCTTATGAGGTGGACACTCCGGACACGGCCACGCCCGGCGCCCACCCGGCCGTAATAGACTCTGCGCAGGAGTTTTCAAGGGGCTACGGCCGCACCTCGCGTGCCTCGTGCTCGGCGCGGTAGTCTCTAACACAATCAGCCGGGCACGATCACGGAGCATGCCTCGCCATCTGGCGACCCCCGATGGAGACTGAATTGAAGACACACACGCTTGAGACCCCCGAGGCCACCATCGTTTACGATGTCCAGGGTCCGCTGCCGACCGCCGACGGACGACCACCGCTGTTCATGATCGGCCAGCCGATGGATGCCGGCGGCTTCCGCACGCTAGCGTCGTACTTCCCTGACCGCACCGTGATCACCTATGACCCGCGGGGGCTCGGCCGCAGCACCCGGAGCGACGGCCGGGTCGACAACGTGCCCGCCGTCCAGGCAGAGGATGTGCACGCCGTCATCAAGGCCCTCGGCGCCGGACCGGTCGAGATGTTCGCAAGCAGTGGCGGCGCCGTGACCGCGCTCGCACTTGTGGCGGCGCACCCGGACGACGTCACCGTCCTGGTGGCACACGAGCCGCCCCTCGCCCTCGTGCTTCCCGACGCGGAGGCCGTGGAGCGAGCCGAAGCCCGCTTTCAAGACGCCTATGCGGCCAGGGGACGGGGTGCCGGCATGGCGGCCTTCATCGCCATGACGTCATGGCGGGGGGAGTTCACCGAGGACTACTTCGCGCAGCCGACGCCGGACCCCGCACAGTTTGGGATGCCGGCGGAGGACGACGGCTCCCGTGACGATCCGCTGCTCTCTGGCCGCTCCTCGGCCGTCACCAGCTATCGCCCTGACGTCGACGCGCTGGCCGCGGCGCCGACCCGCATCGTGATCGCCGTGGGCGAAGAGTCCATGGGGACCTTCACCGGACGGACGTCGGTCGCCACGGCCGATCAGCTTGGTCAGCAGGCCACGGTCTTTCCCAGCCACCACGGCGGATTCGTGGGCGGCGACTCTCCCTACGCCGGCCAGCCCGAAGCCTTCGCACGCAAACTGCGCGACGTCCTCGCCGGGGACAGCTGAACCGGCTCGCGGAGCCCGAGAGCGTCGCCGCCATCAGCGGCGTGAACATCGATCCGAACGCGGGAGCGCGACGTCCCACGGCTCCGCCCGCCGCTCCTGGTCATCGCGCGGCGCGGTAGTGCAGGTGGACGGCGGTGTCGTCTGCTCTTTCGTTCACCAACTCCAGCGCCGTGGGCGGCAGCGCGCCGTCCTCGAAGAACCGCTTGCCGGCGCCCAGCAGCACCGGGATGATGTGAAGTCGCAGCTCGTCGAGCAGGCCGGCCCGCAGGAGCTGCTGGGCGACGCTGCCCCCGTGGATGGCAATCGCGCGATCGCCGGCGGCCGCCCGCGCTTGCTGCATCGCGCTCTCGAGACCATCGGTCACCCAGGTGAAGCTCGTCCCGCCCTTCTTCTCCAGCCGCGGGTGCGGCCGGTGCGTCACCACGAAGATGGGCAGGCGAAACGGGGGCTCCTCGCCCCATCCGTTCGCGAGCTCGTAGGACCGCCGGCCCATCACGATCGCACCGGTTGACTGCTGCAGATCAGCCATGAGCTCAGGGAATGTGTCGGGACTTCTGAAGATCCACTCGTGCAGGACGTCACCTCCCTCGCCGAGCGGGTGCTCGGGCCCGTCGTTGGGACCCACGAAGTAGCCGTCCAGGGATATGCTTATGTCAGAGACGATCTTGCCCATCCTATCTTACCTCCTCCTATAAATACGTCGAACGGACGGCCGGAAAGTCGACACCGAACTCGTGGCGACTCCCAAACGAACGGCAACAGGAGGTCCATACCCGAGGGCCGGCGTCGAGGTTTGTCCTTGTTCGCCGTCCTGGACCGCGGAGGTTGTGGGCCGCAGCAAGAGCGCGGCAATGACGCCGGGTACCGCCGGAGGGGCGGCCTTTAACGTCCGCAAGCCGAAAGTCGAGGTGGCCGAACCTCTGCGACCGAGTGGATTCCGGCAAACCTGGGCGACTGATCGGCAACAGAGGCGAAACGCGACTCGGAGTGATAAGACGCCCGCTGGACACGCGTCCTCCAGCTCTCGCACTATGGGGACCATGGAGGCGGTAACGACGGCCGATTGGAACGCAATCTGGACGCATCGCGGCCAGCCATGGCGCACCGAGCCGGAGATCGGGGAGGAGCGCCAGGCCGAGCTGGCGGCGCGACTGACCACTCCGGCCGACGCCGTGCTCGGCACCTTCCCCTTCGGGCGTGTCCGGCTGGAGCGGGCGGACGTCGAGTGGCTGCTCGCGGCGCACGAGGATGGCCGCGGGCCGGTGGACCCGGGGGATGAGAGCCAGAGAGAGCGGGTCGGGCTCGACCTGCGCGGCGCCGACCTGAGCTACACCGACCTCTCCGGCCTGCCGCTGACACGGACGGCGTGCGACCCGGCGCGACGCGGCATCTGGGACCTGACGCAGGGGCAGCGCCGCGCCGCGGCCATCAATCTACAGGGCGCGCATCTTGTCGAGACGCACCTGGAAGGCGCCTGCCTCGACTACGCAGACATGGCGCGTGCCGATATGCGCGGCTGCCGGCTGGAGGGGGCAAGCCTGTGGGGCGTCAACCTGCGGGAGGCGAACTGCGACGGGGCGCATTTCGACCGGGCCGATCTGTGGAACGCACATCTGGAGGGCGCTTTCCTCTATCGTGTTCACTTCCAGGGCGCCATGTTGCACGAAGCGTATCTGGCGGGAGCACACGTCACCGACCTCTACCCGACCGATGAAGAGGGGGTGGGCCCGATGCTCGCCGATATCCACTGGGAGGGCGTCAACCTCTCGGTCGTCAACTGGTCGGTGATCCGCGAGCTGGGGGACGACCGGCGGGCGCTCGAGCCGGAGCGATACGGGCAGACGTTCGACCGAAGCATGCGAATCCGGATGCTCAACTCGGCGGCACGCGCCAACCAGCAGCTCGCGCTGGCCTTGCAAGCGCAGGGGATGACGGACGACGCCGGGAGATTCTTCTACCGGTCCAAGGTGCTGGAGCGCAAGCTGCTGGCCCTGAAAGGGAGGCGTCAGGCCGCGGCGTATCTCTTCTCCCTCCTGCTGGATGCGCTGACCGGGTACGGGTATCGGATGGGGCGCATGATCGTCGCCTACGTGGCGCTCATCGTTCTGTTCGCCGCCCTGTACTACGGCCTGAACCAAGGAGGGGCTACCCACTTCGGGGTGCGAGAAGCGGTAGTACTGAGCATCACCGCCTTTCACGGCCGGGTCTTCGCCACGCCATTCACGGCCGCCAGCCCCCAGAGCCTCATAACGGCGGCAGAGGCGATTACCGGCTTTCTCTTTGAGGGGCTCTTCATCGCCATGCTCTCTCAGCGCGTCTTCGGACGCTGAGGGCAGTCAGGGGATGGCTCAGGTCTGGGGCGTATCGTAGTCTCCCTTTCCGATCGAACCCTGCGCTATACGTGCCGCGCTTCTCTCCGGTGCACCGCTGCCGGCTGTGCGCCGGCAGCCGCGCCGGCAGAGTCGCCCGGAAGGCCGCACTCCTGGGGGCAGACCTCGTGAGCGCCCGGGCTACGTAAAGTTTTCTTATCTGGGGCAAACCCGGTAGGTTCATAGCACCACCCATGACTCAGGGGGGAGAAAGAGCGGCCAGGCGACGATGAAGGCATCAGACGTTCCACATGCGGTGGCCGCGGGTATGGCCACGGGCGCAGCACTTAATCTGAGAGTCGATGACGCGGTTGTCCTTCAGGACTCGAATCGGCTCGCGGTGCGCCTGCTCCCATGTGACGTTCTTGCTCGGGTCGCGCCTGCGGCGCATCGCGCCGGCGCTGCGTTCGAGGTCGAGGTCGCGCGGAGGCTTGCCGAAACCGATAGCCCGGTGGCCGAGCTCGAGCCTCGGGCGGAGCCGCGCGTCTACATGCGTGACGGCTTCGCGGTCACGCTGTGGACCTACTACGAGCCTGTGCCACCCCGAGACATCGCGTCATCCGAGTATGCTCGGGCGCTCGAGGCGCTGCATGCCGGCATGCGACAGATCGATGTGACTGCGCCGCACTTCACGGATCGAGTCCAGGAGGCGCAGTGGTTGGTTGACAACCGTGATCACACGCCGGAGCTGGCTGACGCAGATCGGGAGCTACTCAGCGAGACGTTGAGACGCCTGAGACACACGATTAGCACCCGCGGCGCCGACGAGCAGCTGCTGCACGGGGAGCCGCATGTAGGGAACCTGCTCAGGACGAAGAAGGGATTACTGTTTGTCGACCTCGAGACGTGTTGTCGCGGGCCTGTCGAGTTCGACATCGCGCATGCGCCCGACGGCGTCAACGTGCACTATCCGAACGCGAATCAAGACCTGCTTCGTGAGTGCCGGCTCCTCATGCTGGCGATGATCGCAACGTGGCGCTGGGACCGAGACGACCACCTCCCGAACGGCCGCCAACTGGGCACAGAGTGGCTCAGACAGATCCGAGAGTGCTCGATCTAGTGAGGAGTGGTGCAGCTATTCGAGACTGGTCGTCGAACCCTCACCGTCGCCGGTAGCGCTTGATGTCGTCCGGCGTCAGTCCGGGTGCTTATCCGCCTGATCAAGAATCCCGTCGCCGTGTAAACCGAGTGAGCCGCGCACCGTGCTACCGTTGTAGATCGCCCTCGCGTCAGGAGACTCTGATGACGGATACTACCTGCCACATGTCGATTTCGCTGGATGGCTTCGTCGCCGGCCCCGATCAAAGCCGCGACAACCCACTTGGGAAGCGTGGAATCGAACTGCACCGCTGGCATCTCGGCGACGAGCGCGCCAACGTTGCCGACGAGACGGCAACCCGCTGGCTCATGCGCCCACGCGGCGCGTACGTCATGGGTCGCAATATGTTCGGGCCGATCCGCGGCGCGTGGGACGAGTACTGGCGCGGCTGGTGGGGTCCGGAGCCGCCGTACCACGCCCCCGTGTTTGTGCTCACCCACCATCCCCACGACCCCATCAGGATGGAAGGCGGGACGATCTTCCACTTCGTCACAGAGGGCTTCGAGGCTGCCTACGCGCAGGCGCGCGAGACCGCGGGTGAGGACGGCGTCGACATCGCGGGCGGCGCGTGGACGGTCCGCCAGGCACTGGCCGCGGGCGTGATCGATGAACTGACGATCGACATCGTGCCGGTCCTGCTCGGTGCCGGCGAGCGGATCTTCGAGGGCGACGCCGCGCTTGGGCTCGAGCCCGTTGAAGTGCTTCACTCGCCGCTCGCCACGCACATCCGCTACCGCCGGGTGAGGTGAGCGACCAAAGTTGGTCGAGTCACCAAGGAGGTGCCGGGTTCATCGTACGCCGGGAGCAGCTTTCTGGTGGCGGCGGCGGGATTCGAACCTGCGACCAAGGGCTTATGAGTTCTGGGGACTGACGTTCGCCGAAATCCCCGAAGGTTCGTACTTCGCGTGCTCAAGCCAAAAAGCGAGATACCGGGCTCCTGGCGACCGCGGCCGAACGGTGACGAACGGAGCGAAATGGGTGCACAAAAGGGTGCAGAAATCAGTTGCAGACGGCCCTGCTAGACCATCGCCCCGCTACCGGCTCCAAGCATGCTAGGAGAAGATAGACTCGTCGCATGAAACCTCCGCACATCTGCCCGCTCCCCGGAGCTGCGGACCCGACCGACTGCTGCTGGAACAGAGTGCATTCCAGTCGACCCCTCAAGCTGATCGTGGATCGCCGCCGGGCGCTTGTACAAGCATCTGAGTGTGGGGCAGCCGGGGATGCCAGAGATAACATGTATAGCCTGAATGGCGGATTCCAAATCATCGGCGGCTCCGGTGGGGCAGATGAAACGGCTTCGATCGTTACAGCAGCCGGCCGGAAGAGCATTTGGTCGCTCCTGTCGAGGACGTGCTACGCGGTGGCAGGGCCGGCTCCCGCGTCGCGGTCGGTGGCAGTCCCGACTGCGGGACTTGCAGTCGCAGTCGGTCATTAGTTCTAATATAGCTAGCATGGCGCGAACGGTAGGTGGCAATCCGCTCGTAGCCCCAATATATTGGGTATACCCACCATGGCCCCAGATTCTCTTAAGAGGACATGAGTGAAGAGCATCGACTTATTCGCGGGCGCTGGAGGTCTGACCCTTGGTCTGCACCTGGCGGGCTGGGACACTGTACTTGCTGTTGAGTTCGACAGGTATGCTTGTGCAACGTATAGGCATAATTTCCCGGCTGTTGAAGTCATAGAGCAAGACATCAACTCTCTGAGCTTCGTGCAGTGGCGGGGGGTTGTGGACTTGGTGGCCGGAGGCCCGCCTTGCCAGCCCTTCTCCGTAGCAGGCAAGCAACGATCAAAGGAAGACCCTCGCGACTGCGTACCGTCTTTCATCCGTGTGGTGAAGGAGGTCCAGCCGATGGCTTTTCTCATGGAGAACGTTTGGGGACTCGAGCTTCGGAGGCATCGAGCTTACCTCCTGAACGCTATCGAACAATTGACAGAGCTTGGGTATGTCGTTAGAAGATCAGTACTGGATGCAGCCGAGTATGGAGCGCCTCAGCACCGAAAGCGACTGATAGTTGTTGGGATGAGGCACAGACCGTTTGTCTTTCCCGCCCCGACACACGGGCCGAGGGGCCAGATGCCGTTCGTTACAGCGGGTGCGGCGCTGAGGAACCCCCCTCCCGACCTGCCGAACACGGCGAAGATCGTCTATGCGAAGGATCCTGTGCTTCGTCCCCAACCATGGGACGGGATGATGGTGAACGGTCAAGGCCGTCCGATCAATTTGGAGGAACCGTGTCAAACAATACCGGCGAGTGCTGGCGGAAACAGAACGCACATTCTTGATCCGCGCGGCGTCCTTGTGGCGTACCATGCACACCTGAGGAGCGGCGGGGCACCGCGCATCGGCGAGGTTGAGGGCGTCAGACGACTGACGGTCGCAGAGTCCGCACGCATCCAAGGGTTCCCCGATGAATTCTCATTCTTGGGTCCTCAGTCCAAGCGTTACTCCCAAGTGGGCAATGCCGTGCCTCCCCCTTTGGCTCGGGCGGTGGCGCGAGCACTGGCGGAGCAACTAGCGGCAGAGCCGATGGACGCTGATCCTCTCGAGGATGAACCATACCAACTCTCCCTCGAGTACGGGCTGGCCGCTTCAGGCTAGGACTTCCATAGCGAGCGAGAGTTCCCCTCCGCATCGCCTATGTGACTCATAGTCCGTAGACTAATCGTCGTCATTCCTTGTAAATCGGGGGTATGCCAGCAGAGCCTCCCTCCGATCCCAAGCTGCTTTTCGGTACTCGTCTCCGGGAACTGCGGCAGGAACGAAACATCTCCCAAGAGGAGTTGGCCGCTCGAGCAGGACTGGACAGGACATATGTCAGCAGCTGCGAGAGGGGTCGACGGAACATTGGTCTGGAGAACCTGTATCGCCTCGCCAAGGCGCTGGGCGTGTCCCCTGCCGATCTTCTCGGCCACGAGAGGGAGGCGTGATGGCGAACCCTTACCAGCGCGTTCCCGATCTGCTTGCGAGGTTACTCGGTTCGGGCCGGGCGGGTAGCTTCCACCTGGACTACTCGACCAACGCCAGCCTGGAGAAGGTGCTCAACTCGTCGGTGTGGGGGTATCGGGAGATTCTTCTGGTTATGGTTGTCGGTCGCCTACTCGATCCGACCTACAGCGCATGCACCAACTTCTACGCCTGTCATCCTCGCTCTCTATTCGAAAACCACATTCGCCCCATCCTACGAGAGAACGGGATTCCACACAGAAAGTCAGGCCCGTTGAATATCGCGAAGGGGGCCGAGGGCATTAATGAACAGTGGGCAGCGAGGCGCCGGGATCCGGAGGTCGCGCCGCTGGTAGTATCGCTGACGAAGGCCATCGATCAGATGACGCAGAGCGAACTCGAGCACTTCGGCGCTGCCCTGATGAGAGGGCTGGCAGACCTTGCTTCCCATATTGCTGGGTTGACAGGTGAGGAGGTGCCGGAGTCCGAACCAGAGGTGCTGTATCGCCTGTGCAAAGATCTCATCGTTGAAGTGCCAGATGGGGGCAACACCCCTCAGCGCATTGTGGGCCTCTTGATGTACACGTACCACGCATCATTGGGCGACGGTGTAGTGGTATCTGGTCACGAGGATCGTGCCTCAGTGACCAGTACCACGAGCCATAAGCCGGGAGATATTCAGGAAGAAAAGCCTGATGGTGAGGTGCTGTCGGTGTACGAGGTCACCGTGAAGCCGTTCACAGACGCTCGAATCACCGAGTCGTTCGACACTTTGAAACTTAGTGAACGCAGAACTGGGTACGTGACTCAAGAGGTTTTCGTCCTCTGCCGCCCCGACGACGTGCCGGAAAGCGCCGCCAAGACCGGTGATGCGGCCCAGTACTTGGGCAGAACACAGTACGAGGACACGGTTTACCACTTTGTGGACATCTTCGAATGGACAATGGGACAACTATTGCGCATGACGCCTGCTGCAAGGCTTCAGTTCCATACCGCCTTGCACGAGTACATATCCGATCCCAACACCTCCGAGCAGGTGAAGCGTTGCTGGACGCAGCTGAAGGCTGATTTGGATCTCCCTTTGCCATGACCGGCATGTGAAGACGGGAGGCTGCCCTGGATAAAAAGCTCCGTGAGACACTTCCTGGCGGAAGGTTCCAAGACGTTCCGCCTGCTCGCACAAAGACTATGCGAGCCATCCGGGCGGAGGGCAATAAATCTACTGAGGTTCGTTTCCGGTTGGCACTTGTCCGCGCGCAACTCAAGGGATGGAAGCTCCGTCCCAAGGGTTTGCCGGGGAAGCCGGACTTCTACTTTCCTGCGCAGCGAGTGGCTGTGTTTGTGGACGGCTGCTTCTGGCACGGCTGTCCCGATTGTCGCAGCGGACGGGTTCTCAAAACGAACACTCCTTACTGGAGCGCGAAGATCCAGCGTAACCGTGAGCGGGACAGAGAGCACGCAGAAGCACTCGCAAATGTGGGCATACGCGTGTTCCGCGTGTGGGAGCACGAACTAAACGCCCCTTCGGCACCGATTCATAGGCTGGTTGCGGTTCTCGAGGCGACCGGTGGCGGCCAGGCGTCGGCAAGGACCTGTGAAGTCGAGAAAGCGCGGATGGGCGACGGAGGAACCTCAGCTCCGCCGCGGGAGAGCCTGAAGAGAGCTGAGTCCGCGTCTTCCGTGACAGCAGCATTGGCTCAGCGGACGTAGACTCCCCGGGAGCCTCCAGCAGCTACGCCTCGACACTGCACAGGATCAACGTCGTCGAGGGCTTTCTTCCGGCGCCGGCTCGCTGCCGTTGCATGCATCCGCTCGCCCTGCCGGCTCTAGGCCTATTGAGGCAATTCGGGGGCGGTCTCTGGTCGTGGCTGGGTCACGTGGGTGAAAGTCTCCACGGTCTCGACCTCGCGGACCAACTTGCCTGGCGCCGCGCTGGCGAGTCCGTCCACGTCGACCGTACAGCGGATGTGCCTGTGCCGCGTTCAGTCGGCATCGAAGTGCAGGTACACGAGGAGGTGCGCTTGGCAGATCCGGATGTGCTGCGAGAACTGCGCGGCAGTCTCGGTCGGATGTACCAAAAGTCATTGGTGCCGACCTTGACGGTGGCGCCGCACGGGCTGACTTTCCTGGAGGTAGTGAGCGCCGTCCGGGACCGGCAGCTTCACACCGCAGACCATGGATCGATTCGAGCCGTGCTCTCTGCGGGAGGCTTCGTCCAGATCGCTGGTTTGTCGCTTCGAATGCCGAGGATAGCGCGTCACCTCCGCCTCGCGATAGGCACGACGTACCCGTCAAGTGGTGGGGAACCGGACGATCCGGGAGCCATCATCCGTGCGATCGACACTCGACTGCACCAGATCGTCGAGTTGCTTCGGCAGTCGCGCTCAACCGGGTGACAAGGTGGCATGGGAGAGCCACACACGTCGGCCGCTACTTCAGCCGCAGGGCAGCCGGGAGCCACATTTGCGCAGCCTCAGTGACGTCGAATCTGAGCAGTCAGCGAATCGGCGGACTCGGTCATTTTTCCGCCGGGCGACGCCGGAAACTGCGTAAAACTTCCGGACCATATACGTATTGACTCTCACTCGTATGCGGGTACGCCGCCTGAAAACACTTCCACCCGCACCTCGGTCCGGACTCGGCATTTCGATGGTTACGCCTTGGGGTTCACGAGGGACCAGCCTGGTGCCCGCGCTCGCGAAGCTCCTCCACAGCGACGGCCTTCAGTGCTGCCAGGTGCTTGTCCACGATGTCCTAAACAGCGTCGAGAGCGATGCGGAAATAGCCGTGGGCGGCAATGTTGCGGAAGCCGCGGATGCCCTCCCGGAGTATCTCGGCGCGCCGGGCACTCAGCTCCGTGGGCAGCAGCCCGTGCGCGCCGGTTCCTCGATCGCCGTAATAGTGTCGCGGATGTACAGGAGACGCCGGATGTCAGCATCGGCGCTCACAGGGGGAGAGCGCCCCGTTCGATCTCTGCCGCCATGTTCCGTGCGTCAGGCGCCGGGCCACGGATGCTCACAACATCCACCCGACGCCCGAGCAAAGCTTCCAGATCCTGGCGTAGGTCATGGAGGATGCCAAAGAACTCCCAGCCACCGCACTCCGGGGCAACGTCCACGAGGACGTCGACGTCGCTCCGGGTCGTCGCCTTTGCACGGGCGACCGAGCCGAACACCCGCACATTGGTGACATGGTGCAGCGATGCCGCGTGCAGGATGGCATCACGCACAGAGCGCAGCTCCTCGAGCGTCGGCGGTGCTTCCGTCCCGCGCGTCGTCATGCTTCGATTATCCTGCACTTCCGGCCCCCCAACCGTGTCCCCGCGCTCCCGGCTCCGGAGGAAGGCCTTGCTCCAGGCACCTCGCGGTAATGGCGAGGCCGGTCACGCAGGTTGACGACGCCGAGCCTGGATTTTCTCGATAGCAGCCTCGACCGCAACAGAGCCATCCGGCGTGGCTCCCTGAACATTGTCTCGCAGCGACTCGATCGCCGCCAGACGATCCTCGGGATTGTTGGAGAAGCGAACGGTGAGAGCGACCTTGATCATCTCGCGATACTCGGTCCCCATCAGCTCCTCACGCAACCGAAGGGCCTCTTCCACGATCTGTGCCTTGTCTTTCCCCTCCACAGCAGAGGCAACGTCCAGGGCTGCCGCCCTCTCGGCCGAGAGCTTGAGGTTCGTCTGTACCTTGCGCTCCTCGGGCATCGTGCCATCCTTACTCATGAGGGTTTGATAGATAGCGGGATAGCTGGCTACCCTAAAGTCTAGTGCAAACTCAGCGCTCTGTCTATGAGCTCTCGGCCGCGACGGAAAGGGACCGAGTACGCGCGCGAGCGACGAGGGGAAGCGGACGGCCCGCTGGCCGGCTCTACAGGGTGAGAGGCTGGCGACGGACCGCGCGTCATCATGATCGTGCGAATCTCCGCGAAATCCCCTGGTCGTAGCCTCGTAAGCCCCATGTAAGCCCCGCGTGGGTCACGCGTAAGTCAGGCTCCGTACGGTGGAGACAGTTCAGTAAGCGGCAGGCGACCGAGCCTGATGCCCGCAGGGATTTCGCGATTGCATGGCGCTGACCGATCGACTTTCTGCTCAGCGGCCAACATCCCGGGAGGTAGTCGGAAAGTAGGCGATCCGTAGTCAGAAAGTAGCTCGGGAGTAGCTGAGGCTCCTCAAACTGAGAATCGAAGCCCAAGTCACCGAAAAGTCACCGGGAAGTCACGCCGAAGTCACGCCGAAGTCACGGACGGTTCTGAGACTGGAGAGAGAACGACAACTCCAGCACGAAAGGGAAGGGATAGAAGCGACTACATGTCCGAGCGACTACATTGGCAAGACGCGGAAGAAGCGCTGGCCTGGCTGCGAGCCAGACCGGGGGATCGACGTACTTTGATGCTCATCACGTCTCTCCCGCTCGTGAACGCCTCCATCCTGGCGCAGCTAATCGGTCTCCGGGGAGGAGCCAGCGTCTACCGCTCCCTGGAGCGCTTGCGGGAGGCGGGGCTGGTGAGGGCCATCAAGCCTGCCCTCTACGCCGAGCCGCCGTGCCGGCTCTACTACCTCACCGATCTCGGTCTGGCCACCGTCGCCCTGGACCACGACGTCGAGCCGGCCTCCCTGGCTCACTGTTGGCATCTGCGCGGCGTCGATCTGTTGGCGGTCGCTCCCAGGCTCCGGGAAATCCTGGCCGGTTACGAGCTGCTCGCGGGGCTCGCCCAGGCCGGTCCCGGCTGGCCGCAGCTCCTCCACTGGGAACGTCCCTGGCACCGGCGTTACCGGCCGCCTACCGCCAAGACGCCGGTCTCCGTCACCCTCCCTGCCCACGCCGTCCTCTCCTGGGGCGACCAGGTCGGGTCTTTCTTGCTCGTTCCCGATCTCGGCACCTTCCCCCTCCGCCTCTACCGGCCGACGCTCTACCGGCTGCTCGGCCTCCGGCCGCTACAGGATGTCGCCTTCCCCTGCCTGCTTGTCGCCACGACTGGCAAAGACCGGGCAGCTGCCTGGGAGCAGCTGCTGGAGGAGGTGCGGTGGTCCCGCTGGGAGGCCGGATGGGCTGCGCTGATCGCGACCTGGGAGCATCTCTCAGCAGATCTGGGGCGGCTCGAGGAGATGGGCGCGTACGACCGCCCGGCAACGAGGGAGACCATCAGGCGCATCGGTCTCCGGCCGCTGCGTCCGCGGCGCCCCGCGTCTCCGCTTCCCCGGTTGGTCGGCGATGTCGCCCCTCACGCCGGGTCTGTCTCGGTCGCGGGTGGACTCGGCCGGTTGGCGCTAACGATCACGCCGCGCGAGCACGAGCTTCTGGATCTGGTGGCCCAGCACCCGTTCTTGACTCCCGCACGTCTGGCTACCGTCCTCGGCTCGAAGAGGACGACAGTGCGGCAACGCCTTCGTCGCCTCATGGGCCTTCGACTCATGCGGCTCGTCGAGGAGGACGAGATCGGCAAGGAGGCAGAGATGGAGCTGGTCGAGCTGACGGTTTCCGGTCTGGCGTTGGTCGCCGCGCACCGTGCGCTGACGCGACCGGTGGCGATCCGCGAGCTGGGGCTGGCGGGAGGGGGGCCGGACGAGCCGCTCGGCTCTCGGGTGAAGCTCCTGCGAGAGCTGGCGCACACCATGGGTGTCGACGCGCTCTTTGTGGGACTGTACGAGGCGGCCCGGCGCTCGGCTGCAGCAGGGAGCGACGACGCCATGCTCACCTGGCAGAACGCCAGCGCCTGTAGCCGTCACCACTTGCGGCCGGACGGGTACGGCATGTATCGGCGCGACGGCACGATCTACGGCTTCTTTCTGGAATACGACCGCGGCACGATGCGGCGGCGAGGCTATACCGAGAAGCTCGACGCGTACTACGACTACGGCATCAGCCGCCGCTACGAACGGGATTATGCCGGGTATCCCACGATCTTGCTCGTGACGACGAACAACACGACGGAGGAGACCATCGCGTGCGTTGCTCAGAGTTCCGCCGATCGCTACGGCTGCCCCTTGCCACTCCTGCTCACCTGCACGTGGCGCCTCGAGGATCACGGTAACCCACACGGCCTTCTCGGCCCTATCTGGCGGGAGCCGGGGGCCGCCTTCGACGAGCGCCGCTTCTGGCTTCCCTCCACCAAGCACAAGCGGTCGGCGCCCAAGGAGAACATGACCACGAGGCGGCCGGATCCCATCACCGTCAGGACGACCGGAAAGGCAGCACGATGAAGCTCAGGCAGCGACAACGAGATAAGGACCAGCCAGAGCTGATCGAGATCATCACGCCGCGCACGAACACCGCCATCATCACGCCGGCCGAGAACCTCTTCGCGGCCATCGCCTACCCCGAAACCTTCAGCCTGGAGATCGCCGCCACCCACACGGGGCGTTGGTTTCTCGCACGGTCGGGAGGTCCCGCCATGCGCCAGCACCTTGAGGCACAGCTTGCCGCTGCCTATCCCCAGGCCGACCTGAAGCACCTTGACCTCACGCGCTCTCCCGGCCTCGATCCGGCCTGGCAGCGCGACGGTGAGCAGATGCAGGTCTGCACCCTGGTGCTGCGCGCCCCGACCTACCTTCCTCTGCGCACTTTCCGCGACGTCGAGATCGGCGCGGCATACGGCGCTCAGGCTGACCCGATGGTCGGTTTGCTCGCCGCCCTCGGCAACCTACCCGACGGCTGGCGCGGCCTGATCCAGCTCATTCTGCGACCGGCAGCGGATGACTGGTGCCAGAACTACCTGCGGCTGACAGTCGAGCATCCCCTGGTTCCCGAACGAGAACGCGTCTCGAGTCACGCCGACACCTCGCTCCGGGAGGTCGTCGCCCTGGCTTTCCTTCTGGTGATGGGTACCCTCGCCCTGCAGGCGTACCGATGGTACCGGGCGGGAGACGTCCTTCACCTGGCCGAGCTGGTCGCGGCGGGCCTGATGGGCACGGTGGCCGTCCTCTGGCTCCTGAGCCGGAGAGGGAGGAAGCCGATCTACGACATGCGGCTGGTGCAGGAGAAGATGAGCGGCATGGCGTATCACGCTCAGATTCGCCTGGCGATCTTCGCGCCGGAGGACGTGCCGCGTCGCCAGGTCGAGGAGCGGTTGCAGCGGCTGGCCGCCGGCTACCGCCAGTTCAATCTCGCGGTGGGTAACGGTCTCGTCGCTCGGTCCCTGAATCCGCACCACGACCTGCGCCAGCTCCGTTTTCTCCCGCCGCGGCGCCGTGTGCCGATCCTGAGCACCCGCGAGCTTGCCGGTGTCTGGCACCTCCCACAGGCGCAGGCCGACGTGCCCCTCCTTGATCGCACCACGGCGCGCCGGAGATTACCCCTGCCCGCCGCCGTCGCATTCGGCTGCCGCATCGGTGTCTCTGGCCATCAGTCCCGCTCCGTTCCAGTGGCGATTCCTGAGGAGGTGCTCCGCCGTCACCTCCTGCTCGTCGCCAAGACGCGCCGCGGCAAGTCCTCTCTCTTGCTGCGCCTGGCCCAGCACATCATGGAAGTCCACACCATGGATGGGGTGCACCCGACCCTGGTCTTGATCGATCCGCACCGCGACCTCGCACAGGCCGCCTTAGGCGTGGTTCCGCCCGACAGACGGGATGATGTCGTCTACCTCGACGTCGCCGCCCACGATCGGCCGTTCGGTCTCAACTTGCTCGACGTCCGTCTGGGCTGGGATCAGGACAAGGCCGTAGCCAACCTGCTTGCCATCTTCCGGCACGAGTTCAGTGGCTTCTGGGGCCCGCGCATGGAGGATGCCTTCCGCTTCGCCCTGCTCACCCTCTATGCCGCCAACCAGACCCTTTGTAAGGAAGTGGGAGGACGGGAGCGCCAGTACACCATCCTGGATGTGCCGGCGCTGCTCGCCGATGCTCCATTCCGCAAGAGCGTCCTCACGCACGTCACCGATCCCGTCGTCACCAGCTGGTGGTCCGGCTACTACGAGCGCCTGGATCGCCGCTTCCAGATGGAGGTGGCGAATCCGGTCGAGAGCAAGATTCACCGCTTCGCCGGGAGTGCCGCCGCCCGCTGCATCGTCGGCCAGCCCCGCTCCACGATCGAGCCGCTCACCTGGCTCCGCTCGGGGTCGATCGTCATCGTCAATACAGCCAAGGGGACGGTCGGAGAGGATACCTCGGCCCTCCTCGGTGCTACCCTGCTCAACCTGATCTCCCTGGCCGTCGCCGAGCAAGCATGCCTCCCTCCCCATCGGCGCCGCCCGGTAACCGTCGTTGTCGACGAGTTCCACACCATGCCCGGCGCCGACTACGAGGGCATCCTCACCGAGCTCGCCAAGTACGGCACCAACCTCATCCTGGCCACCCAGAGCCTCGCTCGCCTCGCCGCGCTCGACCGGGAGCATCCTGGCGCCTTTCGTTCTTTGGTCTTCGCGAACCTCGACGGCCTCTTCGCCTTCCACACCAGTGCCGAGGACGCCCGCTATCTCGTTCCTGAACTGGGCGGCGAGGTGGACGAGCAGGACCTGGTGGGGCTGGGGGAGCATCAATGCTACGTCAAGCTCTCCGCCGCCGGTGAGCGTCTCCCCACCTTCTCCGTCCAGCTCGATCCGCCGCCCAAGATCGAATCATCCGTCATAGAGCAACTCGCCCGAACTTCGGCCGCGCGCTACGGCCAGGAACGGAGTGCAGTCGAGCGAGACCTCCGCTCCGCCCTGGCGCGAATTGAGGCCAGCCATCCGGCCGCCTTCGGCGAGCAAGATCGGGGCAAGACGAGGCAGGGTAAATCGAACGAATCGAGCACCCCCAAAGAGCGGCCGCCGCGGAACGAGCACCGCAAGGGGAAGCCGGATGCCAAAGCGTACCCACGGACGCTGGCCGGTTTGGCCGGCGGTGAGGAGACCGACCGAGCCGAGGAGGAAAGGGAATGACAAATGAGCAATCAGACCACGACATCAAGACTGCGTCGACGTACTGTCGAGAAGCCGGATGGAAAGTTGAGAGGACAAGACGGTGGCAGAGAACCTACTGACGGTGAAGAATGTTGCGAAGAGGCTGGCCATCGGACGGACGACGGTCTATGAGCTGATCGCCAACGGTGGACTCAGAACCATCAAGATCGGCCGCTGTCGTCGCATTCCGGAGTCAGCACTGGAGGAATGGATCGCACGGCAGGTCGGTGTACTCGGAGGACAGGGTGGACAGTCGGAGATGCCGAGACATCGACGTTGATGCCGTGTCCATAGTCGGATTGCTCTGCTTCCGGAGCGAGCGACCAAGCGACCAGAGGAGGCGCGACATGGGACGACGAGGGAACGGCGAAGGCAACTTCAAGAAGCTCGACAACGGCTTGTGGCGAGCCCGTGTACGCCTCGGGGATGGCAAACGCAAGTACGTCTATGGCAAAACTCGCAAGGAGGCACAGGAGAAGCTCAAGGAGGTAGTCCGCGCTGCAGAGGAAGGTCGCCTGGTGGCCGGCAAAGCGAAGAAGACCGGTGAGTATCTGGACGAGTGGTTGGAGGGGCGCGTCAAGTTGACCGTCCAGCCGACCACGTATGATTCGTACCGGTGCGATGTCGAGCGACTCCGCGCCCACATTGGGAATGTCCGCCTCGACGCGCTCCGCCACGAGCATATCCAGCGTGCCTATACGACACTACTGGAGAGCCTTTCGGAAACGAGCGTCAACCGCGTGCACCGCACGTTGAAGAATGCCCTCCGCCACGCGGTGAAGCTCGGCTTGATCGGGTACAACCCCATCGAGCGCGTCACAGCACCGCGACCGCCTCGCCGCGAGATGCGGCCGCTCACGCCGGAAGAGGTCGAAACTTTTCTGGAGAGCACTCGGACCGACCGCTTGCATGCGCTATGGGCGCTGCTCGTGACGACAGGGCTCCGGATCGGGGAGGCGACAGGGCTGCACTGGCAGGACGTCGACCTGGACGGGCGGGCCCTGCACGTTCGGGACACCGTGAAGCGGGTCAAAGGCAAGGGCCTGGTAGTGGGCGACACGAAGACGATGCACAGCCGTCGTCGCATCGAGCTTGCCCGCAGCACGGTCGCTGCACTCCGTACTCACCAGAAACGACAGGAATGGGAGCGAAGGGTCGCCGGCGAGGCCTGGACGGAGCGAAACCTCGTGTTCTGCACGCTGACCGGTGGTCCATTCGACGCCGGCTCGATCAGTCACGCGAAGGACCGTGCGCTCGAGTATGCCAACTTGCCGCGTGTCAGGACGCATGACCTCCGCCACACGGCCGCTACGTACCTCTTGAGCCAGGGCGTGCATCCCAAGGTGGTGCAAGAGCTACTCGGTCACAGCAGCATCGCACTGACCATGAACACCTACAGCCACGTGCTGCCTACTCTGCACAAGGAAGTGGCAGACCACATGGACCGGCTCTACCAACCCCAATACCATGAGATGACCTCGTAAAGATAAAGAAAAGCTTCCCCTCGTCCCGTGTCTATAACCGGCTCTCCCCTGCCGGTACTACGGCTTGAGCTTCCCCTTGCTCTCTGGGAGAGAGACGAGCACGACCTTGCGCGTGTCACGGACCAGGTCCAGGAGGGCGTCTTCCAGTCCGCCCACCCTGACCGTCACGAGGTCAATCGTCCTTCAAGACTCGGAGGCGCCCCGCGCTAACCGTTTCTCCAGTCCTGCCACGGCACGTCCATCAGGTGGGGCCGCTCGCCGAGCAACGCCAGCACAACGCGCTCTACCAGCGAGTCGAGCCGTTCGTGTTCATGGGGCAGAACCGTCCCGTAGTCATAGGGGAAGCCGACTGGCAGCTTGAGAGCGTCGAGGTCCATGATCCCGGTATGGGTTATCGAGTTGCGGATAGCGAGGAACGTCCGGAGATCGGCCTCGGTCACTTCCTGATACTCATGCTCGGCGAAGACCCGCTTGAAGAAGCGCATGGCGCTGGGGATGATCGCCTCCCGATTCAATTCGCCGATCTTGGCGCTCATTGCGTCCCGCTCCGATCGCCCTGGGCGTATCTCATCCGGGAGCGTATTGATCGCCTCCTTGATCTTCTCCCTGACTTTGCGGAACTGCTCCTGGGGTAAGGGTAGGCGCTTTCTGCTCTCCGGGGATCGTCCGATGAGCCCTTCCAGGGCGGTCCACGCCTTCTCGAACTTCCACTCCAGCCAGTCGTCGACGCGGGAGGCATTGAGGTGATGCATGGCGAGACGCAGGCCAGCGCTTTCGTCCGCGGATGATTCGTCGCTCTCACGAAGCAGCCGGTCGAAGTTGCGATCGAGGAAGCCCTCCAGCTCGTCCTGGGTGAAATACCAAGGATGGCCGTAGGCGCGACCGGGGAACACGCCGCGCAGGCTGGTTCCGCCGAAGTAACGCCAGACCACCGCGTCGCTCTCGACCACCAGGTGCGGCGGGACGGGAGGCTCATCATCGGATACCTCGACATAGAGGTGAGGATCGAGGAACTGGACGCTCCGGCGAGACGCGAAGGACAGGAGGATGGTCAGGGCATCGGCCGCCCGGCCGAACTGGGTGTCGGCCGCCCTGATGAAGGGGTTGACGTCCTCGCCAGGCCCCGGTGCCTCTATGGAGAGGTCATAGTGGCCGTGGCCCGTGGTGACATGGGTCGCGTCCGTCTCCGCCAGGGACTTCGCGAGACCCTTGGGGTCGGGGAGCGCGGAGATGACAAACCCATGGCTCGCCAGGTCCCGCTCGAGCGGCAGATTCGTCACGTCGAAGAAGAAACGCGCCCGCCGGCTGTCGCTGCGTTTATGCGGATCTATCGCCCCCACCTCCCCAGCCCGACAGCTACTACACCTTGCAGGATTTACTTCGACGTGCTGGCGCCACGTTCGCAGTGTTGCACTTACGAAGACAACTCCGTCGCGGGTGACGCCAGCTTGAGTCTATGATCTGAGCTGACGGAGGTCGAGCACCAGCAGCGTGAGGGCGATTGCAAAGGCGCCATCCCGGCAAAGGTCGCGCTCGCCTGGCTGCTAGCTCAGAAGCCGTGGATCGTGCCGATTCGGGGGACAACGAAGCTGCACTGGCTGGAGGAGAAGTCGGAGCGGTCGACGTCGCGCTGACACCGGAGGACCTCCGAGAAATCGATGATGCCGCCTCGAACATCACGGTGCAAGGGGTCCGGTACCCCGAGAGCCTGGCGCGATTGACCTATCGCTAATTGTGACGGAGGAGACGAGCCGATGACCACAGGTTGAGGGACGAGCACCGATCGAAGTGCGGAAGCCACCTGAGGCGAAATGGGTGCAAAAAAGGGTGTATTTCGAGCGAAAGCCCCGCGGATCGTTCCACGGGGCCTTCTCTTCTTTGGCTCCCACAAGCCAAATGTTCTGGTGGCGGCGGCGGGATTCGAACCTGCGACCAAGGGCTTATGAGTCCCCTGCTCTACCACTGAGCTACGCCGCCCCATGAAACGGGCCGGCGTTGGCCGGCCCAACTGGTAGCGGGGGCAGGACTCGAACCTGCGACCTCCGGGTTATGAGCCCGACGAGCTGCCACTGCTCTACCCCGCGACGCATCCAAGTATACTCAGGCCCCTCGGATGCCGCAAGGTCTCACAACAGGCGCCAACTCGCCAGAAATCGCTCCGCCAGCGTGCGGTCTCCGGTCGCCGTCAGCGCATCGCCCAGTGCCGTCGCCGGCGTCATGCGGCCGGAGAGCGTCAGGATGAAGGTCGCGCTGTCGCCACGGATGGAGACGTCCGGGTGGGGCGTCATCTCGCGTCCCTGCTCCACTTTCTCCCCGCCGGCACGCCACCACATCGCGGCCCCCGGCTCCGACAGCGCCACCTGGATCGTCCCTTTCACGTCCTTGGGAAGCTGCAGCATGAGCGGTGTCCCGCTCCAGTAGAACCAGGGAAGGATGCGCCGCGCCGCTGCGTCCAGATCGGCCACCTCGGCGGTGCGCGACTCCATGTCCCAGCCGTGCAGCGCCATCTCGTTGACGGTCAACGCCAGGAAGAAGGTGAAGGGATAGGGCCCGCCCACGTACCAGACCGGGCGGTTGTAATCTTCCGGACCGACGCGCTCCAGCGTCTGGGTCAGCTGCCGCGCGCTCGCGTCGAACTGTCCGCGAATCACCTCCGGCGCCAGCGTGCGGTCGAGAAGCTTGGGAAGGGCGCTGTTGACGCTGTTCAGGACGGGCGAGGCGGCCGGCGCGATCCTCTCCGCCGCTTTGCCGATGGTGCGCCACAGATTGCTCGATCCGCCGCCCTCCGCCACCGACCCCAGCAGCCGGCGGTACAGACCGAAGGTGAGGTTCAGATGGGCGACGACATCGCCCACCGTCCAGCCGGCGGCCGCGCTCGGCTCCGACCATTTATCCAGCGGCAGAGCGTCGACATAGGCCCGCAGGCGCCGCAACTCGGCCAGGGCGCCGTCCCGGATGTCACCGGGGATCAGCGGCAAGTGTTCGGATGTGTCCATCGGTCTCTCCCCTCGGCGCTTATAGGTGCTTGGTACCATGACGTGTCCCACCGATTCTGACACCGAGGGCGTCTATGTCCATTGTCCACAATGTGCCCTTCCAGCTGCGCCGGCTCGGCCTCATCATGGCCCCGGACCCGGACGATCCGTTCGAGGCGTGGGGCGTGCTCAATCCCGCCTCGGCGCGCGGTCACGACGGCGAACTGTATCTCTTCCCGCGGGAGGTGGCCGAGGGCAACTACTCGCGGATCGGTCTGGCGCGCGTCCGCTTCCACAACGGTGATCCGGTGGCGGTGACGCGACTCGGGATTGTCCTCGAGCCGGCCACCGACTACGAGCGCTCCGAGCGCTCGATCGGCGGCGTGGAGGATGCCCGCGTGACCTGGGTCGAACCGCTGCAGACGTGGGTCATGGCTTATACCGCCGTCTCGGCGCGGGGCCCGCGCATCGCGCTCGCCGTCTCCGATGATCTCTTTGAGTGGAATCGTCTGGGCTTGCTCGACTACGCGGACTGTCTGGGCACCGATTTCAACCACTACGGCAACAAGGACGGCGCCTTTTTCCCCGATGTTGTCCTCGATCGCGATGGCCGGCCTGCCCTCGCTCTGCTGCACCGCCCCACCTATCTCGTCTCCCACCCCGACGGCACCGTCACGCTCGAGGTCCCGGCCGATGTCCATGAGGATCGGGAGAGCATCTGGATCGGCTACATCAACCTGGAAGATGCGCTCCAGGACATCTCCAATCTCACCAGGGTGTACGACAACCAGCTGCTGGCGGTACCGGAGCAGCCGTGGGAATCGCTCAAGATCGGCGGCGGCACCCCGCCCATTCGGATTCCGCAGGGCTGGCTGATCTTTTACCATGGGGTCTCCGGCACCTATTCGATGAACCCCGCCGTCCCCAAGCATGTGGTCTACGATGCCGGCGCCATGGTCCTCGATGCCGAGCGGCCGGCTGAGATCCTCTATCGCTCCCCGCAACCGGTGCTGACGCCGGAAGAGAACGATGAGCGGGAGGGGATCGTTCCCAATGTCGTCTTCCCCACGGCCGTCGATCAACGGGAGAACGGACGTCTCGACGTGTATTACGGGATGGCCGACTCCCGGATCGGCGTGGCCTGCACCACCGTGCCCGATTACCTGCCCGAGGAGTGCCCATGAAGATTGGTATCCTGACCGGCGGCGGCGACGTCCCCGGCCTCAATCCCTGTATCAAGGTCATGGTGAATCGCGCCATCGCTGCCGGCAACCAGGTCGTCGGCATCCGGCGCGGCTGGGCCGGACTCCTCAATTACGACCCGAACAGCACGGCCGATCAGTCGGAGTGGATCATTCCCCTCACCGGCCGCACCGTCCGGACGATCGACCGCTTCGGCGGCACCTTCCTCCACACCTCACGGACCAATCCCAGCAAGGTGAAGGCGAGCGACGTGCCGGGATTCCTGCGTGGGGAGTTCCAGGCGCCGGAGGGTGGGACGGTGGATTGCACGCCGCACGTGCTACGCGTGCTCAAGGCCCTGGGCATCGACATGCTGGCGCCCATCGGCGGTGACGACACGCTCAGCTATGCGGTGCGTCTCCATCAGGAGGGCGTGCCCGTGGTGGGCATCCCCAAGACGATGGACAACGACGTCTACGGCACCGACTATTGCATCGGATTCTCCACCGCGGTCACCCGCAGTGTCGACCTCATTGCCGACCTTCGCACGCCCGCCGGCTCCCACGAGCGCATCGCGGTGGTCGAGTTGTTCGGCCGCAACTCCGGAGAGACGGTCCTGATCGCGTCCTATCTCTCCGGTGCCGACCGCGCCGTCATCGCCGAGGTCCCCTTCGACGTGGAGCGTCTCGCCACGCTGGCCATGCACGACCGTAACGAGAACCCCAGCTGCTATGCCGTCATCGTCATCTCCGAGGGGGCGACGATGAAAGGCGGTGCGACTGTGGAACGGGGCGAGGAGGATGCCTACGGGCACCGGAAGCTGGGCGGTATCGGCCAGCAGACGGCGGAAGCTCTTCACGACATCACCGGCATAGAGGTGCTGTACCAGCAGCTGGGCTATCTGATGCGCGGCGGCCCGCCGGACTCGCTGGACCGCATGGTGGCGATGAGCTACGCCAATCTGGCCATCGATCTCGTGCTGCGCCACGAGTCCGGGCAGATGGTGGCGCTACAGAGCGGCGTGTATACCACCGTTCCGCTCGACGTCATCGCCCGGAAGGTGAAGCGCGTCGACGTGGAGGAGCTGTACGACGTCCAGGAGTATCGCCCGAAAATCGCGCACCAGCTGGGCAAACCGATGTTCCTGTATTAGGGGAGTTGTCTACCACAGCTGTCCGTCGTCGACGATGATGTACAGAATGGGGCCGATGCCCCAGACCAACACGACGATCGCCCAGATAAGCTTCCGGACCATGTCCAGATCATGCCGGGAGGCAATGTTGATCCAGGCCAGGACGACGGCGACGGGATGGAAAACGATCGCGAGAGCGAATTCCAGCAGCAATTTCATCTCTAATCTCCTTCGATAGCCGGCTGCAACCTCCGCACGGTGGCCGATTGTAGGCATCGTTGCACGGCGGTTGCTTGCCGCACGTACTCGAGGGGCGCGGGAGGGACGGGCGGATCTGGTTGCCCAGGGGAGAGTGGTTGGAGGCGTACACTACGGGACGTAGTCCTGTGGTCCCAGGAGGGAGCCATGGCGCAATCGGATATCGCCTCGGAAAAACAGGTGCTGGAGTCGTTCCTGAACGCCCAGCGCGGCCATGTGACCGGGATTCTGGACGGCCTCGGCGAGGATGCACTCCGGCGTTCCGTCCTCCCCTCCGGCTGGATCCCCCTCGGTCTGGTGCAGCACCTCGCCCTCGACGTCGAGCGCTTCTGGTTCCGCGCGGTGATCGCCGGCGAGCAGGATGTGATCGATCATCTCGACGACACCGAGAACGCGTGGCAGGTGAGCGGCGACCTGACCGCCGGCGAGATCTTCGACCTCTATCGGGACGAGATCGCGCGCGCCAACCGCATCGTGGAATCCACGCCGCTCGACGCGGCTCCGGCCTGGTGGCCCGATTTCTTCGGCACTTTTCGGCTCAACACGGTGCGGGAGATCGTCTTGCATGTCATCGAAGAGACCGCCTGCCACGCCGGCCACCTCGATGCGGCTCGCGAGCTGATCGACGGCCAGCGCTGGGTGGTGCTGACCGAATGAATTGACAGGCGGGTGGCTGCCCGGTAGCATGCGGCCATCCAGCCCTCCCGGAGACGTTATCGTGCCGGACCCCATTTCGCGCCGCCGTTTCCTCGGCATGGCAGCCGGCCTCTCAATGGCCCTGACCGATACCGGGCTCACCGCCGCCAGTGTGAGCAGGCAGCGCTGGACGGCCACCGGGGCCGCCACCCCCACATCGGCGCCGTTTGACCATGCGATGCAACGCTTCATGCAACAGCATGCCGTGCGGGCGGGCTCGCTCTCCGTCCTGAAAGACGGCCGGACGGTGGTGCATCGTGCCTACACCTGGGCCGCCGCCGATTATGCCGTCACGCGCCCGGCCAGCCTTTTCCGGATCGCCAGCTGCAGCAAGGCTTTCACCTGCGCCGCCATCACCAGGCTCCTCGCCGGCGGCCGGCTCTCGCGCCACGATGCCGTGTTCCCGCTCCTCGGCATCACGTCTCCCGCCTTCTCGCAGCAGAGCCCCGATCCCCGTATCAACGCCATCACCGTCCAGGATCTGGTGAATCACGCCGGCGGCTGGAACGATCACGGTCAGGTCACCGCGTTAGATGGGACGGTGATTCCGTCCAGCGGCTTCGATCCCGTGTTCCGGATCCGCGAGATCGCCCATGCCCTCGGTCTCGCCGTGCCCCCGACGAAGCGGCAGCTAGCGGAGTACATGTACGGGGAGCCGTTGCAGTTCGCACCCGGCACGCAGGACTACACCTCGACGCACGGTGCCTCGTACTCAAACTTCGGCTACGTGCTTCTCGGGCTGGTCGTGGAGCACGTCACTGGTCGGAGCTATCCCGGCTACGTGCGGGATGCCATCCTGGTGCCGCTCGGCATCCACGACGTCTACCTCGCGCACACGGCACGCGAGCGGCGCCTGCCGGGGGAAGTCACCTACGACGATCCCGGTCACGGCCTCTCCGCTCTCCGGCCGGCATCCAGCCGGGCGGTTCCGGCTGCCTACGGGGGCGGTGACTTCCTGACGGAGACGATGGACGCCGGCGGAGGATTGGCCATGACCTCTTTCGCCCTCGCCCGGTTCATCCATACCTATGCGGTCTGGGGGCTGGGCCGGCGCTCGACGGCAGCCGGCACCTGGCAGTGGGCGCGAGCGGGCAGCATGCCCGGCACAACCAGTCTGGCCGTATCGCGTTCCAACGGCATCGACTACGCCTACGTCTTCAACTCCCGCACCTTTCCCCCGGACGCGCTGAACCGTCTGGATGCGACGCTCGATCGCCTCACCAATGCCCTCCGCTAGGGGCAGTGCCCGGAGAGGTTTGGCCCTGAGAGAAAGCGGGCATTGGGCGAGGTCAGGGCTCGTGCATTATCGGCATCGCCGGGTCGTCGTGGCCGGCCCGAGTGCCGGCCAGCCTGACGCAGGCGGAGACCAACCCGGGCTGGTCGCCACGCGGGGCGACCACGACCGGATAATGCACGAGCCCTAAGGGCGAGGTATCGGGCAGTTTGCGGCGGTATTTCGCCGTGATACAGTGGCTCGATGACGTGGGGCGCCGCCCGATGATGAGAGGCCGGCACACATAATGGGAAAAGCGGGCGCGGGCGTCCCGACATGTCCAGACGCGGCCGGCTGTGACCCGGCGCTGGAGTGAGGGCCGCCTGATTCCGCAGGCGTCGCCGACGCCAGACTTTCTGCGCCAAGGAGACCGGTGTGACCGACGATCTGGGGCGGTTCCGCGACGAGCTGGCGCGACTCACGAGCATCGACGGCGTCTCCGGGCATGAGCAGGCGGTGGTGGCCTACCTGCGCGAGCAGATGACGCCGCTGGCAGACGAGGTCAGCGTCGATCCGATGGGGAACCTCTACGCGCGGCGGAACGGCGGGAACGGGCCGCACCTGATGGTGGAAGCCCACTCCGACGAGATCGGCGGGCTGGTGTCGGCCATCACAGCGGAGGGATTTCTACGATTCCAGGCGGTGGGTGGCGTCAACGAGATCGTGCTGACGGCGCGGCGCGTGCGTGTCGCCGGGCATCCGGGGATCATCGGCATCCGGCCCGGCCATCTCCTGACGGCCGCGGATGCCCGCACCGTCCCCGGCATCGAGGACCTCTACATCGACCTCGGATTGGAGTCCGCGGAGGAGGTGCGGGCCCTCGGCATTCGGCCCGGCGACCAGGTCGTGTGGGAGAGCGAGCTGCAGCCGACGTCGAACCCGAACCGGATCAACGGCAAGGGGATCGACAACCGCTCGAGCTGTCTGATCCTGCTGGAGATGATGCGCTCCCTGCAGGGCCAGGAGCTACCGGGGACGCTGACCGCCGTGGTCGCCGTGCAGGAAGAGGTGGGGCTCAAGGGGGCCCGCGTGGCGGCGGAGAAGCTGCGGCCGGAGGCCGCCCTCGTCATCGACACCGTCCCCTGCCCCGATACGCCGGACATCCAGGTGAACACGTTCCCGGTCACGCTGGGCCGCGGCCCGGTGTTTCAGGTCTCCAGCGGCAGTCATGCGTCCGGCTACATCATGCCGGAGACGATCCGCGACTACCTGATCCAGGTCGCCGATGCAGCCGGCATTCCCTACCAACTCGGCACGCTGGCCTACACTGACACCGACGCCTCCGCCATCCGGGACGTCGGCATCTCCACGGCGGTGGCAACCATCCCGCGCCGCTACTCCCACTCTCCGGTCGAGATGCTCGATCTGAACGATGCCCTGGCAACGCTGCGGCTGGCGCAGGAAGTGGTGCGCACCATGGGAGAGTTCCCGCGCGGGATCGTGCCGTCACGCATTCCCGCCGGGTAAGGCCTCGCGTTCACGTCCGGCGCACGGCGTTCCGCCTTCGACCATCCGGAATCGAGCCCCTATTCTGATGGCATGACGGCTCGCGCCACGTCGCGCTCCTCGCCGGCGGCATCCGTGACCTGGCAGCAGGTCATGGCCTACCGGCTCCGGCAGCACCATCTGCACCGCCGCGTGCCGCGCGCGGACATGCTGCCGGTCGTCGCGCGGCTGGGCGGCGTGCAAGCCCAGCTGATGTCCTCGGCCGAGCTCGCTCTCTGGGCGCGCGTCGATGATCTCGCGCCCAACGCCGTCTCCCACGCCCTGTGGGAGGAGCGCAGTCTGGTAAAGACCTGGGCGATGCGGGGGACGCTGCACCTTCTCCCCGCCCCCGAGCTGCCGTTGTGGCAGAGCGTCCCCGCCCTCGATCGCCGCTACCACCGGCCGGCCTGGCTTCGCTACTTCGGCCTCACGGCCGAGGACCTGGAGCAGGTGACCGAAGCGGTCGCCGGCGTGCTCAGAGGCCGGCTTCTCACCCGGGAGGAACTGGTTGGGGAGGTCGCCCGCGTCGTGGGATCGGAAGATCTGGCGGCAAAGCTGCGCCATGGCTGGGGCACCATGCTGAAGCCGGCGGCTTTTCGCTGCCAGCTCTGTTTCGCGCCGAATCTTGGCCGGAATGTTCGCTTTACGCGGCCGGACTCGTGGCTCGGCGGCGTGAGACCGGTCGAGACGGCGGAGGCGGAGCGGGAGGTCACGCGCCGCTACCTCGCCGCACATGGACCTGCCACCCGCGAGGCGTATGCTCTCTGGCTCGGCGTACCCGCCTCGCGCGCCGGTGCCCTGATCCGGGGGTTAGGGGAGGAGGTCGTTCCGGTCGACGTCTCGGGCACCTCTGCCTGGGCGCCGGCGGGCGAGGTGGACCGGCTGCAGGACGCCGGGGCTCACCACTCGGTCCGCCTGCTGCCCGCCTTCGACCAGTATGTGATCACCGCCTCCCGCGTCGCGCCCCACTTCTTGCCCGGCCCCTTCAAGGACCGTATCTATCGTCCGCAAGGCTGGCTCTCGCCCGTGCTCCTCGTGGCAGGGCGGATGGACGGTGTCTGGCGTCACGAGGTCAAGGGAAATCGCCTCTTGGTGCGGATCGAACCGTTCGTGGACATTCCGGCCTGGGCGAGACAGGCCGCCGAGGAAGAGGCGGAGCGCCTGGCCGCGTTCTTCGCGCGATCCCTGGAACTGACCTGGCAGAGGGAGAGCGGCTGAGGCGTCGGCTCCGTTCCTCGCCGCCACTATCGACCGCTGAGGAAATCGAGCACCCGCTGTTTCAGGAGGGTGGCGGCGTCCTCACGGTACGACGGCAAGGTGCTGTCGGCGAAGTAGTGCTGGTCGCCGGGATAGAGGAAGAGCTCGGCATCCTCAGCCTCGTTCACGAGCTCGCGGGCGGCGTCAATGTCGCCCTCGCCGACAAAGTATGGATCGGCATCCATGCCGTGGATCTGCGCCGGCACTCCCGGCGGCCAGGATGCGCTGAACTCGGAGACCGGGACGCAGGAGTAAAAGAGCAGCGCGCCGCGCGCTCCGGGACGGGTCTGGGCCAGCTTCTGAGCCACGAGCTCGCCGAGCGAGAAGCCGGCGTACACAAGCTCGGCCGGCAATTCCTCGGCTGCCCGGACGCCACGCGCGATGACCTCCTCGAAGCCAATCTCCTGCGCGTGGCCGACCCCCTCCTCGATCGTCTCGAAGGTGCGGCCCGCGAATAGGTCGGGTGTGTGGACGGTATGCCCGGCATGACGGAGGTCGTCGGCGAAGGCGACGATACCGGGAGTGAGTCCGAGCGCATGGTGAAAGAGCACCACTTCAGCCATCTGTCTGCTCCTGTCCTCGGATGGTGCCATCCGATGGCGTGTCAATGTGGGACGGCCCAACAGTTTAAACGACCTGCCGGCGGCGGAGAGCGATCGTAGAGCTCCAGGACGTTGAGAGGCCTACCGGTGTGGGTGGCTCTCGCGCCTCGAGAGCAGGAAGGAGTAGCCCACCGAGAGACCGATGGCGGCGAGCGTCGCGGCCACGGGAATGCGCGCGGCCCACTTCCCGCGGGCCGGCAGAGAAGCCAGGCTCAGCGCCCCGGCGGCCGTCAGCAGATAGCCGGCGAGGCGGTGGGTACGCTCCCAGACGGAGGGATCGGCCAGCGTCCAGGGGGTGCGGATTCCGATGAGGCCGTTGCGCGGCAGCGTCGGCAAGATGTTCCCCAGGGCAAGCATCAAGCCCCCGTAGATTCCCCGGTTCACCCGATTCATGTCGAGGGGAACGCCGGCGCCGTAGGCGAGGATGGCCAGCTGAGTCTCCAGCAGGCCCACTTCGGTTGCCGCCACGGCGTCGTCACGCGCCCGCTTGCCTGACCCCTGATCGTCCCGGTCCCCTCCGCCCGGCCAGCTGCCGAGGCGGTCATTGAGCACCTGGAGGCCCAGCATCATGGCCGGCATGAGTACCGCCGCCAGTGTCCGCGAGCTGTACCCGTTGGGGCGGCCCTCCGCATCGAAGTGGGTCGCGACGCGGTCGGGCAGAAACGGATAGGCGGCGAGAGATGTACCGGCGGCGATCGCGGTGGCAAGACGGGAAATGGTGCGGGCGGGCAACATCATGGGGAATCTCCTGGCGTGATTTCCGTAGCGTGGGGCCGTCGCACACACGGCCTCGCCTTATCGCTTTACTCCGAGAGCGATCCCAGATTCCGCATCTGCGGCCAGAGGGCGGCGACGGCCAGCACCACGAGGATCGTTCCGACGCCGCCCGCCACCACGGCGATCACCGGCCCAAAGAGCTGTGCCGCCAGTCCCGATTCGAAGCCGCCGAGCTGGTTGGAGGTGCCGATGAAGAGGGAATTGACGGCCCCCACCCGTCCCCGCATCTGGTCCGGCGTTCGCACCAGCACCAGGGTGCTGCGGATGACGACGCTGATGTTGTCGAGCGCGCCCAACGTGAAGAGCATCAGCAGGGAGAGCGGGAACCAGGTGGAGAGCCCAAAGACAATGGTGGCGGCGCCGAAGCCGGCCACCGCGATCAGCAGGATGAGGCCGGCATGGCGGAAGGCGGGCCGGTGGGCCAGGACCAGCGCCATCAGCACGGCGCCGACCGAGGAAGAGGCTTGCAGCCAGCCCAGGCCAAAGGCGCCGACGTGCAGGATGCTCCTGGCGTAGATGGGGAGGAGCGCCACGGCGCCACCCAGGAGCACGGCGAAGAGATCGAGCGTGATGGCGGCCAGCAGGACCGGCGTCCGTCCCAGGAACCGAATCCCCTCCAGCAGCGTGCTCACCGTTGCCGGCTCGCGCCGCCGTGCCTCCCCTGGCCGTACCCGCATCGCCAGGAGGAACAGCGCGTAGAGTATGCCGGCGGCGGCGTTGAGGGCGAAGACCACGGTCGCCCCCGCGGTCCCGACGAGGAAGCCGCCGGCGGCCGGACCCAGCACCGCCGAGAGCTGCCAGGTGCTGCTGCGCCATTTCGTCGCGCTTTCAAAGGCATTCGGGGGCACGACGTTGGCGATCAGCGCCGACTGGGCGGGGCTGGTAAAGGCCTGCGCGCTGCCGAGCAACACCAGGCAGACATAAAACAGTGGGAGCGGACCGCGCGTGGCCGAGAGTGCCGCCAGACCGAGGGATCCGGCGGTCACCGCGATCTCCGCCAGCAGCACGATCTGCTTGCGGCTGTAGCGATCGGCCACATGACCGGCCGGCAGGGTGAGCACGAAGAGCGGGAGCACCTGGGCCAGTCCCACGAACCCGAGGGCGAGGGCCGACCCGGTGCGGACGTACAGCTCCCAGCCCAGGGCGACGGTCAGCATCTGCTGGCCGAAAGACCCGATGAAGCCGCCGCCTGCGAGGAGGCGAAAGGACGGATAGCGCAGCGCTAGATAGGGATCGTGCTCACCCTCAGGTGAGGAACTCTCGCGCTCTGCCTCCGCCACACCACTCCTTCCCCTACGGGGTCATTTTATCGAACGGCGCTGGTGGGTCTTCGGCGCACACCCGGATCACAGCTTGACTTCTCCCGCACCGTATGGTTTGCTGCCCAGAACCGCGACGGAAAGAACAGTAACGACGAGTGAACCAGCCAGTGAGATTGGGCCAATTCCTTGCAGCCTGTCCCCGCGGCAGCGGGGGTGAACCGCACAGCAAGGAGGAGAGTGCCCCGACCGTCATACTTATCCCCACCATGGTGGGGGCAGACCCACAGAACAGGGGAACGGACCGAGTTGCGGTGTCCGGGCTGCCAGGCCTGTCACGTCGCGGCACGCCCGAGATGAGCAGAGGATTCCGTGACCGATAATCGCCGCCTCGGCGCGTCCGATCCTCGCGCAGGTGGAGATGCGGCAGGCGTTGATTACGCTGCACTGATGGCCCTGTGGGCCAAGTTGCCAAAGCCGCGCGGCGAATCGGGCTATCACCCTCTGCTCTACCACCTGCTGGACGTGGCGGCGGTGGCGGAGGCCATGTGGCAGGAGGTCCTCACCCCACAAGCGCGTCAGTGGATTGCTGAGCGCATCGGGCTCTCGGTGGGCGAGGCCGGCCGCTGGATCGCCTTTCTGGCCGCCGTGCACGATGTGGGGAAGGCGTCGCCCGTCTTCGCGCGTCAGGATCCGGCTCTTCCCGGCCGGCTGCGTGGTGCGCTGGAAATGCCGCCCCCTGGCCTGCGCGTCCCCCACGGCGTCATCTCCACGGTTACACTCACCGATTTCCTTCCTGAGCTGGGTGTGAGCGAGGACGTGGCCGAGCGGCTGGCGGTTGTGGTGGGGGGGCATCATGGCCGCCTTCCCATCGAGGCGGAAGTGTCCGACGCTCGCGAACAGGGGGATGCGCTGGGCCGGCGGAGATGGCACGAGGCGCGTGCCGCTCTGATTCGCGCGGTGGCGTGCCACCTGGATGTGCCGGGAGCTCCGGTGGCGACCGTCGACAACGCCGCTGCCTTCTGGCTCGCCGGCCTGGTCTCCGTGGCCGACTGGATCGGCTCCAATCAGGCGTTCTTTGCTCTCGCCGTGACGGACACAAGCGTTCCCGCGTTTGATCCGGGTTATCTGGAGAGAGCCCGCGAGCACGCGCATACCGCACTGCTCCACCTCGGCTGGTTGGCGCAGCCGAAGAGGCGGCCGCCGGTTGCCTTCAGCGATCTCTTCCCCTTCACGCCGAACGGGTTGCAGCGGGCGGTGATCGCGCTGGCACAGAGCGCCCCTGAGCTGGGCCTCGTGATCATCGAGGCACCGTTCGGGGTTGGCAAGACGGAGGCGGCGCTCTGGCTGGCCGACGCGTGGGGTCGGCAGCTGGGGCAGCGTGGCTTCTACATAGGCCTGCCGACCCAGGCTACCAGCAATCAGATGTTCGAGCGGACGCGGGACTTCCTGCTCAAACGCTTCCCGGAGGACGCCCTGAACGTGCAACTCCTGCACGGCCACGCTGCCCTGTCGTCAGAGTTTCGCACGCTGCGCGAGGAAGGAGACCGCCTGTTTGATCTCGGAGAGATCTATGCGGACGAGCAAGGTGGCACGGTTGCGGCGGCGGAGTGGTTCACCCACCGCAAGCGTGGCCTCCTCGCGCCCTTCGGCGTCGGCACCGTGGATCAGGCGCTCATGGCCAGCCTGCAGACGCGCCACGTCTTCGTGCGTCTCTTTGGCCTGGCGCACCGGACCGTGGTCATCGACGAGGTCCATGCCTACGACACCTATATGTCCACCCTGCTGGACCGCTTGCTCGAGTGGCTGGCTGCCTTGGGCTCGACCGTCGTTCTGCTCTCTGCGACCCTCCCCGACGCCCGTCGGCGCGATCTGGCAGAGGCGTACGCCAGGGGTCTCGGTGTGGCGGAGCGTGTCCTCCCCGCCGCCGACTATCCGCGTCTGACGGCCATCGGCAACGAGGAGGCGAGGTCGCTTCCACTGCACCTCGACAGCCCCGACAAGATCATTGCCGTCCGCTGGGTGACCCTCTGCCCAGAAGAGGGAGCAACCTTCCAGCTCGGGGAGCAGCTGACCGCGGCTTTGCGCGACGGTGGCGCGGCTGCTGTCATCTGCAACACCGTGCGCCGGGCGCAAACGGTGTACTCCGCCCTGCGAGCCTACTTTCCCGGTACGGCGTCCGACGGTGCACCCGAACTCGATCTACTCCACGCCCGATTCGTCTACGAGGACCGAATGGAGCGCGAGAACCGGACCCTGCGGCGCTTCGGCAAGGGGACGGCTGAGCGGCCGCACCGCGCCGTCCTGGTGGCAACCCAGATTGTCGAGCAAAGCCTCGATCTGGACTTCGACCTGCTGGTGACCGACCTGGCGCCGATCGACTTTGTCCTGCAGCGCTGCGGCCGCTTGCATCGCCACGACCGCGGGCCGCGCCGCGCGCCCGAAGTGTGGATCGGGAAACCAGCGATCGAGGGAGGCGCACCGCACTTCGACCGCGGCTCCGAGTTGGTCTACGACGAGCACGTCTTACTCCGCTCCTGGTTGGCGCTGCGCGATCGACCGTCCATCGCTATTCCGCGCGACGTTTCGCCCTTGATCGAGGAAGTGTACGGGGACGCCGAACCGCCTGCGGACGGCCTCCTACGCGCGCGTTGGATAGCCAGCCGGGAGGAACGGGCCCGCGAGCAGTCCCAGGAGGAGAAGCAGGGGGCCCTGGCGCTCATCCGCGGTCCCGACTACCGCGAGGCGCTGGCTGAGATCCAGGGAACGGTGCGCGTCGAAGATAGCCCGGAGTCGCATCCCAGTGTGCAGGCGCGCACGCGGCTCGGCGAACTGTCCATCCCGGTGGTGCTGCTCGAGGAGCGTGCCGGCGAGCCGGTGCTGCCCGACGGCACCCCCCTCAGCACGGGACGGCCGGACCTGGCGGAGGTGGAGCGGCTCCTCTTCCGATCGGTGAGCCTGAACGATCGTCGCGTTGTGCACTCTCTGGCGCAGCAGCCGGTTCCGAGCGGTTGGGCCCGATCGCCGCTCCTGCGCGACCATCGCCCGGTCGTGCTGAGGGACGGCAGCGCCGCCATCGGGCGCTGTATCATTCGCAACGACCCGAATCTGGGCGTCCTGGTAGAGGAGATCAACTGATGTTAACGTTCAACCTGCTGCACGAACCGTGGATACCGGTTCAGATTGGTGACCGCCCGGCGGAGGTCGGGCTGCGTGAGGCGCTGCACCGCGCCGGAGACATCGAGGGAGTCGAGGACGCCTCGCCCCTCGTCACCATCGCGCTCCATCGTCTCCTGCTCGCTCTCTTTCATCGCGTCTACGGTCCGGCCTCCACCGATGATTGGGCGGCGCTGTGGCGCGCCGACCGCCTTGATTCCGCCCCGCTCGATGCCTACCTGGATCGCTGGAGTAACCGCTTCGATCTCTTTGGCGCCGACCATCCCTTCTATCAGACGACGAACACCCGCGGGGCCGGCGACGTCTCGGTGGCTATCCTGGCGCACGAACTGGGCGGCACCAATGGTCCGTACTTCAGCCACGTCCCCGAAGAACTGCCGCTGTCTCCGGCAGAGGCTGCACGCTACCTCCTCGCGTACCAAGCCTTTGCCCGCCCCGGTCTCCATACACCCGTCCCCGGCGAATCCAACACCAGTTCCGCCGAGGCTGGGCTTCTCTCCTTTTCCGCGGTATGCCTGGTGCGTGGCGAGACCCTGCGCGAGACTCTCCTGCTGAACGCCGTGCTCTACGACGGCAAAGACCACCCGTTTGCCGGGCAGCGCGACGACACACCGGTCTGGGAGCGAGAGGCGCCGCACGGACGCGAGGTGCGGCTTCCCTTCGGCTATCTAGATTGGCTGACCTGGCAGAGTCGCTCCATCCGCCTGCTGCCGGACGCGGACGGCAGGGTTAGGCGCTCTGTGGTCCTCAAGGGCGTGCAATTGCCGAAAGACGTCAGTGCGCACGAGTACGAAACTATGGTCGCCTACCGCCCGGTCGAGAAGCCCGCCGGACAGCCGGACAAGCCGATCGGTTTCATGCCGGAGCGCGCCGTGTGGCGCGACAGCCTGGCGCTCTTCGAAGAGACGACCAGGGCGCGATGCCAGCCGCGCACCCTACGCGCCCTCGCAGCGACCGGTCGCCAGCGCGCGCTAGGTAAGCGGCGGCACTTTCCCCTGGACGTCTTCGGTGTCCACTTCATTAAAGGACAGGGCAGCGTGGGGTTGTGGCGGCACGAGCGCCTGCCGCTCCCTCTGGCCTACCTCACCGATAGCGATCTGCACGAGCGACTCGATCAGGCAATTGACGTCACGGAGAGGACGGCGAAGGCTCTGAAGACGGCGACCTGGCTTCTAGCCAGGGAGGTGCTGGCGCCCCAGTACGAAAACCGCGAGCCGGATCGCAAGGCGGTGGACGCGTTGGTTCAGCAACTGGCGCCGGAGCGCCGCTACTGGCCGCAACTCGAGCCGCATTTCGCCGCGTTTCTGACCTCGCAGGCCCAGGACTGGGTCCAGAAAGATGGCCAAAGGGTGCCAGGACGGACGGCCCTTGGCGCCTGGACGGATGTGGTCTGTAGAGCGGCGGAGGTGAGCCTCGCCGGCTGCGCCGGCCAGATCGGGTCTAGTGGGCGCGCGGTGCAGGCGATGGTGCCGGCGCAGCGGGTGCTCGGCCGGACGGTTCACCAAGTACGTCAGGAGAAGGAAAAGGAGGATGCGGCATGACAGAACCGAGCGGGCGGGACAAAGCGTTCGTCGACTCTCTCCACCGACTGGCGGCGCCGGAGAACGCGCACGGGCGGGGAGCCCTAGCGGCCCTGCGGCGCGGTCTGGGCAAAGGGCCGGGTGAAGCACCTGAGATGTTTCCGTACGTCGTTCCATTTGCTCAGGAGTTGCAGGGCTGGGTAGAGGAGTGCTACTACCTCGTCGCGTCGCTCTTCGCGCTCCACCCCTCGCCGACCGACGCCGGGGCACCCCGTACCATGGGTGCCTCGTTGCGCAGCGCGGCGCTTAAGGAGCGACAGGAAGTAACCCTTCCCGAGAGCGACCAGCGCCGATTTGTCGCCCTCCTGTCGAGCGACCGGAGGGAGCTGCCCCACCGCCTGCGACATGCGGTCGCCCTCTGCGGAAACAAAGACGTCCCCGTGCACTGGGAGCAGCTGCTCCGGGACGTACGCGCCTGGGATGCCCCACGCGTCGGTTCTCAGGTCAAGCTTCGCTGGGGACGAGACTTCTGGCCGGCGCAAGAACAGACGGAATCTAAAGGAGAGTAAGTATGGCCATTATCGAACTTCACATCCTGCAGAATGTGGCACCATCCAACCTCAACCGAGACGACACCGGTGCCCCCAAGAACTGCGTCTTTGGCGGCTACCAAAGGGCGCGCATCTCAAGTCAGGCGCTGAAGCGGGCGATGCGTACTGCCTTCAGGGAGGGGAGCACCCTCCCAACGCAGAGTCTTGGGGTACGGACCAAGCGGTTGGTCGAGCAACTCGAGAAGGCCTTCGTGGACGCGGGCAAGGACGAGGGCGAGGCAGTTGCCGTCGCCGAGCGCACCGTGCAGGGCCTCGGGCTCGGATTGGATGGAGAGAAGACCCAGTACCTGCTCTTTATGGGGCGCGAGGTTATTGATCAACTGGCGGCGGTGGGGTTGGCACGGTGGGAGGCGCTGGTGGCGCTGCCGGCAGGGGGCGGCAAGAAGGGCAAGGCCGACGTGCCGAAAGTGGTGCAGGAGGAGCTGGGTGCAGCCCTGGAGCGCAACCGGGCGGCGGATGTCGCGCTCTTCGGGCGCATGCTGGCCGATTTGCCGGCCCAGAACGTGGATGCTGCCAGCCAGGTCGCGCATGCCATCTCGACCCACGAGGTCAATCCGGAGTTCGATTTCTACACGGCCGTGGACGATCTCAATCCGGAGGACACCGCCGGGGCGGGCATGATGGGAACCATCGAGTACAACTCCGCCTGCTTCTATCGCTACCTCAACGTGGATAGGGCGCAGCTGCTCGAGAATCTGAATGGCGACGAAGCCTTGGCATCGCGCGCGCTCGCCGCCTTTGTGGATGCAGCGATCCGCGCCCTTCCGACCGGCAAGCAGAACTCCTTTGCCGCCCACAATCCCCCGTCGTTCGTCCTCGCGGTCGTGCGCCCATCGGGATTCGAGAACCTGGCCAACGCCTTCATGACCCCGATCCGACCGAGCCGTCAACAGAACCTAGTGCAACGGTCGGTCGAGGAGATGGTCAAGGAGCGGGAGAAGCTGGCCCACATGTACGCCAGCCCGGCACCCACCGGAAGCTGGGTGGCAACGACTGAGGATATGGACGTGCCGGGCGCGCAGCGCGTCTCCGTGCCAGAGCTCATCGAGGCCGTTGTCACCGGGACCACGGCGTGACAACGCTCCTGCTACGTCTCGAGGGGCCTATGCAGTCGTGGGGCACTCAGAGCCAATTTCGGGAGCGAGACACCGGTCTGGAGCCGTCGAAAAGCGGGGTGGTCGGGCTACTCTGTGCCGCCCTGGGACGCAGACGTGAGGAGGATGTCTCGGACCTGGCAGCGCTGCGCATGGGAGTGCGTGTCGATGCCCCCGGCACCGTTGCAGCCGACTACCACACCATGGGTGGCAACAGTCCCGTCATCCGAAAGGAGCGTGTCCATGGCTGGAGTAAGAACGCTGTCCTCTCGACCCGCTACTATCTGGCCGACGCCAGCTTCCTGATTGGACTGGAGGGGACGAGGGGGATTCTGACGTTGGTAGACACGGCGCTGAGCCGGCCGCGCTGGGCGCTCTACCTGGGGAGAAAGTCCTTCGTCCCATCGGTCCCGGTCCGCCTACCCGACGGCCTGGTCGAAACCGACCTGGCGAGCGCCCTCCACGCGCACCCGCCGGGGCGTGGCACGCCCCCGCTGCGCTATGTGCTGGAGGACGCGGCCGGCTCGGAGGTGCGGATGGATGTACCGGTGAGCTTTGCTGAGCGCCGCTTTGCCGCTCGCCGGATACGAACGGACTGGAGATAGTAATGCTTTACCTCTCGCGGCTCTCCCTCAATCCCCGCTCCCGTCAGGTGCAGCGCCACCTTGCTGATTGCCAGCGTCTTCACGAGTGCCTGCTGGACGCTTTCGGCGACGCGCCGGATAGCGTATCGGCCCGCACTCATTTCGGTGTCCTCTACCGCGTCGAGACCGATCGCGGTCGGTCCACCGTCCTCGTCCAATCGGTAACCCGCCCGGACTGGTCGCACCTGCCCGCGACCTACCTCCTGCGCGACGCCGAGAGCAAGGAGATTGGCGAGGCCTACCAGGCGATTGGGCAGGGCACGCGGCTCGCGTTTCGCCTGCGCGCTAACCCAACCAAACGTCTGATGAACGCGGACACCTCCGAGACGTCCGGCAAACGCGTGGACCTCCGGCGGCCGGAGGAGCAGTTGGGCTGGCTCGAGAGGAAGGCGGATGCCGGGGGATTTCGGATCCTCAGCACCCGCATCGCACCTGCCGTCCCAAACGTCCGCATCGGTCAAGACAACAAGCAGTTGGGGCACAAGAGAGGCCAGAAGCTCACGTTTGGGTCGGTGCTATTTGAGGGTGCACTGGAGGTAATCGACGCACCTGGCTTCCGAGCGACGCTCCGGGACGGTGTCGGCTCGGGCAAGGCATACGGCTTCGGACTGCTCTCGGTGGCACCACTCAGGTAGGCGCTCTGAACCTTAACAACTGAAGAGATGACGGAAGGAACAAGACCGTGAAAGACCTCCACCTCCTCCCCAAGGTGCGCGATAGTTGGAGCTACCTGTATATCGAGCACTGCCGGATCGACCAGGACGCCAAGGCCATCGCGCTGACCGACAAGAACGGGAAGACCTGCGTGCCGTGCGCGTCGCTGACGCTCCTCATGCTCGGCCCCGGCACAAGCATCACGCATGCTGCGATGCGGGCCCTGGCAGATAACGGGTGCCTCGTCCTCTGGACGGGCGAGGAGGGAGTGCGCATGTACGCCCAGGGCATGGGGGAGACACGCAGCGGCCGCAACATGCTCTGGCAGGCATACTTGTGCTCCGATCCTGGCCGTCGCCTCAGCGTGGTGCGGCGCATGTACGAGATGCGCTTTGCGGAGCCAATCGACCCGACGCTGACGCTGGAGCAGATCCGCGGTAAGGAAGGGATTCGTGTGCGGGAGGCATACGCACGGGCGAGCCGAGAGACCGGCGTCGCCTGGCAGGGGCGGCTACTGCAGCGCGGCGACTGGGCGGCGGCTGACCCAGTGAACCGCGCCCTGTCCACCGCGAATAGTTGCCTGTACGGCATCTGTCACGCCGCCATCGTCTCGGCGGGCTACTCGCCGGCGCTTGGCTTCATTCACACCGGGAAGATGCTCTCCTTTGTGTACGACATCGGTGACCTGTACAAGGTGGAGATTACGGTGCCGGCGTCATTCCACGCCGCCGCGGAGGGGGCGGCGGGGATTGAGACGCGAGTGCGACGAGCGTGTCGCGATGCTTTCCGTCGCGAGCGTGTCCTGCACCGCATCGTTGCGGATATTGATGCGGTGCTGGGGCGGGTTAGCGCCGGTAGCGACGAGGAGGACTTCGACGGAGACGACGCGCTTCCCGGTGACCTGTGGGACCCATTCCGGCTGGTTCCGGGCGGGATCAACCACGCGGACACTCGGGGGAGCTGAGCGATGGTCATCTTCGTTCTAGAGAAGGTTCCGACCAGCCTGCGGGGCGAGTTGACGCGGTGGATGCTGGAGCCGAAGACAGGCGTCTTCGTGGGCAGGGTTTCCGCCATGGTGCGCGACCGGCTGTGGGAGAAAATCTGTAGCACGGCGGGTCACGGCGGATGCATCATGGCCTACAGTGCGGATACCGAGCAGGGATTCGCCGTGCGGTCTTACGGCATCTCCCAGCGGTCCGCTGTAGACTTCGAGGGCTTGACGCTGATCCGAATCCCGTAAACACGCCAGAAAATCCAGAGCCGTCCCCACGCACGTGGGGGTGAACCGACAAGATCGCCCCGGCCACACGGGCACGCCATGCCGTCCCCACGCACGTGGGGGTGAACCGCGAGGATAC
>Ga0070739_10000232_pt1 | contig 116515 bp, 103 predicted proteins | sample Coa_R1_7_FD_66445 | JGI IMG/M metagenome (GOLD analysis project Ga0070739, IMG submission 66445) | Surface soil microbial communities from Centralia Pennsylvania, which are recovering from an underground coalmine fire - Coalmine... | ecosystem: Environmental > Terrestrial > Soil >...
CATGCTGTGTTCCCCTCCGTTCGGCCTTTCGGCTGTGGGTGAGTTGGATGTCCTGGGTACGTTCCTTCGAGTACACCCCCATCTAAGATGGGAATGTCATTCTAATTGTCGTGGCGCACCTGCATGTGGTAAATGTCGTAGAGCAGCTTGACGCGCGGCGAGTTGACGGCGCGGCAGACGGCTGCGCCCCAGGCCGTGTGGTCGCACTGGTAGTCGGGATGGTCCACCTTCGAGTTAAGCAGCTCCAGCGCCAGCGTGATGCCCGCCTGCTCGGCGGCGCGGGCTACGCGCTTCAGACCTTCCACCGTGTTCTCCAGGCCCGCCTCGTCGGAAAGTCCGTTGCGGTTGCCGCTGAAGACGATGAGGACGGGAATATCCCACTGTTGCGCCAGCGCCAGGTTGGCCTCGATCTCGCGCTCGATGCGGTCGTGGTTCTCTCGCCGGTTGAGGCCGTCGCCGAGGGAGGCATGGCCGCCCATCGTCACGATCTGCAGGCCTGCGTCTCGTGCTTTCGGCCAGACATCCTGCGGACAAAGCTCCACGCCCGCATACCCGATCCGCGCGGCCTGCGCCAGCAGGTCCTCGGCGGTCACGTTCCCACGCTGAAAACACCACCATGCCAGCGACTGTTTGATGGCTGCCATCCTTTTCTCATCCTCCTTCCACGGTACCGGAACCGGCTCAAACTTCGATGGTTACGTTCTGGAAAGGGCCGAAAATGTCCTGCTCCTTTTCCCTCCCATGCTGCCGGCGCATGAAGGGCCTGCCGCGGTCGCCCCCATTTCTTTTTGATTACGCTTGACAGGCAGGCCGCAAAGCACTATAATTTGATTCGCCAGACTGTCGATGAAACGGATCTGGCCGACCGGGAACAGCCGGCAGACATTCCCGGTCTAATGACTGTGGGCACCCTATTGGTTGCGCTTGACAAGGCGCGGCGTTCGCGTACATGCATTTCCCCGGCTTTCGTGCCGGGGTATGAAGTGGCACCGCTTCCGCGCCGACAATAGAACCGGCAACATCCATGGAAGGCGTTTCGCGGGCGTTAAGGCTCCGCTTGCGCCAGAAGTAGACTTCGGCCTCGGGCCGAGAGGTTCCATCCTTGCTGCTCCACCAAGAACAACGGCAGGCCCTGACCCAGCGGATCGATCCCAAGATCATCCTCGCCAACAGCGTCCTACAACTGACCTCCCAGGAGCTGGTCCGCTCTATCGAAGACGAGCTGATGGAGAATCCGGCTCTGGAGACCCTGGAAGAGGGCCACTGCTCCGGCGACTGCCTTGATCCTTCGACCTGTCCCTACTGCCTCGCTCGCAAAAGCCGCGAGACCGCCGCAGAGACGTCCGACTTTGGTGACCTCGATACCGACATGGACACCGTCTTCGCCGCGGTGTCGCTCGATTCGGAAGCCTTCGACCTGGTCAGCAACCTCGAAGCGGAGGTGACCCTCCAGGAGCATCTGCGCAACCTGCTGCACGCGGCCGTCTCCGAAGAAGACTACCGCATCGGCGAGTACCTGATCTCCAGCCTCGACGATCGCGGCTGGCTGGAAGGCACGACGGCGGGTATTGCCGCCGACCTGGGCGTGGACGAGGAGGCGGTGCTGCGGATTCTGGACGTGGTCCAGTCGTTCGATCCGCCGGGTATCGGCGCGCGCAGCCTGCAAGAGTGCCTGCTGCTGCAGCTATGCTATCTGTGCGAGGAAGAGGGAACGGAGGCGGACAAGCGCAAAATCACGCTGGCCGAGCGGATGGTGCGGGAGCAGTTCGATCACGTCGTCGCGCGCCGCTATCCCCGGCTGGCCCGCGCGGTCGGAATCAAGCAAGAGGAAGCCCGGCAGGTCGTCGAGTATATCCGCACGCGCCTCAATCCGTTCCCGGCCAGCCAGTTCCGTCCGCCCTGGACCTACCGGCCTGGCAACCGCTCCGCCGTTCGCCCCGATGTGCTCATTCGCCGCACGGATCTCGGCTATGAAGTCGAAGTCCTCGACGTGGAGCCGTTCAGCATCGGCGTCAATCCGAGCTGGCGGCACGCCTACGACGACATCAAGCGCGGCAGCAGCCACTACACGCTGGAAGAGAAGCGCCAGATCACCGAGTATGTGGAGCGCGCCGAGCAGTTCCTCAACAACCTGCAGCAGCGCCGCAAGACCTTGCGGCTCATCACCCGCTGCATCATCGATTTCCAGGTCGGCTTTTTGGAGACCGGCTCTCGCCGGTTCCTGCGTCCGCTGACGCGCACCCATATCGCCAGCATCCTGCACCTGCATGAGTCCACGGTGAGTCGCGCGACCGCCAACAAGTACGTCCAGATCCCCAATCAGGAAGTCGTTCCCTTCGAGATCTTCTTCAACGCTTCCCTCTCGGTCAAAGAGGCCATCGACGAGATCATTCAGAGCGAGGACCCGTCCAGCCCGCTTTCGGACCAGCAGATCGCGGCTATGCTTCTGGACCGGGGTATCTCCGTGGCGCGCCGCACCATCAGCAAGTACCGCGCGTCCAAGAATATTCTCTCCTCCACCCGCCGCCGGCAAAACTGAACTCTAGACGATCCCCGGCCCTATCGTAAGAAGCAGCTATCGATCTTGGCGATACGCCTGGGATCGGTCTTGGCTTCCCGGATGCGGGCGGCGGTTTCCGGGCTGCACGAGGGAGCGGCCGCCTCATCGGGGATAGGCGCTGAGGCGGCCATTTCGTCTCTCCGGATCGGAAGCCGGCGCGCGGGAACACGCTGTGGCGCAACGGGCTTTCTCTGGCCGGTCCGTGCGCGCCCATAAGCCGACCTGGGAGGAGATAAAACAGGATGTGGCTGCGCGGTCTCCCCGGCGGCTTTCAGGACGACAGGCTTCTCCGTCGCCGGCTCCGGATCGCTCTCCGGCCCGCCCGCGACTTCTTCGAAGATGGCGAATTCCACTTTCTGCACCCAGGTCCCGCCGATCTCCAGCCGGCTGGCGGTGATCGGCGTAGGCGTGGAGGCGGTCGCACGGACCATGCGGCCGGGAAACCGGCACCCACTCACCGGCAGATGGGACTCTTTGGGCTTGATCTCAGGCACGGCCAGAGGCGCGAAGGACAGGTCCCCGTCAGACAATGATCTCATCTCCGCCGCGCGCGATCACGATATCGCCCGCCTCTTCCAGGCGGCGGATCGCTCCGACGATCCGCTGCTGCGCTTCCTGAACGCTGCGCAGGCGCACCGGCCCCATGAACTCCATGTCCTCGTGCAGGATGGCGGCGGCGCGCTCGCTCAGGTTGCGGAAGATACGTTGTTGGACCTCTTCGCTGACGCCTTTGAGCGCCAGCGCCAGCTCTTTGGTGTCCACCTCGCGCAGCACCTTCTGGATCGCCACATCGTCCAGAAGGATAATATCCTCGAAGACGAACATCAGCTTCTTGACCTCTTCGGCCATCTCCGGATTGGTCTCGGAAAGTGACTGGAGAATGGTCTTCTCGGTCGAGCGGTCTACCCAGTTGAGCATCTCGACCAACGCCTTGACGCCGCCGGCCTGCATGAACCCGTGGGTGACGATGGTGCTCGACAGCTTGCGCTCCAGCACGCGCTCGATCTCGTAGACGACCTCCGGGGGCGTGCGGTCCATGCCGGCGATACGGCGGGCGACTTCCGCTCGCGCCTCCTGCGGCAGCCCAGCCAGGACGGCGGCGGCCTGGTTCGGAGGCAGATGCGCCAGGATCAGCGCGATGGTCTGCGGATGCTCCTCCTGTATGAAGGAGAGCAGTTGGCTGGGATCGGCCCTCTTGGCGAAATCGAACGGCATCACCTTCAAGGTCTGGCTGACCCGCGAGACGACCTCCGTGGCCCGCTCCGCCCCGAAGGCGGCTTCCAACGTCACTCTCGCCTGCTCGATTCCGCCCTCGAAAAGCGCCCCCTGGATACCCCGGCTCGAACCTTCGGATGCCCGGCAGAGATGACAGAACTCCGCTATGGCGTGCCGGCGGGCCTCCGCCTCGACGCGCCCCAACTGGGCCACGTCCAGCGTCAGCGCCTCTACGTCCTCCTCGCCCAGGTGCCGCAGCACCTGGGCGCTCGCCTGCGGGCCAAGCGCCAGCAGCACAATGGCTGCTTTCTGCCGGTTGGTCAATGCCATCAGATGTTGCCTGTTCATAGTGCTTCCTATTCCTCATCGCCGGGCCGTGAACGACCCGCCTGCGGGGCCCCTTCCCCGCTGTCCTTCGGCCCGTGGGTCCCTACCTACTGCCCTCACGGGCGGAAAAGCTTAGAAACCTGAATTCCCCCTCTCCTTCGTAAGGAGAGGGATCAGGGGTGAGGTCAATATTCTTCGCGGATCCAGCTTTTGAGCAGCATCGCTACGGTCTCCGGATGGGATCGGCTGAGATATTGCAGGTTTTGCAGATCGGCCTCAAAGCTGGCATCGATAACGTCGCCGGACCGCGCCCCGCCACTCCCGCCGGGCAGGCCGGCGTGCGCGCCGCCGTCCGTATCCAGCCGCAATGCGCCCAGAGCAAAGGGTGCCTGCTGGCGCAGTACACGCGTCATCATCAGGAGACAGCCCACCATAAGCGCGAGAGGAAGACCGATCCGCAGAAAACCGAGAATATTATCCACGAGGGCCGTTGTGGCCGCGCTGTCCTCGGCGCTGTGATCGAAGGGCACTTGCGCGACGGCGACAGTCCGCGTCGGGTGCGGATCGCCCGGATTCGCCGCGATGGCCGCCTCCAACGCCTCCTTAATGGTCAACACCTGGTTTCGCGGCACGCTCGTATCGATTAGCGCGCTGACCGTCAGCCGCTCGATGCGTCCCGGCCCCCTTACGATGTGCCGGACCGTATGGCTCGGCTGGCTCGTCTTTACCGCGGTAGCGTGAACGTAACGGCCGCCTGTCGAGGGGATCAAACTGCCTGTCGAAGCGGCGCCGGCCCTGCGTGCGGCAGCGCCGTTCGTCTCCTCGGTGAGGGTGGTGGCGACACCGGTCGTACTGGTCTGAGTCTCTTCCTTGTCCTCGCTCAGCTCCGCGTTGACCAACACGACCGCTTTATGCGGGCCGATGGTGTTATCGATCAGCGACTGCAGCTCGTCTCGCTTGGCCTCGGCGAACGGCTTCTCCTGCGGCGCGCTCAGTCGGGTAATTCGGACCAGAGCTTCGTCATGAACGTTGGCGGGCACGTCGATACGGCTGCCGCCCTCCTCCACGCGGAAGGGGATATGCGCTTCTCGCAATGTGCCGAGAATGCGGTCGGTCTCGGCAGCCGACAGGTTCGCGCAAAGAGGGATATAGGATGGCGTCCTCGCCACGTAGAGAAAGCCGATGAGAGCGGCGACAAACCCCAGCGATAAGACGATCAGGCTGATCCGGCGCCGGATCCCCAGCCCCTCCCACCATTGGCGCGTATGCTGCATTACCTGGCTCCGTTTCTTTTTTTGCCGATCCATAAGACCGGCGAAAAAACCTCTGTTATTATCGGTCGAACGCGCGTTCCCTGCAGATGTGTTCGCGGAACCTTGCCCCTGGCGTAAACGTCAAGACCCTGAGTTTTCGGGCGGACCATCAAAGTCGCAAGGTGCTGGTCGCTAGTTTCCCGTTGATTTGGTTTTCGCCAGCAACCCGGAACTAGCAATGAACAACTCTAGCAGGAGGTTTTCCATGCCTGCAACGCTGCAGCCGGCGCGTTCCCTGGGCGCGACCGGCGTCTCCGTACCGCTGATCGGCTACGGCACGGCGCCGCTCGGCAAGAAGGAGGTGTCCCGGGAAGACGCCGTGCGCTGCCTGAACGCGGCCATCGACCGCGGCATTACCTATCTGGACACCTCGCCGGACTACGGCAGCGAGCCACACATCGGCGAGGTGATGCGCACGCGCCGCAACGAAGTCTTTCTGGCTACCAAGGTCAATAAGCGCAGCCGGGACGGCGCGCTGGACGACCTCCATCAATCGCTGGAAAAACTGCAGACCGATCATGTGGACCTGATTCAGCTTCATGCGGTCAACACCTGGGCGGACCTGGAGCAGGTCCTTGCGCCGGATGGCGCCCTCGCCGGCCTGGAGCAGGCGCGACAGGAAGGGCTGGTGCGATTTATCGGCATCACGGGCCACGCGCGCCCGGAAATCCTGGCCGATGCCTTGACGCGCTACCGCTTCGATACAGTGCTCTGTGCGCTGGGAATGGCAGACCATCTGGTGAGCGCGCCGGACATATTCCTGCTTCCCCAGGCTATCGAGAGCAAGGCCGGTGTGATCGCCATGAAGGTACTGGGACACGGCCACTTCCCGGATGCGGAGTTGGCCCTGCGCTATTCGCTCGGGCTGCCGGGCGTCTCTCTGGCTATCGTCGGCATGGCTTCCCCGCAGGAGATCGACCAGATCGTTTCTATCGCGGCGACTTACCGGCCCCTGGAGGAGCATGAAGAGGCCCGGCTGATCGAGCAGGTGCGCCCCTTGATCGAGCAAGACGCCCAGGCGAGCCAGAAAGGCCAGGGGGATCTCTTCTGGCTGCACGATACCACCGTCATGGGCTGGCAGAAGAAAGATGAGCCGGTGTTGGTAGCTTATTGAGTTACTAGTTGCTAGTTTCTAGTAAGACCTCACCCCCAACCCCTCTCCTTAACAAGGAGAGGGGAGGAAAAGGGCGCTGCGCCCTCTGGAAACGGGGTTTTAACTAGCAACCAGGAACTAACAACTAGCAACTGTTTCAGGAGGAGCAGAGATATGGGAGCGATGAGCTTAATCAAAGGTCTCGGCCTGGGCGCCGGGATCATGTATTTCTTCGATCCGGACCGGGGCCGGCGCCGACGCGCCCTAGTGCGCGATCAGGCGATCGCAACGGTCAACGACCTGGGGGATCTGGTCGACAAGGCGTCCCGCGACATGAGCAACCGGGCCTACGGCCTGGTCGCCGAGCTGCAGGCGATGTGGACGAACGAGCCGGTCAGCGACGAAGTGCTGGTGGCGCGCGTGCGCGCTAAGATCGGACACGTGGTCTCACATCCCGGCGCCATCGAGGTCAGCGCCCGCACTGGGCGCGTCACCCTGAGCGGGCCGATCCTGTCCTATGAAGTGGCGCCGCTTATGGCCGCCCTCGCCACCGTACCGGGCGTGATCGCGGTGGATAATCAGTTAGAGCCGCACGCGAGTCCGGAGAATGTGCCGGCTCTGCAGGGATGGTCGCGACTACCGGGGCGGCAGTTCATGACGCCGACGTCGCGGCTCCTGCTGGTGACGGCGGGCGGCATTATGGCTCTGTACGGCTCGCGGCGCGGCGGCCTGCTGGGCACGGCTCTGAGCGCCGGGGGGATCGGCCTGTGCCTGCGTGGCATCGCCAACCCCATGGGCGGTGGATCCACGAGCATGACCGGCAGGCAACAGGGCATCCGTATCCAGAAAAGCATCACCATCGATGCGCCTATCGAGCAGGTATTCGCCTACTTCAGCAACTACGAGCACTTCCCCAACTTCATGGCCAACGTGCAGCAGGTCATCGATCAGGGAGGTGGCCGCTCGCACTGGGTCGTCTCCGGTCCCGGAGGCGTGCCGGTGGAGTGGGATGCCGTCGTGACGGACGTCGTCCCAAATGAGCTTATCTCCTGGGAGAGCGTGCCGGGTTCCACCCTCCAGAACGCCGGATCCATCAAATTCCGGCCGACTGCTAATGGTGGTACGCAGATCCATATCACTTTGACCTACACGCCGCCCGCAGGCGTGCTCGGCCACGGCATCGCAACGATGCTCGGCGCGGATCCTAAGACCGAGATGGACGCGGACCTGGCGCGGCTGAAGACATTCCTGGAGACCGGCAACCCTCCGAGCGATTCCGCTGCGGAGCATCATCGTCGAACGGAGGAAGCGCTCAGCTCGTAATACCTACCCCTGTGGGACCTCACCCCCTGCCCCTCTTCTTCGTAAGGAGAGGGGGAATCGGGTTGCTATCTTGCGCCTCTGCTTACAGGCAAGAGTAGCTTCTTACATAGCTCCCCTCTCCCTTCAGGGAGAGAGGCCGGGGTAAGGGACAAAGGAGATCACGAAAATGGAACAGACGCTCAACGGTAAAAAAGTAGCCATCCTGGTCGCGGATGGCTTCGAGCAGGTCGAAATGACGGAGCCGAGGAAGGCGCTGGATCAGGCCGGCGCCCAGACGCAGCTCCTCTCACCGGCGCAGGGCCAGGTCAAAGGCTGGCAGCACGACCGCTGGGGCGATACCTTCCCGGTGGAAGTTCCTCTCGACAGTGCCAACCCGGACGACTATGACGCCCTGCTGCTGCCCGGCGGGGTAATGAATCCGGATAAGCTGCGCATGAACCCGAAAGCCGTGCAGTTCATCAAGGCTTTCTTTGAGGAAGGCAAGCCGGTGGCCGCCATCTGTCACGGCCCCTGGACCCTGGTGGAAGCGGACGTCGTCCGAGGACGCGAGCTTACCTCCTGGCCCTCCCTGCAGACCGACATTATCAACGCGGGTGGCAAATGGATAGACCGGCAGGTCGTCGTCGATAACGGCCTGGTCACCAGCCGCAAGCCGGACGACCTCCCCGCGTTCAATCAAAAGATGATCGAAGAGTTCGGAGAGGGCCACCATCGCCGTCAACAGCAGCAGGAAGCGCGGGGTCTACAGCCGGAACGCCAGACACAGCCGGTTTAAGAGACACTCGCTGCAACAATCTGGCAGAATGGCCTCAGATTGAAAAATTCTGAGGCCTTTTTTTGTTCGTCAGGCAGGAAAAATGCGGGTCTTGATCGAATCAAGCGTTCGCAGGTATCATAAAAACCCTCTGGTATTGTATACTATAGAAGCAAGGTGACTCGCAGGCAGCACGTCCTGAGGAAGGTGACCGAAAGATGCGGCGTGGTTTCACCCTCATCGAGATATTGGTAGTGGTCGTCGTCCTGGCGGTACTGGCGGCGATTCTATTTCCTGTTCTGGCGCAGGCCCGCAATATGGCTCGCAGGACGGCCTGTCTGTCCAACGAGAAACAGTTCGGCACGGCTTTCCAGCTCTATGCCATCGACTATGATGAGCGCTTGCCGGACCTGCACTGCGATCCCTATAGCGCCGCCAGACCTACCGATGACGCGTTCTGGCACGAGCACTTCTGCCGCGCCACCAAGCTACTGCCCGGCGAGGTCTCGTTTGTCGCGCTGCTGCAGCCTTACATGCGCTCCTCCGATGTGACCTTCTGCCCTTCGGACTGGAACCACCAGACCGAGGGACGGCATGTGACCTCCTACGAATACAAGCTCTGGTTGGCGGAAGGCCATGCTCTGTCGGACGCGCCCCGGCCCACCGAATTGGCGCTGATGTGGGAGCAGCAGGGCTACCATTCGACCAACGGGCACACTTCCGAGTTCGATCGAAATACGTCCATGAACATTATGTTCTTGGACGGTCATGCCGGATATCATAGTCTGGCCGATACGACGACGGCGCAGTTTGGCGCCGGCCCCGACCTTCATATCTTTTTCCAGGCCGATAACGCCCCGGACACCTCCCTCTACGGGGCCGACTTCAGCAATTAACCTATCCTACTTCCATAGATATTAAAACGGAAACTGCCCCAGAACCGAAAGTTCTGGGGCTTGTCGTGTGCGGTCCCGATGACCGGTCGCTATTATCGCTCAGAGCTGTCCGATCAACGATAGCTGTGGTAGCGGCGATAGAAGCGCGCACCGCTCTCGATCCGCACCAGATTGCGGGCCATGCGCAGATGCTCTAACAGGGTCGGCAGCGTGTTGCGTGCAAAATCTCGCAGAGCCGGATTCCTTCCCTCCCGCGCCTCCTGCCGGAAGAGCGCTACCGTCTGAATGTGCGCCTGTAACTGATTGTGGGCATAGGCGCGATCGAAGGCAAAGCCTGACAGATTCGACAGGCGGTCCATCGCTGCCCGATTGGTGGCGCCGATACCCGATGGCAGCGTGATGTTCTGATCGGAAGCCAGCGCCGCAAACCGATCGTTGGCCTTGCTATGGTCGTTGACCATCCGCCGCGCGAAATCCCGGACCGCATTACTGGACGTTCTGTCCATAGCCAGGTTGCCCATTCGGACCTCCGCCTGGCCTCCTTCCGCCGCCATTCGCACGAACCGGTGGTCCATAGCATTCAAGTATCCACGCTGGCTGGCGTTTGCTCCGACCGCAAAGGTGGACATAATACCGACCGCAACGAGTATAGATAGGGTCAGTCGTCTCATTTCTGTTTTCTCCTCTCCCTGGTGCTTCAGGGTTCTTCACCGGCAGTTAGAGCCATGCCGCGCGCCGGAATGTTCCCGATATTGTGCGGTATCCGGAACCGTGAGAACGGCCCGCACGTTGTCTTAGGAACATGAAACGCGGTTTGACCGTCTGCATTCCACAGAGACGGGAGGAGAGGATGCGGTTTACGGACAAAGTGTGTATTGTCACCGGAGGCGGCTCCGGGATCGGTCGGGCCACGTGCGAGCGGTTCGCCGCAGAAGGCGGCAAAGTGCTCGTCGTGGATGTGAACGTCCAGCACGGCAATGAAACGGTTCAGGCCATCACCGCCGCCGGGGGGCAGGCTCTCTTCATAGCAACCGACATCGGCAACCCGGCGCAGGTCAAGGCTGCGGCCGATCTGGCCGTGCAGCGCTGGGGCAAGATCGACATCCTGGTCAACAACGCGGCCATGATGACCTTCGTTCCTATCGTAGACCTGCCGGAGGAAGACTGGGACCGGGTCCAGTCGGTCAATCTGCGCTCGGTCTTTCTCTTCTGCAAGTACTGTCTGCCGCATATGAAGGGCGGCGCCATCATCAATATCAGCTCGGTCCACGCGCACGAGACCACCGTCAATGTCGTGCCCTACGCCACCTCTAAAGGCGGCATGGAAGCGTTTACCCGCGGTTTCAGCGAGGAGTGCGAAGCGGCGAAAGTCCGGGTCAATTGCGTCGCCCCCGGCGCGGTCGATACCCTGATGCTCTGGAACAATCCGAACGTCAAGAGCGGCAAGGAGAAGATCGAAGGCGCGGTGGGCGAGCCGGCGGACATCGCGGCGGCGATCTGCTTCCTCGCCTCCGACGAAGCGCGCTTCATCAATGGAACGACCCTCGTCGTTGACGGCGGACGGCTGGATATTTTATAAGGGAAAAGATGGAAGGGAAAAGGGAAAAGTAAAAGACCGTTTCCTTCTTTTCCCTGCCGAGCAAAGCGAGGTCTGTATGCCTGGAACGGGATTTATGTTCGCTACTGGAATCGAGAACAGTTACCCGACCATCCAGCTACCCAATGGCAAGACATTTCGTGTGGACGAGATGGAGAAGACGGGCCACTATCGGTATTGGCGCGAGGACTTCGATCTCGTAACGGAATTGGGCATTCGCACCCTTCGCTATGGGCCGCCTTACTACTCGACCCATAAGGGGCCGGGCCGCTACGATTGGAGCTTTGCGGACGAAACGTTCTCTGCGCTGCACGATCTTCGCATCCAGCCTATCGCAGACCTATGCCACTTCGGCGTACCGGACTGGATCGGCAATTTCCAGAACCCGGAATGGCCCGCCTTTTTCGCGGAATACGCGGGCACGTTTGCGGCGCGTTATCCCTGGATCCGGTATTTCACTCCCGTCAATGAGATCTTCATCACCGCCATGTTCTCGGCACAGTACGGCTGGTGGAATGAGCGCCTCACCAGTGATACAGCCTTCGTCAACGCTCTCAAGCACCTCTGCCAGGCTAACGTCCTGGCTATGCGCGCGATTCTGGAAGTCCGTCAGGACGCGGTGTTCATCCAGAGCGAGTCCTCCGAATATTTCCATGCGGAGCATCCGGACGGCTTGCCGCGCGCTAACTTCTTGAATGAGAAGCGATTCCTGTCGCTGGATCTGACCTACGGCTACCCCCTGCGTGCCCTGATGTACGAGTACCTGCTCGATAACGGCATGACGCGGGAGGAGTACCACTGGTTTCATGCTCACCAGGTCAAGGCCCGCTGCGTGATGGGCAACGACTACTATGTGACCAACGAGCATCTGGTCCACAATGACGGCACGACCGAAGCCTCCGGCGAGATTTTCGGCTACTACGTGATCACGCACCAGTACTTCGATCGCTACCACCTGCCGGTAATGCACACGGAGACCAATATCGCCGAGCCTAAATCGGTCGATTGGCTCAAGAAGGAGTGGGCCAACCTGTATCGGCTCAAGCAGGATGGCGTCCCCATCATCGGCTTCACCTGGTTCAGCCTCATCGACCAGGTCGATTGGGATACGGCGTTGCGCGAAAACAATGGGCATGTCAACCCGTTGGGTCTATATAGCCTGGAGCGCAAGATAAATCCCGTCGGACGGGTCTATAAGGAGTTGATCGAGGAGTGGCGCAAGGTCCTGCCTCCGGAAGATAGCACCGCCGGCTTTATCGGCATGATCGGCGCGCTGCCTTCGTGGAAAAGTTGAACGAGGTGAATTCGCTCAACAAAGGAGGCATCGCTGTGGCTTATTACGAAGAGAAAGATTTAGATCGATTCGGCGAGGTCGGTAAGTACCGGCCCGATCTGTTCGCAAAGTTCATGGACTGGTATCAGGCCGTGCAGGAAGACGGCGCGCTTTCGCGCCGGGAGAAGGCGCTGATCGGCCTGGCAGTCGCCCACGCGCTGCAGTGCCCCTACTGCATCGACGCCTATGCGCAGGCATGCCTGGAAGCCGGGTCGAATCCGGAGCAGATGACGGAAGCGATCCACATGGCCTCGGCCATCCGTGGAGGCGCCGCGCTCATCCATGGGGTGCAGGCCCATAACGCCGTCGAAAAGATCACCATGTAAATGGAAAGCTCCCTACCCTCCTTTGCGGAGACGCTGGCCGTCCAGGGCCTCGGCGAGCTGCGCGCCGAGAAGATAACGACCCTGCAGGTCAACGTCGGCAAGCTGTGCAACCAGGCGTGTAAGCACTGCCACGTAGACGCCGGGCCGCATCGCACGGAGATCATGACGCGCGAGACCATCGAGCAGGCGCTCGCGGTCGTGCGCCGCTTCCATGTTCCGGTCGTGGACATTACCGGCGGCGCGCCGGAGCTGAACCCCCATTTCGACAGGCTGGTGACCGGCGCTCGCGAGGCCGGCGCGCACGTGATCGTGCGTCACAATCTCACGGTCCAGCTCACGCCAGGCAAAGAGAACCTGCCTGCGTTCTTCCGCGCCAACGACGTCGAGATCATCGCCTCCCTGCCCTATTTCCTGGCCGAGCAAACCGACGCCCAGCGCGGCCGGGGCGTCTTCGAGCAGAGTATCGAGGCTCTGCGCCGGCTCAACGCCCTCGGCTACGGGCAGGAAGGGTCGGGGCTGCTCCTCCATCTGGTCACCAATCCCGTGGGCGCGTTCCTGCCTCCCAACCAGGCCAGCATAGAGCGCGACTTCAAGCGCGAGATGGAGGCCCGCTACGGCGTGGAGTTCAACCACCTATACACCATCACCAACATGCCCATCCACCGCTTCCTCGACTACCTGCATCGTTCCGGCAATTATGAGCGCTATATGGAAAAACTGGTCCATAGCTTCAATCCGGCCACCGTGCCGGGGCTGATGTGCCGCACCTTAATAAGCGTCGGCTGGGATGGGCGCCTCTACGACTGCGACTTCAACCAGATGCTGGAGCTACCGCTAACAGACGGCATGCCACAGACCATCGCCGATCTGGACCTCGATCGCCTCGCCTACCGGCGCATCGCCACGGGCCGTCACTGCTTCGGCTGCACGGCAGGCGCCGGCTCCAGTTGCGGCGGCGCCGTCACGAAGTAGCCGCTCAGGAACCACGATCCGGAGAGCTGCAGGCATGATCTCGATGGTTACCGGCGCCGTCGAGCTCATTTTCTCTCCTGCCCATCGCCCGCCAGGTTACAAAAGGGGCGAACGCAAGCCCGTCTCTCAGACCCCTCTGGCAAAGACACATATATTCGGCTGAAAAGTATTACCTGAAGGCGCACGCTTCATAGAAGCCATCCTTCTCCAAAGAGAACGGAGCGGCAACAATGCGCCATCCGAAATACGTAGGAAATAGGAAAGGAATGCCCGCCTCCCTCGACGTCTCCCAGACGGGAATAATCCCTATTAAAACCTGGTATATCCAGGAGGAGGCAGACTTCCGACAGGCTTTCAGGAAGAGACGCATGATGGACCGCTCTTCAAACGGACTACGATCTGCTCCTGCTCCGACAAAGACGGAGAGAGGACGTTTGCTATTCCTGCTGGCGGCGCTGTTCCTCCTCGCCGGCGCGGCCGGGATTCGGATGTGGATGCGCCACCGTCCCGCCGATACAGGAGATGCCCTGCACGGCAATGCCAACGAGGCCGCTCCGGCTCTGGCCAGCCTGCTTGCCAAAACGCCGCCGGACCAGCGTGCGCCGCTCCTGCTCCGCTACGTCCAGGACCCCAGCCTCGGCCTGCGTTATGCGGCTGTGGATGCGCTGGGTCAGGAGCACACGACGGCGGCGGCAGACGCCATCGAGAACGCCTTCGCCGACTCCTCCGCGGCTGTCCGCGAGCGGGCGATGGAAGCCCTGCCCAACATCGCTCCGGAGCGCGGCCTGCGCCTGCTGGCCGCGGGCCTGCGTGACGAGGACTCCGTGATCCGGGAGGCTGCCGCCCTGCAGTGGATGCAGTGGGCTGAGCATGCCCCTGAGAAGGTCCGGCCCGCCGTTCCGGCGCTCATCCAGTCGCTTAGCGACTCGGATCCCGTCGTCCCGGTCTTTGCCTCCAACGTCCTGCGCAAACTGACCGGCAAGCCCTGGCGCATCACGAAAACGATGACCGCCGCTCAGTCCGAGGCGGTCATCAAGGATTGGCAGTCCTGGTGGCAACACGCCTCAGCCAACTGGAAAGGCGCGGCGGACTTTGCCGCGATCGCGCCCATCCGTCCCCATCGCGCCGACCCAGCCCCTGAGCTCCATCTGCAGGATTTGGACGGCGCTCCGATCGACCTGGACGCGCAACGCGGACATGTGACCCTGCTCAACTTCTGGGGCACGTGGTGCGGGCCGTGCCAGCAGGAGATTCCCGATCTGGTCCGGCTGGATGGCGCGTATCGCGCTCGCAAGGTGGATCTCATCGGCATCGCCCTGAATGAAAATAGCGCGGAAGACCTTCGCCAATGGTGCCGCGCGCACGGCATACGGTACCGGCAGGCCATGGCGACCGATGCAGTCCAGCAAGCCTACGGCCTGGAAGGGGTGCCGGTGTCCGTTCTGATCGATACGCAGGGGCGCATCCGCTACCGCTGGCAAGGTCCACGCGATTTCGATACCTTTCATAAGGCGATCGACCGACTATTGACCGAGGGGGCCGGATAGGCAGCCCCTCTCCTGGAGATGATTTCATGCCCAAGCTTTCGTGGCCCGAACTCCACGGCGCGCTCACCCACTTCCCCATTGCCTGCCTGATTCTCGCCTGTGTATTCGAGATCGGAGCCTACCTTCTACGCAAGCCGGAATGGCGGCTGATCAGCTACTGGATGCTGGTTGTTTCCGTCATCATGGCCGTTCCGGCGCTCGCCACCGGCTGGTTGACCGCTAACAGGATGTTCGACCAGGCCCCCAGCCTGCCGTCCGTCGTCGTCTGGCATCGCGCCATGGCCTTCACGACGGCGGGTATCGCCCTGTTGCTGCTGATCTGGCGCACCCGGACCCGCGACCGCATCGGCGGCGGCGCGCTCCTCGGTTCCATTGTTGCGCTGGTCATCGCCTCCGGAGCTGTTGGCTACACGGGCTACCTCGGCGGAGAGATGGTCTTCGGGGCAGCAGGCGCAGCTCCGATAAACCAGAACTCGACTTCCGCGCAGACCCTCCCGAAAGAGGCCGCCTCGCACACGGGCAATCCGCCATCCGTATCCACCCAGGATATCCAGGCCGGGCAGCAACTGTTCCAGAGCAACAAATGCCTCAACTGCCACGCCTTCAATGGCGCCGGCGGCAACACGGGACCGGATTTGACCCACGAGAGCCTTCGCCACTCCGACCTTGACTGGCAGATCGCGCATCTGAAGGATCCGGCCCGGATGTCTCCCGGCTCTTTCATGCCCAGTTACGCCAGGCTTACGCCCGATCAGCTCAAGGCGCTTGCTTCCTTTCTGGTCACGCGAAAATAGACTCTCCGGAAGCATAAAAACGGGCCACGCGCCGTCCTTTTGTCGAGCAGGAATAACGCGCCGAAGGCAAGAATAGTTTTAAAGCCTATAGGGCCGGCCGTTTTCATCCGAAGTATTAGGCAGGGAACAAGAACTCTTCCGGAGCCTTCGGCCGTCTAATAAACATGCCTCACGCCGGGGTGACGTATAGAACTTCAGCAACGATCCGGGCCCGAACGGAAGGCTCCCCTGCCGGAGTTTTGCCGCATCGGCACGAGCCTGCTAATGAAAAAGAAACAGAAACGGTTTTCGCATACCGCCAGGGACATAGAGGAATACGAGCCTTCGCGCGGAGGCTGGACCCCGCGCGAAGAGCCGCGATGCCAGGGCTTTGCCGAGCGTAAACGAGCGGAAGCGCAACTGACCCAGGCGATCCGGGAAGTCCATCATCGGGTGAAGAATAATCTCCAGGCGGTAAGCGCGCTGCTGGAGATGCAGATCGATACCGGCCAGGAGTACCTGCCGGTAGAATCCGTGCGGAACAGCCTGCGCCAGATCAAAGCCATCGCCTTAGTCCACGACCTATTGGCCCACGACCGCCCGATCGGCGCGGTGGATGTCGCCCAGGTGCTTTCCCGGCTGGCAGGGCTGCTCGCGGCCAACCTGCGCATGCCTGGCCGCCCGGTGGCGCTCTGCGTCGAGGCCGAGCCGACCTGGATGCCGACTCAAACGGCAACGTCCCTGACACTGATCGCCAACGAGCTGATTTCCAATGCCATCAAGCACAGTATGAAGGAGAGAGGAACCAGGGGGAGACATGACGCTATCATCATCCGCCTATGCCGGCAAGAAGGAGAGCGCATGCTACTCTGCGTGGAAGACCGGGGACCCGGCTTCCCCGCCGGATTTCATCCTGGCATGCATGGCCACCTCGGCCTGGAACTGGTCCATTCCCTGGTCACCATCGATCTACACGGCCGGATCACCTTCGCCAACGTCCTCGACCGAGACGGCGAATGTGCCGGAGGACGGGTCCAGGTCTGCTTCCCCGAACAGCCCCTCTCCCCATGAGACGCCCTCCGAAACCATTTCGCTGGCGGGCAAGCGCGTGGTCATCTGTGAGGATGAGGGTATTCTACAGATGCAGCTCCAGCGCGCCCTTACCCGCGCCGGCCTCAAGATCGTCGGCACCGCCAACAATGGGCAGACGGGGGTTGACATCGTCCTACGGGAGCGGCCCGACATCGTTCTGATGGACATTCGCATGCCCATTATGGATGGGTTGGAGGCATCCCGGCGTATCTTCGCCGTCTATAGTCCCTGCCTTGTCGTGCTTACCGCCTACGCCGACGAGCATTACCAGCAGCAGGCCAAAGAGCTTGGCGCCAGCGGCTATATCATCAAGCCCGTCACCACCGATACGCTCCTGCCGCAGTTGCGCGAAGCCTGGTCTTCCTGCCGATCGGAAGGCTGAAAAGCTCCCACCCTATTAATCTCACCCCAACCCCTCTCCTGCGTAAGGAGAGGGGGAGATTGGAGCGGAAATCTCCCTCTTACGCAATAGCTGGCTGCCGATTCTCCTCATCTTTCTCATCGGCCTGTGGTTCGTTCTGGAACAGTCTCCCGAACAAGAGAAAGGCGTGGTCGTGCTGCGCTGGGTCGTCAACTCTCAGGAGCGTGACCAGCTCTTCTACCAGGCGGCCAAAAAGGCGTTCGAGGCAAGCCATCCCCGCATCCGAATCCAGTTCATCAAGTCCAATGAGGGCGACAAGGTCGATACCATGATCGCCGGCGGCGATGCGCCCAACATCGTCAATCTGGGCTGGAACCAGATCCATTTCTACATCCAGGCCCATGCCGTGCGCGATCTGACGCCCTTCATGACCGCTGCAGACCGCGCGGACCTGCGCCAGTATTTCCCCGCCCTGCTGGCGCCCTTCCAGGAAGGCAAAGCCCTCTACGCGCTGCCCTGGGATTACGTGCCGTTCATCCTGTTTTATAATAAGAACCTGTTCGATAAGTACGGTGTCCCCTATCCCAACGACCACTGGACCTGGGAAGACTACCGCCGGGCGGCGATTCGTCTCACGCACCGTAAAGACGGCCTCCCGGACGAGTTCGGCGCCTCGTTCGCGCAGTGGCAGGACGGCTACTACTGCTGGATCTATCAGAACGGCGGGCGCGTTCTCACGCCGGACGGCCGCCGCGCCACCTTCGACGATCCCCGCGTCGTGCAGGCGGTCGCCTTTCTGCAGCAATTGACGCGCACCAATCAGGTCGTTCCCACCGAAGCGAACCAGCCGAAAGAGACCGGCGTCAACCTGTTCGAGGCCGGCAAGCTGGCGATGAACGGCCCGACCGGCTCCTTCTATATCCCCACCTATCGCGGCTACGAAAAGATCGACTGGGACATCGCCTCTGTGCCTGCCGGCCCGAGCGGCAAAGGCACGATGACCGCGCCGTTCGCCTACAGCGTCACCACGCAGAGCCAGCATCCGAAAGAAGCGTGGGAGCTGGTCCGCTTCCTCTGCGGCCTGGAGGGCGAGCAGATGCTGGCCGCTTCCGGCCTCTTCGTTCCCGCGCGCCGCGACGTCGCCTTCTCGGATGGTTTCCTGCACGCGCCCGGCCTGCCGCATAACAAATATGCGCTCGTGGCGATGATGGACGACCGCGACGGCAAGAAGCCGTGGGGTATCGTGCCTCCCTGGTCCGGGGACCGCTGGCAAGACGTCAACGACGAGGCGCTGAACGCCAAGCTGACGCCCTTCCTGTTCGGCAAGCCAAAGCCGGGCGAGACGCCGGAGAGCGTCTGTGCGGCCATCGACCAGAAGGCCAACGCGATTCTGGCGGAGGACCGCGCCGCCTATCGCGGCGTGCCGGTGCGCTGGGGAGGCGTCTTCACGGCGACGTTCTCAACGCTCGGCATCGCTGCCATCGCGTGGCTTCTGGTCGTCCTGCGCGCAAGCCGGCGGTCGCGCCTGCTGCGCGCGGAGCAGGCGTGGGGCTACTTCGCCATCGCGCCCTGGCTGCTGGGGTTTCTGTTCTTCGGGCTCGGCCCGATCCTCTTCTCGGTCCTGCTCTCCTTTACCCGCTGGAACGATCTGGAGCCGGCCGCGCACGCCCGGTTCGTCGGCTTCTACAACTACGCGCAGATGCTCTCGGGCCGGGACGACCTCTTCCTGAAATCCTTGCGGGCTACCCTGACCTACGTGGTCCTCAGCCTGCCGCTCACTCTGGTCTTCGGCCTGCTCATCGCTCTCTTGATGAACTCCCGCCTTAGAGGGATCGCCTTCTTCCGCACGCTCTACTACCTTCCCGCCGTCATGCCGGTCGTGGCGGCGGCGGTGCTGTTCAACTGGGTCTTCCGGCAGCAGGGACTGCTCAACTATCTGCTCGGCGGGTTCGGCCGGATTCCCTACGTGCGGATGCCGGACTGGCTGGGCGATCCGCAGTGGGCCGTACCCTCCATTGTGTTGATGGGCCTGTGGGGCGTGGGCGGCGGCATGATGATCTATCTGGCCGGCCTGCAGAACATTCCGACCCAGCTTTATGAGGCGGCGCAGATCGACGGGGCGGGCGTGCTGGCGCAGTTTCGGGCGGTGACTCTGCCGATGCTCTCCCCGACGATCTTCTTCAACCTGGTCATGGGCGTCATCGGCGCGTTCCAGGTCTTCACCTCGGCGTTCGTGCTTTTTGGCGGCGGCGCCGGCCCGGAGGATGCGGCGCTCTTCTACAACTTCTATCTCTACCGCAAGGCGTTCGAGCAGTTCCAGGTGGGCTACGGCTCGGCCCTGGCCTGGATCCTTTTCGTGATCATCCTCGCCTGTACGCTGCTCGTCTTCCGGTCGTCCTCGCTGTGGGTCTACTACGAGGGCCAGCGCGAAGAGCGGGAGCAGACACGATGAAGGCACGCTGGAGTCGATCTCTCAAGCCGGCCCTGCTCACGCTGATTCTGGTCGCGGGCGCGGTCCCGATCCTGATCCCGTTTCTTTGGATGCTTTCCACTTCGCTTAAGCCGCGCGACCTCGCCGCGGAGTACCCACCGCGCTGGCTGCCCGTGAACGAGCATCACTATCTCACTATGAACGGGCGGCGAGAAGAGGTGACGGTCCTTATGGCCGAGCAGGGTGGGCAGACCAAAATCAAGACCCCGGAGGGACGCACAGTCCGCGTTCCCTCTTCCGCACTCACGACCGTCCGGCGCTTCGAGCCGCAGTGGGGCAATTACGCCAGGATCCTGACGCGCAAGCATAAGGATAGCGACGACGATTTTCTGCGCTTCCTCCTGAACACGCTGCTCATTGCCGGCCTCTCGGTCATCGGGCAGGCGCTCTCCAGCGCACTGGTCGGCTGGGGGTTTGCACGGCTGCGCTTTGCGGGCAAGAACGCGCTGTTTATGGTCATGCTGGCGACGATGATGATTCCCGGCCAGATCGGCATCATTCCGACCTTCATGATCTTCCGCCGGCTCGGCTGGATCGACACCTTCCTGCCGCTGATCGTTCCGGCCTGGTTCGGCAGCGCGTTCTTTGCGTTTCTCTATCGGCAATACTTCCTGGGCATCCCGATCGAGATGGACGAGGCCGCAAAGGTGGACGGCGCCGGTCCGCTGCGCATCTTCTGGGACATCCTGCTCCCGATGGCCCGACCGGTGACGGTGACGGTAGCGGTCTACACCTTCTTCGGCGCCTGGAACGACTTCCTCGGCCCATTGATCTATCTCAACTCGGACTCCAAGCGCACGCTCTCGCTGGCTCTGGAGAAGTTTCAGAGCGCCCAGGCGACGCCGGACATGCCGGTCTTGATGGCCGCTGCCGCCCTGATGCTGCTTCCGGTGCTCGTCATCTATTTTTTCAGCCAGCGCGCGCTCATGCAGGGGATGGTCATCAGTGGGGTGAAGGGGTAAATTTGCACGCAGACGGCGGCGGTTGGCATGTAATTTTAAGAGGAAAAGGTCCTATAATACAAAGGAGGCGCAGGGCAGATACCCTGCGCCGTAAAAGCGGTTCGTGCCTGGAAGAGCGGTCTACTCGGCGCTCTTGCGCCAGGCGCGCAGGCGCTCCAGCTCGAAGGCGAGCATGGGAGCCGGGATTTCGGAATTTCCCGCGATCCGATCCAGGACGCGCGCCAGCCCCCGCTCCGCCAGATCGTCCGGCTCTTCAGGATAGAGGGTATCCATCGCCTCGACGAGCGTGTAGAGGGCCTCGTTGGCGTAGCGCGCCTTGTTCTGGGGCAGGGCGCGGTTGGCTGTCTGGCTGTACAGACGGGTGACCTGCTCCGCCAGCGCTTCCCAGGGATCTGAGTAGCCGGCCGGCGCCAGTGGCCGGGCGGTAGCCGTCTGGCGCATCTCGGTGGCCTCCCGCATCGCGGCGAGGCGCGCCTCGCGGTCTTTGGTCGCTTCCCAGTCGGCCAGCGTCGTGCCCTCGATCAGGCGCAGTTGGAGCGGCTGGTGAAACACCTCTTCGATGACCTGGCTGACCGTCCGCGCATGGGCGGAGTGCTGGATGTGGCTGGCACGGTTCATATCCATCGTATCCATGCCGACAATCAGGGTATCATTTTCTATCGTGATCGGGTGTGTGCTTTCCACCGCTTCCCAGAAAGAGCGGCTGTTGACACGGTCTTTCAGACGTTCGACACAGTTCGCCCACAGCACGGGCAAAGACGAGGCCGCAGTCATAGGGGTTCGGCTCCTGACACAGAGTGCGCCACGGATGGCAGGACCATCACGGGCGTGGAATTCGCGCCTACGGCGAGATTATACGCTTCCGGCCCGTTTTCGTCAAGCACAAGACGCGGAACAGGCGAAAAGAAATCATCGGCCGCTTCGGAATGCGCGGGCTATGCTTCCGGAAACACGCTCGGACAGCCCGCCGGAACGAAAAGGAGTTTGTTGTTATGATGTCCATCCATGTCACGCCTGAGCACGGCAGAATCGCCCGGCGGGTGTCCCTGGCGGCGGCCGTCGCCGGTCTGCTTCTGGCAGGCAGCCTCTGGACACCGGCCGCCCTCGCCCAAAACGACGGTGGGCAGCCTGCGAAAACCACCAGCGATAGCACCCAGAAGCCTGCGGACAACACCCAGAAACCGAGCGACAAGCTCTCCCTGGGCACGCAGGATATCGATCCCTCGAAGCCGATCCAGCCGGGCTACGTTCTTAGCGTCAATATCGCGGGCGAGACCGACGCCAGCGGCAACTACCCGGTGGACCCGGCAGGCAATATCAACATCCATTACGCCGGGATGACCTTGCCCGTCGCCGTCAAGGGCAAGACGCTCGACCAGGCCCATAATGCGGTCGCCGAGGTTCTGAAGAAATACATCAAGAAGCCGGATGTCAGCGTCAGCATCGTCGCGGTGCCGCACCCTACCGTCTTCCTCAGCGGCGCCTTGCGCGTTACCGGGGAGGCGCAAATCCGCCCGGACACCACCCTCGTGGACCTGCTCTCCCGCGCCGAATGGCTGGATAATGCCGATCTGACCCAGGTCCGCCTGATTCGTCCGGCTCAGAACGCTCAGTCCAAGCCGGACATTCAGACCCTCGACGTGGAAAAGTACACCAAACCCGCAGCCGACAAGCCGCTGGATCCCTCCCTGAATCCGACCCTGCACGATAAAGACCGGATCTTCGTTCCGTTCAAGAGTGTCAGCGGCACCGGCACAGTCTCGGTGACCGGCGATGTGGCCAAGCCCTCGCCCTCGATTCCCTACCGCTCCACGCCGCCGCTGACCGTCAGCGAGGCCGTCAACCTGGCCGGCGGGGCCAACGCGACTGCCAACAAAGAGATCGTCACCGTGCGCCGTCCCGGCGTCGACAAACCGCTTATCGTCAACCTTCAGAAAGCGGAGCAGGGCGATCTGGTCGAAAATATCGAGCTCAAGCCGGACGACGACATCTATGTCACGCCGCTGCAGGAGAACAAGTTCGTCAACGTGGCAGGCGGCGTCTTCAAGCCGGGCAAGATCGTCTTCGACAAGCCCATGATGCTCACGGAGGCGGTCATGGCCGCCGGCGGCGTAACCGCCACAGCCAAGACAAAAAGCGACTCTATCTTCCGCGGCGCCGATACGGGCAATACCAAGGTCATTACGTTCAACTGGGAGGACATCCAGAAGGGCAAAGCCAAGGACATCGCCCTGCAGCCCGGAGACAATATCTTCATCGGACCGGGCACCACCACCCACACTCCGAGCGCACTGGAACAGATTCTACCCATCCTGCGCGATGGCGCGCTGTTCTTTAGCGTGCTCCGCCGCTAAGCAGCCTCTTCATAGCAGGCATAAAAAATCCCTGGCCGGTGTTCCGGCCAGGGATTTTTTGTTGGTTCCGTACTGTGGCTTGCGTGGTGGAATGCATTCCGTTCGCGTTGGCGACGGAATGCATGTGCGATTGAATGAATTCCATCGCTGTGAGGCGCTGACGCGCCGGGCGTGCTTCGCACACGTTCCATCAAGAGGGGTGTGCCAGGCACAGGCTTTTCAGCGAGCGTGTCCGGTAGGACACCCAGCCGAAGGCTTCACAGCGGAGGAATTTATTCCCTCGCTAAGCCCTATCCCTGCGCTATACTTCCGCCAGCTCCTCCGCGAAGCGGGGAAGCGGCATGCCGCCTTCATGGTGCGGTCGGAAGGTATCGGAGGGCGGCGTTAGCGCGCGACGGCGCCGCTTGAAAGGCGAGCGCAGCACGATCTTCCGGTAATCCAGGCCTGCAGCCGTCAGCGCCCGGTCCCAGCTATCGAAACGGCGGCGAGCCGCCGTGATGAGCGTGATATCGTACTCCTCCATGTTCTTGGCGTTGAGATCGATCCCCTTCTCATGGAGCTCCCGCACCTGATTCTTGATGGTCTCCTCGTCCCACTCCCGGTAGCGGCGGATCTGGCTGTAGTCCAGACCGGCAGCGGTGACCGCGCCGCGCCAGGACCCAAAGTGCTTGCGCTTGGTGGCCGCGGCAGCCAACTGCGGGTCTACCTGCGTGCTCACATGCCGCCAGCTCAGGTCCTCGCCCTGGGTATACAGCTCCCGGATGCGCTCCAGGATCCGCTCTCTATTCCAGGTCTTATACCGGCGTATATCCTCGTAGTTCAAGCCGGCAAACTCGACGGCAAGACGCCAGGAACCGAAGTAGCGCGTCGCCGCCCGCAGGAGGGCGACATGCTCCTTCGCGATAGATGCATAATTCAGATTCTCTCCCGTCTCGTACAGCCTGCGTATCTCCGCCCCGATGTTGTCTTTACTCCACTTTCGCACTGACGTGTATCCTTCCTTATCGTTGTAGCCTCTGCAGGCATTGGAGTCCTCCTGCCCCCGGTGACGGCAAACGACCGGCAGAAAAATTTCCGGAATGGGCAGCGAGGCCTCTTTGATTATGATAGTCAATCCCTTGCGTCTCCGTCAAGGGATTCGCGCTTTTTTTCACAAACCAGGGACGGACAGGGCCTCTATCCGCCTTGTCCCTCTCGGGCAGGAGTTGGGAAGAGTTGTGAAGAAAAAGCGCTCGGCAGCCGGCATGTTTCGTGCCATGCGCGCGTACCATAACATATAGACGAACGAAAGTCCTTTAAGTTTGGACTTTTTCGGCTATTTCTTCTATCTTTTACTTGGTCCGGGCGCTCCAGACCGGAAGAGGCGGTTCAGAAAGGAAGCAGGCAGCATGGCCCAGCGCGCGGAACGCAGGACCTGTCCCCGATGCGGGGCCAATAATTTCGACACGGTGAGCGCCTGCTGGAAGTGCGGCGCGCCCCTCAATGGCGGGCTGGCCGGGACTCCGGTCGCCGCCTATCCTCTGGAACGCCCCGCCGTGTCCGCTCCCTCCCCGGCAATAGGCTCCGCGCCGGCCGGCATGCCTTCGGTCGGGCCGGCGGCGTATGGCTATCCCGCCGGGCGGGCGGAGATGCCCCGTACGGCCTCAGCGCCGGCGGTCACTCCCGGCGATCCAGGCTCCGCCCGCCGCGCAGCCATCGCCCTGGCCCTTACCTTCCCCTGGATCGGCCTGCCGGTCGGCTGGATCTTCATGATGATCGAAGACGGCCGCAAGCAGGCGATCGGGCGGATTTGCGCCGTCTGGAGCCTGTTTGCCCTCATCTTCCATCTGCTGCTCCTGTTCGCGCTGACACAGATGACGATGTCCTATGTCCGGGAGCTTTTGCCGCTCCTGCAGAACATGCGCAACAACTCCTCTGCCCCGACCACACAATATTAAACGAGATAACCTGCCCGCCGATCCATCGTCTATGCGTATGAGAGGCCGCATCTGGGCGTCAGGCGTTGGGCCCTAGGCGCTGGGAAAAGCCTGTTCTTAACGCCACCCGCGAAGCGGGTACACGCCAAACGCTACTCTGCAGGTGGCCTCCGCTTCATCTCATCTGGAAGGAGAGGAGAAAGACGATGCATTGGTCAATCCGCCGAACTTTGCCGCGATCGCCCTGGGCAGGGATCGGTCCGGCCGCTCTTATGCTTACCCTGGCCGGCGTGGGAGTGAGCACCATCATTTCCAGCGTCCGGGCGCAGGAGGCCGCTTCTGTCGCGCCAAAACCAATACGCGTGACCGTTACGGTAGGGACAGCCCCTCTAAAACTGCAGGGCAGCGTGTCTTCTGTTTCAAAAACGGTGACAGTCGTCGGGCGTCAGGATGTGGCTGTGCAGCCCCCGCCCACTTTGGAGACGCCCTCCGTGGAGCCGCAGGACAAAGAGGGCCAATCCTCGGAGGATCAACGCCAGCTTCGCAGACAGCTCCGCGACCTGATGAAGCAGCGCGCGGACCTGGATAGCCGGATCGCCGACCTGCAGCGGCGCCTGGGAGATAACAATGATATCTTCTATCGTGGCGCCCTCGGGGGATCTCGCTTGGGTGATAAGACCTACTTTGTGGCCCCCTTCGTGGACAGAAGTCGCAAGCTGACGCCGGAAGAGCGCAAGCAGGCAGAGGAGGCCATGAAGCAGGCGCAGGAAGCCATGCGAACAGCTCAGAAAGCGATGGAGCAGGCTCAGAAGGCTATGGGTGACAACGCCACGATCTATCGGGATTATATGCCCCAGATCCAGGAGCACCTCCGCGCGCTGGAGGTCCCGAATGCGATCCCGGACCTCCCGGACGTTCATGTTTATAGCTGGTCGCCGGACGATCAGAAGCGGTTCCAGCAGGATTGGGCGAAACAGCAGCCGGAGTTCGAGCGCGCCATGCGTGACTTCCAGGCCCGCATGCAGAAGTGGGCCGAGGATTTCGAGGCGCGCATGCGCCGGGAGTTCGGCACAAGAGAGGGCGACAGACTGGCGCCGCCTGCGGATAAGCCTAAAGAAACGACCCCTCAGAAAGAGAATAACGGCCCGGACAAGGACCAAGATACGGGCGGCGACATCCTGTAGAAGGCTCTGGTCTCGCTCCCCACGATCAAAGACCGCCATCGCTTTCCTCTGGCAGGCGATGGCGATTCTTTGGATAGGCCTCACAAATTCGCAAGATCGGAGAAAACACGAGGGAGCGATGCCCTTACAATGGGATAGCCCTTTCCTGGGCGGACGCGGCGCCGATCCTGGCGGCCAACCTTGTTTTCGCCATCGGTTCTGCAGAAGTCAGCGCCTCTTTCTTCCCAATAAGGAGTGTTTTCATGGATACTCGGCGGGTCACGAAAACGTCCCTCGCCCTCTTCTTTCTCAGCGTCGCCTCTCTGTTTCTCCCCGATGTGTTGTTTCCGCCCAGGAGCCGCCGGCCCTCTCGTCCACGGACCGGATCCGGCTGGCGGAGGCGTTCCGCCTCGCGGATCAGTTGGAAGACCGCATCTGGAAAGGATGGAGCCGGGCTCCCTTTGCCGTGCTGCTCGTCACGCCACAGACCGAGTTTCTGCTTCGCCATCCCCACCCGACCGCGGATTTTACTGCGCTCGGCTATGACCCCCTGCTAAAAAGCAACGTCTACTACCGCAAACGCGTCTTCCCGACCGCCGTGCTGGCTACCTTCCCGGCCGTGGACGGTGTTCCGACCATCGTCGCCGGCCAGGCGGAGTCCACGACGAGCAAGACGTCCACGCCATGGGTGGTCACGCTGCTGCACGAGCACTTCCATCAGTGGCAGGACTCACAGCCGGGATACTATGCAGGCGTGAAGGCGTTGGGGCTGGCTCACGGCGACGAGACGGGCATGTGGATGCTCAACTACGCCTTTCCCTACGACTCTCCGGAGGTGGAAGCGCGATTTACCGAGATGTCCCATGCGCTCCTGGCAGCGCTGCAGGCCGAGAAAACATCGCAGTTTGCCGACCGCGTCTCCGCCTTTCAGGAGGCGCGCCGGCAGTTTGAGGACAGTCTCGCTCCGGACGATCGTAAGTACCTGTCGTTCCAGCTATGGCAGGAGGGGGTCGCCCGGTATACGGAAGTCCGGTTCGCCCACCTCGCCGTCACCCGCGCCCGGCCCAGCCGCGCCTTTCAGGCGCTGCCGGACTATACCTCCTTCGAGAAGGTGGCCGACGACTGGCAGCGCACGATCCTGGCCGATCTTGCAAACATGGACCTCAAAAAAGAGCGCCGCCTGGTCGTCTACTCCCTCGGGGCTGCCGAGGCCCTGCTTTTGGACCGAAGCGCGCCCGGCTGGCAGCGGCATTACTTCTCCGAACCGTTCCAGCTCGACAGCTATTTTCCCCATTGATCGGCCCCAAGGCGGGCCGTTTTTCCTGCGTCCGCCCTCCTGCACGACTCCCTTATCGACCCCGCAGGCAGGATTTCTTGAACGGGTCCCCTAAACTGTATCTGCCTGCGCCATAACCCCTCACCCATTCCATCGCAACGTCGCCAATTATGGGTAGGGACCCACTGCCCGGCGACCCTCCCCCTCACGAAGAGATGGGAGCAGGAATGGAGACAGGCAGGAGAGAGTATGGATTTCACGCTAAGCCCGGAGCATAACCTGCTGCGCGATACCGTGCGCAAATTCGCCCAGAACGAGATCGCGCCCTATGTGCGGGAGTGGGACCGCAACCAGACCTACGATCCCGACCTCCTACGGAAGATGGGCGAGGTCGGCCTGCTGGGCGTCTGCCTTCCGGCCAAATACGGCGGCGCCGACCTGGACTACATCGCTCTGGGAATCGCCTGTGAGGAGCTGGAGCGCGTCGATTCGGCCCCGCGCACGGCCATGTCGGTCCACGTCGGCCTCAACAGCCTGGCGCTGCTGCAGTGGGCGACGCCGGAGCAGAAACAGCGATTCCTGGCGCCGCAGGCTCGTGGCGAGAAGATCGCCGCTTTTGCCCTGACGGAACCGAACGCGGGCAGCGACCCGGCTTCCATGCAGGCGTATGCGGTCCGCGACGGCGATTCCTACGTGCTCAATGGCGAAAAGACCTGGATCAGCCTGGCGGACGTGGCCGACCACTTCCTCCTGTTCGCCAAGACCGATCGCGAGGCTGCCCATCGAGGCATCACCGCTTTCGTGGTCGAGCGTCGCTTTCCCGGCGTGCGGACGGTGCCCATCCACGGCAAGCTCGGCGTGCGCTCGGGCGATACCGGCTCGGTGGCGCTGGAGAACGTGCGCGTGCCCCTCGAGAACCGGATCGGCGCGGAGGGCGAGGGCTTCAAGATCGCCATGTCGGCGCTGGACAAGGGCCGCTACACGGTGGCTTCGGGAGCGGTGGGAACGATCATCGCCTGCCTGGAGGCCAGCGTGGCCTATGCCAACGAGCGCAAGGCGTTCGGCGTGCCTATCGGCAAGAAGGAGCTGGTCCAGCAGATGATCGCCCGCATGGCGCAGAGCCGGGACATCGGCCGCTTGCTCTGCTACCAGGTCGGCTGGATGATGAACCAGGGGATGCGCACCACCCGCGAGGTCTCGCTTGCCAAGTGGACCAACTGCGATGCCGCCTTCCAGGCCGCCAACGACGCCATCGAGATACACGGCGCCTACGGCTACTGCGACGAGTTCCCGGTCGAGCGCTATTTCCGCAACGCCCGCGGCCCCGTCATCTACGAGGGCACGCGCGAGATCCATCAGATCGTTCAGGCCGAATACGCGCTCGGCTACCGCGAAGACAAGCCCGGTGGCCCCATGCTTCCCGGCTGGCCCTTCTCGGATGACGCGTAAGCTGAAACGCCACCTCATTTTCGAAAGCTATGTGGCAGAAGGCTGCCTCATGGAGATAGATAGAATGCAGGCGGAGATCCGGGAGTATCTCAGTCGTTTGCCGGAAACCATCGAGGCCACCCGATCGATTCATTTTAAACAAGGGAGACACATGAAATTCCGCATGGCCCTCGCGGCTGCCGCGCTCTTTCTCGCGGGCACCGCGCAGGCCCAGATCAAGCACAACTACGACCTGCTCGACGTGAACTGGAGCCTCTCCTTCAACGAGCAGGATGGCACTATCGCGGGCGACGTGACGAACACGCTGAAGCCAACGGAAGACGGCGTGGGGCAGATCGCCCTCAATGAGGGCAAACTCGACATTCACGACCTCTCGGTGAACGGCCAGCCGGCGCACTGGTCGGTGGATAAGGAACAGCTCGTCATCGACCTGCCTCAGCCTGTGAACAATGGCACGGTCCTGAAGGTTCGGATCGTCTATTCGGGCAAGCCGGAGGCAGGCGTCTACTTCACCAGTCCGCGGCGGGCTTTTCCCGCCCACACCGGCATGGTCTATACCCAGGGCGAGGCGGAGGATACCCGCTACTGGCTGCCGACCTACGATGAGCCGGACGACAAGGCGACCAGCGAGGCGCGCATCACCGTCCCGCACGGCTACTTCGCCCTGAGCAACGGCAAGCTGCTGGAAGTGGTCCACCAGGGAGATACGGACGTCTATCACTGGAAGATGGACCAGCCCTTTTCCACCTATCTCATCTCCTTCGTGGCCGGCTCCTACGACAAAGGCCATGAATCCTGGGGCGACCTGCCCGTCGATTACTATGTTCCCACCGGCCTCGATTCCTGGGGCCAGGCAGCGTTTGGCGGCACCGCCGAGAAGGTGCAGTTCTATAGCGAGCTGACCGGAGTGCGTTATCCCTACGCCAAGTTCGCCCAATCGGCGGTCGGCGACTTCCCGTTCGGCGGCATGGAGAACATCACCGCTGTCACGCAGACCATCGGCGCGCTTTTTCCGCCCAAAGAAGCGCCACTCGACAATTCCAGCGGTCTCGTGCTGCACGAGCTGGCTCACCAGTGGTTCGGCGATCTGGTCACCTGCCGCGACTGGTCGCATATCTGGCTCAACGAGGGTTTCGCCACGTTCCTGCCCCACTTCTGGTACCGCAAGCACGAAGGCGAAGACGCCTACGAGCTTGGGCGCATGCGGACGATGCAGGCCGCGGCCCGCAGCATGGAATATGCCCATCGCCCAATGATCAACACGCACTATAACGTTCCGATGGACAACTTCGACGGCAACGCCTACGCGGGCGGCGCCGGTCGCCTGTTCGTTTTGCAGTCGCTGCTGGGCGAGGACGTTTTCTGGCGCGGCGTGAAGACGTACCTGGAGACGTTCGCCTACAAAAACGCGACCACCGAAGACTTCTTCAACGTGATGGGCCAGGTGAGCGGCAGAGACCTGGACAGCTTCCGCAAGCAGTGGTTCTATCAGGCCGGCGTGCCGGACCTGACGGTGTCGCGCGCCGGCTCGCGCCTGACCGTGACGCAAAACGAGCCGCTGTTCGATCTCGATCTCGACGTCTGGTCCCTTGTAGGATCGCAGTGGGAGAAGCGCACGCTTTCGCTCACGGGCAAGGAGGCCACGCTCGATCTGGGCCATGCGGCCGACAAGCCCTTCCTCGTCGATCCCCTGGGGAAGTATGTGGCCCTGATCCATTACGCGCAAGCGCCGACCGCCGATGATGTGTACGCGATGGTCACCCACGCGCCGAATGCAGCCGTCAAGGCGCAACTCGTCACCGTATCGGAGCAAGTCAAGGACAGGCCCCAGCTCGCCTGGCGGCTCTTCGACGTGGAGACGTCCAAAACCTTTAAAGAGGAGTGGGCGGGCGACCTGGCGTCCGATAAGACCGAGGCGCTCCTGCGGCTGACACACGACTCGGACCTCGAAATCGCTCAGGATGCTGTCCGTACCCTCGGCTATGGCGCTTCCTCTCCGGCGGTCGTGGCGCGTCTGCGCGACATCTGGCATAACGATCCGCGCGACAACATGCGCAATACGGCACTGAACGCACTGCTGACCCTGACGAAGAATCTAAGCCTGTTCGACGAGGCGGAGCGGACGGACAGCTATAACGACAGCTTCCGAATCACCGCGCTGCGGTTCATGACCCAGAACCACAAAGACCAGGCGCGTATCCTCGCCCTTGATGCTCTCGGCGAGAACTCCACGGAAAATCTGCGCGAGTCGGCTATCGGCGTGCTCGGCGAGCTGAAGGATAAACCCGGCGAGAAGACGGTGTTCCATGCTCTGGTCAGGCTGCTGAACGATCCGGGCCATCACGTCAAAGAGTCCGCGATCTATGCGCTGCAGTCCTATGGCGATCCCGCCGCGATCCCCTCTCTTCAAAAGCTCACGGATTACAGCATGTACCAGATTCGAGAGCCGGCAAAGCAGGCGATCGCGACGCTAGAGAAGAAGTAGAATCTGCGCGCGGCGTTGAAACGCCGGACTAAAACACGAAGCCCGCCTGCGCGGACTAAGGCCCCCACACCCTTCCCCTCCCCCAATCTTAGGGGAGGGGGACTCTGCTGGAAGGCAGAGACGCGCGCAGGCAGGTTTTGTGTTTCAGCATGGGGTTTTAACCCCGTGTACTATAGCGAGCATGATTAACTCCACTTCCAACCAGGCTCGACTAAACCTGAACCGCGCTCAGGTGATCGATGAGAATTTCGTGCGGTTCGTTCAGGAGTGGGCTTCATCCAATGACGCTGCGTCTGCGACCCGCGCACTGGGCGCGCCGATACGTGCGGAAGCGGCGCTGACAGGCTGTGACGTGATGGAGCTGTTCGAGTCGCAGATGGTGGCGCGGCATCAGGACATCGAGTCGCGCAACATGCGCGCCCGCAACGAGGGCTTCTATACCATCGGCAGCGCGGGCCATGAGGGCAACGCGGTCGTAGGCCGGCTGACCCGCCCTACCGACATCGCGTTCCTGCATTACCGTTCCGGCGCCTTCCTGGCCGAGCGCTCCCGCAAGGTCCCCGGCCAGGACTTCGTGCGAGACACGATGCTCAGCTTCGCCGCCAGCACCGGCGATCCTATTGCTGGCGGACGGCACAAGGTCTGGGGCAGCGTGCCGCTCTGGGCGCCACCGCAGACCAGCACCATCGCCAGCCACCTCCCTAAAAGCGTCGGGACCGCCTTCTTCCTGCGCCGCGCCCACAAGCTTGGCGCCGTTCCCGAATTGCCGGAGGACACCATCGTCGTCTGCTCCTTCGGGGACGCCTCCATCAACCACGCCGTCGCCCAGACCGCCTTCAACGCCGCCGCCTGGACCGCGCATCAAGGTCTGTCGATGCCGATCCTCTTCGTCTGCGAGGACAACGGCGTGGGCATCAGCGTCCCTACCCCGCCGGACTGGGTCCAAGCCAGCATGAGCGCCCGCCCCGGCCTCCGCTACTTCGCCGCGAACGGGCTGGATCTGGTCGAGACCTATGCGGTCGCGCAGCAGGCCATCGATTTCTGCCGCAGCCGGCGCGCGCCCGTCTTTCTGCACCTGAAGGTGGTGCGCCTGATGGGCCACGCGGGCACGGACGCGGAGCATGGCTACCGAAGCTGGGAGCAGATCGAGGCTATCGAGGCGCAGGACCCCTTGCTGCATACGGCACGGCTGGTGTTAAGTGAGGGCATCCTGACGCCGGAGGAGGTCCTGGAGCAGTACGAGCGGGTCCGGGCGCGCGTACAGGAGGCGGCGCGCTTTGCCGCCACACAGCCACGGCTCGGCAGCGCGGAAGAGGTGATGGCACCCCTGGCGCCCTACCATCCGGATTTGGTAAATGCCGAGGCAAGCCGCGTTCCCTCGGCAGGGCAGCGGCGCAAAGTGTTTGGCGTGGAGGAACCGCTGCCCGAAAACGGCCCGCCCCGCCACATGGCTGCGCTCATCAATCTGGGTTTGCACGACCTGATGGCGAAATACCCGGAGACGGTCCTGTTCGGCGAGGACGTGGCGAAGAAAGGTGGCGTCTACAACGTTACCGCCGGTCTGGAGGCGACGTTCGGTCCCGGCCGCGTGTTCAACACCCTCCTGGATGAGACCACGATTCTGGGCCTGAGTATCGGGGCAGGCCAATTAGGGCTGCTGCCCTTACCCGAAATCCAGTACCTGGCCTACTATCATAACGCCGAGGACCAGATTCGCGGCGAAGCCTGCTCGCTGCAGTTCTTCTCGCAGGGCCAGTACAAAAACCCGATGGTCGTGCGCGTGCAGGGCTGGTCCTACCAGAAAGGGTTCGGCGGCCACTTCCACAACGACAACAGCATCGCCGCCATGCGGGACGTGCCCGGCCTGGTGATCGCGACTCCTTCAAGAGGCGACGACGCGGTCAAGATGCTGCGCACGCTGGTGGCGCTGGCGAAAGTCGATGGCCGGGTCTCTATTATGATCGAGCCGATCACCCTCTACATGACCCGCGACCTCTATGAGCCTAAAGACGGTCTCTGGCAGTTCCCCTATCCCGCTCCCGGCGAATTCATTTCCCTGGGCGAGGGCGCGATCTATCACGAAGACGCCCAAGACCTGACCATCCTCACCTTTGCCAATGGCGTCTATATGTCCCTGCGGGCCGCGAAGATCCTCAAGGAAAAGCATGGCATCTCCGCCCGCGTCGTCGATCTGCGCTGGCTCAACCCCCTGAACGAGGAGTTCATCGTCTCCCAGGCCCAGGCGACCGGCCGCGTTCTCGTCATGGACGAAAGCCGCAAGACCGGCGGCCTCGCCGAAGCCATCCTCGCCCTCCTCACCGAGCGTTGCGGGAGTAGTATCCGAGCCGCCCGCCTCAACGCCCTCGACACCTACGTCCCCCTCGGCCCCGCTGCCAACTGCGTCCTCCCCACTGAGGAGGATATAATCGCTCAGGCATTGGCAATGCATCAAAGCTAGATCGGTTTTTATCTCGGTCTACTTGTTTTTTCCAGGGCCGGTTGGCGCTCTGGTGCGCCGCGCAGCCGGGTGAGCAGCAGGCCCTGCAGGCAATGGCGCCGGAGTGGTTCTTCGTGCCGCCTTATGTGGACTATCGGGGCTGATCGGAGTTCGGCTGGACCGAAAAATAGGCTGGGACGAGGTCGAGGAGACCATCACCGCCGCTTTTCGGACTGTCGCGCCGGCCTCTCTGATCGCCCAGATTTCATGTAAATAACCCGCTGGCTTGAGGCTGCTTAGAGAGCCTCTAACGCTTTGGTTTGCGGGTTCACGCGATACTTTCTATCCCGCTTCATAGCATCGTCCTCGACAGCCAGGATATCCAGTTGCTCGGCAGGGACGGAAGGAGCGGCGAGCTTCAGCAGCCGCTCCCGAGATGGGACAACCTCAGCAGGAAGGTTTCCAGTCTGCCGATGCCGATGCACGATCCGCCCACTATGGCGGTCGTAAAGCAGATACATAGCCATAAACATGCTCCTAAGCCTCGGTCAGAGAGCGAAGACGACTCCCTCCGCCCGGTGAGCGCCACCCTTTGTCCGCAAGCCGACGGTCACGCTGACCGCCTGACTAATGATCTCCACCGAATCCGAATCCCCTTCGTCGCGAACGCCACAGAGGATCTGGTCCCCATCTTGATTGCAGACCTCAGCAATATAGGTATGGGCATAGTCACTGCCATCGGTTTTGACCAGATACGTCTGCACTAAGTAGGTTCGACTCGGGTCAAGCGCGATCGTCAGCGTCTCGTCGAAGTCCCCGGTCGTCCACATCCAGAACGTGTTGGCAACTTCCATAAAGCCTACTCCTTTGCCAGGCGTCACCGCATGATCCGACAATCATGAGGTCATCGGCCTAGGCGATCCTGCTAAATGGCAGTGTGGGGTCTCGACGTCACGATAGCCAGCGCCATTAAAGCTGGATACCCCGCCGCCATTGCTGTAAAACGGATGAGCATGTCACTATAACACGTTTCAAACGAATTAGCAAGCGATCTATGTCACAAAAATTGAGTGAAATACTTCACAGATCCAAACACGCTACTATCTCCACTTCCGACCCATCTCCGAATGAACGGCTTCGCGCTCACTCACCGGAAGAGCAGACCGAATACTCCCCTGCCGCAAGCGATAAAGCTGGGACATCTCCACGCATGGCGCGCAGCGCGCGAATGGCCAGGAGGCCGGACAGGAAGATCAGGAAGGCGCCCAGCCAGAACGAGGCGCCGGGCAGCAGGAGCGGGGCGGACTGTGAGGTGAAGTAGCCGAAGGCCGAAGCCCCCAGGATCGGTCCGACGATGCCGGTCAGGCTCTGCAGGCTCGTCAGCGCGCCCTGGATGCCGCCCTGCTCGTCCGGACCGTATTCTTTCGAGATCAGACTCTGCGTCGTCGGGCCGCCCGCGAAGCTCAGGCACCACACCAGGATCATCACGATCATGATCCATCCCTGGGAAGCCATCGCGAAACCCAGGAAGCCGACAAAGTTGAAGAATATGCCCCATAGGATCGTCCGCCTCTCGCCAAGGCGCCGGACCAAAAAGCCGACCAACCCCGACTGCACGGCGATGCTCCCCAGACCGATAAGGGCCAGTGTCATGCCATTATCCCGCGGCGTCCAGTGGAAGCGGTAAGAGGTATACAGGACCCAGGTGCTTTGCAAAGACTGCATCGCCAGGCTGCCTATCGCGATCGAGCCGGCCATCCACAGCACCCACCGGTAGCGGCTCATAATACGCAGCGCGCCGAGCGGGTTCGCGGTATGGAAGGTGACCGCCCGCCGGTTCTCCGCGCTCAGCGACTCCGGCAGCGCCAGCAGGCCGTAGAGAGTGTTGAGCAGGCTCAGGATCGCGGCTCCCCAGAAGGGGGCGCGCAACGACAGCGAACCCAGCACGCCACCCACCGCCGGCCCGACTATGAACCCGATGCCGAAGGCGGCGCCGATGAGGCCGAAGTTCTGCGCGCGCTTCTCGGGTGGACTGACATCGGCGATGTAGGCGCTGGCTGTCGTGAAACTGGCGCCTGTGATGCCTGTCAGAATCCGTCCGACGAACAGCCAGCCGACCGTGGACGCTCGCGCCATGATGGTATAGTCCACTGCCGTGAAGAACAATGCCGCCAGCAACACCGGCCGCCGTCCATACCGGTCGCTCAAGCTGCCTAGCACCGGGGCGAACAAGAACTGCATCAACCCGTATGAGGCCAGCAGCAGCCCGTACCAGTGCGCGCCCGCGCTCAGCCCGCCTTTGGAGACCACCGTGATCAGTTTCGGCATGACCGGAATGACCAGTCCCATTCCCAGGACGTCGATCAGCAGCGTAATAAATATGAAGATCAGGCTCGCGGTCCGATTGCGCACCATGCACCTCCGTTATGGTTGCATTGCTTCACGGTATCTCTACTATACGAATGGCGAGGAAAGCGGAACGCGCCTCCAGAAGAATTTGTAGAAGATTCCTGTCCGTAATGTTCCAGCAGGAGATAACGTTCCAAGGATAAAGGTTAGGGCTGAAGTGTGAAAAATGCCGGTCCTTAACCCGTAGAAGTGCCGGTTTTCTGCTAAAAAGGGCAATATTTGTTAGAAATACGGGAGCGAAATCGTAGTTTTTGATGAATAATAGGCGTATCTGCTCAAAGGAGACCCATCACACGATGGATAGCGGTACGGTTGCGCCACATAGCTCCCCGGCGATCTGTCCGCAGTGCGGCGGCGAATGTGAAGCGCAGGTCATCACGCTCACTCTGCGCTGTACCCAATCGAATTTCGCCGTCGTGCGCAACGTTCCCGCCGACGTCTGCCAGGTCTGCGGCGAATCGCAGTTCTCTATGCGGACGACCGGGCAGCTTCTGGCCATGATGCAAGCCAGCCACCCACCCGCTGAAGTCATCCTCATCCCGATCTACGACTTCGCGAATCCTACGCCCTAGCGGCCCCAAGCCGCGCAACAATCGACACGGCCCTCTCCTCAACGCAGGCGCCCCGGTCTACAAAAGTAGACCGGGGCGCCTGTAAGCTTCTTTTTAGTACTGCGGAACGCTGGGATCGATCTCCTCGCTCCAGGCCAGGATACCGCCTTTGAGGTTCTTCAGGCGGTGGAAACCCTTCGCCTTCAGGCGGTTGAGCGCGTCCGCGCTGCGCTTGCCGGAGCGGCAGTGCAGGATGATCTCCGCGTTCGGGTCCAGCTCGCCCGCGCGCTCCTCGATCTGGCCCAGCGGGATCAGCTTCGTGCCAGGGATGCTGGCGATGGCGTACTCATACGGCTCGCGCACGTCCACGACCGTCAGCGGTTCGCCGCGGTCCATCCGGTCCTTCAGCTCCCGCACCGTGATCTCTTCGCTCTCGGATAAGGGCGGCGGGGGCGCCTCCTCGCCGCGAATGCCGCAAAACTGTTCGTAGTCGATCAGCGCGTGGAGGGTCGGATTCTCGCCGCAGATGGGGCAATTTGGGTCTTTCCGCAGCTTCAGCTCCCGGAACTGCATCTTGAGCGCGTTGAAGAGCAGCAGCCGCCCGATGAGCGGATTGCCGATGCCCAGGATCAGCTTGATGGCCTCGATAGCCTGGATGCAGCCGACGATGCCCGGCAGCACGCCCAGCACGCCGCCCTCCGCGCAGGAGGGGACTAAGCCCGGCGGCGGCGGCTCCGGATAGAGGCACCGGTAGCACGGCCCCTTCTCCGCCCAGAAGACCGACGCCTGCCCCTCGAAACGGAAGATCGAGCCGTAGACGTTGGGCTTGCCGAGCAACACGCTCACGTCGTTAGTCAGATACCGCGTCGGGAAGTTGTCCGTGCCGTCCACGATAATGTCGAAGGGGCGGGCGATCTCCATTGCGTTCTCGGACGTGAACTGCTCCTCGAAACCGACGACCTCCACGTGCGGGTTGATGTCGTGGATCGTATCCTTCGCCGACTGCAGCTTGGAGCGGCCCACGTCGTTGGTATCGTGCAGGATTTGCCGCTGCAGGTTCGTCAGATCGACCACGTCGAAATCCACGATGCCGATGGTCCCTACCCCGGCGGCAGCCAGGTACATCGCCAGGGGCGAGCCCAGTCCGCCCGCGCCGATGCAGAGCACCTTGGCGGCCTTGAGCTTTTTCTGCCCTTCCAGGTTGACCTCGGGCAGCATCAGGTGGCGGCTGTAGCGCAGGATCTCTTCCTTGTCCAGCGTCGCGGCCTCCGCCCGCTCCGGCGTAATGATCCCGAAGCCGGCTGTCGTCGGTCGCTCGATGGTCCCGGTGCCGCCAGCGATACTGGGCACGATGGTCAGCTCTTCGTCTGCGGCCACCGGCGTGTCCAATCCCTGCAGCGTGCGGGTGTCCTCGGTCCCCTTGTAGACGTTGACGAACTGGCGCAGGCGGCCGTCGTCGCCGAAGAGGTGCTTCTTCAGTTCCGGATAGCGCTCTGCCAGGGCGCTCAGCACCGCCAGGACCGTGCCGCCAGGGGCTTCTATCTCGTCCGCGCCGCCGGCATACTGCTGCAGCGCCGTAGGTATCAACACTTTCGCCATTTACGCGATCCCTTCGATCTCTTCCCGCCGAAACGACCGGCGGTCTTCTTCTAGTTGCCAGGCCGTCATCTCGACGGGAGTGCCGTCCATGACGGAAACGATGATATAGGTATACCAGGGCCACGCCCAGTCGCGGTCGTAGTCGCTGGGCCGGGCCGGATGGTTCGGATGAGAGTGGTAGAAGCCCAGGACTTTGCGGCGCGTGCGCCGCTCCTCCTGATCGAGCGCCAACATCTGCTGCGGCGAGACCAGATAGCGCCGCTCGTGGCCCTCCTCGTGGACGTTCTCCAGCGGACGCAGCTCCCGCGCGATCTTGACGCCGTCTTCCACGTCGCCCAGAATCACGCCGACGCACTCGTGCGGAAACGTGCGGGCGCCGTGCTGGCGGATCGCCTCCTGCTGCGCCTCAGATACACGGATCACCCTCATACTCCTCATGCCAGAACCGCTCGGACAGGTAACGGGCGCCGCTATCGGGGAAGATAGTCACGATCACGCCTTCTTCCAGGTCCTCGGCCACCCGGAGCGCGCAGACCATCGCCGCGGCGCCGGAGATGCCGACCAGGATCCCCTCTTCGCGCGCCAGCCGCTTGACCATCGCGTAAGCTTCCTCCGTGCCGACCTCGCGGTTTTCGTCCGCCAGGTCCGGATCGTAGATGCCGGGCACGATGGCCGTCTCCAGGTGCTTCATTCCTTCCAGGCCGTGGAAGGGCGAGTCCGGCTGGAAGGCGATGAGCCGGATATCCGGATTGAATTCGCGCAGCCGGCGCCCGGTTCCCACGAAGGTGCCGGTCGTTCCCAGCCCGGCGACGAAATGGGTGATGCGCTCCTGGGTCTGCGCCCAGATTTCGGGCGCGGTCGTCTCGTAGTGCGCCTGCCAGTTGGCCGGGTTGTTATACTGGTCCGGATAGAAATAGCGGTCGGGATCGGCCTCATAGAGCGCGCGGGCTTTGAGGATCGCGCCGTCCGAAGAGAGGCGCGGGTCCGTGAGGACCAGGCAGGCGCCGTAGGCGCGCAGCAGCTCCTTGCGCTCGGTGTTGGCGTTGACCGGCAAGCACAGGGAAACCGCGTAGCCGCGCGCCGCGCCGATCATCGCGTAGGCGATGCCCGTATTACCGGAGGTCGCGTCCAGAATCGTCTTGCCCGGCGTGAGCCGCCCGGTCCGCTCGCCGTCGAGGATCATGCTGCGGGCGGGCCGGTCCTTGACAGAGCCACCGGGATTAGCCCACTCCGCTTTGGCATAGATCTCGACTTTCGGGTTGGCGGGCACGACGCGCCGCATCCGAACCAGCGGCGTATTGCCGATCAGGTCCAGGATATCCATCGGGCCGCACGCCCGCGCCGCTGTCTGTTCGACCGGCCTGCCGTGCCGCCGGCCGTTATGGGGTTTTTCCAGCCTTACCGCGTCCATAGTCTGTTTTACGACGAGCGTTCCAACCCTGTTCCTGCAGGTCCACTAAATTTTGTTGACTAAGATTATAGCATTTGTCAGGATTTCTAAGTAAGGATCATTTTCCGGCACGCGCGAAATGTTTTGTATTGATGCAGGAGGTATAGCGTGCTGTAAGGAATAAACGTATATCCGCTGCAGACAGCGGCGTCTTCTGGACGGCAACGAGCGGACAGACGCGCTAGCCATCCGTCCACTCCATATCTTCACGATCGGGAAGCGCGGATTCCCAGAAAGGATCGGTAATGCAAGCAAGAAGAAGCGGTTTCACCCTCATCGAGCTGCTCGTCGTTATCGCCATTATCGCCATCCTCGCAGCCATCCTGTTTCCTGTGTTTGCGCAGGCCCGGGAAAAAGCGCGGGCTACCAGTTGTCTTTCCAATCTCAGGCAGATCGGAACGGCAAACCTGATGTACATCCAGGACTACGACGACGCTTTTCCGGCCAACTATGTCGCCACCCTCATGACCCCGTTCTGGTGCGACCCGATGGACGACCCGTCTGCCCAGCCGAACTGGTGGTCGGAACTGATGCCCTACGTCAAGAATCAGGCGATCTTCCTCTGCCCGAGCGCCACGAATACCCAGTTTGAGGAGCCCGGCCACGCCAACACCTCCTACATGGCTAACTGGTGGGTCATCTACAACGGAACCACGACAGAGGCGATGGTAAAAGAAGTATCGAAATGCCCGGTCTTCGTGGATGCCGGCGCTTCCTGGAGTGGGGCTTGGACCTTCGATGGCAGGAGTGGCTGGCCGATCGCCATCCATTCCAACGGCATCAACGCCGACTATGTGGACGGCCATGCGAAGTGGAATACGATCGCTCCGGTCAAGCAGATCGCGGATAACACAGGCTGGGCCATCGACTGGTGGGCCTGTTACGGAGCCTATCCGTATACCACGTCTACCTGCCCGGCGGGGAGTCAGTAGCGCGGATGCCCGACCGGAGCATCCCCCTGCTGGAGTGACGAACGAATGAAAGTGACAGGACTCAATCCTCTAAAGCTGATCGGGGCGGTGGCGCTCTGCCTCCTCGCTATCGCGCTTGCCATCTATGTTGGCAAGCGCTCGTTCGAGCCGGTCCAGATTCCCATGCATAATGATTTTCGAAAATTCGGTCCGGGAGGTCCTCCCAACTCGCGCACGATGCCTCCCGGCTCGACACCCGGATCTGCCCGGTAATCTCTCGCTTCGCTCACACGCCACCAGGCGAAGCGAAACGTCGGTAAATCACGATCTCCAGCCCCGGTGACGGACACCCCCATGCCGTTCCGGGGCCGGTTTGCCGTCTCCCCAAGGAAGGAATTTAGCTGCTTCTGGCAGCCTTACGGTAGAATAAGTCAGGTGAACCTGTTTCACATCGCGAAAAGGGATTTGTTCTCCTTAATTGGGAAGAACCCCACCGCAGACCCCAAATAGGAAGGAGCTTGGCTGATGCAATGGAGAGTCGCAGGACGCCGACAAACACCATGGAGGGAAATGGCTATTCTGGCGTTGATCACTTGCTGCTATTACCCGGCCTTCGGGCAGGCGCCGGCCCGCGCGCTTCCCTATCGCTGGGTCTATCTGTCCACCAATCTGCTGCCGGACGAGAACCTTCCACAGGCCGAGGCGCTGATGCGGCGGGCGGCAAAGGACGGCTATACCGGCATCGTGCTCGCCGACTACAAATTCAATATCCTCGACCGGATGGACGACCGCTATTTCCAGCACGTGGCTGCGATCAAGGCCCTGGCGAAAGAGCTGAAGCTGGAGCTGATTCCCTGCGTGTTTCCCATCGGCTACAGCGACGGATTGCTGCAGCATGATCCCAACCTGATCGAGGCCATGCCGGTCAAAGACTCCGTCTTCGCCGTACAGGGCGGCAAAGCCGATCTCGTGCCCGATCCGGACGCCGCTATTAAGAACGGCGGCTTCGAGGAGGCGCAAGGAGAGAAGGCCACAGGCTGGGACCTGCAAGATAGTCCGGGCATAGGCAGTTTCATCGACCGGCAGATCACGCATTCCGGATCGGCTTCCCTGCGGCTGGAGAATATCGGCCAGGCGGACCCGCAATACGGGCACGGGCGTATCGCGCAGAAGGTGATCCTCAAACCCTTCCGTTATTATCGCCTCTCCTTCTGGATGAAAACGTGCGGCTTCGACACGCCCGGCGACGTCAACGTAGCGATTCTTCCGCCCGACCCGACCGAGCGCAGCCTGGCCTATCCGGGACTCGGCGTCAAGAGCGATCAGGACTGGACGCTGCATCAGGCGCTCTTCAACAGCCAGAACAACCGGGAAGCGATGCTCTATATCGGGGTCTGGGGCGGCAAGCACGGCGCCCTCTGGATCGACGACGTCAAACTGGAAGAGATCGGGCTGGTCAACGTCGTGCGGCGTGAAGGCTGTCCGCTGGTTGTTCGGGGCGAAGACGGCACGGTCTATACCGAAGGGCGCGACTTCCAGCCCGTTCGCGATGAAAAGCTCGGCCAGGGCGATCCCTACGACCTCTACCACACGCCGCCCTCGATCGTCCTGACGTCCAACTCGCGCATCAAAGAGGACCAGCGGCTGCTCGTCAGCTTCTACCATCCGGTCTTTGTCTACGACATGCAGGCCACCTGCTGCCTGACCGATCCCAAAGTCTACGCGCTGCTGCGCGACCAGATGCAGCGCGTCGAGAAGCTGTTCCACCCGAGCGCCGTCTTCATGTCGCACGACGAGATCCGCGTCGCCAACTGGTGCGCGCTCTGCCAGGCGCAACATAAGACGCCCGGCCAACTGCTCGCCGATAATGTCCGCCGCTGTATCGAGATCGTGAAGAAGACCAGCCCGCAGGCGCGCATCTACGTCTGGTCGGACATGTTCGACCCCTACCACAACGCGCACGACAACTACTATCTGGTCAACGGCACGTGGGCCGGCTCCTGGGAGGGCCTCACGCCGGACGTGGGCATCGTGGACTGGTATTTCGACGCGCGGAAAAAGGACCTTCCCTGGCTCGCAGCCCGCGGCCACAAGCAGATTTTGGCCGGCTACTATGACGGCGATCCGGACTACATCGCCACCTGGCTGAACGACGGCAAAGACGTGCGCGGTATCGCGGGCGTAATGTACACCACCTGGCAGAACAAGTACGACGATCTCGAAAAGTTCGCCCAGGCCGCCTGGGGCGGCGGCAAATGACGCAGGACAGGATGAATGGGGAACAGCACCGATTCGGACGGCGGACGCTGCTCAAACGAGCGTTCGCGGGGGCTTTCTGCATGATGGCAGGGGGGCAATCCGCACCCGTGGAAGAGACGATGGTGACGACCGGCCGGTACAACCCGGCCCTCGATAGCTTCGATCGTACGATGATCGACTACATGCGCAAGCGCAACATACCAGGCGGCGCCCTGGCGGTCTCTAAAGACGGGCGCCTGGTCTACTTGCGCGGTTACGGCTATGCGGACCAGGAGGAGAAGGAGCCGGTGCAGCCCGATGCGCTGTTTCGCATCGCCAGCATCTCCAAGCCTATCACCGCCGTTGCGGTCCTGACGCTGGTACAGCATCCGCGCATAAAGCTCGATCTCGACGCGCCGGCCTTTCCCATGCTGCCTATAAAGCCTTTCCTGACGCCGGGCGAGAAGGTCGATCCGCGCCTGAACGCTATTACTATCCGCCAACTGCTGCACCATACCGGCGGCTTCGATCGGGGCCAATCGTTCGATCCGATGTACCGCTCTCCCATCGACATTGCCGCTGCCGTCGGTGTTCGCGGCCCCGCCGATCCCAAGACCATCCTTCGCTACATGATGGGCCGTCCCCTCGACTTCGATCCGGGCACGCGATTCGCCTACTCCAACTTCGGCTACTGCGTGCTGGGCCGCGTCATCGAGGCGCTTACGGGGCAGACATATACCGGCTACGTGCAGAATCACGTCCTGCATCCGATGCGGATAGAGCGCATGCGGATGGGCAAAACACGGCTGACAGATCGCGCTCCCGGGGAGGTCCATTATTACCAGCCCAACGAAAAGCTCGTCCCCTCTATCTTCCCGGAGGATGGCGGCAAATTGGTGGATATGTGCTACGGCGGGTTTTATCTGGAGGCGATGGACGCGCACGGCGGATGGCTGGCCTCCGCGCCCAATCTGCTCCGCTTTGCCGCCGGCCTGGACTTTCCGCGCCGACGGCCGCTGCTCGCGCCGGAAACGCATGCCCTGCTCTCCGAGCCACCTGCGCCGCCGGTCAAGCCGGAGGGCGGCATGTACTACGGCTGCGGCTGGAACACGCGCCCTATCCGTAATACCGGGCGTTTTAATATGTGGCATAATGGCGGCCTGCCGGGAACCAATACCTGGCTGATAAAGCGGTGGGACGGCCTGGCCTGGGCCGCGCTGTTCAACCAACGGGAGACGGGAAACGGTCTCTCCGATGCAGAGATCGACGCGCGCCTGCACCCGGCTGCCGACGCCGTCAAAGACTGGCCGGATGTCGATCTGTTCGAGCGTTAGCCCTCCCGCAAAGTCCAGGCAGGGAACAATCCCTGATCCGAGGCCGTATCTCAGTCGGCGGCAGGAAATCGCCGCCAATCCGAGAAAAGGAGCGCCCCATGCCGGACCATGAGACTCAGAAAATCACCCGCCAGCAGCTCATCGACCTGCTTAATGAGGACTTATCCCGCGAGTACCAGGCGATCATCGCCTACGTCGTCTACTCCCAGGTGCTCAAAGGCGCCCAGTACATGAACATCGCCGATGAGCTCGTCACCCACGCCCATCAGGAGCTCGAGCACGCCCTCACCATCTCGCGCCAGATCGACTACCTGGGCGGAATGCCCTCGGTGACGCCTCTGCCGGTCAAAACCTCCGAAAAGGCCGAAGATATGCTGCGCTTCGACCTGGACAACGAAAACCAGACCGTCGCCAACTATCGCGTGCGCGTCCGCCAGTGCGAAGCCCTGGGCGAGTATGCCATCGCCGAGAACATCCGCCAGATCCTTACGCAGGAGCAGGAGCACCAGATCGACCTGGCGACCGCGCTGGGAGAAGACGTTCCGGACGTGACGCGCCCGGAACAGCGCGCTTGAGGAAGCCCTTCTGCCATTCGCTCGACCTTTTCGCCCCTGCCTGCCTGCTAAAATCTGTCTTTTTTTCGGAAACATTCTGTCTTATCTTCTCGTCTATCGGATGCACGTGTAAAAACCTGACGCTGTTCGCCAGGTAAAGACCGTTTCCGAAAGGAAGGGTTACGCCAATGGGCAGGACAGGGTGCTAAACGTGCACCATCAAAACCACTGACAGGCCCCGCCTTACCATGAGGTTGCTTTCAAGGCGGGGCCTCGTCGTCTCTATTCCACCGGGACGGTGACTTCCTCACCTAATCGTGAGTGCCGCAAGGCGAGCGCCACGCCGCCGAGCAGCAGCGCCGCGCCGAAAGCCTGCCGGAGCGAGATACGCTCTCCGAGCAGCGGCCAGGCCAGCGCGGCGGCAAAGACCGGCTCCAGCAGCGTGGCCGCCGTCACCTGCCCCGCGCTGAAGGCGCGCAGAGAGCGATTGAGCGCCGTATGTCCCAGCAACTGCGGCACGAGCGCCATGCCCAGCACGGAAAGCCATGCGACCGGCGACGGCGGCAACACGATCTGCCGTTGTCCTAGCGCCACGAGCCACAGGCACAGCGCGGCGGCGGTGTAGACCCAGGTGACGACCCGTAGCGTGCCGAAACGTATCTGCGCCTGCTGCACCAGCAGGAAATAGGGCACGACCATCACCGCTCCTAGCACCGCCAGCGCGTCCCCCAGATGCCCTACCCCTTTCTCCACGTAGACCGGCCCACTTCGCCCCGCTCCGGAAGCCGTCACCAGAAACAGCCCTACGGCGGCGACCAGCAGCCCGCTCCAGAATCCCCGCTGTGGTCTCAGCGCCGGGACGACCAGCCCCAGCAGACCCGCCCACAGCGGCGCGGTCGTGACCAGCAGGGTCGAGCGCGCGACCGGAATCAGCTCCAGCGACACGAACCACGCCACGAAATGCAGCGCCAGACAGACCCCTGCAGCAGCCAGGCGTATTCGGACCGGACGCGGCAGCGGCGGACGCTCCGCCGTCCGCCCAAGATCCCAGGCGACCAGGAGGAGGCCGGCCAGCGTAAGCCGCCACATCGCCAGCGGCGCCGCGCCCATCCCTGCGTCCAGTCCCCAGCGGGCCAGCAGCGCCGCCGAGCTCACCGCAAACACGCCTCCCAGCAACAGCAGATAGTGGCGCATCCCACTCCTTGTTACGCGGCGTTAAAACGCCGTGCTGAAACACAAAGTCGAACCTGCGGGCCGCGAAGCGGAATCACGAGGAGGGGGTAGCCTGATAGCTTGCTCCAGCCAGCCAGTCCGCATCTATCGTCACGCCCCAGCCCGGTCCTTCCGGAATTTCGACCGTGCCCTCTCTGACTTTCAGCTTCGGATGGTACAGGCTTCCCTGCGAAATTCCATCCCCCTCCTCAATAGTGTACTCGACGAACGGTCCGGCATTGGGAACGGCAGCCATGAAATGCAGCGCGAACAGCGTCACCATCGAGAGGTTGGCCGAATGCGGCACTACCTGCTTCCCGGCCTGCTGCGCCATCTTCGCCACACGCCAGGCGCGCGTCAGCCCGCCGATGTAGCACAAATCCGGCTGCACGATGTCTACAGCGTTCATGCGGATCATCCGCCGCCACTGCGCCAGGTCGTTGTCCTGCTCGCCCCCGGCCACGTTCATGGTAAGGGTCGCGGCGACCTCGGCGGTCCACTCCAGCTCCCAGTAAGGACACGGCTCCTCGAACCAGAAGTAGCCGTTGTCCTCCATGCGGCGTCCTACGTTTATCGCTCTCGGCGGCGTATAGCCGCTATTGCCGTCGGCCAGAAGCGTGATCTCCTCCCCGACCGCCCGGCGGACCGTGGGAATCAGCCGCTCCGTGCGCCCCAGCGCGGCGTCGCCATCGTGCCCGGTGGCCTGTCCCACGCGCACCTTGAACGCCGTAAAGCCCTGCGAATCCCGCAGCCGGACCAGCCGCGCCGCTTCCTCCTCCGGCGAAATGTCGCGCCGCATGCTGGAGCCGTATACCGGAAACGGCTTTGGTTTCCCGCCCAGCAGCGCGCAGACCGGCTTGCCCTCGATCTTGCCGTAAAGGTCCCACAGAGCGGTATCGATGCCCGCCAGCGCCCGGCAGATATAGGACCAGGGAAACTTCATGTTGGCGTCGATGCACCGGTCTGCCAGAGCGTCGATCCGCGCCGGGTCTTGCCCCAGCACGTGCCGCGCCATCTGCCGGTGCAGGACCGTCGCCGTTATCTCCGGCTCGAAGGGAGACAACTGCCCCCAGCCCTCCTGGCCGTCATCCGTGGTCACGCGAACGATTCCCACCATCCCGCGCGTCCACGTCTCGATCTTCGTAAGCGTCCGCCCCGGTGTAATGATCTGAAAATCGGCGTAGTCTTCCGTTCGCCCCAGATAAGGATACGATCTGTTTTCCATGCGCTCCCTCCTGTCTATCGGTGCTCTCCAAAACAGAATTGGCTATGCCCCCTTTGAACTCCTGGATGGCTCTCTGCATTTTCGCCCGAAGAAAACGCAACGACCGTGAAATACCAGCACTCATTAGAGGAAATCGGAGGCGTCCCGGCGAAGCACTAGGGCGCGGTGGGAGTGCCAGCCCCCCGCAAGAAAGGCGTTTCAGCAACAGCCCATGACGATCCTATCCGCCGAAGCCGGCATCCTCCTCGGCGGTCAACGCGCAGCGGCCGTTCGGGAAGGATCCTATTTCCCTCTCTCGTCGGCGCTGGCCGCGGAAGCGCACTGCCGGGTCCGGCTGGGCGAAAGCGGCGGCGACGTCGCCATTCTGAGCGACGCCGTGCCCACCTACCTCAACGGCGTTCGGCTCGCCGCCGGAGGCGCCTTCCCACTCCAGATCGGCGACATCCTGCGCGTCGGCCTGGACCGCTTCCGCGTCTGTGAGGAAGGCTCCTGCCGCACTCCTATTCTGCGCCATCACTGCCTGGCCGACCCCTCCCAGATGCAGTTGGTCGTGCGCGGTCTCGACCGCCGGGTCCGCCGCGACCGCAAGGCCCTGCTCCAGGGCATCCGCTTCGTCATCGAGCCCAACGAGCTGGTCGGCATCGTGGGCTGCAGCGGATCGGGCAAAAGCACGCTGCTCCGGGCGCTCACCGGCTTCGATCGCGTGCATCGGCACCTGCAGCAGATGGAAGACGCCATCGGGGCGCACTTCGGACGGAGACCTCGCTTCACCGGGCGTATTCTCTACAACGGCCTCGATTTCGAAAACACCGCCGAGCCGCTGCGCCGGCAGATGGGCTATGTTCCCCAGGAAGAGATCGTCCATACGGAGCTGACGGCGGACGCCGTCCTGGGCTACGCCGCGCGCCTGCGTCTGCCCTACGACACGCGGGAAACACAGATCGCGGAGCGCATCGAGGAGGTGCTGCAGGAGCTGCGGCTGGAATCGGTGCGCGACATCCCCATCCGCCTCCTGAGCGGTGGCGAGCGCAAGCGCGTCAACGTCGCCGTCGATCTCCTGACCCGTCCGGCGATCCTGTTCCTGGACGAGCCGACCAGCGGCCTCGATCCCGGCTTCGAGGTCGAGTTCATGGAGCGGATGCGCGCGCTCACGCTGCAGGGGCACACCGTCGTTCTGACCACGCATTCGGAGCACTGCATGCGGGCCTGCGACCGGCTGATCCTCCTCACGCCGCACGGACGCCTCGCCTTCTGCGGCACGGCGGACGAGGCGCTGCAGTACTTCTGCGATCCCCGCATTCTGGACTCCTACCGCAAAAAGACGGGCCAGCCCGACTTCGCCGTCCGGACCCTCTCCGACGTGTTCACCTGCGTCGGGGATCGGCGCATCCGGCCGGAATACTGGGAGCGTCGCTTCAAGATCGCGCGGGAGGCCCGGCGCCCTCTCGACAACGCCACGGCGGACCTCGCCGCCCTGACCTCGAACGAGAAAGCACAGATCGAGGCGGCGCTGGAACAAGGGAGCGAGACCCCTTCGCTCTTTCGCCAGTTCCATGCCCTGCGGCAGCGTTACTGGCAGACCATCAAGGCGGACCGCGGCGGCTACCTGCTCGCCGTCCTGGCCGCGCCCTTCATGGCTCTCTTTCTAGGTTCGCTCTTCCCTGCGGACATCTTCACTTCCGCCAATCCGCGCACGCTGACCAACATTCCGGCGTTCCTGCTGTTTATGGTCATCAGCCCGCTCTTTTTCGGCCTCAGCAACGCAGCCAAGGAGTTTACCCGCGAGCGCTCGATCTACCGCCGGGAGCGGCTGGCGGGCCTGCGCCTCGACGCCTATTTCCTGTCGAAGCTCACCATTCTCGGCGGTATCAGCGCCCTGCAGAGCCTGCTGCTGTTGGGACTGGTCATGATGCGCATCGACCTGCCCTTCGCGCAGCCGCATAACGTCGGCGTCACGCTGGCCAACGTTGCCGCACTGCTCCTGGCGCTGTGGCTGGCCTCCCTGGCAGGCACGACTCTGGGCCTCGTCGTCTCCGCCTGCGCCGAGACGAACGATCAGGCGATGAAGCTGATCCCGCTGGCGGTCCTGCCGCAGTTGTTTTTCGCCGGGCCGTTCAGCCTGCTGCGCAAGCCGATCATCATGGCGATCAGCCAGTTCTTTCCGACCTACTGGGCCATCGGCGCCCTGGGCTACGTCTTGAACGTCAATGCGCGCTTCACCGATGCCCAGACGCGTTATATCCAGATCCCCGCCGCGAAGGTGGACATCGGCCTCTCGCTGGTGGCGCTGACGCTTATCGGCGCCTGGTACGGGGCGCTGAGCGCGGGCATCCTCTGGTGGAAGCAGGACAATACGGCGTAGTAAATGCGTGGAGAAAGGAGAATTTGATGCGCAAAAACCGTTACGATGGGATCAGCCTGCTCGCCATGTGCGGCGTCGCGGTCGTCCTGGTCTACGGTACGACCCGGGTCGTCGCCGCCGTGCGCGCCAACCACAGCGCGCTCAACCCGGTCGATGCCGGCCCGGAAAAGCCGCTGGAGAGCCATGCGGAGACGCTCGAAAGGAGCCTGGACAATCTGAACCGGGCGCTGACCGGGCTGCGGTCGCCCGCGGAGCAGATCGCGGCGGCGACGCACAAGATGGAAAAGCAGACCAACACCCTTTTGGACGCGGCCGGCAAAGCCAGGGAGAAAGTGGCACAAACGCCGGGGGTCGTCCGCAAGCGGGTGCAGCGGCAGATACCGGCGCTGGAGAAAACTGTTCAGAAGCGTATCGACAGCATGGACTTCCAGCAGACCACGGATTATATGAACAACCTGCTCAAGCAGGGCCGTGACGCCATCACGCCGGAGACAAAGCAGCAGATACAGGCCGGCATCGCGCACCTGAAAGATCTCATGCAGCAGGCGCTTAAGCCCCCCACCCGAAAAAAGAGGGCGCCGGCCCTGCCGCCCGGCGCCGAGCCAACGCTATGAGCGATGCTGTTGTTCCTTTGCGGCTTCTCTCCGGGGAGGATTTCGGATAAAAAACCACGAACATTTCGCCAGAATCTGCGTTATAATATAGAAGGCCGCTTGTCGGCCCTCCCTAATTGTCATGGTCGATCGTCAGGAAGCCGTTCTTTCGACCTGTTTCGGCGCAGGGACTTGCGCCTGACCCGTTTTAGGGATTTAAGAGGAGAAAGACCGATGATATCTCGATCCTTGGCTATCGGCGGCCTTGTCGCCGTACTCGGAGCCGGCCTGACCCTGAGCGCGCAGGCGCAGAAGGCCGGTAATCTGGGCAGGCAGTGGCACCGCAATGCAGGAGCGCATGCCAATCAGCACCGCTGGGTACCTGCCAGGCAGCGCAACAATGGGACGGCGCAAGCGAACGCCGCCAACAGGACCATCAACGGGACAACGCCGGCCAATACGGCAGCAAGGACGGCTACAAGCGCGGTCGTGACCGTGCCGGGAACGGAGACCACCGTGGAGCGACCGGGCAAGGGGGCGGGGATCCGCCCGGAAAAGCTATGGAAGCTGGAAGGCGCTCTCAAACAACTGCAGCGCGCACGAGAGGAATTGGCGACCGCTGCCAATCCGGAGGCCAGCTCGGCTTCTGCCGGAATCGCCGCGGATAATAGCCGCGCCCTCGCGCTGATCGATCAGGCCATCAGCGAGGTCACGGCCACGATCTCCGCCGACGGCGGGATCCCCGTCGAGCATCCGGTCACCGAGAGACGCGTCGTCACGAATCCGGCGCCGACCACCGTGACCGGCACACCGGGCACGACGACGGCCCATGCGACCGGCAATCCGGCCATGAACCCCTCCACGCCCGTCTCGCAGACAGGCCAGAAGGTGGCTCCCCATCCGCAGCGCCGGTGGCCCAACCGCAACAGATTAAAGCCGTAGGAGATCAGGCTCCGAAACGAAGCGCCCGGTGGCATTCCCACCGGGCGCTTTTGCGTAAAGACCTCACCTAACCTCACCCCCTGACCCCTCTCCTTCGTAAGGAGAGGGGGAACATTAAGGACGCTTGTTTTGTAAAGACAGAGGTTGAAAACCGCTGGCTGGATCAGGGGACGGAGCCTACCGGGTGACCGTCCGCATCGGTGATCGTGAGGGCCGCCTTGCCGCTGGGCAGCACCACCATACCGACGCCCCCTTTGCCACTCTTGTTGGTCAGCATCAGACTGGAGCTGCCGTCGGGGAGGGTATCAAGGGCGGCGCGATTATTGCCGTCCGGATCGTGCAGGGACAGCGCGACCCCGCCGTCGGGCCGCACACGCAGCGCGGCACGGATCTTGCCATCCTTACCCAGCAGCGCGATGCCGGGGTTTCCGTCGGATTGGACGGCGATCAGAACGCGCGTTTTGCCGCTCGCATCCACCAGGTGCAACTCCTGTGCCGTGAGCACCTTCGGCGGGTTGGCGGTCTGCTGCTGGGCGTGGCCGTAGTGAAGAATGGCGTCCCCGGCGAGCAGGATAGCGGCCAAAAGCAGTGACTTCCAGAGCGCGGTGCGTGATTTCATGGATTACAAAAGCTCCTGTTTACGGGCGGTCAGACATCGGTCTTCGCATGGGTCTTTTCGGCGCCGGCCGCCGCTTCTCCCGGCACGTGCGGCGGCTCGGTATCTGCATGGTGGACGGCGTGGCCTCCGAACTCGTTGCGGAGCGCGGCCAGGACCTTGCCCGCGAAGCTGTCCGGCTGGCGGGAGCGGAAGCGCATGTAGAGCGAGAGCGCGAGCACCGGCGCGGGAACGGCGTGGTCGATGCTCTCCTGGACCGTCCAGCGGCCCTCGCCCGAATCCTCGACGTAGCCGGTGATCTGGTTGAGACCGGGGTCTTTGGTGAAGGCGTCGGCGGCCAATCCGAGCAGCCAGGAGCGCACGACACTGCCGTGCTGCCAGAGATCGCAGATGGCGCGCAGATCGAGATCGGGATAGGGACTGGCTTTCAGGATCTCAAGCCCCTCGGCGTAAGCCTCCATCAGGCCATACTCGATGCCGTTATGGACCATCTTGACGTAGTGGCCGGAGCCGGCCGGTCCGGCGTGCAGCAGGCCGCCTTCCGGCGCGAGCGCCTTCAGCAGCGGCTCGACCGCCTGGAAGGCGTCCGTATCGCCGCCGACCATCAGGCAGTAGCCCTCTTTGAGGCCCCAGATCCCGCCGGAGGTGCCGGCATCCAGAAAGCGGAGGTTCTGCGCCTTGAGCTTGGCGTAGCGGCGCACCGAGTCGGTATATTTGGAGTTGCCGCCGTCGATGATAATATCGCCCGGCTCCATGGCGGCGGCGGCCTCGTCGATCACTTTCTCCGTAACCTCGCCCGCCGGGACCATGCTCCATACGACGCGGGGCTTCTGTGTCAACTGCCGGACCATCTCCGTGACCGTACCGGCCGCTGCGGCGCCTACCTGGCGGACTCGCTGCTGCGCCTCCGGATTCGGGTCGCACCCCACCACGCGATGCCCGCGCTGCACCAGGCGCTCGGCCATGTTGCCGCCCATACGCCCCAACCCAACGATCCCTAGCTCCATCGTTATCTGCTCCCTTCCCGAGGATTTTCGTATAGCGAATGACGGCCTCCTATTCGACGCGCGCCTCTCTCTGACCTGCCAGGGCCATCGCATTTGCCTTCTATGCCAGTTTCCACGTCCCTGGTTTTGGCCGGGCCGTGAACGACCCGTCTGGCAGGCGGCAAAGCCGCCAACCGCCCTGCCGGGCGGAAAATTCTAAATGCGATGGCCCTGCTGACCTGCTCCTTTCGATCTTGACTTTACGCTCCTCTGGAGGTATACTTTTGAGCGTGCGTAGCGCATTATGAGGGTCGTTAGCTCAGTTGGTAGAGCAGCGGACTCTTAATCCGCCGGTCGAAAGTTCGAGCCTTTCACGACCCATTTTGTCAGTTAAGTGCCTGCAGCAAATTCCTTGCCAAAGGACTTGTTGCAGGCACTTTTTCTAAACAAGGGTTCAGACGATGAAATGGTGTCCTACCTGCCGACAGATGAAAAGCAAATCCGCCTTCGGCAAGAACCGATGCCGGATAGGCTGCAGGTGCATTGCCGGCAATGCATAAAACAGATTCAGCACGATTGGTATGAAAGACATAAAGCGAATCATGCTGCCCATGTAAAGCAACAACGAAAGATGCGGGCGGAAGAACTGATAACAAATATCATCGCCTACTTGAAAAGTCATCCCTGTGTAGATTGCGGCGAAGACAATCCCATTGTGCTGGAATTCGACCATGTGAGAGGAACAAAGAAATTAACTATCGGCAGTAGTATAGGATATGGCTATAGCTGGTCAACCATACTGGAAGAGATCGAGAAATGTGAGGTTCGTTGCGTCAAGTGCCATCGTATCAAAACGGCCAAGCAGTTTGGATATAGGAAAGCTATTCTGATAGGATTACTTAATAAAATCCTCTGAGATGCCGGTTGCTAGCTCCAAGAATTATTTACTTGAAGCCTGGCTCCTATGTAGAATCCCGGATAAGCAGCGATTATTCGACCTTATTATTTCAGTTCTTTTTTATGAAGACAGCACAACTATGAGTGTAATTTAGTGGCAGCACATGGAGCGTCTTCATATAGGGAGATCCAAAACTTACAAGTAAGAGTTCAGTGTAATGCAAGGATCTCCTTTCTGAGGTCTTGAGCCATGCCTGGATTTAGACTCTGTAGGGTTCGATACTCTTCAATAGCTTGGTCAATGTTCCCAATCTTACAGTGAACAAGGCCGAGAAAAAAGTGAGCCTCCGCGAGGGTTGGCTGTAGTTGGATTGCCTGCCCATATGCTTCGACTGCCTCCCGATAGCGATAGGTATCGCGGTAGACATCACCTAGCGAACAATAAGCATTAGACACGTCGCCGAGACGGATTGCTTCCTTCAATGAGCGTTCTGCCTCTTGGTAACGACCATTTAGCAAATATATATTACCCAGTTGGCTGTGGGCTTGCCCGTCTTCCGGGCTTAAGCGGGTTGCCTGTTCGAATGCCTGTGCCGCTTCCGACAATTGACCTGTTTGTTGATAAACACATCCGAGGAGGAACCATGTATTCTGGTGGTCGGATTGGATACTGAGAACCTTATTGAAGGAATCTATCGATGCCTTCCAGTTCTCCGCATTTAAATATGCGATTGCCTGATTATAGTATAACTCAGCCGCATTACCACTCAGTGAGGTGCCTGTCAATAAAGCAAGAACGTCCTTACGATTTAGTCTCGCAGCAACATCAATTAGATCCTCGTCCCCCTGCCTGCTAGATTCGTTCGTTATAGATCGGTGTTTGATGAGTAACTCTACGATAGGATATGGAGCGTAGCGGATGGCTGCTGAAATGGGAGTGTAGCCACCAACCCCACGCAACTCTGTATTGGCGCCTCTTCGTAACAGGATACTAGCCATGTTGAACATGGTTCGATGGTATGGCCTGTTTTCCTCGTAGAGTTGCGGAGGTGGCGGGCCAACCGGTTGTGATAAGCCTCTAACAAACCAACTTACAAGTTCAGCGTCTGTTATCGCCCCATGCAATGGGGTTTGACCATTATCATCTTGCGCATTTATATCTGCATCATGATCGCAAAGAAAGGTCATAATCGCCGTATATCCTAATGAAGGATCGTGGTTACAGCCGTTATTTACGCAATAATGGAGGGGGGATTCCTGAGTTGTAGTACGAGCATTGACATCAGCCCCAGCACGAATGAGCAATCGTAACAGATCGAGATTACCATTCCCAGCTGCTATGTGACATGCCGTTTCTCCGAACTCGTTCGAATAGTTCGGATCAACGCCCAGGTTGATTAAGGCTTCTACGATTTGTGCTTGGCATGCCCATGCGGCAGAGAATATTAGGTCTCGCCAGTCTTCATCACCAGTGCTTGACGTTCTGAATTGATGCAAGACTTCATTGAATTGTCCGATGTCGCCTTGTTGTATTATAGGTTCAAAATCGGTTAGTTTCATTGCTTGTCTCCTACTTTCGAGTGCTCATAACCACGCTATTTTGTCTATATAGCGCAGCGATACTCACCGCGTATCGGGCCTCTTTGATACTTCTCACTGCCATTAACGGAGACTGAGATTTGCGCATGCTCATCGTACCCATCAAGTACAAACTCGACTTCCCCGTCATGGTTAGTGTACTTCTCCATGTTACCTCCACCTATGCCAGCCATAGATATGAAGATATTCACCCGCGCATAGTAGGCAGGTTTACCGTGAGAGTCGTAGACACGGACTAAGATATTGCGTTTCATAGATTTCTCCTATATCAAGAAAGGGAATGAAAACTCCATGTAGTGTCTAGCTGGAAGTTGGCCTCGCTGTCGGAATTCGTATAGACGGCGTCTTTCATTCCCTCGGTGGCGAACTGATGGACGTAGACACTGACTCGTGCATTGGAGCGCGGCTTGCCGCCTGAGTCAACAACACGAACGGTAATGTAGCGCATAGAGCCTCCTCATTATAATTGATAGCCAGCCATGCATTCTTTTCCCTGCCGGATTAAGGAATGTAGGAAGTGAATGTCTAATACTTGGTATGGATCGAATAGGTCGCAAGGTCAGGCTGGTGTGTAGCCATTGTAGCCGATGCTAGCTCTGGCTAACGGACATTGAAGAAAAATGCTCGATTTTCGGCTAAAGGAGAGGAGGCAGCAGCCATGCAGAACACTTTAGGAAAGGTACTTAAGCAGTGGCGAACAGAGCGCGATCTTTCCATCGAGCAGTTGGCGTCCAGAGTAGGTCTTGCGGCTTCTACGCTTCGCCGCTGGGAAAAGGACGCCTTCCTACCTCGTCTCGATGACCTAGAAGACCTATTGGCCGTGCTCGGCGCCTCATCGGAGCAGCGGGTGTACGTCTTCTCGCTCATCGATAAGCCCCGAACGCTCACCGCGATCTATGAAGAAAATCGCCATCACGCTGCCCACCAGGCGGCCTTCGATGAGTTCTGCCCCCACCCTGCGGCACTGTGGAAAACCTTGCGTCTACGGGCGGGCTTGACCGGGCAGCAGGTGGCGGCGCATTTGGATGTAAATCCTAGCCTGGTCTCGCATTGGGAGGCTTCAGTTGGCGGCCCCCCGGAGAAGCATTATGAGGCCCTGTTTGCGCTCTACCAGGCCGCTCCCGAAGAGGAACAAGCCCTCTGTCAGGAGCGCTCTAGCTTGATCGCCCGTATAAATCAAGCTCCGATTTCCGTAGACGCCTGCGAGGAGCAATATCAGAATCTGGTTTATCAGGTGCAGATTGATACAGCCCTGCTGGGGGATCTCAAGTTTCTTCAATTGGAGGCTGCCTTATGGCCGCATGCTCTCCGACGCCCCTCCGTACGGCCACTGCTGGCTTGCGTCTATCACTGGCATGGGGAGTGGCTCTTGAGGCGAGGGCGCTTTAAGGAGATGGGCGACTATGGGCATCTGGCTATGGATATGATGCCTAAAGACGGAAAGCCGCATGAGTTATGGCTCTGCGGGGTGGGCCTGGCTGCTAAGCATGCCTTTGAGGGCAAAAACGGTCCACGGCCCAAGCAGGGATTAGAGATGTGGGAAAGGTGGCTTTCGGTAGCCGAGCAGGTAAATCTTCAGACCAATGCCTATCGCGATATGGCCGAATTTGTGGCGGCAGGCCGCGATTTCGATGGCGCCTTAATGCTAATCGAACGGGCCAAGAAGACGGCCGCCGAACCCTGGGAGAGATATGCCGCGCGCCATATCCATGCGCGCCTGCTATGCCAGGCGGGAAAACCGCACCAGGCCATTCGGATGCTTGAGCGGCTCAACGATCTCACGGATGGAATATACGATAGTCCCTTCCAGAAGGTGCTCCTGGCGTACCTGTGGACGGAAGCCCTGATCGCCCTCCGTAGAAAAAACGAAGCGGCGGATTGGCTGCGGACTGCCTACCATCTGCTCAATACCCATGATCTTGTCAGCTTTCGCAGCCGGGCGGACGAACTCGCCGCACAATTATGAGAGCTTCAAACGGGTCCCGGCTCTGGAGCGGAATTCTGTAAAATGAGTTCCTCTATTATAAAGGCAGCAAGGCCATCAACTGCTGATTCAATAGCTCCCAGGCTCGTCGAACGTGTTTTTCTTCGGTGTGGATGTTGCCGATGGCCAGTCGCAGAACATATTGGCCGGCGATGCGGGTGTGCGACAGATAGACTTCTCCGGATGCGTTGACGGCCCGCAAAAGATCGGTATTGAGCTCTTCTAGCTGCGCCTCGTCGTTCATGCCCTTCGGATGCGCGCGGAAGCAGACGACGCTCAGAGGAGCGAGCGCCATGCGCTCGAAGTCCGGCGAATTATCGATCTGGTCGGCAAATTGATGCGCTAGATGGATGTGATGGCGGAGCATGGCGGCCAGGCCCTCGTGACCGAAATAGCGCAGGGTCATCCAGAGCTTCAAGGCGCGGAAGCGGCGGCCCAACTGAAAGCCCCAGTCCATGAAGTTGGTGCCTTCCTCTTCGGTGACCAGGTAGTCGGGGACCAGGCGGAAGGCCCGGCGCAACGGCTCCGGGTCCGCCAGAAAGAGCACCGAGCAGTCCATCGGGACGGCCAGCCATTTATGCGGATTGACGACCAGCGAATCGGCTCGATCGCACCCATCGAGAATCCAACGAAACTCAGGCACGATTCCCGCCGCGCCGCCATACGCGGCATCTACGTGCAGCCATAAGCCATGCTCCTTGCAGATCGCCGCCAGATCCGGAATGGGATCGATGGCCGTCGTCGAGGTCGTTCCGACCGTTCCGACCACGCAGAAGGGCGCCCATCCGTTCTGCAGGTCTTCTTGAATCGCGGCGGACAGCGCGCTCGGATTCATGCGAAGCTGTGTATCCGTTGGGATCTTACGGACCCCTCGACGCCCGACGCCGAGCGTGATCGCCGCCTTCTCGATCGAAGAGTGCGCCTGCTCGGAGGCATAGACCCGCAATCGGGGCACCTCCGCGCGCCCGCTCATCCCTTCCTCGCGGATATTCAGGCCGGGAATGCGCTCGCGGGCAGCGGCGATAGACAGCAGGCTGGCGGTCGAGGCCGTATCGGCAAGGATGCCCCGAAACGCTTCGGGCAGCCCCATCATCTGTCCCAGCCAGCCGGTCGCCACCTCCTCCATCTCGGTCGCCACGGGCGAGGTCTTCCAGAGCATCCCGTTCTGATTGAAGGCGGCGCAGAGGGCTTCCGCCAGGATTCCGGGTCCGGGCGCGCTGTTGGCGAAGTAGGCGAAAAAGCCGGGGTGGTTCCAATGGGTCAATCCCGGCAGCACGATCTTAGCGACATCCTGAAGAATCGCCTCCATGGACTCCGGCGACTCCGGCGCTATTTTGGGCAAACGCGCTTTGATGGCGCTCGGCGCCTCTCGCGAAAGGACCGGCCGGCTTTCCAGATGGGCCAGATAGTCCGCGATCATATCGATCACCTGGACGCCATACGTCCGGAACGCGTCGGGGGTCATATCGTCGTATCTGTTTGCTTCGCCGTCTGTCATGGTGAATTCTTTCCGGTCAGGGATTGACCCCGATCTGCAGCACCAGACGTCCGTTCTTGATCTCCGCCGATTTTAAGAACGTTTTGACCAGCGCCTGTTGGGTGTCCTCCGGCTTGAGCCGGTAGAGGGCGACGTGTTTGAGATGTTGATCGATCAGGGGATCCGCCAGTTGCTGGACCACCGATTTCAGGTCTTCGGGCAGCCCGGCGATCTGAATATCCAGTACCCGACCGTTCTCGAAATAGAACGTGCCCTCTGCGGGAACGTAGGCGATCTGTCCATCCGCCAGAAGGTTCCCGGTCGCGGCCTTGCGACCGAGCGCCGTCACCGTCGCCGTGATCTGCAGGCCGATCCGGTCCGAGCCGTCCTGCAGCATGACGCGGGGATCGCTGAAAGTCGTCGTTATAAACACATCTTTCTGCTGTACGGGAAAGCGCTGCTGCAGCATCGATTGCAGTTGTTCGGCCGTAAAGGAGAGTGTCAGGACCGTGCCCCGATTCGCCAGCGTATACACGACCGCGCCGGCGAGGAAGATCACGAAAACCAGAATCAGCACCCGCCATGTCCGCTTCATCTCTGCACGCGAACTCCCCCACCAGGGGTTGAAAAACCCTGTCTGGAAAGGGCAAGCATTCTCTGGACGCCCTATCGTTTCAAGCCATAGCGTCTTACAGACGCTTGTTGTTTCTGCCGGGTGTTGAAAACATCCGGCCAGCCTGCCGGGATTTTCAATCTCCGGCGAGGAGACCACCACCTCTTTCCGAGCAGGATAGTCAGTTCGGCGCGCAGAACAGCTAGTCCTGCCTGTGGAGAGAAAGGAGACCACCATGAACAAACGCGAGATCGTCTTCGGCCTGCTGGATGGCGGCCTCGACGGGAACCCGCCGCAGCCGATCATTCCCGCCGCCTTCTTCACGCATTTCGCGCCGGAATTCCACCAGGGACCGGCGGGCGTGGAAAAGCACAAAGAGTTTTTCCGCTCGACCGGCATGGACATTGTGAAGATCCAGTACGAGCGCCCGTTCCCGGCCCAGCCTATCGCCAGCCCGGCGGACTGGGCGCGCATCCCCCTGCTGGATAAAACCTTCTTCGAGCCGCAGTTGGAAGTCGTGCGCGGGCTGGTCGAAGCCCTCAAAGCCGAGGCGCCCGTCGTCGTCACCCTGTACTCGCCGTTCATGTGCGCCGGGCACGTCGGCGGGCGCGAGACGCTCTCGGCGCACCTGCAGGAAGACCCCGACGCCGTCAAGAAAGGCCTGCAGATCGTCACCGACAGCCTCATGACTTTCGTGCAGGAGTGCATCCAGATCGGCGTGGACGGCTTCTATCACTCCACGCAGGGCGCGGAAAGCCACCGCTTCTCGGACCCTCGAATCTTCACGGACTATATTATGCCGTTCGATCTGGAAGTCATGAACGAGATCAACCGCCGATGTCCCTTCAGCATCCTGCACATCTGCGACTACCATCGCGACGAAGTGGGCGGCTACGACGACCTTACGCTCTTTTTGGACTATCCGGGCCACGTCGTCAACTGCAGCCTCCAGGTCGGCGACCGGACGATGACACCGACGGAGATTTCGAAGATGTTCGGGCGGCCCTTCATGGGTGGTATGGAGCGGAAAGGCGCGCTGGCGACCGGGACGGAAGCGCAGGTCCGCGAGGCGGCGCGGGAGGCGCTGCGGCAGGCTTCGGGTCGCTTCTTCCTGGGCGCGGACTGTACGGTGCCCGGCGGAACGCCCTGGGAGAATCTGCGCGCCGCCATCGACGAGGCGCACCAGTGGACCCAGGAGTGACATGCGCGCCGGACTGCCGATCCTGATCTCCCTGCTGATCGCCTGTGCCCTGACAGCCGCCGGGGCCGCCCAGCAGCGCGAGGTCCGGTCGAAGCGATTGATCGAGTTCGGCTGGGACGAGCCGGACACCGCGTTCCTGCGCCGGCACATCGGCCAGATGCAGCAGACGCCTTTCGACGGCTGCGTGTTCCATCTGGCCTACCGCAAGCCGGACGGCAGCGCCGGCAACTTTATCTGGGAGTGCTGGGGAAAGCGGGGGTTTCGGAAGGAAGAGCTGCAGCCCGCGCTCGACGATCTGAAGGCCACTCACTTCGGGCGGTTCCGGCACAACTTTCTGCGCTTCAACGTCTGTCCCGCCGACCTGGACTGGTTCGACGACTACGGCGCGGTCCTCGCCAACGCCCGTCTCGCCGCCTCGATCGCCCGGCAAGGCGGCTGCGACGGCCTGCTCTTCGACACCGAGCAGTACAACGCGCCGCTCTTCCGCTATCGCAGCCAGCGGGATACCGCCACGAAATCGTGGGAGGACTATGCCATCCAGGCCCGGCTGCGGGGCCGGCAGGTCCTGGAGGCGTTCCAGCAGGGTTATCCGGGTCTGACGGTCTTCCTGACCTTCGGCTACGGGCTGCCGTGGGCGCAGACCGAGAATGGCGCGAAGCCGCTGGCCGATACGGACTACGGGCTGCTGGCCCCGTTTCTGGACGGCATGGTCGAGGCCGCTCGCGGCCGGACCCGGATCGTGGAGGGCAACGAACTAGCCTACGGGTTCTTCCACCCGGAGGATTTTGCCGCCTCCCGCACCACGCTCACGCAGGGCTTGCTGCCCATCGTCTCCGATCCGGCCAGGTACCGGCGCGTCGTCTCCATCTCCTTCGGTATCTGGCTGGACGACGACTGGCGGCATAAAGGCTGGAACGACCAGGACCCCGCGAAGAACCCGCACACGCCGGAGCAGTTCGAGGCGCTGGTCCGCGCGGCCCTACAGTCCGCCGACGAATACGTCTGGATCTACACCGAGACACCTCGCTGGTGGACGGATTCCGGCGGTTCCTCCAGGCTCCCCCAAGCCTACGACCACGCCCTTCGCAACGCCCGAACCAAACAAACGGCGGGCCAGGGAAACCCTCCCTGACCCGCATTGAAACGAAAGAACGATCAACCAGTAATCACCTGTGTTTTGGCTTCCCTGTCGGTAGTATCCTTGTCCCCGATGACAATAGTCACATCGCGGTGTAAGCGGTTGACGAAGCGTATCAGCCGCTCAATAGAGTAGCCTTCCCATTGACCTCTGAGGAGAGCGGAAACTTTTGGCTGGTCGATGCCTAGCTGCTCGGCGATCTCTCGCTGAGTCAGTCCTTTTGCCTGAATGAGTTGGGATATCTGGTAAACGATCTGAGCCTTGATGAACTCAGTATCTGGATTGGGCATTCCAATATCAGCGAATACGTTTTGGCTCATGATTGTCTGTCCCGTGCATCCTATTGTTCTTGCTGGCGCTTAGATTGCAGATATTGCCTATGTCTGGCTTCCGCCTGCTTTAATCGGGCGTTGATAGTATCCAGGTCTCTCTTAGGCGTGCGGATTCCCTGATGAGACTTCTTGTGAAAGACGTGCAGAACGTAGACAGCCTCCTCGAAGCGTGCGGTGTAAACCTCCCGATAGGTGTCGCCATCGAAGTTGGCGACGACTTCCATGACATTGTGACCGCCAAATCCTCTCAAGGGTTTAGCATCCGGGTGGACACCTCCCATTTGGGCGATATAGAGAGCGTATCCGAAGACTCTGCGGACCGCTTCGGGCATGGCCCGCATATCATCCTGGGTAGATCCGAGCCACTCAACAGGCTTACTCGGTTCAATATCCATCGTGAATCAAATATGCCATATCTAGCATCTTTTGTCAACTGGTTTAGGAGGAGGCAGCCTCTCCAAGCTTCCCAAGCCTACGAACAGGCTCTTCACAATGCCAGTTGACGAGCCTGTAGAGCTTCTGCTAGAATGCCTTATACCAAAGAACATAAATATTTGATCGCTCGGCTACTTCCAATGTAAGAACGGGAAAGAGCTAATGGAACTTAAACTTTCTCATGGCAGAAATCGTACTCTTGGACAATTGCTTTACTACTTAAGTTGGGTTGATAAACATCTCGGGAACGGGCCTTGCCGCGGCCTAATCATTGCTAATGAGATCCAAAGGATTTGAGCATGGCTGTTCAGCGAGCGCCAGGAGTTAGTTTGGCGCGCTATCATTTGAGTGTCACTGTAGAGATAGTAGCAGGTTAGAAGAACATGCAGGAATAATCGTCACAGGCAGGTTCTCGGATCGGTCACATGAAGCAACAAGCAGGTTGGCAGGCATCGTTGGAAGATCCGTTTCGGGCGGAGTTGCTGGCGGTGGGTGATGCCTTACCGGAGCGGGTGCGGGAGTGCGCGGAGCCGCTTCGAGGAGAGCCTGCCTTCGATCTGGAAGAGATCGCGCGGATCGCGCAGGCTATTCGGCTTCCGGCAGAGGTTCGTTTCGAGCATCCGTTCCTGGAGCGGTCGGTGCGGGTCAGACTGGCGCATATCGAGGCGACTTTCCAGAGCGACCATCCTAAATACGGCGTCGGGGCGTATGCGGAGGCGTGTCACGATGGCTTTCCGCCGACTATCATCGCCGCCGTCGACGCGCTGACCTTATGGGACATGCCGGTTCGTGCCGAGCGGCTTTTCGCTTACTGGCTGGCAAACTTCGTTCGGGAAGACGGGACCCTCCGTTACTACGGACCCTCCCTGAGCGAGTACGGCCAACTGCTGACCACGGCCCGCCGCCTGATGGAGCGTGGTGGCACGCCCGAGTGGTTCCGGCAGAACCGCTCCACGCTGGCCCGAATCGCGGCCTACTTGCAGGACGGGATGCGGCGTAACGGGTCCATCGCCTTACTGTCCGGCGCGCCCGAAGCGGATACCTGCCATGAGACGGCGACCTACTTTCACAACAACGCCTGGATCGTGCGCGGTCTCGACGATTGGGCGGACCTGATCGCCAATCACCCTGAATCGTGGCAACAGGCCCACCAGATTCACGAAGAGGCTTCTATTCTGCGCCGGCTGCTGCTGGAAGCCATCGAGGCCACCTGGCCGCATACTCCGCAAGAATGGTGGCTGCGTCCTACGCTCGAACCGGAAGCCGCCCTGGGGCTGGAGCCGCCGCGCACTCAGGTCACCGAAACTCATCTCGGCTCCTACACCAACTATCGCTACTGGCCGGAGCTGCTCTCCAGCGGCGTCCTGCCCCGCGCCCTGATGGAGCGCGTCGTCTCCGCCCGCCTGCAGTTCGGCGGACAGTTCTGCGGCATGACCCGCTTCGCCGATCACCTCGACGACTGGCCGCTCATGGAGTGGCTGGAAGCCCTCTGGCAGCTTGACAGGCACGCGGACTATCGCCTCAGCCTCTGGGGCCACCTCGCCTATCACCAGGCGGAAGGCCATCTCACAGCCTACGAGCAGGTGACTTTCCCGCCCGGACGCAAAGTCGCCGACTACTGCCTGCCCTGCCAGCTCGTCGCCGCGCGGGCCCTCCGGCGGCTTGTCTGAGCAGGGAAGCGTCCCAGGGATGGCAGGCGCTTTTGGAGGGGCAGGGCAAACCTAAGGTTCTCTTCGACAAAGTTCTGATTGGATTCCCGACCTGTAACCAGTCAGGCGATTCAGGCGTTATAATCGGTATGTTTCGCACCTTTTTTGCCTTCTTTCTGGTCTGGCTGGTCTGGTGCGCTGCGCCAGGTGCCCTGGCCGACGACAGCTTCTTCCAGTCCAACAGGGTAAGGATTCATTACAAGGTGGAAGGCAAAGGAGAGCCTGTCGTCCTCATTCACGGCCTTCTGGGCAGCATCGCCGATGATTGGGAACAGCCGGGTGTGTTCCAGGCGTTGGCGAAGGACTACCAGGTCATCGCCCTGGACTGCCGAGGGCCCGGCAAGAGCGGCAAGCCACACGATCCGAGACAGTATGGGATGCAGATGGTTGAGGATGTGGTGCGTCTTCTCGACCATCTGCATATCCAGAAAGCCCACATCGTCGGTTACTCTCTGGGCGGAATCATCACGGCGAAACTGCTGGCGACTCATCCTGACAGGTTTCTCACAGCGACCCTTGTGGCCAGCGGAGGGCTGCACAAAAAGGATGCGGTTATCCCGCTGTTAACGGCGTTTGCCGACGATCTGGAGCAGGGCAAGGGAATGGGAGCGTTGATGAATTTCTTCACTCCCCCCGGTCAGCCCAAGCCGACCGAGGAGCAGATAAAGGCCACCAGCCAGGAGGTGTTGGCAAATCAGGACGTGCAGGCCATTATTGCAGTGGCGCGGGGAATAAAATCGCTTGTGGTCGATAACGCGACACTCAAGGCCAGCCCTATCCCTGTCCTGGCCGTGGTGGGTAGCCTCGATCCTTTCAAGAAAAGCGTGGAGTCGCTGGCGGGCCAGATGCCGGAACTGTCTGTGGTCCTTATCGACGGCGCGGATCACCTGACGGTCGTAGGCCGGCCAGAGGTCCTTGAAAATCTGAAAAGGTTCCTCGACAGGCATCGCAGCGTGAATAGCAGATAGGAAGGTATTCAGGCCGAATATTTTAATACCGCGACCGAAGGGAAACAAGCGGCAATATTGGAGACATTCCCGAGCCGGCGCGCGCTTGACAATATCGAGCGGACGTGCTAGAATGATCGCCGGTTGACCGCTCTCAAAACCATATTCTTTCTCGCAGGATAAATTTCAACCCGTGCAAGCGCCTGCGATGCGCCTCTGGCCTTTGTCGATGGCAAAGGACCGGAGCGTATCGTGGGCGCTTTCGCTTTGGAAGGCGGCAAGGCAGACGATGCGACGCTATCGGACCGGATTAGGAAACCATCCGGACTTCCTCAAGCTCTGGCTGGGCCGGACAGTCTCCCACTTCGGCTCGCATATCACCTCGCTGGCGCTGGCTCTGACCGCCGTGCTGTGGCTGAAGGCGACGCCGGTTCAGATGGGACTGCTGGCGGCGACCGGGAATGCGGCCATTTTGCTGTTCGGGCTGCTCGCCGGCGTCTGGGTAGACCGTCTGCGCCGCCGCCAGATCCTCATCGCGACGGATCTGGGCCGCGCGGTGGCGCTGGCTTCTATTCCGGTCGCCGCAATGGGAGGCTGGCTCTCGCTCGCGCAGTTGTATCTGGTCGGGGCGCTGACCGGCGTGCAGAGCGTTTTCTTCGATGTCGCCGACCGGTCGTATCTACCGACGCTGGTGTCCCGCGAACAGTTGCTAGAGGCCAACGCCAAACTCCATGCCAGCGAGGCCGTGGCCGAGGTGAGCGGGCAGGCTCTGGCGGGAATCCTGGTCCAATGGCTGAGCGCGCCTATCGCCATCCTTCTGGATTCGCTTTCTTATGTCTTCTCCGCGCTGTGTCTGGGGCTGATTCGCACGCCGGAGCCGCCGCCGATCGCCTCGGAGGAGCGGGAACGCGCGTGGAGGGAAGGGATCACCGGCCTGCGTGTCGTGCTCAGGAACCCGTTTCTGCGCGCGCTGGCGGCCAGCGAGAGCTTTCGGGAGTTCTTCGGCGGCTCTGGCACGCCCTCTACTTTCTGTTTCTGGTGCGCGGGCTGGGGCTTTCCCCGGCCTTTGTCGGCATCAGTATCGCCATGGGAGGGGTGGGTTCGCTGATCGGGGCGATGGCGACCGGCCCGATCACGCGGCGATTTGGCATCGGGCAGATCCTGCTGGGAACGCTTCTGATTCAGATCCCCCTCGGATGGATCATTCCTCTGGCGCACGGACCGCGGACGCTCGTGATGGGCCTGTGCCTGGTTGCCCAGTTCACCGATCTTATCTATCCGATCCAGCTCGTCACGCAACAGAGCCTTCGCCAGGCCGTCATTCCGCATCGCCTGATGGGCCGCGCCAACGCCAGCATGGATTTCCTGACGCGAGGCGTCGGGCCGCTGGGCGCTCTGTTGGGCGGAATGTTGGGAAGCTCGATCGGGATGCGGGCGACCTTGATGGTCGCGAGCCTGGGGACGGTATTGGCGCTGGTGTGTCTCTTCTTTTCGCCGATCCGCAGCCTGCGCCACCTACCGGAGGCAGATACCGAAGCGGAGCCGGCCGTTTATGAAAGCCGGGCGTAGGGCAAAAGTCTCTTCAATTACTGAAGATAGGGACGATCGTGGAATGTCCTTAGCGAGCAAACCGTTCACGCAGAACGGCGTCTTCTCTCTCTTCCATTTCAATGTACTGCATGGCCGCCTGCTTTAGCCGTTCCCGGTCCGCATCCCACCCCACGAACGCGGTCAGCGCGTTCGTCACGTCGCGACGGCCACCGTGAATTGGCCCGGTCAAAATAGCCTGCCATACCGAGCTTCCGTCATCTTTCTGCCAGGTATGGAAGGTGACGGCAAAGTTGCCTTGCCTTATCGTTTCACTGCTTAACATCGCTTGTCCCCTTCTAATCCCATTTCATCCACGCCTGGGGCGGCATCCTTTTAGAAACGAAGCGGTGCGTTACTCCTGTTGCCTTCCGACCTGGGAGAATCGAAGGGCCGCGAGACGCACAACATGCAGTCAGCTTAAGAAGGGAATGCCTCTAAAGAGGCTTAGGAAGATAGGCGGTACTGGATTTGAACCAGTGACCTCTTCGGTGTCAACGAAGCGCTCTACCCCTGAGCCAACCGCCTGTACCGCTGTCAACGCCACCCTGGTAGACGAGTTTCGTGGTTCCAACCCACTCCCTGATCCCTGAGTGCCGACAGAGGATATTGTACCGTGTCCTCTCCCCGCTGTCAAGCAATAACCGACCCAAAGGAGAAGCCGAAGGGTACGGCTTTTTGAGAAGGGCGAATGTTTAACCGGCTGGATGCACATCATCGGCCCATAGGACTTCTTCGGGTGGTTCGGCGCGGTGGCCTGCCACCGCACTTAAAAGCGGAGCTTGCTCCCGCACGGCAACAAAGCGGTAGGACCCTGGTGGCCCGGCAAAGCAGGAAGAGAGGCAGGTCCCGTCGAATAGAGGGCCGGGAGTGAAGCCATCATGAACCAACCGATTCCATCCCAGACCGCCGCGGCCAGCGAGGCGCCCGCTGCGAAACCCACGTCCTGTGCCGCTTCGCCAGCCTGGACCAACGTCCCCGGCGAGGTGCGCTGCCCGGTCTGCTATCACATCGTGCCGCCGGAGCAGATCGGCTATAAGCTGCACTGCCGGCGCTGCGGCTATCTGGAAAGCTGCTGCAATCCCCTCTGAGACGCGACGACACGCAACTATGCGGCGGGCCATATCTGGTATAATGGCCCCTAAGAGACAAAGAAAGTAAATGAGTAAACGAGTAAATGGGTAAATGGAAAAGCCAAAAACCATTTACGCATTTACCCAGGAACCCATTTACCCTTTTCTGTCGTGCTGCGGGCGAAACCGTACGCGGCTTTCTGCGTAGACAAGGTAAGCCCATAGCGACACATTTCGGTCTCTGCAAGTGGGTCTACTCGAATCATTTTGGCGAAGGATTCGCGCCCTGGTGATAAGGATGCCAGGAATCGGCCGACGCGTTGCCGTTCGCGTATTCCCTGCCGGAAAGGGAGAACCCCCATCGTGACTCCGCTGTTAACCCAGATCGCCGCAGGGCTCTGCTGGGTCCTGTATGGCAGCTTTTTCGAATGGTTCTGGCATAAGCACTGGATGCACACCCCCCGCTCCCCCAAGGAGGCTTTTCACGGGCATACCATCGTGCATCATGGCCTCTACAAAGGCGATGAGAGCTACTTCGTACATGAGGACGAGAGCCCGGAGCATATTCTGCTCAAACCCTATGCCCTCCCACTCATCTTCCTCGTGCATCTGCCCGTCATGCTGGCTGTCGACCGGTTCTTGATCCCCCACACCGCTATCGGCGGCATGGTCGCCTGCGTGGTCTACTTCCTCGTCTACGAGTACCTGCACTGGAACATGCACGTCCCGCGCGGGCATTTCGTGGAGAAGTTCGGCTGGTTCCAGTTTTTGCGCACGCATCATAAGCTGCATCATCGGTACATGCAGAAGAACTTCTGCGTCCTGTTTCCTCTGGCCGACTGGTGCCTGGGCACGATAATCACGGAGGAGAGCCTGGCCCGCCGCCGCGCCGAGCGCGAGCAGGCCATCGCCACCGGCGCGGCGCTGCCCCCTAAAAAGGAAAAGAGAAAGCGGCGGCACAGGCGCGGAGGCGAGCCGGTAAAGTGGACCCGTCTGACCAGTTGGAAGCTCACCCGGCTGACCCGCATGTACGGGCTGGCGCGCCGTCTGCGCTCCCGCCGCGCGCCGTCACGCCGCAGGGACCGGTTCGTGCGTGAGATCCGCGAGGCGCTGCCGCCGCTCAAGATCCGCCGCAACCGTTAACGCCGTGCCTCCGCTCGACCCCTCCCCCGACGAGGCGGCTCCGGCAGACCGCCGGTGGCAATGGCTTGCCCTCGCCATCGCCGCGCTTGCCATTCTCGCGCGTGTCTGGGTCGAGTGGACGACGCATTCCACGGCCGAGGACTTCCTTATCTCCCTGCGCTACGCGGAGAACCTGGCCGCCGGGCGCGGGTTCGTTTTCAACCCCGGCGAGCATGTCCTCGGCACCACCACGCCGCTCTATACGCTGCTTCTCGCCCTGGCCGCATGGCTGCATCTAAATGCGGCCCTGGTGGGCAAAGCCCTCAACATCCTTGCGGATGGCGGAACTTGCTATCTGCTGGCGCGCCTGCTGGCCCGGCCGGAAATCCGGCAGCCGGTCGCCGGGCTGTTCGCCGCCACCCTCTACGCGTTTAGCTCCACGCCCATCAACATCTCCATCAGTGGCATGGAATCGGCCCTGGTCACCTGCGTCTGCCTGGCGGCCATCCTCGCCTATGTCGCCCGCCGCTCGCTGGCGCTCTATGTATTGGGCGCCGTGCTCTTTCTGTTGCGCATCGACGGTCTGCTGCTCTTCGCGCTGCTGGCTCTCGGACTGGCCCTCCAGGAACGCCGTATTCCCTGGCGCGCCCTGGCCGTCGCCGTCCTGCTTGCCCTGCCCTGGGTGATTTTCGCGAACGCCTACTTCGGCTCTCCCATTCCCACTTCGTTCCTCGCCAAGATCACCGTCTATGCACATGGCGTCACGCCGGAATGGGTCAACAGGCCGGTGTTCGTCACGCAGTTCCTCGGCGGCTGGTTCCAGATCCTGCTGACTCTGCTCTTCCTCCTGGGCGCTGTGCGTATCTGCGTCAGCGTGTACCAACTCCTGGCTTCTAGAAGAAACCACCCGCTCGCTTCGCGAGCTAGAGCCACAGAGGACACAGAGACCAGACACAGAGAAAAGCAAAGAGAGATACAAGAAGAGGCCGGTGCATGCAGGAAAGCTAGTGCTGCAGATCTCAGCGGAGGGAGCACACAGAGAAAAACAGATTCCCCCTCTCCTTACGAAGGAGAGGGGGATAGAGGGGGTGAGGCGCTTCTTATCCCGCTGCTGTGGCTGTCGATCTATTATGGGACCATGCTGACCTCACACGTGCCCGCGTTCGCCTGGTACTTCCTGCCGCCCTGGCCGGTCTATTTGGGGATCGCTGCGCTGGCGGCGAGTTGGGTCGTTCGCTGGATCGCACGCGGCCTGCCGAGTTCGATGGTCAGACCGATGCGCCACGCCTGGGCGCCTGCGCTGCTGATCTTCGGTCTGTTTGGCGTCGCCCATCTGCCCTCTATTCGCCGCGACATCGCCCGGACGCAACGGCAGGAAGATTCCCTGCGCGTGCCGCTCGGTCTCTGGCTGCGCGCGCATGTCGCTCCCAACGAGAAAATCCTTCTGGAGCCTATCGGCTATGTCGGCTACTATTCTCACCGCCCCATCCTCGACATGATCGGTCTGGTCTCGCCCGAAGTGCTTCCCTCCTATCACACCTCCCGCGCCCTCTATGACATCATTCAGCGGCTGCATCCCGCCTGGCTCTGCCTGCGCCCAAGTGAAGTGCAGGTGCTCAAGCAGGAGGGCATGCCGCTTCCCGACGCCGAATACGCTTATGTGCGCGAGTTCCACGTGCCGGGCCGCCGTCCCGATTTTCTGCTTTTTCACCGTCGTTGATCTTCAGAAGGATTTTTGCCGGGGGATCACGCAATAGCCTGCAGAAATAGACAGGAGCACGCCATGAGTGAATTCAATTTCGATCTGCTGAAGCGGCTGTGCGAGACACCCGGCATCAGCAGTCGTGAAGAGCGAATGCGTACGCTGGTCGTCGAGGAGCTGAAGCCCCTGACGGATCGCCTCGAGGCCGATGTCATGGGCAACGTCATCGGCTTCAAGAGCGGCCAGAGCGACCGTCCTCGCGTGATGATCGCCGCGCACATGGATGAGATCGGCTTCATGGTCAAGCATATCGACGACCGGGGCTTTCTGCGCCTGCACACCGTCGGAGGCTGGGACCCGCGCGTCATGGTGGCCCAGCGCGTCATGGTCCACGGCTTCGCCGGCCAGTCCCTGCGCGGGGTCCTGATGCCGGCGGCCAAGCCGGTCCATCTGCTGACGGCAGAGGATGCCAACAAGCCGCCCAAGATCGAGGAGTTCTATGTGGACCTGGGCCTGCCCGGCGAGAAGGTCAAGACGCTGGTCGAGGTGGGCGACATGGCCACCATGGACCGGACGTGCGAGCGCATCGGCGATACGGTGGTCAGCAAGAGCCTGGATAACCGTCTCAGCGTGTTTGTGATGCTTGAGGCGCTGCGGCGGCTGAAAGGCAAATCCATCCCGGCCCACATCGCCGCCGTTGCGACCACGCAGGAAGAGGTCGGACTGCGCGGCGCGACCACGGCCGCCTATGCTCTGGAGCCGGACATCGGCATCGCCCTGGACATCACCCTCGCCAACGACTTTCCCGGCCCTTCCGAATACGAGCAGATCACCCGCCTGGGCAAAGGCGCCGCCATCAAGGTCTCCGACTCGTCGCTGATCAGCCATCCGAAGCTCGTGCGTCACTTCCGGGACGTGGCCGAGGCACGGGGCATTCCCTATCAGTTAGAGATCCTGCCGCGTGGGGGCACGGACGCCGGCGGCATCCAGCGCAGCCGCGGCGGGGTCGCCAGCTTCACGCTTTCGGTGCCCACCCGTTACGTCCACACCGTCAACGAGATGGCCAGCGTGGCCGATATTCAAGCCGCCATCGCGCTTCTGGCCGCCTATCTGGAGGAGGCGCACACGCGCAGCTACGGCTACGCCGACGAGCTGCACTGATCTTGCTCGCTTGCACTGCACGCTCTGAAAACGTATGCTATAATACTTGGCGGACTTCATGCTTCGGGCATCCCCTCTCGCGCTCTGCAACGGGGTCAGTTGCCTGGCAAGGAGGAACCATGCGTCTCGCACGTTCCGTAACAGGACGTGTCGCACCCGGCGCTCAGACCGGGTGAGGGAAACGAACCCCGAAAGGATTTTGTGAATGAAGTATACACTCCCCGCGCTATTGGCGGTGGCTCTGTGCTCGACAGCCTATCTTCCGGCGCAGGCGCAAAGAAGCCATCCCCCGGCCAAAGGCACCGCTGCCGCCAGGAGTAGCGCCTCGGACGTGGTCGGAAGCGTCAATGGCCAGCCGCTTACCTGGACCGAAACGATCCAGACCCTGCAGATGCAAACCCCGGAAGCCCTGACCGCCTCCGTCTCGCAGGTGATCGGCTCCCAGGTAGCCAGCCAGCTCTTCGGCCCGAACGCCAAACCGCAGGTGACGATAACCCGCGCCCAGGCCCTGACGACGCTGCGCGAGCAGCCCACCCAGCAGATCAACACCTTCGTGACCAACCTGCTCCACGCCAGGGCGATCCACCAGGAGGCGGTCAAGCAGCATGTCGCGCCCACGGATGCCCAGGTTCAGGCCCACATCACCAAGCTGCTTCAGGACGCGCGCAAGCAAAACATCATTCCCGCCGGCATGACCGACGCGCAGTTCCTGGCTTCCCGCAACATTACGCAGGCCTTCCTGATGGCCCGGGTGCGCCAGGATATGGAGACGCTCGCGCTTACGGGCAAGCTCCTGGAGAAGAACAACGGCCGCCCCTTCGGCCCGGACGACTTTATTCAGGCCCGCCACATCCTCATCATGGCCAACAATCAGCCGGCCTTCACGATGCCCAATCAGCCGAACAATCCCAAGCCGGAGGATAAGGACAAGGCCGATAAAGACGCCCTGGCGAAAATCACGCAGATCCGCAATGACATCGTCTCCGGCAAGGTGACTTTCGATGCCGCGGCCAAGCAGAACAGCCAGGATCCCGGATCGAAGGACAAAGGCGGCGATCTGGGCGTCTTCGTGCGCGGCTCGATGGTCAAAGAGTTCGACAACGTGGCCTTCACTCTCAAGCCCGGTGAGATCAGCCAGCCCGTGAAGACGCAGTACGGCTATCATATCATCCAGGTCGAGAAGATGGGCAAGGACATTCCGGCGGCGGAGCGGCAGGATGCTCTGGAGCGTTACGAGCAGCAGCAGGCCGCCCAGGTGTTGGGTCCGTTCATGAATTCTCAGAAGATCGTCAACAACCTGCGTCCGGCCGTGCCGCAGATGCCGGGGATGATGGGCATGCGGCCAGGGATGCGCCCGCCCGGTATGCGTCCCGGCGGACCGCCGCCTCCGGGTATCCGGCCGCCAGGTGTTCGTCCGGCTCAGGGTGGGACGCCGCCCCCTCCCACTCCTGGTGGGACTCCCCCGACACCGCCTCCCGGCAACGGAAACAATAATAAGCCGTAAGGCCCTGATTTCAAATGCATCATAAGCCCCCTCTTCCGCAAGAAAGAGGGGGCATTTTTTGGTTTTTTAAAGGTAATGGCTAGCGTCCTATTCGATTAACTCGCCCGTAAAGCCCCAGAGATGGCCTGCGACCGCCCGAACGGTGACCAGTTTGCCGATCAGCGCCTCGCCGTCCGGCGCGGGGAAGTTGACCGTCTTGTTGGCGCGGGTCAGGCCGGTGAGCTTAGAAGCGTCTTTGGGACTGCGGCCCTCGACCAGCACCTCGAACGTTTTGCCTACCTGCGCCTTGTTGATCTCGACGATGATCCGGTTCTGCAATTCCACCAGCGCCTTCAGCCGCTCGATCTTGATCTCATGCGGCACCTGATCTTCCCGCGCGGCGGCCTTGGTGCCGGGGCGGGGACTATAGGCGAACATGAAGGCGGAGTCGAAGCGAGTCGCCTCGACAAAGCGCATCGTGTTCTCGTACTGCGCCTCCGTCTCGCCCGGATAGCCCAGCATGATATCGGTCGTAATGGCGATCTCCGGGACACGGGCGCGCAGCTTCTCCACGATCTCCTGAAAGCGCGCCACCGTATAGCCGCGGTGCATCTCTTTGAGAAGGTCGTCGTCGGCTACTTGCAGCGGCAGGTGGACGTGCTCGCAGACCGTCTCCAGACGCCCGATGGCCTCGATCAATTCGTCGGTGAAATCGCGGGGATAGGGCGAGGTAAAGCGGACGCGCCGGATGCCCCGAATCGCCTCGATCTGTTCCAGCAACTGCGCGAAGGGCACGCGGCCCTCGGCCAGGTTCTTGCCGTAGGAGTTGACGGTCTGGCCCAGGAGGGTGATCTCCTTCGTGCCGCCGCGCGCCAGCCCTTCGATCTCCGCCAGGATCTCCTGGGTGGGACGGCTTCGCTCCCGTCCCCGCGTAAACGGCACGATGCAGAAGGTGCAGAACTTATCGCAGCCGTACATGATGGGCACGTGCGCTTTGAGCTTGGGGCGGCGCGCCACGTTGCGGAGCGGGATGTCGGTGACGATGGCGCCTTTACGGGGGGGCAGGTCCAGCAGGAGCAGCGCCTGGCCTGGCGTCTTCGGATTCGGAGAAGCTTGTGTTGCCGGCCGCATCGGCGCGCGTTCCACACCGCGATCGTCCTTCTCCTTGATGCGCCGGATAAGGGCGGGCAGGTCGGCGATGTGATGGGTCCCGACCACCATGTCTACGTGCGGAGCGCGCCGCTGGATCTCCGCACTCTCTACCTGAGCCATGCAGCCACATACGCCGACGATCATGCCGGGCCGATCCCGCTTCAGGTCGCGGAGCCGGCCGAGCTCGCTCCAGACCTTCTCTTCCGGCTTGGCGCGCACGGAGCAGGTGTTGAGCAGCACGACCTCCGCCTCGGCGGCATCGGCAACACTGCGATAGCCCATCTGCTCCAGATAGAGGCCCATCTGCTCGGAATCCTCCTCATTCATCTGACAGCCCCAGGTGAGGATATGGTATCCCGGCGGCTTCCGTTCGGAGGGCGGCAGGATGGCGGTTAATGCTTCCTTCTTCATTCTGAATTCTTCATTTCTCGCAGCGGTGATAAGCGTGAATATGATACTCCATCTGCGCTTCTTTAGCAAACGGAACCGAACGCGCCGGCAGGTGTTACGAATTTCACAACGACACTGCGAATTAATTTATAGCAAAATCCTATCCTGCTATGATACAATGATTTACAGGAGAGAAACTGTTCGCCGCGCTCTGTGAGGTCGGTTTTCAGCGACCGAGGAGGGAACATGCCATGCATCCCCAGCCGTCTTACAAACAGGAAGAGATGACCCTGGACGAAGCCATCCTATTCCAACGCGTTCCCCTGGATGATGCCCCTATGACTCGAGACAGCCTGCAATCTCTGCGCGAGCGTCTGGAGATACGAGAGCGGCAGTTGTTGGCCGTCCACCGTATCAGCGCCGCCCTCTTTTCCATCACCGATCTCGATATCCTCCTGCGCGAGACGCTGCGCGTTTCCCTGGATACCGTCGAGGCCGATGCCGGCTCGATCCTGCTCTACGATGCCCAGAAGCGCCGGCTGGTATTCCGCTACGTCATCGGCAAGACCGAGCTGATCGGCCTGGAGATCGATCCTCACGAGGATCGGACCGCCAGAGCAGCGGAGGTGTTTCGCACCGGAGTGTCGCTGCTGACCGCCGATACCCGCCGGGAGGGCCATAACAACAGCTTCGACGCCGCCACCGGTTACCAGACGCAGAACTTGCTGACCGTGCCGCTCAAGAAGCCGGGCGGCGAGCCGATCGGAGTGATGCAGGCGCTCAACAAGCGCGGACCCTCTTTCGATTCCAGCGATCAGGAGCTGCTGGAGATCATCTGCAGCCTGGCGGCCACCTCCATCGTCAACGCGCGTCTGGCGGAAGAGGCCAAGTTAGCGGAGGTCGCTCGCGCCGTCGCGGAGCTGGGCCACGACATTAAGAACTCCCTGACGCCCGTCGAGACCGCCGTGTATACGTTGATTCAGACCTTTATCGAGCCGGCCCTGACAGAGCTGGACCGCCTGGAGAACGAGTGCCGGCCGCGCCATCCGGAGATAGGAGAAGCCCTCTGCGAAGTCACGCAGCCGCTGCGCGAGCAGGTAGCCTTCCTGCAGGAAGCGGTCAAGGATGGCTGCCTGGATATTCGTGAGATGACCGGAGCGATTACCGATTATATTCGGGGCACCGAGGCCGTCAACAAGGAGATCACGCCTCTGGGAGGCGTGCTGGCAGAGAGGCTGCGGCGGCTGCAAGTCGTTGCCCGCGACCGGCGCGTGACGATCCATCTGGAGGGGTGTGAGAGCGTGCCGCCCTTCGCGTTCGACCGGCGCCTGATCGGCCGCGCGCTCTTCAACCTGGTCAGCAACGCCCTGACCGCCATCGACTTGGCCGTCCGGGACAAGACTCTGGAGCTGCGCCCGTTTAACGTCTGGGTCCGCGCCTATGCGCAGTGCGAAGGCGTGTTTCCGGAGGGAAGCTACTGCTGCATCGAGGTCCAGGACGATGGCCCCGGCATTCCCGATCGCGTGAAGAAGTTCCTGTTCACCCCGCAAAACATCACCACGACTCCCGACGGAAGCGGCATCGGAACCCAATTCGTCAAGAGCGTCGCCGACGCGCATGGAGGTGAGGTCGGCGTGGAGAGTGAGGTCGGCTGCGGCGCTCGGTTCTGGATGAAGCTGCCCCTGAAGTAGGCGTCAGGCATTTACCCGCTTCGCGGGTGGCGTTGGGCGTTGGGAAAGCCTGTTCCTGACGCCCAACGCCCAACACCCACTAATGCATTCTCATCTGCAGCTCTTCCGCGTTGTGGACGGTGATGTGGTAGTTGGAGCCGACCGAGATGTAACCCTTTCTCCGGTAGTAGACCATCACCTGATTGACTCGCTCGCGAGAGGCGCCCACGATTTCGGCCAGCGTGCCTTGCGTGAGTCGGACCGGTATCAGCCTATCCCCATTGGCGAGCGTCCTGCCGTAGTTTTCCGCGAACGCGATGATCTGCCGAGCGATGCGCTGCTCGACATCCAGAGTGCAGAGAGCCTCGATACAGGCGTTGGCAAGGCGCAGGCGGCGGGCCAGGGTGCGCAGCATGTTACGCGTGAAAGTCGGCACCGTATTGACAAGATGCTCGAAATCCGGCCGGTCGATCGCGACCAGGGTCGTCTCTTCCAGGGTCGCCACATCCGCAGAGCGATTCATGGAATCGATCAGACTCATCTCCCCAAAGGTGTCCCCGGCAGCCAGAATCGCCAGAAAGACGGCGTTGCCGTCCGGCTGTGTTTTCGAGACTTTGACGGTACCCTGAACGATCACATAGAGAGACTCCCCTGGATCCTTCTCATGGATGATGGCCTCCTCGGCGCGGTAGGTGCGCTGGCGGCAGTGGGCGGCGATCGCGGCTAACTGATCCGCGGGCAAATCCTCGAACAGGGGGATACTCCGGAGGTACGCTACGTCCAGGGTCATTCTTTTACCGCTTTCTCTCCATGGCGCCTGAAAAACAGCGCTCTGATTGGCGTGCAGATGGGAGGCGGACGATAAATGTTACTAATGTTTAGTAACATTATATATCTCGTCTTCCGACACTGATTATAAATGTCTGTAAGCTGCTTGTCAAGTATCTGCTTGGACGACACGTCCGTTCGTTTGCTCCCGAACCGCCTTCTATGCCATAATTTTTCTTCATAGGATAAAGATGTGTCCGCCGGGCTGGCTGCAAGGCAGCCGTCCGTTCTGCCGGATGGAGGCGCGCGATGCCCGAAGAAGCCGAGATAGAGACCAAAGAGCTGCAAGAGACGATCGACGAGCTGCGTGAAGAGCGCGCGGAGCGGGAGAAAGAGGTCCGCGAATCTTCTTGGACCAAATGGGTCTCTCTCAGCACGGCGCTGCTGGCCGTGGTCGCCGCGATCGCGGCGCTGCAGTCCGGCAATCTGGTCAATGAGGCATTGATCGTTAAAAACGACGCCGTGCTCAAGCAGGCGCAGGCGTCTGACACGTGGAACTACTATCAGGCTAAGGGGATCGAGGGATATGGCGCAGCGCAGATGGTGGATCAGCTCTCCACCCATCCGGCACAGGCCGCCGTGTCCGCAAAATATCAAAAAGATGTCGCGCGGTACAAGCAGAAGCAGAAACAGCTTTACGATCAGGCGACGAAACTGGAGCAGGAGCGGGATAAGGAGAACACCGAATCCGGTGAATTCTTGGAGCAGCATCACATCTTCGCCTACTGCGTCACCTTCACGCAGGTCGCCATTGCGCTCTCCGCGGTCGCCGCGCTGACGAAGCGCAAGCCGGTCTGGTATATCAGCCTGCTGATCGGCCTCATCGGTCTGGCTCTGCTGATCTACGGATACGTCCCGAAGCCCCATGCTGCTGAGGCGCGCTCTGCGCAGGCGTCATCAAAGGCGGCGGAATAAGTTGTCAGTTGTCAGTTTCCAGTTGTCAGAAAAACTGGGTTCAACTGGCAACTAGCAACTGACAACTGACAACTTGGAGATTCACATGGCCCAGCACGTTACGATGCCGCAGCTCGGTTCTACGATGGAGGAAGGCACGATCCTCCGGTGGCGCAAGCAGGAAGGCGAGGCTGTCCGGAAGGGTGAAGTCCTGCTGGAGGTGATGACCGACAAAGCCTCCATGGAGGTAGAGGCGGAATGCGACGGCATCCTGCGCAAAATCCTGGCGCCCATCGAGGCGACCGTTCCCATTCGGCAGCCAATCGCCATTCTCGGCGCGGCGAACGAGCCGATCGAGCACCTGCTGGCATCACCCAATGCCGCCTCCGCAGCCGCAAACGCCCCATCGGAAGGGGCTTCCCGGCAGGCGAAGGAGGGCGCGGGAGAGCGGAAAGTGGCCGTTTCGCCGCGGGCGCGCCGGGCTGCCGACGAGCACGGCGTGTCGATCTCCGCGCTGGCCGGCCAGGGGACCGGGCCGGGAGGCCGTATTATCGAGCGGGACGTGCTGGCCTGGCTGGAGAGACAGAAGACCGCCCAAGAGACGCCGGTGCGCGCCACGCCCCTGGCGGCGCGCATGGCCGACGACCTGGGCATCGATCTGAACGACCTCGCCACCGGCCTGCCGGGCAGCCGCGTCCGCCGGGAGGATGTGCTGCGCTACGCAGACGTGCGGCGTCCGGCGCGAGAAACGGCAGCAAGCGAAACGGAGGATGGCGTTCGCGTGCTGGCATTCGGCGGGCTGCGCAAGCGGATCGCCGAGAACGTCTCCCGGTCCGCCTTTACGGCCCCACACGTCACGTTGACGTTGGAAGTCGATATGACGGCGGCGGCGGAACTGCGCGCCCGGCTGCTTCCTGAGGTGGAAAAGGTCTATGGCACGCGCCTGACCTATACGGATCTCCTGGTCAAGGCGGTGGCGCGGGCGCTGGAGGAGCATCCGCGGCTCAACGCGGCGCTGGTCGGAGAAGAAATCCGGCTCTACACGCACAAGAACATCGGCGTCGCCGTCGCCCTGGACGAGGGCCTGATCGTTCCTGTCGTCCGGCGCGTGGAGACCAAGTCGCTCGGCGCCGTCTCCGCCGAGCTGAGCGCTCTGGTTGCGCGCGTCCGTGCTGGAAGCTACACCCCGGAGGACCTGGCGGAAGGGACCTTCACCATCACCAACCTGGGCGCCTTCGGCATCGACCTCTTCGATCCCATCATTCTGGCGCCCCAGGCTGCTATCCTGGGTGTCGGCCGCATTGCCGATAAGCCCGTCGTCATCGACAAACAGATCGCGGTCCGCAGCCTGATGAACCTGTGCCTCTCCTTCGATCATCGCGTCCTCGATGGCGCTCCCGCTGCCAGATTCCTACAGCATCTGAAGGAGCTTTTAGAGAATCCGGAAGCTATTCTGGTGTGAGGACTCAGGGCAGGAATCGGCTTTGATCTCGTCGAACGGGGCATCGTGCCGGACAGGTCTGTATCGGGCCGACGACCGGCGACAATTTTGCGCAGGGAGAGGAAAGAGAGCGTTATGCCACGAGTGGATGGGCGCGGCAGCAACCAGATGCGGCCCGTGCGGATCACCCCCGGCTTTATGCCGAACGCCGAAGGCTCCTGCCTGGTCGAGATGGGCAACACGCGGGTCATCTGTACGGCCTCAATCGAGGACAAAGTCCCTCCCTTTTTAAAGGGCCAGAACCAGGGCTGGGTGACCGCCGAATATGGAATGCTTCCGCGCTCCACGAACACGCGCACGCCCCGCGAGACGAAGAGTGGCCCGGGCGGGCGCACGATGGAGATCCAGCGGCTCATCGGGCGGAGCATGCGCAGCGTAGTAGAGATGCCTGTTCTGGGTGAGCGGACCATCTGGCTGGACTGCGACGTGCTGCAGGCCGACGGTGGGACGCGCTGCGCCTCCATCACCGGCGCGTATGTGGCGCTGGCCGGCGCGCTGCGCCGGCTGCAGACCCAGCGGCTGATCCAGCGGATGCCCCTGACCGGCATGGTCGCCGCCATCAGCGTCGGCGTGGTCGGCAGCGACGAATTGCTCGACCTGTGTTACGAGGAGGACTCGCACGCCGCCGTCGATATGAACGTCGTGATGACCGACAAGGGCCGCTACATCGAGCTGCAGGGCACCGCCGAGCAGACTCCCTTCGACCGCGCCCGCCTGGTCCGCCTGCTGGACTTGGCCCAGATTGGCCTGGACGAGCTGTTCCGGCTGCAGAAGACCGCGCTGGAAGGCGTGCTGTGACGTTCCCGCGCAAACTGCTGATCGCCACGACCAACCCGCGCAAGGGCGCGGAGATGGCCCAGATCCTCGGCGCGGCGAACCTGGGACTGCAGTTCTTCACCCTGGCCGATTTTCCGGACATGCCGCCCGTAGAAGAGACCGGAGAGACGTTTCTGGAGAACGCGCGTATCAAGGCTGTGGCCGCCACAAACGTTTCCGGGCTGGTCGCCATCGCCGATGACGGCGGCCTTGTGATCGACGCGCTGGGCGGACAACCCGGCGTTCACTCGCACCGGTTCCTGGGCGAGACGACCGCGTTTCCGGAGAAGATGGCGACCATCCTCGAAAGGATGCGCGATGTACCGGAGGCCGAGCGGACGTGCCGTTTTCAGTGCGCCGTCGTGATCGCCGCACCGGATGGGCAGACGGCTTCCTGCATGGGAACGTGCGAGGGACGGGTCGCATACGAAATGCGCGGGACCTACGGATTCGGGTACGATCCGATCTTTCTGCTGCCGGAACTGGGCCGGCACATGGCCGAGCTGCCGCCGGAGGAGAAGCACCGGATCAGCCATCGAGGCAAGGCGCTCGCCTGCGCCGTTGAGGCGCTGCGGAGGCTGTTTGCCGAAGGATAAGAGCGGAGAAAGAGGCGGAGAGGGCGTGTTTGAGGACAAGGGCCGGCGACGCGCCGATTGGCGTCGATGGGCCGCCGGGCACTGGCAGCGCGGCATGCAGACTCTGTCGGAATGCCTGACGCCCTGGCGCACGCAGACCCATCCCTTCCATCGCGCCGTCTGCTACGTCCACCGCCTATCCATTGCCTACACCACCCATCAATGCACGTTGCTGGCCTGCGCCTGCGCCTACTGCGCGTTGCTCTCGATGGTACCCTTGCTGGTGGTCGGCATCGCCGCCGTCGGCTTCTTTGTGGGCAGCTCCCAGGCCGCGCTCAATCAGGTGGTGGCCGCCGTCCGCAGCTACGTACCTATTAACCCCGGTTTTCTCCAGGATACTCTCGTTCACGTTTTGCAAAATCGCGGCATCCTCGGCCTGTTTGGAATTGTTGGCCTGCTCTACGGAGCGCATCAGACCTTCCTGGCGCTGGAGCCGGCGATGAATATTATCTGGAGCGTATCTGAGTCGCGCCACTGGCTGCGGCAGCGCGGGGTCGCGCTCGGCGCCACGTTCCTGTCCCTGCTCCTTCTGGGCGCCGATATGGGCGTCACCTACGCTTTTGCTTCGGTCCAGCGCTCCGGCGAGCCGGTCTTCCATACCCATATCGCCGCCTTTCTGATCGGAGTTGGGCTGACGCTGCTGCCGATGCTGATCACGACGGCGCTCTTCGCCATGCTCTACCGGCTGCTGCCTGCGCGCAATGTTCCCTGGAAATCCGCTCTGATCGGCGCCCTGGTCGCGGCGCTCTTATGGGAGCTGACCAAGTACGGATTCGGTCTTTTCCTGGTCTATATCCATAGTTACGACCGGCTCTACGGCTCCCTGAGCAGCCTGGTCATTCTGGTGGTCTGGGCGTACTATACGATGGTGATCCTGCTGCTGGGCGCGGAGATCGCCGCCGACTACGCATTTATGCGCCGCGGCGCTCCGGCGGCGGAAGCGCGGGCCCACTCCGGCGCAGACCTGGCCTCCGCACGCGGCACCCCGCACGCCTCCGAATCCTCCGATGTCGGGCCACGCTAGATTCCGCGCAACTTTTCTCCCTCCTTTTGCGTCGAATAGGGGAATTTCGGCAGTCCGCCGCGCGTTCTAATCACAGAAGCAATCCCCGCCGGGCGGTTTTAGCCGGGCATGTTAGCCGGGCCATGAATGACCCACCTGCGGACGGACCTCACCCCTATCCAATCGCCATCGGTGCGGGGTAACGGCCCCGCACCCCTCCCCTCTCCTTCGTAAGCAGAGGGGGAATTAAGGAAAAGGACAACCGTCCTGCGGACGGAAAAGCGATTACGTGCGGCTGCATCTATATGGAAAGGCTTATCCTTATGTGCGATGGTTTTTCCCTCAGGCGTGTGCCTCTCGCGCGTAGGCGGCGCTCGGCCCTATGCGATGTGCGCTCGACTCTGCCGCGCATTCTGCTGCTGGCATGCTGCGCGCTGGCGCTGCTGCCGCTGGTCACCCGCGCCCACGCGCCGTTGTCTTCGCCTCTCGATGTGCTGCGCGTCGTCATCATCGGCGGCGGCCCGAATCTGGAGAATAATCAGGTCGCCATCGAGAGCAATGTGCGCTATCTGGGCCGCCTTCTGCCGGCCGGGACGGCGCGGACAACGCTGTTTGCCGACGGCGACCCGAACCACGCGACGGTGCTCTACGACCCCGATCCCCCTTCACAGCCTGCGGGGGAGCAGATTCTGGACTTGCTTCTGGAGGATGATAACAGCGATAACGCTTCCCGCTACCGCAAGCCCAATCTCGGCGCAAAGCTCGACGGCGCCAGCAGCCACACCGCCATTCATCGCGTCTTCGGCCAGCTTAGCCAGGAAGAAGCGGCCTCGCCGCACCCACTGCTGCTCTACTTCACCGGCCACGGCAGCCCGGATGGAATGAGCTATCAGAACAACTATTACGATCTCTGGGGTGAAAAGCAGGGACTTTCCGTGCGCGAGCTCTCTCAGGAGATTTCCCGGCTGCCCGCCAACGTGCCGGTAACGGTCGTGATGGTGCAGTGCTTCTCCGGCGCCTTCGGCAACTTGATTTTCGAGGGCGGAAGGCCCGACGGCCCGGTGACCTCGCGCGATCTCGCCGGATTCTTTGCCACCGTCAACCAGCGCATGGCCGCCGGATGCACTTCGGCCGTCAACGAGGCCGACTACCATGATTTCACGTCCTACTTCTTCGCTGCGCTCACGGGACGCGACCGCGTAGGGCGGCAGGTGACGGGCGCCGACTACGATGAGGATGGGCACGTCAGCATGGAAGAGGCCTATTGCTACACGCTGATCCACGACGAATCCATCGACGTGCCGGTCTGCACCTCGGATATTTTCCTGCGCCGCTTTGCGCCTCTCAAGGACAATACTGTCTTTGCAACGCCCTACAACAGCGTGCGCGACTGGGCGGACCCGGCCCAAGCGGCGGCGCTCGACGGGCTTTCGTCCAGCCTGCACCTGACGGGCGAGGACCGGCTGCAGCGGGCGTACGCTCGGATGCAGCACGGCGAAGAGGAAGAGGATTCCCCGGCGGAGGCGCTGCCGACCCTGCGTCGTTTTCGGATGTTGCGCGAGGAAGGCCGCAATACGGTGCTGCGCCGCTGGCCGGACCTGCGGCTTTCGGACACAACGGCGGCCCGTGCCGCCCGGCAGCAGGCGATCGCGGAGCTGACCCGCCAGGCGCGCAACGGCAAATGGCAGGATTTGCTCGACGCAGCGGATGCGGTTCAGCAGAGCCTGCTGAACCGCGAGAAGCAGGAGATCGCCGATTCGCACCTGATCCGGCTGGCCCGACTGGGGAAGAGTATCATCCTGGCGCACTGGCTTGAGGAACATGGCACTCCGGAGATCAAGGCGCGCTTTACCCGCCTGGTCGCGGCGGAACGGCGTACCCTCTTGCCCCCCGCCGATTCGCTGGCCGCGAAGAACTGATCAGGCCCCCACCCCTTAAGGCCCCCACCCCGACCCCTCCCCCAATTCTAGGGGAGGGGGGACTAGGCTGTTCTCTTGTACCTCTGCCTGAAACAGTCCTGACCTGCAAGCGGAGGCAGAAGCGAAGGCAATAGCTTCCTTGCCCCGCAAGAGATGAGGGCGTAAGTGGAGTGAGGGTGAAGAGATAAAAGAGAGCAGTAGAATCTCCCCTCCCCTAAAGTTGGGGGAGGGGTCGGGGTGGGGGCCTGATCAGCTTTTCGTTGCGCCGGTGAGCTCGAGGACGAGGAGTTGGAGGTTGCGGACGGGATCGGTGCTGAAGGTGTCTGTTTCATCGGTGGCGCCGCCCTTGTTGGCGAGGTCGCACAGGAGCAGACGTTCCAGGCAGAAGGAGAGGTCTTCCCAGGACAGGGCACGCGCTTGAGAGAACAGATCGGCGGCCTTGAAGGCGATCTGGGTGATGTTGGATTCGCCGGGCAGCTCGGCGGCCAGATCGGGCGGTAGAGCGCGCACGTCACGCGGAGAGACGCGCTTTTGGACCAGAAAGCGCGCCTGCCAGAGCATCCGGTACTGGCGCGCCAGCAGCGCCAGCAGCTTGCCGGCGACCGCCTGCGGCTTGGGATCGTAGCGGTGCAGCTCCGCCAGCAGCGTGAGGGCTTTGTCCGTCTGCCGCCGGGTAATGGCCTCGACGGCAGCAAACATCACGTCTTCGGGGCTGGAAGCGGTCACGACCGCAACGTCTTGCGCCTGGATCGTCTCCCCCTCGCCGACATAGCAGGCTAGCTTTCGGATCTCCTGTTCCAGCGGCCGGATCTCGCCGCCGATCATCTGCACGAGTTGCTCGGCCGCGGCCGCATCCATGCGCTTGCCCTCCTGCCTGGCCCGCTCCCGGACCCAATCCATCAGCGCCTCTCCGCGCAGCGCTTTGCAGGCGACCAGCGCCCCAAGCTTCTTGGCGGCGGCATCCAGCTTGCTCGTCACCGCCGTCTTGCGCCGTGCCTCCTCCTCGCCCGCCCAGGCGACCAGCGCCAGGCAAGCGGAATCGGACAGCCGTTCCAGGCCCTCCGCCAGCCGATCCGCCTCCGCTTGACGTCCCCGCTCCCGCCACTGCTCCAGCCCGGTGACGACGACCAGCCGCCGCTCCGAGCCAAACGGGATCTGTCCAGCCGCCGCCAGGATGGCGTCGGCCGTGGCGCCGGCGTCCAGCTCCTCCAGATCGAAGTCGGCCGCGACTACGTGCCGTTTCAGCGCGGCCAGCGCTTCCTGCTTCAGGCCATCCTCTTCACCGTAGAAGAGATAGACCGGCTGCAGAGCGGGCGTCCACAAAGCTTCCGGCGCGCCACTTTTATAAGTCAGCTCCATAGCGTTGACGAGGGAGACAGGGCCTGATACCGGGTGTTTTCAACACTCGGTATCAGGGATAAGGTTTTGCAGGGGTGAGGTAAATAGCTTCTCATGCCGAGGAAGGGAGGGCAAAAGCGCCGCGCCGTGCGCGGGAAAGCGCCTGGGCGATCAGGGCGGCGGCCTCCCGCGCGGCACGAGCGTCATCCTCGGTGGCGATCTCGCGGCCGTAACGGAAGCGCGTACAGAGAACCGTCAGGCGTTCCAGGGGCGCCTGCAGGTCGGTCAGCAGCGCCGTATCGGCGCGAGAAAGGACCAGGCGCAGGAACTCATCGGGGGTCGTCTGTCCTGGTCGCGCCATCCCTCGCCGGGCCAGCGACGCGCAGGCTCCCAGATAGGCTTCGATGATCGCCACATTGGTTGCCGGGCGATCGAGGAGGCCGGTACGGATGCGGCGACGAGGCCGGATCCGGTTCAGCAGCTCCGTCTTGATCAGGTAGCCCAGAAGGCCGAGCAGGAGCAGGCCGGCAGCCGGGGGCAGCCACCCGTGAGACCACAGGGCCGCCCAGAGATTGCTTCCCTGCAGCTTTTTATGGAAGGAGTGGTCCGAGATATCCTCGGCGCCCTCGGTCGCATCGAACGGGACCCAGCCGATGCGCGGGAAGAAAACCTCCGTCCAGGCATGCTTGTCCTTCTCACGGACGAGATACGTGTTGGCCGAAGTCGCTTCGCCGGTGAGGAATCCGGATGCGATGCGCGCGGGAATACCGGCATAGCGGCAGAGGACGGTCAGGGCCGCAGCAAAGCTGTCGCAGTAGCCCTGCTGCGACGTGAACAGGAAATAGCTGACGACGTCCTGATTCCTGGGCGCTGCCGGGGCCTGCAGGTTGTATTTGCAGTGCGAAGCGATATAGTCTCGCAGCGCCACAACCCGATCGTAGTCGTCGTGCTTTCCCCCGATGATCGAGCTTACCAGGGCTCTGAGGCTCGCGTCTTCCGTTTCATCCGGCCGCTTCTCGAGATAGGCTTCCCGGATCGCCTCCGGGATGTCTTGCCGTGACGCCGAAGCGGCGCGCAGATGATCGGGAGACTGGTCCGGCAATCGGGAGACGACCTCATAAGGGCTTCGAGAGAGAATGTCGAAGCTGATGATGCTGCCGGCTGCATTGATGCGCATTCCTGCGGTAGCGACCTTGATATCCTCGATCCGGGCCGCCCCATATAACTGGGAGGTGAGGCCGCCGATGGGAGTGATCTCCTGCTTACAGAGGGTGCTGCCTTGCATATCCGAGTCCGGAATATCGAAGTTGCCAGGACTGAAGGCAAAATCCTTCCTATCGGAGTCCGCCAGCGGAGCGCCCAGGACCGTGCTGTTACCGCTGAGAAGACGGTTCTCGAAACTGTGCCCGGTATAGTAGTCGAAGGTGGTCCCCCGCCAGTAGAGGTTGGGGATCAGACAGCGCACACGGAGCAGAGGCGTATCGCTTTCCGCCACAGGCCCGGTAGCCAGGTCGAGCGTATCCGATTCGTTGACCGGCAGGAGGTTGTGCGGCTGGTTGGCCCGCTGCATCTGGCGGAGCAAGGAGTTGGGCGCCATAGGCAGAGCCAGCGCCTGCCCTACCGACTGGATCGGCACGGCGAGCACGTTGGCCAGCAGCAGCGCGCTGACAATACAGCAGAACGCCAACTGCACCTGGCCGAAAGAGAGGCTGCGCTCGCGCGCCACCGAGCGCCCCAGCACCGTCGCGCGCTGCGTGCGCAGATAGTTCTCATGCACCACCAGAAACGTGGCGCAAATGATGAAGACAAAAAAGGCGTTCTGCACGTCCGGATCGACGGTCGTCGCGCTGGACAGGGCGAGCAAAGCGATACTGGGCACACAGAGGAACAGGACGTTGCCATCGCTGTTGAGGCGGAAACTCGAAAAGATCATCACCCAGGTCAGGAGGATCTGCAGCGTCTTGGAGCGATCATCGGCGATACCCTCCGGCATGAACCAGCCGAAGCCCCGCTCGCTGGACAGTCCCGCCAGCAGCAGCAGGCCCAGGCAGACCAGCATAGGAACCTTCACGGCCTGCAGAGACACACGGCGCACGCGTAGGATATAGCTGACCAGGAAGCCGGTCGCCACCAGCGCATACGTCATCATGGCAAAATTCTGATCGTCGAGGCCGTAGTTGACCGCGTAGAGGCCCGACAGCGCGACCCCCAGGCCGGCTAGATAGAGCCAGAGGCTGGCCGGGCCTTCGGGCAGCGCGTCTTCGCCTGCCGGGGAAGCGGGCGTCTGCGGGGCTATAGGGACGTTAGAGGGCTTCTGTGTGTCTTGCATAGCTGTGGACGACTGCCTCCGGATACAGGTCTCCCTGCCGGTCCCCGCGCAGCACGAACGGCTGCGCGCGTACGGCAAGGAGCTCGGCCTGGAACTGCTCAGCGAGGCCGGCAGGAAGCGTGCCCTTCCCGCCGGGGAAGGTCTCCGGGTCGATATAGAGGACGATGACATTGGTGCCGGTCGCGGTGTACCGGGCGAGCACGCCGGGTAGGGCGCCGTCCGCGCGGGAAGTCATCACCACCAGGGTGGTTCCCGGCGACAGAATTCCCACCGTCTCCTCGACCAGTCCGCTGATCGGTTGATGCGCCACGGCCTGAACGCGGGCGAGGGCGTCCAGCACCAGAAAGAGCTGTTCCTGCCCGCGCCGCGACGTGGCGACGGCCTCCAGGGAACCGGAATAGCCGGGGGCGTTGCGCGCCTCCGGCGGCACGAGCATCCGTACGCTCGCGCCAAGCTGGATCGCCCGCTGCGTCAGCGCCGCCGCCAAACGCACCGCGTACTCCAGGGTCGTTTCGGTCCCGACGCCGATATCCGTTCCCCGCTGCAGGTCCAGCGCGATCACAAGCTGGAGCGACTGAGCCTCCTCGAACTCGATCACGTTGAGCTGGCCGGTGCGCGCGGTCTGACGCCAGTGGACGCGCCGCAGCGGATCGCCCGGCGTATAGGGCCGCACCCCGTCCGGATCGACGCTGCTGCCGTGGAAGACCATGGTGGTCAGCTCCTGCCAGCCGTAGCGGTCCATTCCAGACAGAGGCAGATCCTGGACATTATGCGGGGACGGATAGACCACCAGTTCATCGTCGCCGGTCATGGAGTGGGTAAAGGCCACTACGCCCAGTGGGTCGATGGCCGTGACGCCAAACGCTTTAGCCGCATAGACGCCCCGCTTGCGGAAGCGGACCCGGTAGGCGACGCGGGTAGTCTCTCCGGCGCCCACGTTGAACAGGGGCGGCTCCGGGTCCAGCGGCTCGATCCACGTGGGCAAATCTTCCTGAACGGCAAGGAAGAAGCGGGGAATGCGCGTGGAGTTGGTGACCGCGTAGACGATCGCGGCCTCCTCCCCCTCCCAGGCCGACGGCGGCATCTCGCGCCGGGCTTTCAGGCCGCGCAGCGCGTACCAGCCAAGCGCATAGGAGACGCAGGGCAGAGACAGCAAGATCGCGGCCATGTAGTAGATCCGATCCGCATTGAGCATACTGCCCAATGCTACCAGGAAGACCGCGCCAAAACCGATTGTTACCCATTTGAAGCTGCGCATTGGAAATACCAGGATAGTTGTCAGTTATCAGTTGTCAGTTGCCAGTGGAAACCGGATTTTCTGACAACTGGCAACTAGCAACTGACAACTGCTTTTAGACTTTGAGTCCCACCGGGACCGGGGTGCGCTCCAGGGTTTCCTGAACGCAGACCGCCGAGGTAACGCCGCGAATCCGCTGTTCCGGGCGCACGATCATGCGATGCCCCAGAATGGCCGGAGCCAGTGTCTTGACATCGTCCGGCTTGACGAAGTTGCGGCCCTGAAGCGCGGCATGCGCCTGAGACGCGTACAGCAGATGCAGCGAGCCGCGCGGGCTTACGCCCAGGGCCAGGGCAGGCAGATGACGCGTGGCGCCGACCAGATCGAGGATATATCCCTGGATGCTCTCATCCACGTGGACGTTGCGCACAGCGGCCTGCATGGCCTGGATTTCAGAAAGCTCCACGACGGGCGCGATGCTGTCTACCGGGCGCATGTGCAACTGGCTGTTGAGAATGCGCTTTTCGGCATCGCGGTCGGGATAACCGATGGTGATGCGCGCGGCAAAGCGGTCCAACTGCGCTTCGGGCAGCGGATAGGTACCGGAAAGCTCGATATTGTTCTGCGTGGCGATGACAAAAAACGGATTGGGCAGCGCGTGGGCCAGGCCGTCGATGGTCACCTGCCGCTCCTCCATGCACTCCAGCAGCGCGGCCTGTGTCTTAGGCGTGGTGCGGTTGATCTCGTCGGCCAGGACGATGTTGGCGAAAATCGGGCCGGGACGTATCTCGAAGTCCCCGGTCTTCTGGTTATAGATGGAGGAGCCGGTAATATCCGAAGGCAGAAGGTCCGGCGTGAACTGGATTCGCTTGAAACTCAATCCCAGCGCGTTAGCCAGGGCTTTGGCCAGCGTCGTCTTGCCGACGCCCGGAATATCCTCGATGAGCAGATGCCCATTGGAGAGCAGAACCGCGAGCGCCAGCTCGACGACCTCTTGCTTTCCCACGATCGCGGTTTCGACCGCATCGAGGATACGTTGAGCCTTTTGCGACAGCTCTGGGATTTCCATACGGCGCTATTCCTCCTTCTATTGTGGACGTCCCCTGCCCTCTCTGTAAGGTATCGGGCAGCGAGGCGGGATTTATCAAACATTTTGACGCAAAAATCACGGAAAAGGATGATACGAATGAGGAAATCTGTTCGTGTAGCCTTCTGTATCCCTTTACGAATCAGGCCGTGCTCTTTACGCCCGGATAAAAGCAGCCCTCCGAAGGCTCGTTGAAAAGGCTTCCCTCTCTGGTAAAAATCCCCCTCTCCCACTCCAGGTAGGAAGCCTCGCTCGCATGGCTCACTCCCCGGTGAGAGAGGGGCTAGGAGGCGATGACAGAAGTGCCATCCTTTCCAACCTCTATATACCGGCCATCTTTCCTTCCGTCACGCACCTACCTACGGGGTTATTTACTGGCCGTCAGGCCGGGTACCGGCGGGCCGGCGACGACGGTGTCCAGAGCAGCGGGATGCAGATACTTGCGCGCGGCGGCGTCCACCTGCGCTTTGGTGAGCGCGCGGACGATCTGTGGATAGCGCTGCGCATAGTCGAGACCCAGTCCGTAGAAGGCATCGTTCTCCAGCTCCGCGGCGATGCCTGCATCGGTGGCGAGCGACAGGCGCCTCGCGCCGATGGCATGGTCTTTGGCCCAGGCCAGCTCGGCCTCGGTGACGCCCCCGGCGACCATCTTATTGACCTCGTCGCGGGCGGAGGCGATGGCATGGGAGACGTTGCTGGGGTTGGCGCCGGCGCGAAACACCCACGGACCGGCCTCCAGGCCAGGCGCGAAGACGGTGTACGCGTAGTAGCCCAGGCCCTCCGTATCGCGCACGCGCTTACCAACGCGCCCGACGAACTCATCGCCGCCCAGGATCAGGTTCATGATGTCGGCCGCCTCATAGTCGGGGTCTTTGCGCGACAGCCCGATCTGGCCCATCGCAATGTCGTCCTGGGACTTGTCCGGCAGGGTCACCATCACCGGCGGCACGGCGGGCGCGGGATTGACGGGCGGCGGCACGTACGCAGGAGCAGCCTCCCCCTGCCCTTTCCAATCGCCGAATGCTTTCTCCACGGCGGTGAACGCCGCCTCCGGCGTGATGTCGCCGACGATAATCATGGTAGTCCGGTCGGGACGATAGGCGCGCCGGTAGAAGTTGACTACGTCATCGCGCGTGATTCCATGCACGTCTTCCGGGGCGCCGTCTGCCGGATGCTCGTAGGGATTGGTGGGCGGATAGAGGAGGGCAAAGAGCCGGCGCGTGGAGACGATCCCGGTGTCCTGAGCCTCCTGCTGCAATGCCGTCAGCACCTCCCCGCGCTCCTTCTCCAGCTCGTCGGCGGGGAAGGAGGGGTTGCGGAGCACGTCGGCGAGCAGTCCCAGGATATCCGGGAAGTTCGCGGTCAGCATCTGGGCGCTGAAATCGGTACGCTCGCGGGCGGCCTGAGTGCCGATCTGCGCGCCGACAAAATCGGTCGCCTCGGCGATCTGCTGCGAGGTGCGCGTGGCCGTGCCCCGCAGCAGCATATCCGCCACGATGTTAGCCAGCCCGTACTTGCCCTGCGGATCGTCTACCGAGCCGGCGCGCACGCATCCGGTCACGACGATCATAGGGTTGGCATGGTTTTCCTGCACGATCACGTCCAGGCCGTTCGCCAGGCGGCGCTCCTGAACGTTATTACCAACACCCCCTGCCCCCCTCCCTAATTCTCTCACTGCGTTCGCAGGGAAGGGGGGGACCCGGCTTTGTGCCTCTGAAGCGTTCTCTGGCCGGGCCGTGAACGGCCCGTCTGGCAGGCCTTCGGCCAACCGCCCTGCGGGCGGAACGATATTGCTTGTACTCTCTTTTCCCTTTTCCCTTTTCCCTTTTCCCTTATAGTGCGTCGTGCGGCTGGCGCCGGTGTCGCTGCCGGGAGGCGGGGCCTGGCCGTTGGGAATGAAATAGCCGATCGTGCGGTTGTCGGCGGTCAGGTAGGTCCGGGCGACCCGCTGCACGTCGGCGGCGGTGACCGCGTTGATGCGACTGACGTAGTTGACCAGGTTATGCCAGTCGCCGGTTTTACATTCGAAGTAGCCGATCTGCGCCGCCTGCTCCTCGACGCTGTCCTGGCCGAACACGAAGTCGGCGCGGGTCTGGTTTTTGGCTTTCTGCAGGTCCTGGTCGCTCAGGGGCTGGTTCTGCACGCGCGCGATCTCGGCCAATAAGGGCTTCTCGATGGCGTCCGGCATCACGCCGGCACGGGCAGAGGCAGAGATATCGAACACCTCCGGATCGACGCCCAGGTTGGCGCTGGCGCCCACATCGGTGGCCAACTGCGTCTCGACCAGCGCGCGGTAGAGCCGGCTGCTGCGCCCGTTGGAGAGGGCGGTCGCCAGGACCGTCAGGGCCGGCAGATCGGGGCTGGTAGCGGCGGGGATGTGGTACATCATCTCCAGGTAGGCGTTCGCCCCGGCCCGGCTCACGACGACGCGCCGCTCGCCGCGCTGCGGCGGCTCCGGATCGATGGGATGCCGGGAGATAGTATGCGCCTGGACGCCGCTCCAGAGCTGGCGGACCCGCGCCAGTACCTGATCCGTGTTGAAATCCCCGACAAGCACGAGCACGGCGTTGTTGGGCGCGTAGTGCTCCTGATAGTAGCCGTAGACTTCTGGGCGGGTGAAGTTGAGCACGTCGAACTTGGTGCCGATCACCGGGTAATGGTAGGGGTGATACTGATAGGCCGCTGCGCGGGTGCTTTCGTACAGGAAAAAGGCGTTGTCGTTCTCGTCGCCTTCCAGCTCGGAGAGGACGACGCGCTTCTCGGCGGTGAGCTGGTTGGGGTCGATGGCCGCCTGAGTCATGCGGTCGGCTTCGATGCGCAGGGCCAGGTCCAACTGATCGCTGGGCAGCAGGAGGTAGTAGCTGGTGGTATCGGTGTCCGTCTGGGCGTTGTTCTCGCCGCCGTACCGGCCGACGAGCAGGTCGATATAGCCGGGGTTGGGAAACGCTTTTTTGGTCCCCTTGAACATCATGTGCTCTAGCTGATGGGAGATGCCGGTCAGCGGCGGCTCTTCGTTGCGCGAGCCGACGCGGTACCAGACGTAGGTGCAGACGACCGGGGCGGCGTGGACCTCTTTGGTGAGCACGATCAGGCCATCGGGGAGCCGGGTCTCGCGGATGCCGGCGTCCGCAGGCGTCTGCGCTGCTGCTCCGGCGCGCGGCAGCGCGCTCAGAAAGATTCCGACCAGGCATACCAGCAGGGAAAACAATCGATATCGCGAAGGGAAAAAGCAGCGGACCATCATGACTCCTTCTCACTTACTAACGCTCACAATTACGCCGCAAGCAGAGAAAATGTTCGCACTTGATCGCTTGAACGACCTCAGACCTTGCGCCCCCTTTCTTGAGAAGGATGCGGATTTTACGCTCGACCAACAGGAAAAGCTGGGCTGCCGTCGAATGGATAGTTTGGTTGCATGTATCCTACGGAGGCCCTAACAGGGGAGCTAGCGAAGCCATTGAATCGGGATCTGAGTGGAGAAGCAACGTGGAAGAGCCACCTAAACCGCTTGAGTTCGACGTAGCGCAGCAGCCCACAGCGCCGGAAGAGCACGCGACGACTGCCACACAACCGACCTCCACCCAGCAGAAGCTGCCAACGGATAGGCCCGAGGTTGTACGGCGGGCGTGGGCGCTATACGATGAGGCTCAGCACGGCACCGCTGACAAGCCCCTCAGTTCGACTGAAGAGCTTGCGCTTCGGCGTCAATATCTGGAGGTCGCCGCGCAGGAATATCTGTCACATCAGGCTGCCCGCAGGAGACGTCTCCTTGTCGCTGGCGCGACAACGGGCCTCCTACTCCTGGTCGGCCTTGGATGGGTAACCTGGGTATTTTTGAACCGGCCGCCGCCTCCGATCTGGTACACCTTCGCTTCCCATGAACGTGGTTGGGCGCTACACAAGAATCGAAAGACAAAGGCGAGCATGTCCTTCGGCACGGAGTCCAACGGGCAACCCTACGGCATTCTCACCGTCGCTCAGATGACACCGGAAGATTCTACAAGCTCCAGCAGCTATTTCGTAGGAATCATTACCCGGAATCACCCGGTCGATGTTTCGCGCTATCCGTGGGTTATCGTCTACGTCCGTGGAGAAGGTATCCCCTTCGCACGGCCTTGCTTCTGGCTAAGTCGCGATGAGACATGGGTTGGCCCCAAGCTAGCTCTACATCCCCAGTGGATACACTATACAATCTCGCTGTCAGGGTTTACTCACAACATCCACGAACCGGGTATAGGCTGGAGGCAGGCGGGCCAGGGCCATCCTGGTGTCATCTCCAATATAGAGATTCAGGCGGGCTTACACGTGAATGATGTGAGCGCCCGGGGCAAGGTCTTCGTTGGACCGATCATATTTCTGCCAGCAGAGGGGAACTCTATGCCAGCAGGCTAGTAAAGGCCTGCCGGGTCTATTCTCGCCCAGGTAGGCTTTTCTCCCTTCCCCATTCCTACTTTCGACGCTTCTTCCGTATCGGTCTAGATCAGGTAGGAGGGACTTTCAGATGGCAGCTCCAACGATAGAAGAACAGGTTTCTGAGTTAGTACAGGCCTGGGCGTTCTGTCTCTGCTACGAGTTCTTCCATGACCCTGGCCCGTTGGGAATGTTCTCGTTCGAGATAATGCAACACATCCTCGCAGCGAATACGCCGCTTCGGCGCTCGATCTTTCCTACGGCGCGTGCCGGGTGACGAAATGGACGGCGCTTAAGCCGTAGACGTTGCCTCCCCAGTTCCCATCTACGGCCTCTGCCGCGATGAGGATCGACTTGACCGGAGCTCCTTCCAGGCTGGTCGGGACCACAGTCGGCTCGAGCATGGGCGATCCGCTGGCGCGGGGCAGCTCGATGGTCTGGGAGAAGGTCGCCGGATGCCAGGTAACACCGTCGGATGAGGCGTAGATGCGTACCTTGCGGAAACCCCGGTCCGTCAGGTTCTGCTGGTTATGATTCCAGATCAGGATCGTGTCGATGTGCTGCGGCTGCGTGAAATCGAATCGCACCCAGGCGGGCGAGGCGGGCAGGCCGTTTGCGGGAGGCTGCGCGGCGGGCCGCTCGACAGTATGCCACATCGTTTCCGCCGCTCCGGCGTTGTCGTGCAGGTCGCCCACCATTCCCGACCCATCTACCAGATGCTCCGCCGCCTGCATACCGCTATAAACAGAGGATGCTGTGACAGTAATCGCCTTTGCCGGGACGACGCCGGTCAGGCGCGGGACCACGAAACGCACGGCGCTCAGTCCGTAACAACTGCCCCCATAGTTTCCATCCTGCGCCTCCGCCGCGATGATCACGGACTTGAGCGCCCGCTCGGCAACGATATTAGGAACGGTCACTGGCAGCGTCATAGACGTGCCGCTCGCACACGGCAGCTCGATGACTCGGGGGAACGTCAGCGGAATCCACAGCAGGCCGTTGGGCGAGCCATAAATGCGCGTCTTTCGAAATCCCCGGTCCGTCAGTTTGTCCTGATTGTGATTCCAGATCTGGATCGAATCGAATTTGGTGGGCTGGGCGAAATCGAAGCGCACCCAGGCGGGCGATAACGGAAGACCGTTTACGGGAGATTTGGACTCGGGCTGCTCGACGGTATGCCACATGGTCTGTGCCGCCCCGGCGTTGTCGTGCAGGTCGCCCACCATTCCCGACCCATCTACCAGATGCTCTGCTGCCTGCATCCCACTATAAACGGAGGAGGCGGTGACCGTGATCTGGTCTCGGGGAATGGCGGGATTCAGGCTTGCCAGCAGGACAGCGGCGGCGGTATCGCCCTGGCTCGCCGACCGGGCGAAGAGTTCCTGCGCTTTTGCGTCACTCTGCGGCACTCCCTGCCCGTCCCGATAACGCTCGGCCATCCGCAGCTCTCCATAGGGATCGCCTCCATTGGCCAGGTTCAGATCGGTGGCGAGGTCATCCGCTGCGGCGCCGGCGGCGAATTTCTCGTCGTAAGCTGCGATGTCGTCGCCCGTCATCCCCGGAACGGTCTTCAGGAAGCTGTGGACGCGACGCATCTCTTCGATCTTCTGCGGCGGGGCATGGGCAAGGAGAGAGTATCGGGCCACAAATGGGGCCAGTGTCTGCCAGTATTGCGCACGGGCCGCTTCCGCGCCATCTTTCTCCGGGAGCGCACGGCCCGGATCGCCGGAAAGCAGGCCCGGCTCACGCTTCAGGGCGGCCTCGGCCAGCGTCATCGCCTGCGCCGTATCGGAGGTCTGCTCGGAGAGACGATACCAGAGCTCCGGGTTGTAGGGGTTGCGCTCCAGCGTATTGCGGAGGAGCGTGACGCCCAGGGTCCGCTTTTGCTCGGACGGCAGTACCCGGAAAAGAATCGCCGCCAGGCGCGTGTCCATGTAGGACTTCAAGCCGACGTTCATTCCCACGGCGAGGCCGAGATGGTATTCCGAAAAAGGCCAGTAGTAGAGATCGCGAAAGCGGATTTCCGTGCCGGGATCTTCATCGAAATACCACTGGGCGGTCGTCACGTCCGGCCCGCCGGCAAAGGCCTGCTCGATCTCGGCCGTCCAGGCCCCATCGACGTATTGAAACGAGATGAGATTGGCATGCCCCGGCTGGCCGGCCCACATCGCCGGCTTGTTCAAAGCGCAGTACAGATCGACCGTCCCTTTGGAGATGGGGACGCACATGCCCCCATGCACGATGCGGTCCGGCCAGGCGTCCCAGAACCACCGGGAGGGCTTGAGCGAAGCGGACATCACCCCGTCGTCGCCCTGGTACGGGCCGTAGGTGTGATAGCGGTCCGGACCGTGTTCGCCCTGGAACGCCTCCCAGATGTAGCTCGCCTCGCTCAACGGGACCGCGTGCGCCAGCGGCATAAGCAGCGGCCAGGGCGCGCTGTCGATCGGGAACAGCGGCCAGGGCATCGGCTTGCCGTCCTGGGTCGGGGTCGAAAGGGGCGTGGCCTCGTTGAGCGCGATGAGATGCCGTATCCAGGCGACCGCGCCCGGCTTCGGCTCGCGAACGCCCGGTCTCTGCCCCAGGAGGACCATCGCATTCTTAAGCTGTTCCCCGAAGGAAACCGATTTCTTGACGCCGGCAATCGCGCCGGCAGGGACCGCATGCTGGGCGAGGAAGGCCTTCAACTGCGCCTGCAAGGGCGCGTTCTCATACAGGTCGGCGGCGGAGACCTGTTCTTGTTTCATGAAGGCGGCGAGAAGACGAACGAACGCCTTCTCCGGCTCGGAGTTCGGAACCTGCAAGGATTCATCGGTCCAGAAGTCGGGCTGGTAGTCACGGCCGACATTTTGGATCTGGTCGGCGTTCTCGACTCCCTTGATCCTTCGGGCCACGGAGATCGCGACGATCAGGGAGCGATATTTTGCTAGGACATTCTCTCCAAGCTGGGCGCGAAGCGTTGCGTAGTTCTGCAAAATGCTGGGATCCGGCGGAAACACGCTGCCGAACACGGCCTCCCGCAGCATGCCGTCTTGCCGAACTTCCGTCAGGCAGCTCCCCGGCACCGTCTGGCTGCTCTGGCGGAGCTGCTGCAGGACGGTCTTTTCCGCCCATTCCAGGTAAGCGTTCTGCACGTCCGGAGTCAGCATTCCGCCCGTACTCTGCAGCACGGGGGCGACCGTGGCACAACACTCCCGGCTCAGGGTGGTGGAATCCGAGCGCGAATGCACTGCGGGGCTTGCGAGGAGTACCAGCGAAAGTCCAAGTCTCAAAAGATGCGCGAGCTGCCGTCGAATCATGAGAGCCTCTCTGAACCAGCCGTTTTGCTATGGTTTCTATTATAACATGCGGCACTGGAAGGGTGAGCATCGGTTATCTGCCCTCTTCCATTCAAACTGGACAGCTTGACAATTTAGTATCCTAAGAAATACTATAGGATAGGGTTGATTGGGAGATAGATGTTCGGCTTCTCACTCTCGAAGCCTGATTGCCTTGATTGCGGGTGGTGACAGGAGCACGCAGCCCCGAGACGGTCAGCAAGCACAACAATTATGGTAAGGAATATCAGGATGCCTCTGAAAGATTTCAACAACATTTTAGACCGTGAGCTAGAAGACACGGAATTCGTGCAGGCGTATCTGAATGCTTCGCTGGAGGAAGGTCTGGAGGCTTTCCTGGTCGCCCTCCGCGACGTCATCCGCGTGAACGGTGGTGTGCGGCAGGTGGCTGAGACCAGTAAGCTGGGCAGGGAGAGCCTGTACAAAACGCTTTCCCAAGCAGGCAACCCCCACTTTCGAACCGTACAGACTCTACTGGATGCGCTCGGATTGCGTCTAAACGTTACCCGCAAACAGGGTTCCGAGAGCGAAGAAGCCTTACACACATAAACAAGTCCCTCACAGAGAAGAGGAGCGTATGAAGGGTTCACGGGCAACACTGATCTTGCTGTTTATGGTCGTGGTCCTGCAGGGGGCAAAGGCACAGACCAACATTACCTTGCCGCAGGTGAGCGACATTGGGTTCTGCAAGCCGTATACCTGGCTCTTCGGAGGCTGGGTCGCGCCGCCGCGCATTCCGCTTCTCGGCGATATTAACGGCGACGGCTATGCGGACTTCCTCTATGCATCTCCGCAGGACAAGAGCATCGATGTGTCCCTGAATGGGAAAGGCTGGAAGCCGCTGCGGGGCCAGCGCCTGATCTCCGGTCTGCCGCAGGAGATCCGGGCTATGTGCCTGGGACATTTCGGCGGGAAGACGCTCGACCTGGCGGTGTTAGGCAAAGAGGGCGAGTTGCGGAAGGCGCTCAGTACCCAGAGCGGCGAGTTTCCGGCTTCGACGCCCCTGTGCATTGTGAACGGCCTGGCGGGCAAGGTGTGGCTCCTCGCGGGGAAGGTGGCTTCCGCCGGCCTGGACGACATCCTGGTGGTGGATTCGGCCGGTCGGGCTCAGGTCTTCGATGCGGCGGGCGCGAAGGCGAGAGAATACGCGCTCCATCTGCCGGTCGTCGATGCGGCGGCGGGTGACGTGGACGGTGACGGTAAGGTGGAACTGGCGGTGCGCACAGGCGATAAGGTCCTCCTCTACCGTCTGGGCGAGAAAGCAACCCGTTTTGACACTATCCGCGCGCCCAGAGGCCAGGAGGCGCTCGCCATGGGGGACATCAATGCGGATGGCAAGGCAGAAGTCCTCGTCGACGGCGAGGTGTTCCTGGCGCCGGATTTCAAGCGGACAGTGCCGGTAGCCGGTTGGGACAAGTTCACAAAGCCCGTGATCGCGATGATGGGCGACGTGGCCGGCCACGGCCGGGCGGATGTGGTGGTCCAGCACGAAGGACCGGACTATTTCGGCAGCGCCGAGGCGGACTGCAATCTCTACATCACCTATTTCAAAAGCGATCCGGACTGGGACTGCGACGGCCTTACCAACGCAGAGGAAGCCCGCATAGGCAGCGATCCGCTGGACCGATCGACCAGCCACGACGGCCTTCTGGACGGCTGGAAGGTACATGGCTTCGACGGCATCGATCTCAAGACGATGGGCTGCTCTCCACTGCATAAAGACGTGCTCGTGATGAACCTTCCCTACGACAGCGTCCCGATCGATCCGATGGAAAAATACATGCGCGAGCAGGTGGTCCCCTTCTTTGCCGATCTGCCCTATACCAACCTGGATGGCACGAAGGGCTTCGCGCTGCACTGGATCACCGAGCGCCCGGCGCTTCCGGCGAAAGCGAACGAGGGGAAAAGCTGGGAACAGATCGCCGGGGAGACGTTCCCGCCCGATAAGATCGGCCTCTACCACTGGATGCTGATCGGCGGCATGGGCGGCGGGGGCCAGTCCGACCAGCTCGCCGATTCGGGCTCGACCGGCATGGCCTCGTGGTGTCATGAGTTCGGCCACCAGCTCGGCCTCTCCCACAGCGGGAAGTGGGACGCCTGGTCGCCGACCTACACCAGCCTGATGAACTACAGCTACAGTTATCAGTTCGAGGGGGATCGGAAGAAGATCCATTTCAGCACGGGCGATCTGGCCAGCCTGGTGCTCAACGAGTCGCATCTGCCCGGAGAGGTGCCGTTCCCGGAAGAGAAGCTTGCGTTCCTCGCCGGCCCTCCCTATCACTTCCATCTAAAGCCGGCCGGTCCGAACGCCACCTACGTCGATTGGGGATGGACGGGCGATTTCTCGGCGCACAAGGTGAAAGCCAATATCACTTATGGCTACGGCGTGAGCGGAGGCGAGCGGCTGCAGCCGAGCGGCAAGCAGTCCTTCCACTACGACGGCCCGTTCGAGCTGATGACGGACTATCAAGCGTCCCTGGCCGAGCACCGGGGCAAACTGTATATGGTGACCGCCAATCGCGGCCCCGTCGATCCCAAAGCCCCGCGTCCCAAGAGCGCCGGCCTGGTGATACAAACCTATCTTGGCAAGCACGCCTGGACCGCGCCGGCGACGATCAGCTCCGGCGTGACCAATGATCCCTACGCGGCGAGCGACGGACGGACCTTCTACGTCTTCTACCCCACCGCCGACGGGGTCATGGTCCGCTTCGGCCAGCCCGATGCGCTCGGCCCGGCGCAGCCCGTTCCCGACAGCAACGGCGCCTATGCCAGCGCGGTCGATTGGAAGGGCACGTTACTCCTCTTCCTCTACAAAGGCCCGGACGAGAACATCGTCTATCGCACCGTTCGGGAGAACAAATTCGGCCCTGTCGTGGACCTGGGCATCCGGAGCACGATTCCGCCCGGCCCGGCGGTCGATACCCTCCACGATCAACTGCTGCTTGGGACCGCAGGCGTGTTGGGTAAGCAGGCTTACCGCTGGCAGTTGCGGCGGTTCGCGTGGGATACGAAAGGCGGCTTTAAAGAGGTATCGCGCACATGGGTGGGAGGCGAGAAGTCCGGCTGGGCAGGAAATCGCCGGCCGGCCCTCCTTTTCAATCCCCGCCGTGAATATGGCCCACAGGGACGGATCTACTGGATCGCAGCCGGACTGGCGCAGCCGCTGACCACGCCCACGGCCTTCTTCCTGGCGCAGACTATCGGCTACAAGGATGTGAACGACGGCTGGCTGCTCTGGCGCTACTACGACGAGTGGACCAACACCCGAAGCGGCATCGGCGCGGCGTGGTACGACAAAGACATCGTCCTCGCCACCACCTGGGCCTCCGGTACGGCCGGCGGGGATGGCGGCGTGTTCTGTGCCTACAACGGAACGGCCATCGGCAATGTCAATATGGGTGACTTCGACGACATCGCGCTGATGGCGAACTATGGCATGGAACGCTCGATCGGCACGTTCGCGCGCATGCCTTCCGTCGGGGCGGGCAAGTGATTTTTCACTTCCCATAAGGGATGATATGTCAGGTGCGGCGGAGCATCTGGCGCAGCTCAGCCTGGTTGCCGGCGTTGCGGAGGGCCTGCTCGTAAGTGATGGCCTGGGACTGGTAGAGCTTCTCCAGGGCCTGGTTCATCGTGTTCATGCCAAAGTGGCCGCCATCGCGGATGCAGGTGTAGAGGTCGCCCGTCTCGCCTTCCTCCAACTGCTTTTTGATGGTCGGCGAGGCGGTCATCACCTCGACCGCCGGCAGGCGGCCCGGCCCGTTGGTCCGGTAGATCAGTCGCTGGGACGTCACGCAGAGCAGCGAGCTCGCCAACTGCTGGCATACCTGGCGCTTGAGGTGTTCGGGAAAACTGTTGACGATCCGGTCTACGGTGGCCGCCGCCGAAGTGGTGTGCAGCGTGGTCAGCACGAGGTGGCCGATCTCGGCGGCCGTCATCGCTACGTCCATCGTCTCCTTGTCCCGCAGCTCGCCGATGGCGATCACGTCCGGGCTCTGGCGCATGACGCTGTGGAGCGCCGACTCGAACGAGCGGGTGTCGAGGCCGATCTCCCGCTGATGGACTACACTCTGCTGATCCACGAAAAGGTATTCGATCGGGTCTTCGATGGTAAAGATATTGGCGTTGCGGCTGCGGTTGATCTCCTCGATGAGAGCGGCTAAGGTCGTGGTCTTGCCGCTGCCGGTCGGCCCGGTGATGATAATCAGGCCTTGAGGCTCCAGAGCGATCTTTTTGAGAATGGAGGGCAGTCCCAGCTCTTCGATGGTATAGGGATGCAGGGGAATGATGCGCAGCGCCGCCCCGATGGCGCCCCGCTCCATAAACAGGTTGGCGCGCACCCGCACCAGCGAGGGGATGGTGAAGACCACGTCCAGCTCCTGCTTCGCCTCCAATTCCCGCATGCGCAGGTCGGCGTCCTCACCGTCGACGGCGGGAGCGCGGGCGCCGGCATGGCACAGGAGCGTATCCCGGCCGGCGCTGTAGAGGATCTCCAGGGCAAGCTCGCGCGCATTCTCGGCAGAGACGACCGGCAGATCCGTTCGCTGAAGATCTCCGTCGATGCGGAGCGAGGGAGCGACGCCCGCTTTGAGGATCAGATCAGAGGCTCGCTTCCGGATGGCGACTTCCAATAGCTCGTGGATGGTATGCATTTTCTGTACCTGCGCTAACTGATGGGAACAGGGTGCGTAGTCAGAAAACCGACGTGGGAATTCGATTTGTTTGACCGTTGCAACCGCCTGGATGTTCCCTTCGCTACTCTATACGACGCGCCACCCACCGGAACGTTGCAGCAGTTTGCCGATGCGCGGGCGTTTTCGCCGGGCCGAAACGACCCGTCTGGCAGGCCGCTGCGCGGTCACACGAAGCGAGCGGCGCTTGCGCCTGCCTCGCGGAGAACCGCCCTGGCGGGCGGATAAATTCCAAATGCAATTACCCTGGATGGTAGACGCGCCCGCCTTTACAAAGCGGAAGGCAGCGAGTATAATTTAATCTCTTGTAGAGATGGCGACCGATTGGGCCGCGCTCTACGCCGATGCCGGCCCATAAGGCCGGTATCACAACCTATTCTTATGCCAGCAACTGCCTATTTATCGAGCCTTCCGCTGCGCGCGGTGCTTCGGCCGGTCCCGCCGCTGACGCCGGAAGACAGCATCAGCGTCTTTCTGGAGATGGCCCGCAGCCAGCCTCTGCAGTCGCTCCCTGTGATGCGGCGTGGGGTGCTCTGCGGCATGGTCTCCTCAGCGGACGTGCTGCCTCTGCTGCGCATGGAAACGCCGGAAGAGCGCAGTCAGGCACTGACGCGGCCGGTCGCGGAGGTGATGCGCCCACCGGTCGCCGTCGCCTCCCCGCAGATGACGACCCAGGAGATCGGCGCGCTCCTGGCCGAGCAGGGACTGGGCCTGATCCCGGTCGTGGACTCGGACGGCGCCTGTCTGGGCGTGGTCCTGGCCAGCGACCTGCTGCTGCCGGACTATACGACACCCCGCCCCGCCCGTGTCGGCGGCATGGCCACGCCGTTCGGAGTCTACCTGACCGATGGCGCGCTGCAGGCCGGAGCCAGCAACGGCGCCTTGATGGCGACCGGCGCGGTGATGGCGCTGCTGCTGTTTCTCTCGCGGGAGATGCTGGAAGTCAGTCTATGGCTCGGACAGCGCTACGCCCACCTGCCGCGCCTGCCGGTTTTCGACCTGGATTTCGAGCCGTCCAGCGGGCAGCCCGGCGCGGGGCTGCTCTCCATCGGGCTGCAACTGCTGACGCTGCTGATCTTCTTCGTGCTGATGCGCGCCACGCGCCTGGCAGGCTACCACGCCGCCGAGCATCAGGCCGTCCACGCTCTGGAGCGCAACGAAGTCCTCGTGCCCAACGTGGTCCGGCGGATGCCGCGCGCCCATCCACGCTGCGGCACCAACCTGATGGCGGCCGGCCTGCTGTTCTATACGTTCTGCCGGGCGTTTTCCTACGTGCCCTGGCTGGACCCCTACTGGACCGGGCCTCTCTTCGCCGCGCTGGGGACCGTCTTCGCCTGGCGGCCGGTCGGCACGTTCCTGCAGGAGCGGTTCACCACGCGGCAGGCGAACGAGCGGGAGATCGCCAGCGGCATCGCGGCGGCCAACGCGCTCGCCGAGGCCTATCTGCATAGCCCGCCAGCCCGCGTGCGCTTCCTGCGCCGCATCTGGTGCATGGGTCTGCTGCAAGTCCTGTGCGGATCACTGCTGGCGACGAGCGCCATCGCCGGCTTCTCCTATCTTCTCGAGACCTGGATTCACTGATGATTACCGACGATCTGAGTGCGCTGCTGCGTGCCGCCGTGCTGGCGGCACGGGATGCGGGTGAGCTTACGCTGACGGAGGAGACCTTCCCCATCACCCTGGAGACCCCCCGCAACAAACAGCACGGCGACTACTCCAGCAACCTCGCTCTGACGCTCAAAAAGGCGACCGGCCTCAACGACAGCCGGGCGATCGCCGCACATATCGTTCGTTATCTGCCCCAGGACCATCCTCTGATCGAGCGCGTGGAGATCGCCGGGCCGGGGTTCATCAATTTCTATCTCAAGCCCGACTGGCTGCACGACATGCTGGTGCGGATCGAACACGAAGACACCTGCTACGGCAAAACCAACGAGCGGGCGGGCGAGCGCGTGCTGATCGAGTTCGTCAGCGCCAACCCGACCGGGCCGATCAGCGTGGTCAACGGCCGCGCCGCCGTGCTGGGTGACGTGCTGGGCAATCTGCTCGAAGCGCAGGGCTGCGCCATCGGCCGCGAGTACTACATCAACGACGCCCTCAACTCGCTCCAGCTCGAAAAGTTCGCCGATTCGGTGACGATTCGCTATCTGCAACTGCTCGGCCATCCCGTGCTGATGCCGGCCTCCGGTGACGGCGAAGAGGACGTGATCGAGCCGGGAGGAAACTACCCTGGCGTGGAGGGGAATCGCCCGCTGATTCCTTTTCCCAAGGACGGGTATCGCGGCGAGTACGTCAAGGACATCGCCCGGGCGATTTTAGAAGACGTCGGGCCGGTCTATACGCAGACATCGGACGAGGAGCGCGCGGAATTCTTCCGCCGGGCCACGCTGGACCGGATGATCGCCGCGCAGCGGGACGCCCTGGAGGCGTTCGGCATCTTCTACGACACCTGGTTCTATGAGAGCAGCCTCTATGAAGAGGGCGAGGTGGATCAGACGATCGAGCGGCTGCGCGAGCACGGCTACGTCTACGAGAAAGACGGCGCGCTCTGGCTGCGCTCTTCGGAGCTGGGCGACGATAAGGACCGCGTGCTGGTCCGCTCTAACGAGAAGGCTACCTACATCGCCGCGGATGCCGCCTACCACGACAACAAGTTCCGGCGCGGCTATACCCGGCTGATCAATATCTGGGGCGCGGACCATCACGGCTACGTCGGCCGGCTCAAGGCGGCCGTCGCCGGCCTGGGCTACGATCCGGCCCACCTGGAGATCGTGCTGACGCAGATGGTCTCGCTGGTCCGCGAGGGCGAAGTGGTGCTCGGCGGCAAGCGCAAGGGCAACGTCATCGAGCTGAAGGAGGACCTGATCGACGAGATCGGTAAGGATGCCGCGCGCTTCTATTTCCTTCTCAACTCCTATGAGACGCCTGCCACGGTGGACGTGGAACTCGCCAAAAAGCAGTCTAACGAGAACCCGGTCTACTACGTACAGTACGCCCACGCCCGCCTATCCAGCATCCTGCGCCGGGCGGAGGAGCAGGGCATTGCGCTGACACCGGCCCGGAATGTGGAGCGCTCCCTGCTGGCCCATCCGACGGAGCTGGATGTCCTGCGCAAGCTCACCGACTATCCCGAGGAGGTGGCCTTTGCCGCCAGGGACTACGCGCCACACCGCCTGACCCGCTACGCCATCGACCTGGCCGGCCTGCTCAACATCTTCTATGAGAACTGCCGGGTCCTTCCGGGTCAGGAAGATCCAGTCGCCGCTGAGATGACCGCCGCGCGGCTGGCGCTGGTCAATAGCGCGCGCATCGTCCTGCGCAACCTGCTCGACCTGCTGGGCATCACCGCTCCGGATAAGATGTAGGCCATCCAGACCTCACTCCCTCCAATCGCCATCGGTGCGGGGTAACGGCCCCGCACACCTCCTCTCTCCTTCCCAAGGAGAGGGGAACTCAGGCGCTCTCTTGTGCCTCTGCTGGAGACAGAAGTGGCTTTTGAAAGAGCGTACTAGCTTCCAGCCGAGTCCCCCCTCTTCCAAGTTTTGGGGGAATGGGGAGCTCGTCGGCGATTGGAGTGGTCCGGGGGTGGTGGCCAAAATGAACCTTCCTCTCCAGAAACGTAGTCTCAAAGGATGAGGTTGGGGTACAATGTCCGCGTTCCTTGGCGAAGCCTCGGAGACCCACTCTATAGGCCGAAGAAGCGGGGGAAGCGAGTCGCATCATGTACGCCTTGAATTTCTATTCGGAATTTTACGAAGATGTCCTGCGGAATGGGCGCAAGACGCTCACTATCCGCTTGGGCGACAAGTCCGACAAGTACCGCGCGGGAATGATCGTCTGGGTGACCATCGGACCGCGCTTCGGAAAGCGTCAGAAGCTGTTCAGCGCCGTTCTTGACCGTGTCGAGGTCAAGACGATCGATTCTCTGTCGCCCCGCGAGATCCAGAAAGAGAACCCGGAGTTCCGCACCACCGAGGATCTGGTGCAGTTGCTGCGGCGCATATATACAGACGACATCTCGGTGGAAGACACGGTCACCGTGATCCACTTCTCGCCGATTTCTGAATATTGAGCCCCCGCCGGCAAAACCCTCGCCCCAGCCACCGAAAACTCTTCCACCGCGTTGAAACCCGGTGCTGAAATACGAAACCCACCTTCGCGGGTTAAAGACCCCACTCCCTTCGCCTCCTCGAACCTTCGGAATGACAGGGAGGGGAGATTTGAGTTGAAGTCTCCCCTCCCCTTACGAAGGAGAGGGGGTGAGGTCTGGGCGAGGGGGAATAGCTGACCAACATGCAACATCGAATTCTGAATATCGCCGCCCTTTTTAAAGATACAGGCCGGCTCGTTGCGCTCACGTGCCTGCTGGCGCCCGCGATTGCGGCTCCGCTGCGGGCCAGCGCGCAGCAGCGGGTCTCCTCTGCGCAGGCTCCGGCGCTTCCGCCTCCGCCTATCAAGCCTGCAAGCGCCGGGATGTTCACCGATAGCGCGGGCGGTAAGCATAGCTGGCAGATCAACGCCGCGCATGCCCTGCTCTGGGACAGCACGCCTTATCTGCCGGTCGGCGGACGGTTCGCAGCGCGCAGCCTCCAGAGCGACACGGATGCTGCCTGGCAGGCGGACGTTCAGGAGCTGACCGCGCTGAAGGCCAAAGGGGTGCGCGACCTGATCGTCTGGCCTTCCCGCTCGCTGCCGGGTATCTCCGCCGCCGCGCTGCAACGCCTGGTGAGCTACCTGGACGCCAACGATTTTCGGTACGGCCTCTCGTTCGGGTTGGGCCTGACCGCTCCGCTGACCGGTACCATTGTCCGGCCGTCCGTCTACCGGTACGCAGATACCAAAGACTCCCTGACCGCCACCTGGCAGGTCCCGAATACGGATCGCGGCCTGTTCGTGCTGGCTGACGCCACCGAGGACAACAAGATCGCCGGCCCCCCCGCGGAGGTCCCGGTGCATGACAGCCTCATCAGCATCCCGTTGGAGCTGCCCGCGACCGGCGTTCACTTCGTCGCTCTGCTCTATCCGCACAAAGCCCTCCCTGTCCAGGGCGACGGCACGCTCCCCGATCTGTGGAGCGGGTTCGACGGCTATCGCGACCGCCTGCTGGGAACGTTGGCGCAGATCAAGTTCGGCAAGGGTCTGCGTTTCTTCCTCGATCCCCTGGCGCGCCGTCTAGGGCTGACCGGCGAGACCGACTTTCTCATCCCCGATTCGGACGGCTTCCGACTGGAGTGGGAAGGGTATCTGGCGCGGCGGTATCCCAATATCGATGAAGCCAAGCAGGCGTGGGGGCTTACGGAGGGGGATTTCAGCTCGGCACGGGAGCTGGCCCGGCTGATCCCCCTCTGGGCCAACGGGCGTGGAGTGCCTTATCTCTACGATCCTATCGGCCGCAAGACCTACCGCGTCATGGATGTGAGTCGTTCTCTGTGGTGGCAGGACTTCCTGGAAAGCCGCAACGAGAGCATCCTTTACACGATGAACGCAACGGCCGACCTTTTGAAACGGCAGGTGGCGGACGTGCCGGTGGTCTACACGTGGACACAGACACACCCGATCTTCTGGAACACCGCTAAAAGCGGCGGATACGACGGCCTGGCGATTCCCGCCCACCTTCGCGGCTCGACCCTCATCGCGCAAACCGTAGGTCCGGCCATCAGCGAAGCGGAACAGGCCGCGCGCACGATGTGGCTGCTTGCCACAGAGGCGGCGCCGACGGGCAGTGCGGTTCCATCCCGCTCCGCCGAAGCCGTTCCCTCACGTCCGGACCCATCTATGCATTCCCCCATCTACGCATCACCGCATGAGGGTGCGCGCGTCCTTCCTGCCAGGCTCCAGGCAAACGCGCCCCCCGCCGCAAATGCGGTCGGGCTTACTCGCGCCGATTTGGAAGCGCATCTTGAAAATCTGCGCCGGGCCGGCGTCAAGGGCTTTTTTGCCGGCGTGTTCCAGGAGGACCCCGGCACGAAAGCCTGGCTCATTCCGCCGGACGGCCTGGACTGGCTGCATGAGGCAGAACAGCGGCTCGAAGGCGATCCGGACCTGGCCCGCTACGCGCCTCACCTCCTGTTCTATCCACAGTCCGCACCGGGACCCGCGCGAATGGGTTTCGTTCCCGGCGCCTCCGACGTCCTCTGGCTCAGCTCCTTCTATCCCGGCAAGCTGCAGGACTGGTGGCCGTCCTACAGCGGCTATAGCATTCTCCGCGCGCCCAATACGCCTCTGGAAACGGTGCTGGTATCGCTCCAGGGCCGGCGCGTGACCCATCTATGGGTCTCCAAGCCCAAAATGGTGCATGCCTACACGCCCGATGGCACGCCGGTGCCGGTCAAGCTCATCGGCCCCAACACGGTTCAGGTCACACTGGACAGCACGCCCACGATCCTGGTCTCGGACGATATTCGAGCCATTCCAGAAGAGGATACCATCATTCCTGAGGAGGGAGTGGCCGACATCCTGCAGCAGCTCTCCGGCCTTTACCGGGACGCGGCCCAGCAGAAAACGCCCGGTCTGGACACGATCCGGCCCGCGATGGATCGCGCGCAGACAGACTACCGGGTGCAGAATCTGTCCGAGTCTTACCTGTTTGCCCGTACCGCGCTGAGCGATCTGATCGGGGCCGTCAAGCCCTATATCTGGATCGAGGGAGAGCAGCCCACCGTCAACACCTTCACGGAGATCGCCGCCAATCCGGAGGCGAGCAATGGAGCGTACCTGCGTCTCTCCACGCCCAACCCGCCCTCGCGCTTCGGATACGGCGTTCACTATCAGTTTGACGTTCCCAGCGACGGCCATTACTGGATCTGGCTGGCCGGGACCGTGCCCGGCCCTGGCGTCTCGCCGATCAAGTGGCGCCTCAACTCGGATCCGGAACAGGACCCTGCCGACCTGACGCCGCGCGGCCCGCTCTACATGGAAGAACGCATGGGCTGGCTCCTGCTGGGCACGGCGGATCTGAAACAGGGGCCGGGACAGCATCTCTCGATCTACGTGACCGATCGGGCCGCGAATCCGCCGGACTACGTCTTCTCGATCGATGCGATCCTTATCACCCAGCGTGCGTTCATGCCCGATGGTCCCATACATCCTCTTCCCTTAGACCCGGAGCAGCTGCGCCGAACCGAGAAGGAAAAGCCTCCGAAAGAGGACCGGAAAAATAAGCCATAAAGGAGAAGAGGAACGAGAGAGGATGCGCAAACAGATACACGCGCTTGGGGAGCTGCAGATCGCCGTCCTAAACGTGCTCTGGATACGCCCTCCGTCCACGGTGACGGAAGTCCTGGACGGGCTGCCGGCGGAGCGAAAACCGGCCTATACGACGGTGCTGACCGTCTTGAGGAACCTGGAAAAACGGGGGCTGGTCCGGCATGAGACCGCCAACGGGACGCGTATGTTCCGCTACCGGCCTGTGGTGACCGCCCAGGACGTGCGCGACGATATCCTTCAGGACGTGTTGAACCGGCTGTTCGCCGGCTCACCCGCCATTCTGATCAAGCACCTGCTGGAAACAGAGGGCTTTAGCCTGGCGGAGCTGCAGGATATTCAGCGGACTCTGAATCTACGCGAGCGCGCGATCACCGGCGAGACCGCTTCGCCGGCCGAGTAGATTTCGTTCCCTGACTCGCGCTGCGCCGCTTCGCCATCCGCTGCCGTTTCCGAAACGAATGTGTTTCTCCGAACCGGGCATTCAGTTGTTTCTGTCCTGTCGCCGATCTGCCCCATATCACGAACGCGCCAAAAGCCACTACGATTCCGGCCACCACGAGAACACCGTCCATAACGGTCACACCCTCCCATTAAATTTCATTGGAATTCAGGCTATTTGCGGCCCTCAACACGTTTTTCGCTATCGCGACGCCTTCCTCCTTCTTAGCGAAAGCTAAGGGGTGATAACCTGTACCGCAACACTAGGTGCATGGTTCTTTGCCTGCTTGGGCATCTCCGCATCCAATGTTAGTAAAACCGTCGTCCGTGTCTGAGCAAGCTCTTCCGTTAACACGATATAGATGCCATCTGCCGAGCGGCGGCACGTATAGCTACCTCGGATCCCTTCCGCGCGTAGAATGAGGGCGGCGTCTCCACTTGGAGGCGGGAGAACCTTACGCATTAATGTTGAGAAGTCCAGGATCGCTCGAGCATGATCGGCTGGGGAGAGGCTTCCGTCATTGAGCTTGCCACAGAGAACATAGAGGACTTCACCAACAAGGACGCCAGGGGCAAAGAACTCAAAGCCATTGGCCGAGTAACGGGCAAGCTCCGCACTCAATTTGGCGGACGTGGCTGCTTCTTTGGTAATCAGGGAAACAACCGCGCTGGCATCGAGAACGACTGCCTGTAAGGAATTATTCGGTAGGGTCATAGCCATACATGGCTCCGCCCCTCGCTTCCCGAAGCAGCTTCATCGTATTCGATCCATCAGTAAATGGGCAGTCCTTCTGACGCTCGGCGATCTCCCGTAAAGCCTCAAGCATTCCCTCATTAGGCCGAATGGTGGACGTCTCCTTGATGCCGTTACGCTCTACACTGACGGTAATCTCTTCGCCCGGCTTTAAGCCAAGCTCCTGAGCCTCCTCAGGCAGTTCCAGCAAGCGGCTATCTTTGACTTTTGCGGTGTAATGTCCGGTTGCCATGCTCATAACCTCCACCCACTCCATCTATTATAGCACGGCCTGAGATCGTACAGAAATCAGCCCTCCTCTACCGGAAGGATCAGGGCGCGGGCATCGGGGTGATGAGCGGTGAGGAGGGACAGCCCGTCTGTGCCGAGGGTCAAGAGGGCGGTGGAGAGGGCATCGCTGTCGGTGGCGGATCGGGTGACGACGGCGGCCAGAAGAGCGCTCTCGGTCGGGCGGCCGGTGCGGGAATCGAGGACGTGACCGTAGCGGCGGCCGTCTATTTCAAACGCTTTGCCGTGCGGAGCGGAAACGGACAGGGCAGCATCGCGCAGGGGAATGCGGGCGAGGTGGTCTTCCGAATCGGGCGCATACGGGCGCCGGAGGGCGATGGTCCAGGCTTCGGCTTCCGGCGGCGCGCCCAGGCCGTAGACCGTGCTCGTTCCACCATGCAGCAGGGCGCTCGAGATGCCGTTGTCGCACAGCAGGCGGATGGCGCGATCGACCGCATACCCCTTGCCAATCGCGCCCAAATCCAGCATCACGCCCGGACGAGCGAAGTGAACGGTGAAGTTCTCTTCGTCCAGGTGGACGTGATGCATCCCGACCCGCTCGCGGGTGGCGGCGATCTCCTCTTCCGAAGGCAGGCGCCCGGTGCCACCCATAAATCCCCAGCAGCGCATCAGCGGCGCGACCGTGATGTCGAACGCGCCTCCGGTCTCCTCGCTCAACTGCCGGGCACGCGCCAGCAGCGCGAAAAGGCGCGGGTCCACGGGCACGGGGGCATTGGTGGCGCGGGCGTTGAGGAAACTGATCTCGCTGTCCGGCCGGTAGAGGCTCAACTGGGCCTCCAGGCGGGCGATCTCCGCCAGCGCCTCCTCGCCCGCTGCCCGCAGATGCGCCGGATCGTCTCCATAAAGTAAAAGCTCGAAGCGCGTCGCCATCGCGCTTCGAGCCAGTTTCAGAGAAGTCAGCATCTAGCCCCAGACGCGGCGGGTCCTCGGATCGAAGTGCATCGTCTTGCCCTGCCGGTAAGCCATCTCGCCCATCGAGAGCGCCACCTGCACGCGCAGCGCCAGGTCGATGTTGCAGTTGGGCACCGTGTTATTGCGGATGCTGTCCAGGAAGTTCTTCTCGTGGTACTCGATGCGCTCGTCCCAGCCGTTGACCGGCACGGTGCCGCCCTCGACCTCATCCGCCCAGACAGCCTCCGGCTTGACCTCGACTCCGTTGCCGCCGAAGTAGAGGGTGGCCTTGTTGCCCCGTATCATATCCTGCCAGCCCTGTTCGTTGATGACCGAGCCGAGCAGCATGATGGAGCATTCGTTGGGATAGTCGATGATCAAGTTGGTGAAATCCGGTACCTCACGATCCGGCTTGCCGGTCTCCGGATTGATCTTCTGGACGTAGAGGCCGCCGAGCGAGGCTACGCGCATTGGGAAGCCGTCGTAGCCGTCCTGGGGCATCGCCATGGCATACATCAGGGGATGGAGACGGTGCGGGAACAGGTCGCCCATGATGCCGTTGCCGTAGGCCCAGTATTTGCGCCAGCGAAAGAAGCGGTCCGGGTCCCACTCGGCCGGACCACGGCCCCGGCGAAACACATCCCAGTTGACATAGCCGTCTCCGGTGGCGTGCGGGCCGGCGTCCTTATCGATGGTGTAGTAGTTCCACTCGCCGCCCTTGCTGTTGCGGCAGTAGCTGCCTTGCGCCACGACCAGGTGTCCGATCCGACCGGACTTGACCACGTCTCCGGCCACATGCCACTTCTGATCGGAGCAGCCCTGCGAGCCGACCTGCACGATCCGCCCGGTGCGCTTGGCGGTCTCGTGCAGCTGATAAGCTTCTTCGATCGTCTTGCACATCGGCTTCTCGATGTAGACGTGCTTGCCGGCCTCCATGGCCTCCAGCGCGACCGGCGCGTGCCACTGGTCCGCCGTCGTCACCCAGACGGCGTCGATCTCCTTGATCTCCAGCAGCTTGCGGTGATCGTCGAAGGTCTGGTTGTCCTGCAGACCGAGGAAGCTCTGCGTCTGCTTCTTGCGGCGGACGTAGAGATCGCAGGCGGCGATAGACTGCGTGTTGTTGTTGAGGCTGCTGTCGTTGGCGTCTTTGGGCGGGCCGGCGTTATCGTGCAGCAGGCGGACGTGGGTCATCCCCTGCCCACCCAGGCCGACGTGGCCGATCAAGATGCGCTCGTTGGCGCCGCGGAGGCGGCGCATGCCTTCCGCTGTCGTCGGCATCGAGCTGAGTGTCGTGGCGGCCGTCCCGACGGCCGTTGCGGCAGCGGCCTGGCGGAGAAACTCGCGGCGCGTTGTCCCCTGGTTATCCTGCTTCTGGCTCAAGTACGTTGCTCCTTTGCGTTTTACCCCTCACCCCCAGCCCCTCTCCCGCAAGGAAGAGAGGAGAGAGCCGTTTTATAGCGTGAACCACTCCTTCTGGAAGGCGATCTTAGTACCGGTAAGGGTGGCTTCATGGACCTTATGGGCGACGACGGTGGCCTGGTAGCCTTCCAGTGGGCCGGCAGCGGGCTTCTTGTTGTTCCGAATGCAGTCCAGGAAGGAATCGAGGGCTTGATAGAGGGCGCTCTTGGTCACGTCCGTGCCGACGTCTTTGGGCTGCTTCCCCTGCGCGATGAGCTTGGTCGCATCCGCCACCAGCGCCACACCGGTGCCCATCGTGTCGTCGCCGATGCTCATCTTGTCCTTGCGCGCGTAGACTTCCCAGCCCAGAAGCGGCGAGTCGATCTCTTTGAACATCCAGGCGCGCTGGTCGCGCAGCAGCATGGCGCAGTCCGATCCCATAAACAGGTCGTATTCGCCATCGAACGAGTTCGCCAGCGTCGCATCGTAGAGATAGCGCACGTTGTTAGGATACTCCACGATGGCCTGAACGGTATCGGGCACCTCCATGCCATCCGAGGTCCACTGTAGAATGCTGCCGAAGCCGGTCACGGAGACGGGCAGGTCTTTGAGGAACCAGTCGGCGATGTCGAAGGAGTGGATGCCTATCTCGCCGGGAAGGCCGCTGGAGGAATCCTTGTAGAGCCGCCAGTTCACCTCGCGGGCACGGCCCGGCGGATCGGGCGGCGCCGGACGGCGCCAGGAAGTCTTCTGATGCCACTGGCCGCGTCCCCCGGCGATGTTGCCGAGAGCGCCTGCGCGCACGAAGCTCAGCACATGCTGGTGCTGCTTGTTGGAGCGGAACTGCAGGCCCGACTGGAAGACGGTCTTGGCGGCCTGGCCGGCTTTGGCGATGTCGAGCGCCTCGCCGAGATCGGTCGCCAGCGGCGCCTCGCAGTAGACGTGCTTGCCGGCGGCCAGCGCGTCCAGAACGATCTGCTTATGCTGGTGGGACGGCGTCGCGACGAAGACCGCCTGCACGTCCGGGGCTGCGAGCAGCTTCCGGTAATCGTCGTAGAAGGTGGCCTTCGGGGCGATCTCGCTGGAACGGTGAATATAGGCCTGTACGGTGTAGTTGTCGCAGATAGCCACCACCGGCGCGTTGCCCAGCCGGGCCAGATCGGCCAATATCTCGCGCCCCTGCTCGCCCAGACCGATCACGCCGCAGTTGATCGGCGGGCCGGAGGGCTTGTCGTCGGTAGGTGGCGCGGTCTGCGCGAACAGCTCCTCGCCGCCCAGAGCAAGCGCCAGCGACATCGTGGCCAGCGCCGAATCTTTCAGAAAGTCTCGCCGGTTCATGAATACGGTAACGTCTCTTTTCTCCGATATAGCCTCAAGCGGCTCCCTGTTCAGCAGCGAAGCCTCTTAGATTTTACCCATATTTGACCTGATTTTGACAGTGCCGCCGAGATTGAGCCTCGTGTCTCATTTCCTGATCGGGGCGACTGGCTTCCGATCGGTCCAGAACTTCCGATTTTCGATAATATTTAGAAATAGGGCGTAGACTACGGTTGCCGCGTTGCGGCTTGCAGCTCGTCTCGAAGGAACGCTTTAACGCCTTCCTCTCCACTCACGCGCAGCCACAGGGGGCCGTCGTTCGGCTCTATTTCCAGCGCCAGACGGAAGAACGGACAGCAGAGCCGCTCCAACGTCATAAACTCCGCGACGACCAGGCACAGGTCTGTCTCGGCAGGCAGACGAAACGCGTAGCCGTCCGGAAGCTCGACGGTCTCCTGGATGGCCGGCCAGATTCGGCGGCCAAGCGCCCGGTAACGCTCTTGCTGCGCTGCCGACATCACGTTTAAGTTACAGGCAAGCGGCTGGGCCTCTGGCGTCACGATCTCTTTTCTCCTTCTGTGTCAGTATTTGATGGAAAAATCCGGGAAGGAGTCGGTGGCTTCGGAGAACTCATCGTGGAAATCCATGACCACGGCGCCCGTCGGACCGTGCCGCGCCCACTCCCGCAGTGGCTCCAGCGATTCGCGTTCTCCCTCTGCCACGATCTCTACGTCGCCATTCGGCAGGTTGCGCACGTAGCCCCGCAGACCGAGCGATCGTGCCCGCTGCTGCGTGTAGGCCCGAAAGGAGACGCCCTGCACCCGCCCATGGACGAGAATATGGATGCGTTGTCTCATAAATCCAATCGCTCCCTTCGCACTGATGGAAGTGAAGGGAATAAAGACTCAGACCTTGATCCCTGCCGTCTTGCGTGTAAGGCCGCGATTGTGAAGCGACTGCTGAAGGGCCGGACGAAAGTCATTGGTGGCGTTCTGCGCTGCCTGGCGAAGGGCGCCGGTCGCGGCGCTGCCGGGAATGCGCTCCAGGGCCAGGCGCGCCTCGTCACGCATCTGCTCGTCCGAAAGCAGATGGGCTACACCGGGCACCGTGCGGCTGTCCGCCGTAAAGCCGATCAGGTGCAGCGCATCCGCCCGTACGCTTCGCGGGCGATCGTTGTCTGCAGCGACCTTCAGAAGCTCTATGGAGACCGTATGCGCCTCCGCCCGCGCGCCAGGCCGCGCGGCGTAGTGGACGATGTTCTGCAGCGCTCCACGCGCCGATTTGGCGATCCCTTTATCCGGCGAAGCCGCCAGATCCCCCAGCGGTACGACGCCGGGCGCGCCGACAGGTCCGGCCGCCTTCCACGCCGCATACCGCACGTCGGCGTCCGGCGACTTCATCTTCTCGATAAACTCGGTAACGTTGTCCACGTGACTCTCCTAAGGCCCCCACCCCCGACCCCTCCTCGAACCTTCGGAATTCTAGGGGAGGGGGGACTTGGTTGAAAACGAATACGCTCTTCCGTAATCGG